>Ga0265313_10002419_pt1 | contig 16139 bp, 8 predicted proteins | sample 4123metaG_FD_203122 | JGI IMG/M metagenome (GOLD analysis project Ga0265313, IMG submission 203122) | Rhizosphere microbial communities from Carex aquatilis grown in University of Washington, Seatle, WA, United States - 4-1-23 metaG | ecosystem: Host-associated > Plants > Roots > Rhizosphere >...
ACGTGATCAGGCCTTCCACCAAGCACAGGCACACGGAACCCATCCCATTCGCTGCCCGTGGTGTTTACCAGCCGGCGAAAGTAGATATAGTTGCCATCCGGCGAAAATGATAAGGATTTGAAGCGCGTGCTTTCGGGCGTAAGAATCTCCGTGTCGCTCTCAGTAGCGATATTGCGCAGTCGAAGACTCTCGTTCCCGTTCTCATTCTGGACATACGCTACATACTTGCCGTCCGGTGAAATGGCCGCCTGATCGGCGCGTCCCGTGTTCGTAACCTGGCTTATCGTGAAATCGCGAAATGGCTGGGGTCCATCTCGGTGCCATGCCAGCCAGGCCGCCGCGCCTCCTAGCAGGCAAACCACGGCCAGAGCAATCGCCATCTTGCCAACACCAACGTGCCGGGCTGCTCTCCCCGGCCGCTCGCGCTCGCCGGACACCGCGGACGGGACACCCAACTGAGATTGCAGGGCCGACAGGTCCGAGCCCATTTCGGCAGCGCTTCGATAACGGCGGTCACGATCTCGTGCCATTGCCCTGCGAACAATCTCTTCCAGCTGCCCGGGAAATGCGGGAGCCCATTCTCGAATGGGCCGTGGTTCTTCTTTAAGGATGGCTTCTTTCGTAGCATCGACCGTTTTCTGATCAAACGGCCGATGCCCAGTGCACATCTCGTACAAGACTGAGCCGAAGGAGAACAGATCCGAGCGTTCGTCCAGATGCTCGCCCCGAATTTGCTCAGGCGACAGGTAAGAAGGTGTGCCGGTGGAAGGTACCGTCAACGTGAGGGCATGGTCGCCTGCATGCTGGGCATTGGCCTCGATCTCACCCGGAACAGCGCCGGCGGCACGGAAGATCTTCGCGACGCCAAAGTCGAGAACCTTCACCTCGCCTCTGGCGGAAAGAAAGATGTTAGCGGGCTTGATATCGCGATGAATGATCCCGTTAGCATGAGCCGCCTTCAGGCCCTCGCTGATCTGAACGGCAATGGAAAGGATCTCCCGAATGCAGGTGGAGGCCGATCGGTTTCGTTGGAGTTCAATCCACTCGCGCAATGTCACGCCATCAAGCAAGGGCATAACGATAAAGAACTGGCCGTCAGATTCGCCTAGTTGGTAGATCGGACAGATGTTGGGATGATTGAGGGTCGAAGCGATGCGCGCCTCGCGCTGCATCCGGTCGAGCGCGCCCGGGTCGTGCATCAGTTCCGCCGGCAAGAACTTGATCGCGACCTGACGTCCCAGCTTCAGGTCCTCCGCCTTGCAAACTACGCCCATGCCGCCGGCGCCGATCAATTGAATGACGCGGTAGTCCCCGATCCTGCGCCCCGGGAGGAAACCACTCGTATGGCTCGGTGGATTCGCCGTCGACGGAGGCTCGGCGGTTTCAACTTTCTGCGGTTGTGCGACGAATAGATACCCCCGACCGACGACCGTTTGGATGAACCGCGGCTCTTCCGAGTCGTCTTTCAGCGCCTGGCGGATCTTCCGTATCGCGCCATTGATGGCATTGTCTGTATCGAGAAAGAGGTTCTTGCCCCAGATCCGTTCCGCGATATGCTCCCGGGTCACGAGTTGACCTGCGCGTTCTACGAGCAGGATCAGAATCTCCAAGGGAATCCGTTCCAGCTTCACTGCGCGGTTGGCGCGGCGAAGCTGAAAGCTCTGGACGTCCAGTTCAAAGTCTTCACCGAACCGGATTCGGTCGGGGATTCGCGCGGCATCCATCGAAAACTCGCGATCTCAAACGAAGGTTGTTTCTGCAGGCATAGTTGGTGACGCGGTCAAGTTATCTATTGTCAATGGCATACGGGGACATAAAAGAGACATATGGCCGTTAGGTGTTCGCTATTGCCCAGCCGGCTGTTTCCGAATAAAGATCTGGGCGGTGGAGGCACTATGACGACTGGAAAGCGAAAGCCGGGAAACTCTCTCGCAGGATGGATTGTAGTCGGATTGGCCACAGTCGGGCTGTTCATCGTAGCCGCGACGACCCTGATTCCGGGGCGAGCGGAAGAGCAGCGTGAAACCGCAAGAGACTCGGTCATCGGCAACCTCCAACCCTTTTTGGATCCAGCCGGATTTGTAGCCACATATAACACAAACGGGAACATTAACACGAGAGGAGCGTTCTTTCAGAGCCTGGGCACGAATGGCCGTAGTTGCGCCACCTGCCATGTGGCCAGCCAAGCCTTCAGCATCAGTGCTGCCAACGTACGCCTCAGGTACATCATTTCGCGAGCAAGCGATCCTTTGTTTGCATCCGTTGACGGCGCGAACTGCCCGACGGTTCGATCCGGCGACCAAGACGGTCATTCTCTGCTGCTGAAAAGCGGGTTGATCCGGATACCAATCGCCGTACCGGGGGCGACCACTCAATTCTCTGTGCAGGCCGCGCACGATCCCTACGGCTGCGCTGTCGACATGAGCACGGGACAGCAAATTCTGTCATTTTACCGTCGACCTCTCCCCACAACAAACCTGCGCTTCCTTAGCGCTCTCATGTTCGACGGACGCGAAAGCGTGTCGCTTCCTCTCAACAGCTCGGCCACGTTTGATAACAACCTGCAGAACGACCTCATGACTCAGGCCCTCCATGCTGTTCAGATTCATGCACAGTCTGCGACGGATCCGACCCCCGCCCAGGTCGCAGACATCGTGAGTTTCGAGCGCGGGCTCTCGACCGCACAAATATGGGGTTACGGAGCTGGCCCATTGTCCGCCGCCGGGGCGCAAGGCGGACCTGAGGCCCTCGCGAACCAGACGTACATGCCGGGAATCAATGACTCGCTGACCCCCTCAATCTTCAGTCCCACGATTTTCACGCTCTTCACCCCGTGGGGGGAACAGCCCAGCCACGAACCCGGCCAGTCGCAACGCGCCAAGATCGCCGCGGGAGAAAAACTCTTCAATAGCCTTCCGATCAACATCACAGATGTCCGCGGCCTCAACGACAACGCGGCACTCGGCAAACCTGCAACGATCGTCGGTACCTGTGGAACATGCCATGATTCCCCGAATGTGGGCGATCACTCCCTGCCCCTCCCCCTGGACATTGGGACCGGACATTCGCCGCATGATGAAAGGAACCCACGGATCAAGAACGCATTGGCGCAACTGAGCTTTCCAGATCTGCCGGTCTACAGGATCAGCGGATGCACAGACCCGTTCAGCGGAGAAACAACACTGTACACAACGGACTTGGGAAAAGCGATGCTGACCGGGCTGTGCGGCGATCTCAATCGTGTCAAGGGGCCCATACTCCGTGGGCTTGCCGCCAGGGCGCCGTACTTCCATAACGGGGCAGCAGCCAATCTGCCCGAATTGGTGAACTTTTACAATCAGCGTTTCAACATGAATCTGACGGATGCGCAAAAAGACGAGCTAGTAGCCTTCCTCAACTCTATCTGAGACGGAATCCAGAATTCCTCCAGCTTCGGAATGGCGACGGAGAATTCAACGAGCGTTGGCGGGCCAATTGCCTGAAGTCTCCGGGTGGCGCGGAAATCGACGAGGTTCCCACAGCCGATTTCTTCTGGCGATTTGATGTCCGTAAACCCACACCTTTTGACACAGCCGGATCGACCAGATCCGGCTGTTTAGTTTGTGGGCTTTACGAGGCGGGTTATTCGAGGCGTTTTGTCACGGCGCAGATTTTCCGGTGGGCGTCGTTGAGGACGCAGCGTTGCTGCTGCAAGTCCTTCTTGAGTCTCTTGGTGCTGGCCAGGATCTGATCAAGTGTCCGACGAAGTTGAACTGGTTTTACTGCTTCCAGGCATCCTGGCAGAGCACGGCCATCGTGGCTATCTTGTCGTAACCGCACTCAAGGGCGCCGGCCATCGAACGGAGCTGTGCCCCATCTGTAGGAACATGACCGGCCTCGATGGCTGCCCACTGCGATGCCTCCATTCCGGCCAGGTGAGCTGCTTGCTCGATCCAAAGGAGCTGCTGACTCCGCCGAACAGATCCGGGCCGTCATCCTGGCCAACGGCGAGAACATCAACCGTCTGAGGCTCCTTGATCCTTTCCGATCCTTCCCCGTCTCTGGTCCTCTCCGGTTTCCAGTGACGGGAAGTTTGCGTCGTCTCTTCATCCTGCCGGCGCTTGATTCTGACAGTTCTGAAGTGGAGTCTTCTCTCTGATCGATTCTTGTCTCTATTCTTTCTTTTTTATCCATCAGGGTGATTCACTGACTGCTGCTCTTGATCTCTTTCTGCTTCTCCTCTTGTCCCGCCGGCCCCGAAGGCCGGCTCGTTTACTCCTCAGAACTGGCCCTTTTTCTCCTCAGCGCCGACGCGGGATTACACCCCAAAATACTTTCAGAACCACCCTCGAGGCGGGCGATGCGTTTTTGTACAGAAACCAAGGGGGAACACGGGATTCCCTACGTCGTACCCACACTTATGACGCTAACGAACACTTTTCACCCAGAAAATCCCCGCTCTAGTATAGGGGCGAAGGTCGAAATCAGTATTTGCTGTTGGCGATATAGTAAACATACGTCGCCGATTTGACCGAATAAGGCAGATAACGCCCGTCTCAGATCACTTCCGAAGGTCATCTCCAATCTGATGGCCTCAGAGCCGTGAGTCTTCACGGTGAAGCCGGAGCGGATTTCATGTCCCTGCATGCTCCACAACATTTCCGTTCCAGAACCGCCCGTTTGCGACCGATAGCGTCCTTTATCGTTCACTACTTGGTCGGCGAGCCCGCATCAGGTTTCTGAATCATTTATCCGAGAAGCCGGTTTATCAGGTAGGTTGTCGAGACTCGCCAACTTCCCGATTACCGATCAAACCTCCAAACGCGAGAAGGTAGGACTCGCATTGAAGTGATGATGATGTAGAAACACCCTGGGAGTGCCGAATCCCGCGCCGGAAGAATAGATGAACCGGTGATCCCATGGTCTCCGCACATTCGTCACAATACTATTTCGGAAATAGTATTTCCAATGTACCATCGGGTCCATGGTCAAAGCGTCCGCATATCGCGATCTCTTTCGGGGTGCTCTGGAATTGATGATTCTACAAACTCTGAGACGAAAGCCGATGCATGGATATGCGCTCGCACAAAACATCAAGGCTGTGTCGAACGATCTGCTCCAGATTGAGGAGGGTTCGTTGTATCCGGCCTTGCAACGCCTGCTGAAGGCTGGCTTCCTGAAGTCTGAAATGGGACTATCGGCCAGGAGTCGCCCAGTGCGGGTCTTCTCGTTGACCACGGTCGGTCGCAAGCGTCTTGAGGAAGAACGATCGAGCTTCGAGAAGATGTTCGCCGGCATCAACCGCGTTCTTACAGTTGCTCAATCCTAGGAGGTGACGTATGCACTGGCTCAAACAACTCATGCGTCGCCGCCGATATATCGAAATCTCGGAATCGATCCGTGAACACCTCGAAGAAAAGATAGCCGATCTAATGGATGACGGGATGAACCGGGTGGAGGCGGAACGATCTGCCCGCCATGAGTTCGGCAACGTCACCCTGATTGAAGAGCGCAGCCGCGAGATATGGCAGTGGTCCATTCTCGAATCCACTTATGCGGATCTTGGATACGCCGCACGTAAGCTGCGTAGGGCCCCGGCTTTTACAATCACCTGCTTGCTTACGCTTGCTCTTGGAATCGGCGCGACCACTGCCGTATTCAGCACCATCAACACGATTCTGCTTCATCCTCTGCCATACGTGGATCCCGGCCGTCTGGTCCTGGTATCAGAGAGCCTTCCTATGGAAGGCAGCAACGATGTCGGCGTCTCGGCCCAGGAGTATTTGGACTACCGCTCTCAGAACAGTGTCTTCACAGAGACAGCGGCATTCGAGACGGCTGATTTCAATCTCACGGGGGCAGGGGAACCGCGCCGTATCAACGCCGCGCGCATCTCCGCGTCAGCTCTTCCGCTGCTCGAGGTTACGCCTGAGCTTGGCCGCAACTTTAGCCCGGAAGAAGATCGCTATGGCTCAGACCGCGTCGCCCTCTTATCCCATGCCCTTTGGCAAAGCCAATATGGCTCTGCCCTCGATATTGTCGGGAAGAGCATCCATCTCGACGAAACTGCATATACCGTTGTTGGAGTAATGCCCGCGTCCTTTCGTTTTCCACTCGATGGGGAACCTCCTTCTGAACGCGCAAGCATATGGCTGCCAATGGCGTTTGCGCCTAATCTTCTTAGCCCTGACAACCGCACCATGGAATTTGGAGTAGGACTCATAGGCCGCCTGAAGCCAACCGTTTCGCCTCAACAGGTGCAGACTGACATGAATCAGATTGCGAACCGTTTCATGAGGCAATACGGATATAGCGGAACCATTCGCGTGTCTCCCCAGGTCTATCCTTTCTCCGCTCATTCTGTTGAGCGCGCTCGCCCACTCCTGATTCTGCTTGCTGCATCTGTTCTCTGTGTATTGCTCATTGCCGGCGCCAACACTGCAAATCTTTTGCTTGCACGTGCAAGCGCTCGTACACAAGAAATGGCGCTGCGCATGGCTATCGGCGCCAGTCGTCCGCGACTTATCCGTCAATGCCTTGCGGAGAGTTCACTCCTTGGCATTCTCGGCTCCGTCGCTGGGATTCTTGTTGCGATCCTGCTTGTCGCCGGCCTGAAGCATTTCGGACCAACAAGCCTGCCGCGCTTGCACGATGTGGTTATTCATCCGAGCGTCCTGCTTTTTGCCCTTGCACTCTCGCTGATTACCAGCCTGTTCTTTGGGCTTGCCCCCGCTTGGCGTCTTTCCCGTGTGGATCCGCAGGCATCGTTGCGCAGCGCTCGGCAGGTCAGTTCTGATCGCGGCGGTCAGCGCCTGCAAAATTGCGTTGCAAGCGCGGAAATCGCTCTCGCTTTTGTACTGCTGATTGTCGGAGGTCTCTTGCTGCAAAGCTTCACACGTCTGCTCGAATCGCCTTTCGGATTCGACCCACAAAGCGCCTTCACCGTTCGCACCGTCTTCGACCATGTCCGCTATCCCGATTCAATCAAGCGTGACATCGTGCAGAAACAATTGCTTGATCGGCTTGCCCGGCTCCCGGGAATTGCCGCCGTTGCCGAAGCGAGCCACTTGCCTCTGAGCGATTCGCGTGAAATCGGATTTCGCCTGGAACATGCGGCTCAGGATGATTTTCACATGGCCGAAAATTCGCTTGTCAGTCCAGGCTACTTTCATGCCATGGGCATTACCCTTGTTGAGGGTCGCGACTTCAATCTCGATGATCGCCGTGACTCTACCCCTGTTGCCATCATCAACCAAGGTTTGAATCGTGCGTATTTTCCTGGTCAGAATCCTGTAGGGCAACGCCTTCACTGGGGAGACCGCGCAACGTTCACAATTATCGGCGTGACTGGAGACGTGCACGTCTCGTCGCTCGACACCGATTCTCCACCGATGATTTATCTCGATATGTTTCAGATAGAAAGCGGAGTCAGTGGCAAGACTGCTTTCATTCTTCGCGGCAAGACTGCTGGGCCCGAGCTTTTGCCGGCGATCCGCGAACAGATCTGGTCAGTGGACAGCGAATTGCCACTCTACGAAGCGGCTACGCTGCAGTCGTTAATTTCACAATCGCTTGCCCAACGCAGCTTTACCCTTGTTCTGCTCGGCACTTTTGCCGTTATCGCTCTCTTGCTCGCTTCAATTGGAATCTTTGGTGTGATCTCTTATCTGGTTGCTCAGCGCAGCTCCGAATTCGGGGTTCGGATGGCATTGGGGGCTACCCGTTCCCAAATCGCCAATTTGGTGCTTTCGCGCGGCGTAGTGATCGCCATTATCGGCTGCTTGTGCGGAGGTGTTCTTTCGGCCTTCGCGTCACGACTTCTACTTACCAGCCTTTATCGAACTGATTGGTACGATCCCGCCATGCTTTGTTACGTACCGCTTCTCCTCTTTGTTGTTGTCTTGCTGGCCTCCTGGCTGCCAGCCCGTCGGGCTGCTGCTACCGACCCTATGCTCGCTATACGAAACGAGTAGCGCAAATCCAAGAATTTGCAGTCGTTTTTTTTACACGTTGCGAAGGGCTAAAGCGTTCATTAACCAGCTGCTGAAAGATGCCCTTGTCGTCACATGGCCGAAAAGTCGCCTACACAGACAAGTGAGAAGGCCGTTGCGGCCTGTCGACCAAGTAGCGAATGAGGGACCACTGAGTGGCCATCAGTAGATCCGAGGCTCAGGTAATTTCCGCTCTTCGGCCTCCGACAGGAGAGGGTAGGCTTCCACTCAACCAAATCGATGCAGCCGAGAGTTTCAGCGCTCGGATCTACTCATGACTTCGCAGCTTCCGGGCGAGTCATCGGCATCAGGCCAAGCTATCGCACGCCTTCCTCGACGACAGCGACTCCCCACGCCGGTAAAGCAATCGTGCCGTCTTGCTGCACGTTTTCTCTGGTCAACAGATCCTTGCCTGTTGGGAAGCCGTACCTGACCCGCGTGGAAGCTGCCGAGTAATTGAGAAGATAGTGAACCGCGTGCCCGTTTGCGAGGATTCCGCTTCGCATGATGATGGGGAAGTGAAATCTTTGCTGAGGCCCCCAGAGATTGGAGCGCTTCACTGCTTCCTCGAGTATCTTTTCCGCGAGGGCATCGGTGGGCATGAAGCCGATGTATTCGACCTCTCCCTTGCCGTAGGTGTTTCGCGTTATCGCCGCGTACTTGCCCCACACGGGGTGCTGGTATTGCGCGAGCGTGGTGGCGGTGGTGGGCGTGAGCATTTCCATCCACCAGCGAGCAACATTGCCCGCGGTCCCGACGTGGTAAGGGTCGCCTTCCAGGGAAACGCCTTCCGGGATTGCGAACTGGTTGTAGCTCACCCCGGCCGCTTCTGTAATGAGGCCGGGCTGGGTGGTGGAGCGGACCTTGACGTTCTCGTCAGAAAATCCGCTCTTGAAGGTGTAGATAAGATGGCCGCCGGCTTTTGCGAAGGCATTCAGACGTTCAATCTCGGCGTCCGAAGCCGCGTAGAGAGTCGGAACGATGATGAGATTGTAGCGGGAGAGATCGGTGCATGAGGGATCGACGAAATCGACTTCAGCATTCATGCGGTAGAGCGCATCGTAAAACGGACGAAGCACATCGTTGTAGGTCGTTCGTGAGGTCCAACCGAATCGGAATGCATTGAAGGCGGTCAGAGCCTGGTTGCTGACGTAGATGGCGATACGATTCTGCTTGTGCATGTTCACCAGTTCGGGACCGAGACGCGCAAGGTCACGGCCGATGGTGCCCGCTTCATCGTAGGTGGGGTTCGGCTTGTTGTCCTGGCTGAGCAGCCCGCGCCAATAGGTTTCGAAGGCATTGTTGGTGGAGCCCCAGTGCCAATACTCGACCATGTTCGCGCCCGAAGCGAGATGGCTGAAAGCCTGGAGGCGCAACTGACCGGGATAGGGAGTCCAGTCTGGAAAACCCTGTGCTTCCGTTTCCAAGACGAGATAGTTCTGTCCTCCACGCATGGAACGGGCGAGGTCTCCTCCGAGGGCGATCTCAGTGCCGGTTAGGTGATCTTGCGTGGGATGGTAGATATCGATGCCGGCAATATCGAGAGCTCGCGCGGCCGCAAAGTGATCGACCTCGGGCTGAATACCGTAGGAATAGCCACGCCAATCGAGATCGAAATTGTGGGTGAGGAACTGATCCGGGCGCGCATGTTGACGCACGAGAGCGGCCTGCCAGGCGAGATAGTCCGTCACGAGTGCGCGTTGAAATTCGGCGAATGCGGAGGAGAGGCTGGCGTTGATGGAGCCGTTCACCGAGGGGAAGTCTTCCCATCGATTGATACGGTTGCTCCAATAATTGAGGCCAAACTCCTTATTCAATGCGGTGAGGTCGGGATAGCGAGCTCGCATCCACCGGACGAAGGCAGTCTGCACGTTGGGGCCGCTGGTGTCGTAGGGTTTGGTTTCGTTGTCGAGTTGATAGCCGATGACGCAGGGATGATCTTTGACGTGATCGATCAGCGCAACGATCACACGTTGAGCAGCTGCACGGAAGTTTGGGTTGGTGATATCCATGTTCTGGCGACGGCCATACTCCGCGGGGCCTCGAGGAGTGACGACAAGAACGTCAGGATGCTCACGAGCAAGCCATGTGGGGATGGCGTAGGTGGGAGTACCCACGATGACCTTGATGCCGGTCTTGTCCATCGCGTTGAGTACACGATCGACGTGACTGAAGTCGAATACGCCTTCCTGGGGTTCGAGGGTGCCCCAGCTGGACTCTGCGATGCGGACGACGGTGATGCCGGTCGCCTTCATCATGCGCACATCTTCGTCGAGGCGGTCGGTCGGCGAGTATTCCTCGTAGTAGGCTGCACCGAAGAGAATGGTCTGCTGGGCAGGCTTGGGCGATTCGCCGAAAGCATGCGACCTGCCCAAGGAACCGAAGGCGAGCAATGTTCCGAGGAAGAAGCGACGATGTGATTGAACGAATTTCATTTTTCTTACCCTCGCGGCGGAGATTGAACCCCGTTGAGAACTCCGTATGAGGAGGTGGATCGTCTCGCCGTGGCAGCGAACTCAACCACCTGTTGTGCGCTACAAGCCTGACGACCTTTCAAGAGTGACAGCGGTGGTGAGCGGGAGCGTGGCGGACGACGGGACCGCCATTACCTTGTATTCACCGGACACGATCGTCGAACGGTCTGTTGCCGCATCGAAGATCGACAAATACAACGGATCGATTTTGAGCGTCACGGTTTCGGTTTCATCAGGTTCACGTTCGACCTTTTCCCATCCGATAAAGACGCTTTGCAGCCCCGATTCCGCCATTCGGCGCAGCAATAATTAGCCATGCTTCTCAAAACTCGCCTACGCAGCAAGTCTCCCCTGAAAATGCGCCTTTCGCTTCATCCTTCTATTTTGATTAATAAGCATCAGGATCGCCGGCTTGTGCAGCGCGCTTCACTTGTCGCGACCAACGCGTGAGACTACGATTTTCCTCCGCCTAACATTACGACTCGCTAAAATCGATCATTTTGGCCACTCTGCGAAAGCCACGAGTGCTTAGGCAAAGGTAGCAAAGACCAATGAGAAACCAGATTCCCCCTGCAACTTTGGCAAGCATGTTCAGATTCCACCAAATCAACGCACAGAATCCAAAGCCTAGAAGCGGCAGGATTGTGTCTGAAATAATCTGAGGCCGGCGAGCTCTGCGAGTCAGCACGGTGAAGTGCCAGAACACTGACAGATTCACGCCCATGAAGGCGAGAAATGCACCGAAGTTCAAAAGTTCGCCGGCATGCTCGTATGCATTCCCAATGAAATTCAGTGCGAGCGCTCCCCCATATGCCACTCCTCCTATGAGAAGAACGTTGTATGTTGGAGTGTTTGATTCAGGATGAAGGTGAGCAAAGAACCTGCGTGGCAGCACGCCATCGCGCCCCATCCCAAAGAGAAGTCGCGCAGCGCCGAGGCCTCCCGTAAGCCCACTGCCCAGTGCGGCTAAGATCAGAATCGCTCCCATCGCTTGAAACAGCGCCGTACCGCCTACACGGTTGCATACATCCATGAATGCCGTTTCAAGATTGGGGAAGGTGTGCCAATCCGGCCAAATGCGCTGCCCCAAATACACTTCAACGCTACTGAAAACACCAGTGAGGACGCAGACAAGAACTGTTGCAAGCAACACATTACGACGCGGATTCTTTACGTCTTCAGAAAGGGTAGTAATCCCATCGAAACCGATGTAGGTGAGAGCCGCAAATGATGTAGCTCCCCAAATGCTGTGCGGATTGAATGTTTTCCGATCATAAAAGGGTTCTGTAGAAAAGACGCCGGCCCAGTGGTCAACTTGGAACAAGTAGCGAACAGCAAGGTAGAAGAAGGCGGCGAGAACCGCACACATCGCGAGTAGAAGAAGCTTATTCGTTCGTGCCGATGTTTTGATTCCTCTTAGATTCAGGCCCGTGATGAAGAGAGCAACAATCAATGCTGTGACAGGATATGGGATTGCAGGAAGGTATCGGCTTTGAAGCGCCGCAGATATCCAGATAACGTTGAGCAGCGGCTGCAAGATGTAATCGAGGAGCATCGCCCAACCCACTAGGAACCCCAGGTGAGGGTGTATTACTTGTCCCACATAGGTATAAGCCGATCCAGCCGACGGATAGATCGCCGCCATTCTCCCGTAGCTGACGGCGGTCACCACCATGGCCAACATTGCGACAAGGATCACCGTCACTGTGTGGCCATTTGAAAGTTTCTGTGCGACTCCAAATAGCGGAATTGGAGCCGTCGGTTGGATGAGCACTAAGCCGTAAAAGATAAGGTCCCATAGCGTCAAAGCTTTTTTCAGACGGAGCGGACTCATTTGCGACATTTGCGCGGCCATCGGTTCACGCACTCCCTGGACTGCCGACGATTGGCAACTGCGAACTGCAATCGGATGCATATCGGCAAAGGCACTGATTGGTGGTCAAGTACCCTACCCGACGCTCGATTCTGACGGTTCTCACCACCGTCGTTGGTATCCTGCACCTAGTACGTAGACCGCGTGATTAGGTATGGCATAGAACTCAATGGACCACCGTTCGATTGATGTGCGCGACGATGTCACCAACAGCCATATTCATATGGGCACTATTCGAGGAGTCTGTCGGGAATAGTTTCCGTGCTACGTAGAATCAATGACCCAATGACCTGCAACTACCTGCAAGTTGTTTATTCTATGAAAGGGAACCCTGTTCGCGATGCACTCCTAGCCAACTTCTGCCTCGATTCGATTCTTGAACCATGTCCAAAAGCCGTTGTATTTCGAGTGCGTCGCCAAAACCTGGATGGAATTGCTCGCCTGCGGCGAAAGCTCGCAAGAAATCCACCAATGTCAAGATGAACGTATGTTCGTATCCGATGATGTGCCCGGGAGGCCAGAAATTTTCGACATAGGGGTGTCCCGGACCAGTAACAAGAATTTGGTGACCGCCCTGCACAGGTTCCTCATCTCGCAGATCGAAAAAGGTGAGGTAGTTCATTTTCTCCATATTGAATTCAACGGACCCCTTAGAGCCGTTAATCTCAAAGCAGTTTCGGTTGTGATTTCCTGTTGCGAAACGCGTCGCTTCAAAGGTTCCGAGACTACCGTTGGAAAACTGCGCCATTGCCGTTACTGCATCATCGACCCTCCTGCCCTCGGCAAATGTGTGAACGTGAGCGCACAACTCACTGATTGGTCCATTCAGCCAAGTCGCGAGATCAATAGAATGGGATAACAAGTCGCCCAGAACTCCGGTACCTGCCTCCTTTGGAATAAATCTCCATGCCTCAGGATCCGCAGGATTTCTCCCCCAACTCTGCAAGTACAGTGCCCGGTAGTGATAGACCTCGCCGATCTTGCCCTCTTCAATCAATTGTCGAGCAAGGGTCACTGCCGGGGCCCTGCGATAGTTGAACCAAACAAGGGTCGGCACATTCCTTGCTGCCTCTGTCATCCGCTCTGCCTCAGCAACGGAATTGGCAAGCGGCTTCTCGCACAGTACCATCTTCCCCGCCTTTGCCGCGGCTACGGCTATCGGCTCATGCAGGTAGTTCGGCGTGCAGATATCGACTATATCGATATCTTTCCTATCGACTACGTCTTCCCAATTTGCTGTTGTCTCTTCCCACCCCCACTGCCGCGCCATGCGGTCAAGGTTAGGCTGATTGCGCCCGCAAATTGTCTTCAGCTTCAAATTGAAGGGTAGATCAAAGAACTTTGTAGCCTGGTGGAATGCGTTCGAATGGGCTCTCCCCATAAAGCCGTAACCAATCATGGCTACATTCAATATTCTTGACTGCCCCATTGACCCTCCTTACCCGATTGTCATTGCGTCTTCTCCAAGAGCTCATACGCGTTGACTGTCCAATACCTTGTCGAAGGCGTCGATGATATCTTGCTCATCTCTATCCGTCAGGCATGATGGGACAGTAAGCAGAATGCTCCGCTCAAAGAGGCTATCAGCGTAAGGACAGATCCCTTTCCGATACTCAGGGTGCGATCCACAGTTTTCGGCGAGCGACCATGGCGAGTTGCTCTTGTCCACGCCAGTCTTATTCACCAAACTCGGGATATTGTAGTAGATGTGAAGCCCCCACTGCGTCATGAGGATGTCGTTTACGCCTTGGGTCAGCGTTACGATTCCCTCCGCTCTTAGGGCACGATTGATCTCCTGGGCGATCTCCGGCGCCTGAAATGTCGCGATCAGGAAGCATCCCGTATCGCCCTCCGGATCAACAATCCTGCGGAGAAGTACCTCAGGGTATTGTTCCAGTGCTTTGCGAATGCGGTACTTACTATGGTGCATTCGCGCGATGATCATAGGTAGTTTCTTCAACTGGATCCGCAGGATCGAAGCACGCAGTTCATCCATTCTGTATCCGCGTCCCCAAAGACAAAGGTCAAGGTCATCTAGAATGGCACGCCCTTCAGAATCGCGAGCATAGCCTGTGTCGTGGCAGGCTACAGCACGGTTGTAAAGACGCGGATCGTTCGTGACGATGCAACCACCCTCCCCGCTGGTCATGTTCTTGTTCATTTGAAAGCTGAAAATGGCCATATCTCCGAAGGTTCCTACTTTCTTGCCATTCACGCTGCCACCGGCGCATTGCGCACAGTCTTCCAACAGAAAAAGTCCATGTTTGCGAGCCACCTTCTGGAGTGCTTCTATATTTGCAGGCGCGCCGCTCATGTGAACTGCGATAATTCCCGTCGTTCGGGCCGTGATTGTTGCTTCGACAGCGGTCGGATTCAGGCAAAATGTGTCATCGATATCGGCCAAAATTGGGATTGCGCCAAGATTCACAACGGCTGCCACCACGGATACCCACATGTATGCCGGTAAAATGACCTCCTGCCCGGGACCGACACCGAGCGCAGCAAGCGCGCTATGTAATGCCCCTGTACCGCTGCTCACCGCCAAGGAGTGAGAAATACCTAAGAAAGAGGCGAATTCATCCTCGAATGCCTGTACTTCCCCCAGGAGATCAACTCCGTAATAACGGAAAGGTGAACGGCTGCGGAGGACACGTATAGCAGCATTGACTTCTTCCTCGCCCATATGGTGAATTCCGGGAAACTCCAATGGCAGAGGAATCGTTCGAACCGGAGTTCCTCCATTGATCGCCAGTTTCTTGCTTCCCAACGATACAGCCGAGGATTCAATCCCTGATTTCAACTTCATCCCTATCTCCTTTAGTTGTTCCTCTACACCCTTTTCTCTCGACCAGATGTTAACTAGGGGGGGCGAGCATGAAACAGTCGTAGAGCAATCCAGTTGCGCAGCAGAGCCCTGATATCCAAGCCCCACGGCCTAGGACGATCTGTTTCCAAAGTCGTGCCGGTTACATGCGAAGCCGATGCCCGGCACCTCGCTCCACGAGTTAGTTCGGGGTATCCCCAATCTGGCCCCCGGCCGGATCTGGCGTTGCCCCCGGGTCAAGCCACATCGCTGTCGTGATTGAAATAGCAGGAAGTTCTAAATGCAGAGTTTTCCCGCGGAAAATCAGATTGACGTTGGCGTCACTTCTATTGCTATTCATGAGCTCGGTCACGATCTTTCCGCGTGGAGCATGGAATGATATGACACGGACACCTTCGGACGCCCCAGTGGTCTGGAGCCGAACAGATCCAGGGCGGACGAATTTACTGAAATGAGCCAAGTAATAGAAGAGACCGGTATAGGTCACCTTCTTGGTCTGCTGGTTGATAATTACAACTGGTTGCTGCTCATTTGGATCCGGATTCCCGTGAATCACTGACACGGACCATGGACCACCGCGCTCGTTCAGAACCATGTTCCAGTAAACCCAAGCCGAAGCAGATGCTTCGAGATCACCAAAGATCTGTTTCCCCCAAAAGTCGCCATCCTCAAAGTCGTACCGCGGAAGGACCATGGACTTAGGCGTCTCTACTCCCTCATGGTCGTAACAAAGCTCGGTCATCCATAGAGGGAACTTAGAATATTTCTGGTGAATAGCAGCGATATCTTCGAAATGGGTAAAGTCATATCCGTGATATGGAACAGCGGCAATGTACCGCCGAGTAGCCGGATCATCAAGGACGAGGGGATAGTTGCGCCTTGCGTTCTCCCGAGTTGGCGCTTCGCTAAGCATGATCTGCGTGCGACTGCCGGCGCGCTTCAACCTTGGACCGACATGATCACGTAAAAGTTCATTAATCTCGTTGTAGGAGATCTTT
>Ga0265313_10002420_pt1 | contig 16138 bp, 18 predicted proteins | sample 4123metaG_FD_203122 | JGI IMG/M metagenome (GOLD analysis project Ga0265313, IMG submission 203122) | Rhizosphere microbial communities from Carex aquatilis grown in University of Washington, Seatle, WA, United States - 4-1-23 metaG | ecosystem: Host-associated > Plants > Roots > Rhizosphere >...
CGGCAGCCGACCTGCTGGAGCGCGGATGGGGCAAGCCCTTGCAGCAGGTGGAAGTCACCCGCACGCCGTTCGACGAGATGTCGGCCGATGAACTCCGCGCTCTCGAGCGCGCTCTCGCGAATCTCGAGGGAGAGGAGGCGGGAGCTGCTGGCGAACCTTCGGGAACGCCTGTCGCAGCTGCGCCTCAGCGCCTACCGTCCGTACACTAAGCAGGCAGAGTTCCACGCCGCCGGCGCCAGCCATCGCGAACGGCTGCTGCGCGCCGGCAACCAGCTGGGCAAGACCGTCGCAGGCGCGGCCGAAGCGGCCTATCACCTGACGGGCAAATATCCCGCCTGGTGGCAGGGCCGGCGCTGGGACCGGCCGACCATCGGCTGGGTCGCCGGCGTCACTGGCGAGAGCACGCGGGACAATCCCCAGCGCGTGCTCATGGGACGGCCGACCTCGATCGGCAGCGGCATGGTGCCGGGGGCGGACATCGCCGGCTACAGCATGGCCCGCGGCGTCGCCGACCTGATGGACCAGGTGCGCGTGCGCCATGTCAGCGGCGGCGTCTCGATGATGAGCTTCAAGTCCTATGAGCGCGGCCGGGAGAAGTGGCAGGGCGAAAGCCTGGACTGGCTGTGGGACGACGAGGAGCCGCCGCTCGACATCTATCTCGAGGGCCTGACCCGCACCAACGCCACCGGCGGCATGATGTGGCTGACCTTCACGCCGCTCCTGGGGATGTCCGAGGTGGTGCGGCGATTCCTGATGGAGCCATCGCCCGACCGGCATGACACGAACATGGTAATCGAGGACGCCGAGCATATTGCCGAGGCGGAGCGTACCCGGATCGTCGCCAGCTATCCCGAGCATGAGCGCGAGGCGCGGGTGCGCGGGACGCCGATCCTGGGCTCGGGTCGCGTCTTCCCGATCGCGGAAGCCTCGATCAGCGAGCCGGCAATCGCGCTGCCCCAGAGCTGGGCGCGCATAGCCGGGATCGATTTCGGCTGGGACCATCCGACAGCGGCGGTCTGGCTCGCCCATGACCGGGACGCCGACGTCGTGCACGTGACCGACTGCTATCGGGTGAAGGTGGAAACGCCCGTCGTCCATGCCGCCGCCATCAAGGCGCGGGGCGACTGGATCCCGGTCGCCTGGCCCCAGGACGGCCTGCAGCACGACAAGGGATCGGGCGAGACGCTGGCCAAGCAGTATCGCGACCAGGGTGTCGCCATGCTGGCGGAGCCCGCCACCTTCGAGGACGGCGGCGTCAGCGTGGAAGCCGGCGTCATCGCCATGCTCGACCGGATGAAGACCGGCCGACTGAAGGTCGCGGCACACCTCAACGACTGGTGGGAGGAATTCCGCCTCTACCACCGCAAGGACGGCCTGATCGTCAAGGAAGCCGACGACCTGATGAGCGCGACGCGCTACGCCCTGATGATGCTACGCGCGGCGACGGTGAAGCCCCGGTCGAAGCCGATCAAGTACCCGAAGGGGAGTTATGTATGAGCATTGCTTTGCTGGTGCGGATCGAAGCGCTCGAACGGCGGCTGGCGGCCATGGAGGCGGAAATTGTCAGGCTGAAGAGCGCGCCCAAAAACGACAAATTCGTCGAGGAGCCTGCGCCGGCCAAGAAGAAAGCCCGCTGACCCCATGGCCAAGATGACCGACGACGAGGTGCTCGCCATCTGCAAGGCGCAGATCAACGGGGCGCTCGGCTTCCTCAACGGCAAGCTCGCGCAGGCGCGCCTCAAGGCGCTGCAGTACTACAACGCCGAGCCGTACGGGAACGAGGTCGAGGGGTCTTCCCAGATCGTGACCACCGAAGTGCGCGACGTGGTCGAATCGATCATGCCGAGCCTGATGAAGATCTTCGTCAGCGGCGACAAGGTGGCGGAGTTCGATCCCGTCGGACCGGGCGACGAGGCGGTCGCCGGCCAGGCGACGGACTACACGAACTACATCTTCACCAAGGACAACAAGGGCTATGACGTGTTGCAGACGGCCTTGCGCGACGGCCTGATCCAGAAATGCGGCGTGGTCAAAATCGGCTGGGAGGACAGCGAGGACATCACCAAGGATCGCTACCAGGGCCTGACGGACCTGGAGCTGGAACAGCTCGTCGCCCCCGACGACGTCGAGGTCGTGGCCCATGATGCCTATGCTGGCGTGGTGATGCAGCCGAACCCGCAGACCGGCCTGCCTGTGCCGCAGCCCGCCACGCTGCACGACGTGGTGGTGCGCAAGCGCAAGAAGACGGGCCGGGTCAAAATCCGCGCCGTGCCGCCGGAGGAGTTCCTGATCTCGCGCCGGGCTGTCAGCCTGGCGGGCGCGGCCTTCATCGGCCATCGGGTGCGCAAGACGGCGACGGAACTTCTGGAGATGGGCTATTCGAGGAAGGTCGTGGACGGCCTGCCGGGCAACGACGCGCAAGACTTCAACGCCGAGCGGCTGGAGCGGTTCAGGGCCGAGGACGAGGCGCCATTCATCACCAATCCGGCGCTCGATCCCTCGACCAAGGAGGTCTGGCTGACCGAATGCTACCTGAAGATGGACTATGACGGCGACGGCCTCGCCGAGCTGCGCAAGGTGACGGTCGCGGGCGATCCGGGCATGACCATCCTCGACAACGAGGAGATCGATTCCCTGCCTTTCGCCTACTGGACGCCGGTACCCCAGCCGCACAAGTTCTTCGGGCTTTCTATGGCCGATTTGACCATGGACCTGCAGCTGACCCAGTCCACGGTCACGCGCCAGGTGCTGGACAACATGTACCGGGCCAACAATGGGCGCTTCGCCATTTCGGGCAAGGTCAACGTGGAGGACATGCTGACGCCCAGGCCCGGCGGGTTGGTGCGCATGACCGACCCCAACGTGATGCCCGAGGGGCATTTCATGCCGCTGGAGACGGCCTCCATCGCGCCACTCGCCATGCCGCTCCTGGAGATGCTGGATACGAAGCAGGAAACCCGCACCGGGGTGACCCGCTACAACCAGGGGCTGGACGCCAACTCCCTCAACAAGACGGCGACGGGGGTGAACCTGATCACGGGCTTCGCCCAGATGCGCCAGGAGCTGATCGCGCGCAACGCCGGAGAGATGCTGGTGGCCGGCATCTTCAAGAAGATCCTCGAGCTGGTCTGCAAGCATCAGCAGGAGCCGAGGATGGTGCGGTTGCGCGGTACCTGGGTCGCCATGGACCCGCGGGAGTGGAACGACCAGATGGACGTGACGGTGACGGTCGGGCTCGGCAATGGCAACAAGGACCAGATGCTGGGGCATCTGATGATGATCCTGCAGACTCAGCAGGCGGCCATGCAGCAGCTCGGCCCCCAGAATCCGCTGGTCGGCCTGCAGAACGTCTACAACACGCTGGAAAAGATCTGCGAGAACGCGGGACTGAAAACCGCGGGGCCGTATTTCACCGATCCCAAATCGGCAGGCGCAGTTCCGCCACCGCCGGCCGGGGCGCCGGCACCCCAGGCGCCGGATCCGCGGGCGATCTATGCCCAGGGTTCGGCCCAGGCGGGGGTGATCCGCGCTCAGGCCGACATGCATCGGGCCCAGAGTGAGCCCGGGACCCGCGCGATCGAAGCCGCCGTCACCGCCAAGGCCGACATCGTGAAGGCCAAGATCGCCGCCGGCGCCACCATCGCCGCCGCGGCGATCAAGGCAGGCGGGAGCCTGCAGGAAACGATCCACGAGGTCTTGAGCGAGATCTTCCGCGATGCGATGAACCAGACCGGGGATCCGGCCGGAGACCAGACAGGGGCGCAGCCTCAGCCTGCGCAGCCTCTGCAGCCCGCGCCCTCGCCGATGCAGCAAGCCCCGATGGGCAGTCCATGATCGCCAGGTTCTGGCGCCGGCTGTCGGCGGGTGCCGTCGGTCCGTTGCCCTATGAACCGGAGCCCGCAAGAGTCCCGCGCACGCCGCAGGCCCAGAAGAACCGCGGCATCCATGCGGCGACGATACTTGCCGACCCGCTGATCGCCGAAGCGCTCGCCGCCATCGAACGGCGCGCCCATGAGGCCTGGGCGGGTAGTGGCGCGGCCGACGTTTCGCTCCGCGAGCAGGCCTATTGGCGGCTCAGGGCCGCCGCGGCCTTCCGGGCCGAGCTCGAAGGCCTGGTCCGCGACGGCCTGGTCGCCACGGACGAGATCGAATCCAACGAGCGGCTGGCCGAACGCCGCCAACAGGAGAACCCTGATGCCCGATAGCGCGCCAATGCCGACCGACGGCGGAAACGAGACGGTCGTGGCCCTGACGGAACTGCTCGAGAAGCCGGATAGCGGCGCGGGCTCCCCCAGCGGCGAAGGCCGCCCGGGCAGCAGAGATTCCCAAAACACTGGCGCGGGGAAGGATTCTGAAATCGCTGGCGCGGGGAAGGATTCTGAAATCGCTGGCGCGGGCCTGGGCAAGCCCGATGCCCAGCCGGCCGGGGGTGACGAGCCCGCCGGCGACGGCCCGGACAGCGAGCCGGTCACCGGAAGCGAGAGTGAGGGCGAGGGCGACCCGGAATCCCCGGTCATCGCGGCGCCGAGCTCATGGCCTGCCGAGGCGAGAGACGTCTTCGCGAAGCTCCCAGCGGACCTGCAGAAAGTCATCCGCGAACGGGACGCCGAGCAGACGGCGGCTTTCAACCGGCAAGTGAACGAGGCGGCCGAAAAACGCAAGGCGGCGGATGCCGAATTGCTGGTCGCTTCCCAAGAGCGGCAACAGTACGTGCAGAGTCTGGCGGTCGTGGTCGACAAGCTCATCAAGCAGACAGCCGGTGAGTTCGCCGACATCCGCACGCCCGACGACCTCGAACGGATGGCGGCCCAGGATCCTGCCCGGTTCATCCGCTGGCAGGCGCGGGCCCAGGCTCTCCAGGCGGCCGGCAACGAGATGCAGGTGGCGGCCGAGCGGGAGCGCCAGGAACAGGAGACGCGGTTCAATGGCTGGCTCGGCGAGCAGCGCAGCAAGCTCATCCAGGCCATCCCGGAGCTGGCCGATCCCGCCAAGGCCAAGTCGCTGGTGGCCGAGCAGACCGATTACCTGAAAAGCATCGGCTTCAACAGCCAGGAAATCGGTTCCGTCCTCGACCACCGCATGGCCGTCGTCATCCGCGACGCCGCCGCCCATCGCAAGAGCCAAGCCGCAGCCAAGACCGCGACGGCGAAGAAGATCGCCGACGCGCCGAAGCTGGCGAGGCCGGGCGGTGGCGGCGAACGAGGCCGGGATCCTGCACGCGCGGCTGCCTTCACCTCAATCGCCCGCCATGGCAGCTCGGACCAGCAGGCCGAGGCCCTGGCGCGCCTGATAGAAGGAAACTAGACATGGCTTTCCCGACCAACACGTTCTCCACCTATGCCGCCATCGGCATCCGCGAAGACCTGAAGGATTTCATCGCCAATATCAGCCCGACCGACTGCCCCTTCACCAACATGATGGGGAAGGCGAAGGCGGAGAACACCTACTTCGAGTGGCAGACGGACGCGCTCGCCTCGCCCAACACCGGCAATGCCCAGATCGAAGGCGACGACACTTCGATCGCCGCCGTCACGCCCACGGTCAGGGTGGGCAACCGGACGCAGATCTCCAACGCCTCGGTCGTGCTCTCCCGCACGGAAGAGACGGTGAAGAAGGCCGGCCGCAGCTCCGAGCTCTCCTACCAGATCGTCAAGAAGACCAAGGAGCTGAAGCGCGACATGGAGGCCATCCTGACGCAGAACCAGGCCTCGGCAGCCGGCAGCACCACGACCGCGCGCACGACCGGGAGCCTGGAAGCCTGGATCACCACCAACAGCGCGCGGGGCAGCGGCGGCTCGAACGGTGGGTTCTCCGGCGGCACGGTCTCGGCCGCCGCGGACGGCACGCAGCGGGCCTTCAGCGAGACCCTCCTGAAGACCGTCGCCCAGCAGGTCTATAGTGCCGGCGGTGACGCCGACACGCTCATGGTGGGCCCTGCCCAGAAGCAGGTAGTCTCGACCTTCACGGGCAACGTCAACCGCATGCAGGACACTTCCAAGGGCACACTGGCGACCGCGATCAAGGTCTACGAGAGCGATTTCGGCGACCTGAAAGTGGTCACCAACCGGTTCCAGCGGAACCGCACCGCCTTCGTGCTGCAGTCGGACATGTGGCAGCTCGCCTGGCTCGATCCGATCCGGATTGAAGATCTGGCCAAGACCGGCGACAGCATGAAGAAGCTGATGGTTGGCGAATATGGGCTCCTCTCCCGCAACCAGGCGGCCTCGGGCGTAATCGCCGACCTGTCGTAAGCCGTTCCTCCCTGAAACCTGAAGCGGGGCGTCCTTGGAGCATGTTCCGATAAAGTTGAATCGGAACATGCTCCAGATGGGGTTGGTCGCATTTTCTGCGCCGAACCGGTTCCCGGTTCGGCCGAAAATGCTCCCGGCGGGGCGCCCCCCATTCCCTTTGGAGAATCATCATGGCAACAGAACGGCAGAATGCCGACGGCTCGGTCTCGGTCTTGCGCGAGCAAGATCAGCAAGACATGTGCCGGCTAGGCGCCTACGCGGGGCCAGCGGGCTCGAATCAGCCCCGCTTCAACGGCGGCGAATGGCTGGAGTGGAACATCGCAGGTGGAACGGATACCGGGGGCGGCATCCTCTCCTGGCAGAACAACCTCGGCTATGACGTGATCGTCACGGACTTCAGCCTCGAGGTCCTGACTCAGTCCAGCGGCGCTTGCACTGTCTCCTTCGGGCAGACGGCGGTCAATGGCACGACCTCCGCCAGCAACCTGATGAGCGGTCAGAGCGTGGCCTCCGCCGGGCTCAACGCCGTGGCCGCACCCGTGAAGGTCAAGGTGCCGGCAAACACCTGGCTGACCGGTTCCAGAGCTTCGGGCGCGTCCGCAGGGCTTGTCGGCATCGCGCGGGCGAGCATTATCCCGGCCCTCGGCGCCGGCAGCAAGTAAGGGGGGCGACATGACCCTCCGCAACACGCCCTTTGCGCCAGCGGGGCCGAACACGACGGTTTCGCTCGCTGCGGGGCCGACGCCAGGTGCGGTGCAGTTCGACAACATCCTGCCGCCGCCCCAGGCGCCGACGGGTAACCCATCGCAAATCCCGCGCAGGAGGTCGGCCACCGTGCGCGTGGTCAACGCCGGCCCGTCGATCGCCTTCATCGAGTTCATCGGGGCCAACCAGCAGAACTCGGCCAATCCCAATAGCAGCCTCGCACTGCTGCCAAACAGCGAACGCGTTTTTGCCACGGGGGGCGCCGACTTCCTCGCGGCGGTTACAGCGGCAAGCGGGAGCGCCCAGCTCTACGCAACACCGGGCGAAGGCGGCATCTAACCCCTCTCAGGAGAAAAGAACATGGTTTCACTCACCCCCGTCGAGGTCCACGGACCCGACATGCATGGCTTCGCCGACGAAGGCAGCTATTTCTGCGTCCAGAATGCCCAGACCGGCATCGCCACGGGCGCCACCACGAATGCCTTTTCGGACACCAATCCTTTCCTCGCGATCTACAACAAGGACGTTCCGGGCGGGAAGAACATCTATCTGGATTTCCTCGCCCTCATCGCTACCGCGCCGGGCACGGCCGGCACCGCGCTGCTGGCCGCGGCCCAGCTGGACCTCGCCGTCGACCGCTACAGCTCGGGCGGCAGCGACCTCTCGGCCAACATCAACAACGTGCATGGCGGCAAGGGCAACGGCTCCATCGCCAAGGTCCGGGCGGGCAACATCACCGCATCGGCCAGGACCGCCGCGGCGCGCATGCTGGTCGGCCAGCGCCTGCTGCTGCCGGCGATCCCGGTCGCCAACGACACGGCGATCCTGAAGTTCGGCGGCGTCGATGCGCCGCTGATCCTCGAGAAGCAGACCAATACTTTCACCCTCCAGCAGGTGCCGAAGGTCGTGATCCCGCCCCAGGGTTCCTGCCTCATCCACATCTGGCTGCCCTCCCAGTCGGGCGCGGCAAGCTTCATCCCCGAGATGGGCTGGATCGAGCGGGCGGGGGAGTAGGGGCGGCGCGGACGCAATGACCGAGAAGCGTCTCATCGAAGTGCAGCCGGACGGCATCGTCGAATGGCTGCACTTCGACTCTGCCACCGGTGCGTTCGCCATCGAGCGGGTCCAGGACGTGGAGCCCGTGCTCGAGGCGAACAAGGCCGCGGCGAACGCGGGTGACGGCTACTCGCCCTCGCGCGAACTCCGGGAGGTGGCCGAGATCCCGATGGTCGTGGCGCTCAAATGGAAAGAGGAGCGGGGCATCGACGTCTTCAACCGCGACCACTGGCCGGCGGTGAAGAAGCTGCTGAGGGATCCCGAATGGCGGTATCTGAGGACTTCGCCGGGGCGGATATAGCGGCCGGGGAGTCGGTAGGAAGAAGGGGGAACCACCGAGACACAGAGGAGAACGAAAGCGATTAGCATGGACCGATGTGGCGCTCAGGAGCCTGCCGACCAAGCGACAGAATAGCGGTCGATTACCCAGAGCCAGCCTCCGTTGGCTTGGCGGCGGGCGACTTCGGAGGTTATGTCACCGTCGGGAAGGCGCGTCGAGGTCAGGGCCAGGTCGCCGCAGATGAGGGCCGGTCGCTGCTCGCCGAACGCGAACTTTCGCCCTGCGGCGACGATCTCGCATAGAAGGCACGAATCGCTTCCCTGCCTCGGATGAGCCGTCCACCACCGCAGTCGATCACCGCATCGGGCTCAAACAATGCGGTCATGCCATCGACGTCGCCGGCGTTTTGCCGGGATACTAGGAGACGTTCCAAGTCCTGAGGATCGTAGACCGGCTCTGGCATGGTTGGATCGTCCACGAGGATGCCCGACGCAGGGCACCGCTCCCGTAGGGCCGGGTGATGACTTCCAGGTAGTGGCCATCTGGGTCCGGGAAGTAGACGCCCCTCCCGCCATCGTTGTGGTTGATCTCGCCCGGATGGTGGCGCATCGGGTCGGCCCAGTATTTGAGCCCTCGCTCGCGAATGCGGGCGAGGACAGCGTCAAAATCCGCTTCGCTGATCAGGAAAGCGTAGTGCTGCAGACGGATCGGGCCCTCGGCGCAAGCGAAGTCGAGAGAGACACCGTTATCGAGTTCCACAACATCGAAATGGCCGAAGCGGGTCGGCGCTGGCCGACCCAGCATCTCGGCCAGGAACCGAGCGGACTTCGTCTGGTCGGACGACCAGACGATGGTGTGGTTGAGTTGAACAGCCATGCCAGCGTCCTCGCCAATTGCGCAATGACTGTCAGCTAGGTAGGCGCGACGCAGGATTTAATCAATTGCAGACACGCAGCGTGGATGGCCGGGTCTCGCCCTTCGGGCGGCCCGGCCATGACGATGTTGGGGTTGCGATTCGGCTTCATGAACACGGCGCGAGTGAGCCGCAAAGACACGAGAGAAGAAAAAAGCAAACGCAAGGGACCGCTGGCCGGCCCCACGAGTTTTCTCTGTCTCTCGTGCCTTTGCGGCTTCGTTCAATGGTCATTCCCGCGAAGGCGGAAATCCAGGGCGACAAAATCCTCGTCTGTTTCCTGGACCTTCGCTTCCGCGGGGGTGACGAGTAGAGGCGAAGAAAGCGAGCAGCCCATGGCCATTGCCACCTACAGCGATCTGCAGACGGCGATCGCCAACTATCTGGCGCGTCCGGGGGATGCGCTGGTCAGCACGCCGGCGCCAGATTTCGTGACGCTGGCGGAAAGCCGGATCGCCTATGGCGGCGACCTGCCTTATGCCTGCCGGCCGCTGCGCATCCGGGCGATGGAGGCGGTGGCGACGCTGATCACGGGGCCAGCCGCGACCGGAGGGACATCGACCGGGTCGGCCAACGCGCAGATCGCAGCGCCGGTGCCGGCACCGGCCAATGCGCCGGGGAACGTGGTGGATTTCGTGGCCGGCTTCTCGAACACGGGTGCCGCGACGTTCGATGCAGGCGGCGGACCGCTCGCGATCAAGAAGGGCGTGCCCCAGGCCGATGTCGCGGCGGGGGACATCGTGGCGGGCGGAGGGTATGAGCTCTACTGCGACGGAACCGCGTGGAACCTGGTGCCTGAAGGCGGCGTGCCGCTGCCGGCCGGGTATCTCGAGATGCGCTCGATCTATCTCCAGACGAGCCCGCCGTCGAAGCTCTCGCCGGTAGCGCCGGAAACCATCGATTCGACCTGGATGTCGGCCAGCCCGGACCAGCCGGCCGTTTATGCGCTGGACGGAGACTGCATCCGCTTCGCGCCGCCGGCGGATTCGAGCTACGCCGTGCGCATGGGGTTCTACAGGAAGTTCGGTCCGCTGGCCTCGGCGCCGAACTGGCTGATGACCAACAAACCCGACGTCTATCTCTACGGCGCGCTGCTGGAGGCCGCGATCTATTTCGGCAACGAGGAGGACGCCCAGAAGTTCTACGGGGTCTATTGCTCGGCCGTGAACGGATTGCAGGCGGCCAACGCCACGGACCGCTACAGCGGCGGCGCGCTGCAGATGCGCTCGAACGTGGCCGGGGCCTGAACCATGATCCCCGTCGGCCCCTGGACCCCGGACACCCCGGACCTGGCCTCGGAAGGGTCGCTGGAGGCGCTCAACTGCTTCCCGGCCTCGAAGAGCTATCGGCCGTTCCCAAGCTTCGCGGCGCGGACCGGTGCGGCGGATGCCAGGATCCAGGGAGCCTTTTTCGCCAGAGCGTCGAACGGCACGGGCCTGCTGTTCGTCGGCACCGTGGACAAGATCTACTCCGTCTCCGGCGCCACGCTGACGGACGTCACGCGGGCGAGCGGCGGCGCCTATGCCTGCCCTTCGGACGGCCTCTGGGATTTCGAGCAGTTCGGCAACATCGTCTATGCCCAGAACGGCGTGGACGCGATGCAGCAGTTCGACATCGACAGCGACACGAATTTCTCGGCCGCCGCCGGCTCTCCGCCCATCGCCAAATACGGCACCGTGGTCAGCCGGTTCTTCATGACAGGCAACCAGGGGAATGCCCGCAACCGCCTGCAATGGGGGCCGATCGACAACGCGGGATCCTGGGCGTCGTCGCAAGTGACCCAGGCGAGCCAGCAGGATCTTTCCGACGGCGGCTGGGTGCAGGGGCTGACGAGCTTCGACCTCGGCTGCACGATCTTCCAGGAATTCGCGGTGCGCGCCGGACAATATGTCGGCGTCCCCGATATCTTCCAGTTCCGCAAGATCGCCGACAATATCGGGCTCACCATCCCGGGCACGCTCGCGACCTACAAGGAACGCAGCTTCTTCTGCGACCGTTCGGGCTTCTACGTCGTGCTCTACGGCACGGTGATCGAGCCGATCGGCCAGGAGCGGGTGAACAACTGGTTCTGGGGCCTGGTCGACCAGACGCAGCTCCCGCGGGTCTGCTCGGCCATCGACCAGGTGAACCAGCTATACGCCGTCGCCTTTCCGGACGCGAATGCATCGAACGGAAATCCGAACAACATCCTGCTCTACAACTGGGCGGTCGACCGCTTCGCCCACGTCAACGGGCTCAACATCGAGCTGATGTTCTCGGGCGCGACCCAGCAGGCCTGGACCATCGAACAGCTGAGCGCCGCCTATGGCGCGATCGAGAACATCCCATTCCCCTTCGACAGCCAGGTCTGGACGGGAATCGCGCACCGCCTGATCGGGGCCGCGGACGCGGCCCACAGGGTCGGCTTCTTCAACGGCGCGGCGATGGCCGCGACCGTGGACACGATCGAGGCAGCGCCCGGCGCGGGCAAGCTGGTCAGGGTGCGCGGTGCCCGGCCGCTGGTGGACGGCGACACGCCGCAGATGCAACTCGGATATCGCAACCGGCAGATGGACGCGGTCGTCTTCGGGCCTTCGGTTCCGGTCAACGGGCTCGGCACCTGTCCGATGAACCAGGCGGCGCGCTATGTGCGTGGCCGGATCAGGACGACGGCCGGGGCAAGCTGGAGCCACGTCATCGGGATCGACGATCTCGACATCAGACCCGAGGGGCGATTCTGATGGCAACAGGCTTCCAGGGCCTCGACCAGCCCCCGCCGGTGCCGGGCCAGCCGGCGCTTGCCGCCTGGCTCGCCCGAGTGGTCGCCATCCTGAACGGCGCGCTCGGCGGGAATCTCAACGCGACGCTCGCCGTGACGCTCACCGCCAATGCCGGAAGCACGGTGGTCAACGACCCGCGCCTCAGCGGCGGGAGCTTCATCGGCTTCTGCCCACTGACGGCCGATGCGGCGGCGGAGATCGCCGCCGGCGGGCTCTATGTCTCGTCGCAGGGCGCCAAGACCATGACGCTTGCCCACGCCAACAACGGACTGACCGACCGCAAGTTCTTCCTCCTCATCATCGGATAGGACCATGAACCCCACCATCGCCCTCATGATGCAATCCGCCGAGCGCAACCCGGCGGCCGCGCGCAACGTTCAATCCGCAGGGCGGAACAGGGGCGTCGCCGGCGACACGATCAACGCCCGGATCTCGCCGCGGGAGGCGATGCTGCTGCATGCGCTCGGCGCCCACGGCACGTTGAACCCGCGCAGCGGCCAGCGGCATTTCGCCGCCGCGACAGGCACGCCGGCGGCGGGACCGATTCCGCAGCCGCCGCAGCTCGGCGGCTATTCGCTGGCGCCCCTGATGAGCCAGAACCCGGGCGGCAACCTCATCGGCAACGCCTATGGCGCGGTGCCGGCCTGGGCGATGAACCCCTTCCAGCTCGGCATGACGCCCAACTTCGCGAACCCGAACTGGCGGTTCCCGACCGGCGGCGCATTTGCCGCCCCGGGCACCGCGCCCGGAGCGGTGACACCGCAGGCACTGGCGCCGGCCCCGCAGCAACCCTCGTCGCCGGCTTCCGTACTGAGCGCGCCTGCGAATAGCCAGGGAACCATTGCCAACGGCGGCCGTCGGTGACGCCGGTTAGGCGTGCCCAACCCGAGGAGTTCGAGACGGCGTGGCCGCCGTTCGCTTTGAATGCGGGCCTTCGGACAGCGAGTCATCCGAGGATACTCGTAAAACGAGAATATATCTCATATAACTTTGACAATGAATTGCCCAAGGCCAATGATGATCGTGGTATCCAGTTTAGCGCTTAACGGGAGAATTCGATCGTGACTTTCGTTCGGCCATTTGCCCGACTGGCCTTGAGCGTCCTCATTCTCATGGCTGCTGCGGCGGCTCTTCCAGCCAAAGCGGATGACTGGCCTGACCCGGCGAAGTGGTCCGGCAAATCGCCGGTCAATGGACTCGACGGAGCAACCTTCTATCAGCTGACAAGCGTTCGGGCGGCGCTGCTGAGTCTAGTTGGGGAACAATTTTACTGGCGCGTCCTGTTGGCATGGAACCAGTATTCGCCGGTCATCGCTGCGGGCGATGCGATCTTTGTCGAGGGGTGCAAGCCGCAAGCCTGCGACTCCAATCAGGTCACAACCGTGATTCAAGGGCGAAGCGTCACGGTCTGCCTGTACCATGCTTCCCCACCCATAACACCGGGTTCCCCACCCTGGCCGCCGGAGGAGCGTCTCTGGTTCATTGAAGGCGTCGGGATGCCGGGCGTCGAGCGCGATCCAGCCGATGACAACCAATGCAGACTTGAGTCGGTGGAAGACTTCGTTGCAATGGCGAAAAACGGGAAGGCTCTGGCAGAACGATGGTAGACCCGGAGACGCGCGAAGCATTGCCCGCGCGACAGAGTACCCGGGAAACGATTCGCATTCTGTCCTTGGAAGTTCGATGCGGGATAGTTGATGAGAGAGTTCGCTCATGATGATCCGCCGTCGTGCAAATCCGCGGCTGCGCCGGCTGGTTCTGATCGCAGGCATGCTGGCTGCAATTGCAACGGCTGAATCGGCGAAAGCGGACGACTGGCCGAAGCCGGCGCAATGGGCAAACAGATATGCCTTCGAAGGCCCGGACCATGCCGACTTCTACAAGCTGGCCAGCATTCGAGCGGCGTTGCAGAAGCTGATCGGCGATCAGTTCTATCGGGAAGTCATCTTGGCCTGGAGGACCTCTTTCCCGATCTTGGTCGACGGGGACAGCATGGTGGTCGAGGCCTGCATGTCGCACTACTGCGACTCTCATCGGGTGACAACGATCATCCAAGGTCGAAGGGTGGACGTCTGCACCTACCGCACGTACTGGCAGGAGTTTGACGCGACAAACACGACAACTGGCGAACGCGTTTGGTTTCTGGAGGGCGCCGGCGTGCCCGTTGTCGAGCGGCTGGACCCCGGTGATGCCACCGGTTGCCTCTTCGATGACATGGCGGACGCGATGAGAAAGGTGAAACACGCGCGAGAACTATCAGTGAATCCGTGAACCTACAGCTCCACCGCGCCCCTCGGCCGGCAAATGTGCCCCAGGAATGTCGAGGCGCAGGTTCAGTGCCAGGACTCTTCTGGCTGCGCTAACGGATTCCCAGCGTCTCCCGAACCTGACGCCGAACGGCCACTACCGCCTGGTTTCACCGCCAATAGCGGCGCGCGGTCGACGGCGCGAGAAAATTGGCGAGCGCCTGAACCTTCAGGCGGAATTCTCGCTGCGTGTCGGCGTAATCGATGTCCATCGTTGCACCGTCCGGGCCGCCTAGATTGCGCCCGGATGAAATTCCAAGGTCTGTCTGGCTTTTATGCAAGCCCGGCCGGCTAGTTGCCATTGCTAGGGGTTTGCGCCTCGGCCGCCAGCACCGGGAAAATAGCCGCTGCCATGATTGCGTGGCCGGTCGCGTTCGGATGCGGGTCTCCGGGCATGGCCCAGATGTCCTCTGGCCGCAGGCCAGTGAAGGCAGGCAGCAGATCGATATAAGTGAAACCTAACCGCCTGCACATGGCGGCGAAGACGGCGTGTACGAATCCGAGCGGGTAGTCTTGTAGATTATGAATGTCCGGCATCATTGCGACCGTCACCCGAATGCCGTGCGCCTTGGCATAGTCAGCGAGCTTGGCGTATTCCGTCTGCAACAGTTCAAGGGAATGGGATCCAGGGGCGTAAATGGCCCTATAGTGATCGACCAAGCTCCCTTCTCCGCTGGCGTCGAATAGTCGATGGAAAGCGATCCAAATCGTTACCGCCAGCTCGCTGTTGCGTAGCAGGAAGTTGCCCCCGCCGGGATCGAGTTGCTCCCCGTCCCGCACGAAAGCCAGGACCAAGATGTCCGATGGCTTCAGCGGAGCTAGGCGGATTAGAAAGCGCTCGACATAGCGCTCGGCGTTGTAGTTTCCGATTCCTGCGTTGAGGACCTCAACATGCTGACCCGCGTCCGTGAACCTCTTCTGGAGAAGGGCAGACAAAGTCTGATCTTCCGGGACGCCCCAGCCTAGGGCGATCGAGCTGCCGAGAAGGAGGATGCGGCGCACACCTGACTGAGGCTTGTCGGCGACCGGCCCTCCCCGAAGACCCCAGGCATTGATGCGGACCAGCACCGACTGGAGCGTGGCTTGGGAGTTAGGCACATGCTCGAATCCGAGGCGAGGGTCCGGACTCCGAACCTTCAGTTCCTTGGCATAGCGCCACATCTCGATGTCGTAGTTCTTCATCGAAGCGTTCTTCAGGCGTATCAGCGCTTCGCTCAACCCGAAGGAAACAAGCAGGGCGATGAGGATGCTCAAGATACTGAAGAGCAACTGTCTGCGCGCAGGTATGCCTTCTACCATTCCCCTTGCCTCATCCGCTCCCTTGTGGTCCCAGCACGATAGCTCCATGGTGATCGGTGCGATAGCGCGACGGATCACCCCAATGTCACTTCGCCTTGCCTCTACGAGAGGCAACGGTAACGAACAAGCCGGCTGCCCAGCTGAAACAGCGGTGTCGCCGTCTAGAACTCGAAGTAAATGAACTGTGCCGAGCTTCCCACGCCGACCGCTACCGACAGCGCAATGGCGGCGGCGAGCGCGCAGGCGACCACTGTCTTGGGTCCCTTCCGGGCGATGACACGAAGGCGTCGCGATTCATCCCATGGATGCGCCAGGAAGAACAAGGTTATCAGGCAACATTCGAAGCTGTGGGCGGAAAGAAAAGCGCCGAGGTCGCCGACCGATGCGCCGCCAAGACTCTCGCGGATGACCTGGCCCGCCACCGACAGGTTCGGCGCGCGAAAGAAGACCCAGAGCAGGGTCACGAAGTGAAAGGTCAGAAGCGTGGCCAGCCAGCGCGGCAGCCGCCATCCCCGGGGAAGCGTTCGGTCGCCAACATGATTGAGCGCGACAGCGGTACCGTGAAGTAG
>Ga0265313_10002421_pt1 | contig 16128 bp, 13 predicted proteins | sample 4123metaG_FD_203122 | JGI IMG/M metagenome (GOLD analysis project Ga0265313, IMG submission 203122) | Rhizosphere microbial communities from Carex aquatilis grown in University of Washington, Seatle, WA, United States - 4-1-23 metaG | ecosystem: Host-associated > Plants > Roots > Rhizosphere >...
CCGCACGAAGGACCCGATCCAGGTTTTTCAAATGCTGCTCGCGGCCGAGGGCGTTTTGAACGACGCGCTCGTCGAGCAGATCGACCAGGAAGCGCGCGCCGAGGCCGACCACGCGGCCGAGTTCGCCGAAGCGAGCCCGTTCCCGACCGTCGAGGACATCCAAAAAGACGTTTACTGGGAGGCCGACAATCCCGCCGAGCGCAAATCCGGCGGCCGCCTCTTCTTCGACTGAGCCGCGCAACTCGTCACACGTCACAAGCCACTCGTCACATTTCCAGATGCCCGTCATCACCTACCGCGAAGCCATCCGCCACGCCCTCGCCGAGGAACTCGAGCGTGATCCCAACGTCGTCGTCATGGGCGAGGAGGTCGCGCAGTTCAACGGCGCCTACAAAGTCACCGAGGGCTTGCTCGCGAAATTCGGCCCGCAGCGCATCGTCGATACGCCGATCAGCGAAGCCGGATTCATCGGCATGGGCGTCGGCGCGTCGATGCTCGGCGTGCGCCCGGTGATGGAGCTGATGTTCTGGTCGTTTTACTCGGTCGCGTTCGATCAAATCCTGAACAACGCCGCGAACATCCGCTTCATGTCCGGCGGCCTGATCAACTGCCCGATCGTCATCCGCGGCCCCGCCAATGGCGGCACGAACGTCGGCGCCACGCATTCGCTCACGCCCGAAAACGTCCTCGCCAACACCCCCGGCGTCAAAGTCGTCGTGCCCGCCACGCCCTACGACGCGAAAGGCCTCCTCAAATCCGCCATTCGCGACAACGACCCGGTGATGTTTTTGGAAAACACCATCCTCTACGGCGACAAGGGCGAGGTGCCCGACGGCGAATACACGATCCCGCTCGGCCAGGCCGACGTGAAACGCGCCGGCAAGGACCTGACGATCGTCACCTACGGCCGCTGCGTCCTGCATTCGCTGGTCGCCGCCGAGCTGCTCGAAAAAGAACACGACGTTTCCGCCGAGGTCGTCGATCTCCGCACGATCCGCCCGCTTGACATCGCCACCGTGCTCGCGTCCGTCGCGAAGACGCACCGCGTGCTGATCGTCGAGGAACAGAAGCCGTTCGCCAGCGTCGGCTCGCAACTCGCGTTCATGATCCAGAAGGAAGCCTTCGACGAACTCGACGCCCCCATCCACCGCCTCGCGACGATCGATGCGCCCGCGATCTACAGCCCGCCGGTCGAAACCGAGCAGCTCCCAAATCCCCAGCGCGTGCTCAAGGCCGCGCTCGAACTGCTCGCCTGAGCATCGGCTTCGCTCCACCTTTCCCGCTCTCCATGGCCAACATCATCGACATGCCGAAACTCAGCGACACCATGACGGTGGGCACGCTGGTCAAATGGCTGAAGAACGAGGGCGACGCCGTGAAAACCGGCGACATGCTCGCCGAGGTCGAAACCGACAAGGCCACGATGGAGCTCGAGAGCTTTTTCGACGGCACGCTCCTGAAGATCTTCGCGCAGAACGGCGCGCAGGTCGCCATCGGCGACCCGCTCTGCGCGATCGGCAAACCCGGCGAAAAAGTCGATGCGCCCGCGCCGAAGGCCCCCGCCGCTCCCGCGCCCGCCGAAAAGAAATCCGACGCCCCGCCGCCCGCCGCACCCGCCGCGAAAGCGGAAGCTGCGCCGGCGCCGCCCGCAATAGTGCCCAGCTCCGCTCCCGCCGCGGCAGCGCCCGCGCGTGACGGTCGTATCAAAATTTCCCCTCTCGCCCGCAAACTCGCCGTCGAAAAAGGCATCGATCCCGCGAACCTCGCCGGCTCCGGCCCCGGGGGCCGCATCGTGCGCGCCGATGTTTTGCGCGCCGAAAAATCCCCGCCGCCCGCGAAGGCCGCCGCGCGCGGCGGCCCGATTCAGGAGGAGCGCGTCGTGGCTGTCTCGAACATGCGCGCTACGATCGCGCGCCGCCTCGTCGAGGCGAAGACCACGATCCCCCACTTCTACCTCGATATCGAGGTCGATGCCGGCCCGCTGCTCGAACTGCGCGCGCAGCTCAACACCGCGCTCGAAAAGGACGGCGTCAAACTCTCCGTCAACGATTTCATTTTGAAAGCCGCCGCCGAGGCGCTGCGCAAGGTCCCCACCGCGAACGCCTCGTGGGAGGGCTCGGCGATCCACTACTTCGCCGCCGCGCACGTGTCGTTTGCCGTCGCGATCGACGACGGGCTGATCACGCCTGTGATCCGCGATACGCACGCGAAAACGATTTTCCAGATCAGCACCGAGGCAAAAAATCTCGGCAAGCTGGCGAAGGACAAAAAACTCAAGCCCGAGCAGTTCACCGGCGGCACGTTCTGCGTCTCGAACCTCGGCATGATGGGCGTCGACCGCTTTTCCGCGATCATCAACCCGCCCAATTCCGCGATCCTCGCCGTCGGCACAACCGTGAAAAAGCCCGTCGCGAAAAACGACCAGATCGTGATCGGCCAGCGGATGACCCTCACACTTTCGTGCGACCACCGCGTCGTCGATGGCGCGCTCGGCGCGACCTATCTCGCCGCGCTCAAGCAACTGCTCGAGGCGCCCGCGCTCCTGCTGATCTAGAACGCCGCGCCTTGTCGGGCTGCCTAACTTTCGGCGCGGGTCTTGGCGTTGGCTTCGATCAGCGCGCTGAGTTCGTTCAACGTCGCCCGCACCTGCGCTTTTACTGCGGCCAGTTTTTCTGCGGCGCTCACCTTCTCGCTCGCGAAAACATAGAATTTCATCTTCGGCTCCGTGCCGCTGCCGCGCGCCGCGAACGAGTAGCCGTTCGCGAGCGTCACAAAATAAAGATCCTGTTTCGGGATCAACTCGCCGTCGGCGTCGCGGATGTCCTGGCGGCCGAAGTCCTCGAACTTCGCCACCGCGACCGCGCCGAATTTCGCCGGCGGCGCGGCGCGATAGGTGTCGAGGATGCGCTTGATTTTCGCGTTCCCGCTCGCGCCCTCGTAGTAGATATTGATCGTGCCCTCGAGATAGAAACCGTGTTGGAGAAAAATCTCGTCGAGATACTCCGGCACGGTGAGCCCGCGGCTTTTCACCCACGCGCAGACCTCGGCGAACATCAGGCACGCGGCGTTGCCATCCTTGTCGCGCACGGTGTCGTTGGGCAGATAGCCGTAGCTTTCCTCGCAGCCGAACGCGTAAAACGTGCTGTGCTGCTGGAGCAATTTCACCCGCTCCTCGAACGGCGTCGCGTCGTAGTCGAAGCCCGGCCCCATCACGGCGCACAACTGCTCCTCGTAGCCGCGGATCTTCGCCGCGATCCATTTGAAGCCCGTCAGGGTCTTGATCATTTTCACGCCGTGACGGCGCGCGATCGCGTCCTGCAGTTGCGACGTGACGAAGGTGTTGATGACGCCCACGCGATTCGAGCCCTGCGCCGGAAACCAGCCGAGTTCCTTGAATTTCGTTAGCCGGTAATCTGTGAGCAGCGCACCGATTTGGTTGCCCGTGAGCAGCTCGAGTTTGCCCGCGCGATTTCGCACGGCGCAGCCCATCCGGTCCCCGTCGGGATCGGTGGCGAGCACGACATCCGCGCCGTTTTTCTCCGCGAGCGCGACCGCCAGCGTGAGCGCGGCAGGATTTTCCGGGTTGGGCGACTTCACCGTCGGAAAACGTGCATCGAACTCCAACTGCTCCGGCACCGTCGCAAGGTCGCAGCCCGCCCGCCGCAGCAGCGGCACCGATTGCACCGCGCCCGTGCCGTGGATGTTCGTGTAAACCACCTTGAGTTTCGCTTTTCCGAACACCGCCGGATCGATCGCCGCCTTCGCCGCAACCGCGAAATACGCCGCGTCCGCCGCGGCGCCGAGCGTCGTGATACCAGCGAGATCCTTGTCGAGCAGCGGCGCGAGATCGCCGAGCGGCACCGCGTTCACCTCGGTCACGATGCCGTTGTCGTGCGGCGGCACGACCTGTCCGCCGTCGTCGAAGTAGGCTTTGAATCCGTTGTCGTGCGGCGGATTGTGGCTCGCCGTGATGACGACGCCCGCGTGCGCCTTCAGCCAGCGCACGCTGAAGCTCAACTGCGGCGTCGAGCGCGGCCCGTCGAAAATATACGCCTCGCCGCCGAGCCGCGTCCACGCCGACGCCGCGAGTTCGCAGAAATGCCGCGAGAAATGCCGCACGTCGTGCGCGATCACGAGCCGCGGCTTCGCCGTCACGCCGCGCTGGCGGAGATAACTCTGCGTGTAGCGGAAAAGCCCGACGGTCGCGCGCACGAGCGTGAAGTCGTTCAGCACGTTGCTGCCGATCGCCGCGTGCTCCGGTGAACCTGTCGCGCTCAACGTCCCCGTCTCCGCCGCCGCCGGCACCACGCCGATCGTCCGCCCCCGCATCCCGCCCGTGCCGAATTCGAGATAACGGTAAAAACGATCGTTCAACTCGCTCCACTCCTCCCTGCTCACCAGCTCGTCGATGCTCGATTGCGCCCACGCCGGAAGCTGTGCGGCCAGAAACGTCGCAAGATTTTCCGCCGCGCTGGGCAGTAGTTTGCCGGCCTTCGCGGCGGCTTGGATGCGGTCAAGGGAGCTCATGAAAGAAGGAAACCACAGTTCTTATTCGAGATAAAGTCCGTCGCGCACTTCGGGTTTCGGCGATAATTTTCGCCACGCCTCGGCGAACGAGTCCTCGTCGTATCCGAACAATGGCGAAACTTCGAACATCGCCCGCGGCCGGCCGGTCTCGTCGCGCACGATCGGCGCGCCGTTCGTCTCGAGCCAACGCGCGAACTGCCGGAGTTGGTCGTCGCGGCTCGTCTGCGGCGAATCGACGCCCTCGGCGTTTTTCACCGGCGAAAAATCGTTGGCGCGGCGCGTTTCGATCACGACCGGATTTTTGGCGAACGGCAGCGCGTCGAAGACGAACATCTCGAATTTCACGCCGTTCGGTTTTTCGGGCCTCACCGGCAGCCCGTCGGCGCCGATCGCGGAAATTTTTTTGTCCGCGCGGTGAAACGGCAGCGTCGCGCCGGTGCCGCCGACCGCCATCCGGCGGACGAATTCGCGATCGAGCACATGGATCGCGATGCTGCCGGCGATGTAGCGAAGCTGGCCGTTCGCATCGGTCTCGCGCTGCATCGCCATCGGCAAATCGGAGTATTCGATCACGACGAGCCTGCCATTTTGCGCGCAGAAATGCCCGAGTTTTTCCTCGGGATAGGCCTTCGGCACCATCTTGCTCGACATCTCCGAGCCGCGCCGCAGGTGCCAGCCAATGAACGCCGGATCGATGCAGCGCACGAGCGGATTATCGACCTGAAAATAACTCAGCGTGTCGATGCCTTCGCGCGCCATCAGGTCGAGTGCGCCGCTGCGGGCGAGCGCGCGCAGCGAACCGCCGTGGCCATCGGGCGACAGCGCGATCCGGCCCGGCCCCGCGAGCATGATTTTGCCGCCGAAATCCACCGCCGGCATTCGGCCTTGCCGAAAAAAATGCACCCGCGCGCGATCGAGCCCAAAAAGTGCGTGCTCCGCGAAAAACGCCTCGGTCGCCGAGTGGTTCTGATGGCTCGTCATGATGAACCAGTGCAGCGGCCGGCCGTAGCGCATGCCGGCCGCGTGAATTTTTTCGGCGAAAACTTGAAACAACGTTTTGTGCTTCACCGGCGTGACCGGAAATGTCCCCTTCGGTCCATCGTAGCCGAGGCGCGTGCCCTGACCGCCCGCCACCGTGAACGCCGCCACGCGCCCCGCGCGCAACGCCTCCTCGCCGGCCACCTTGGCGTTCGCCCATTCGCTCGCGGCGCCGCCGTGCTCCGGCAACGCCTCGTAGGACGCCGGCGCGAGTCCCACGAGATCGACGCCGGCCGCGGCGTTCTTCGCGAGCAGGGTGCGCGTCAGCCGCTCGATTTCCGCGAGGTCGATCTCGGCGGCCTCCTCGAGCAGACGGCGTTGCTCATCGGGGCCAAGCCGTTCGAAAAAGGCGAAGACCTGACCTTGTCCGGCGCGTTGAAATTTTTCGATCAGTTCGATCGGTGCGGGCTGGGCCATGCGAAGCGGTTGGTTTAGTCCTCGAAGCGGAAAATGAACTCGTCGGGCTTCGCGTAACCGAGGCGGCGGCGGATCACTTTCTCGACATAGACCGGATCGTTGCGCAGCCGTTCGAGGATTTTTTCCTGCTCCTGCAGTCTCGCCTCCGCTTCCGCCAGCCGCCGGTGCTGGGCGGCCTCGATTTGCTGCAGCCGGTCGTATTCCTCGTGCGCCTCCCAGAAATACAGCCCCGATGCCGCGCCCACGGCCAGAAAGACCAGCAGGTAAAGGCCAACGATGAGGCGGCGGAGATTCATGCGTTAAAAAAAGATGAACGGGCGCGCTTTCACCCACGCAAATCTATTCGCCGCCGCGGCTCGCGCGATTTTGGCGTGCGTTTTGTCGGAGCCGCGCCACCCTCGACCCCTCGATGTATCAGAGCTTCTATGGGTTCAAGGAGATGCCGTTCAACATCACCCCCGACCCGCGCTTCCTCTATCTCAGCCCCACCCACCTGGAGGCGCTCCAGCATCTGAAATACGGCGTGCGTGAAAAGAAGGGTTTCATCGTCCTCATCGGCGAGGTCGGCTGTGGCAAGACCACGCTCTGCCGCCGCTTCCTCAACGAGCTCGATTCCGCCCATTACGACACCGCGTTGATTCTCAACCCGCGCGTCACCGAAACCCAGATGCTCAAGGCCATCCTCACCGAGCTCGGCGAAACGAAGCTCGCCCGCAGCCAGGTGGACCTCGTGGCGCAGATGAACCGCGTGCTGCTCGAACGCATCGACCGCGGCCGCGACATCGTGCTCATCATCGACGAGGCGCAGAACCTGAAAGTCGAGGTGCTCGAACAAGTCCGCCTGCTCTCGAATCTCGAGACCGACAAACAAAAGCTTCTTCAAATCGTCTTGATGGGCCAGCCGGAGCTGAAGGAGGTGCTCGCCCGCGACGAGCTCCGCCAGCTCCGCCAGCGCATTCTGGTGCACTACGAGCTGCATCCGCTGTCAGCGCACGACGTGCAGCACTACATCCAACACCGCCTCACGCTCGCCGGCGGCACCGGCCGCCCGAGCTTCACGCCGTGGGCGCTGCGCGCGGTCCACCGCGCGAGCCGCGGCATTCCGCGCATCGTAAACAACCTCTGCGACAAAGCCCTTCTCGCCGCCTTCATTCGCGATTCCGACGAAGTTAACTATTGGGATGTTCGCCGCGCCATTCGCGACGCCGATAATCTCACCAACTGACCGCCCCCGCGATGAGCCTGATCAACGAAGCCCTGAAACGAGCCCAGCGCCTGCGTTACGAGCAGCAGGCCGCCGCTTCCGGCTCATCCGACAGCCGTCCCGCCCACATCGAAAAACGCGGCCGGCCGATGCCGGCGCAGACACTCATTCTGCTGATCGCCGGCTCCGCTGTTCTCATCGTGTTCTCGGTCGTCGCCACCGTGTATCTGCTCAATCGGTCACCCGCCGTGAAACCGGCTCCGGCCATCGCCGCGATCAAGCCCCCACCCGCCGCCGAAGCAACGCCCAGCCCCGTGATCGTCGCGCCCGTCATCAAACCGCCCGCGTCGGAGATCCAATCCGATTCGCCAGCAGTCAAAACTCCGGCTCCCACCAGGCCCGTCGCCGCCGCCGCCGCACCGCCGTCTGTCGTCCGCTCCGCGCCGGCCGCGGTTCAAATTCCACCCATTCTTCCTGCCGCCCCGAGCCATCCGGCCGGACCCGACCCGCTCGTGCAAAATTTCGTGGACGCGATTCGCGTCGCCGGCGTGCGCTCGTCCGGCAGCGAGAGCAAAGTCCTGATGAACGATCGCGTTTATCGCGTGAACGACATCGTCGATCGCACGCTCGGCGTGAAACTCGTCAAGGTCGCCGCCGACACGCTCACGTTCACGGATCCGAACGGCATCGCCTACACGAAGAATTTTTAGGCGCGCACTCGCATTCGTCGCTCAATACGCCGTCCCCGGCGGAAACAGCACCTGCCAGAGCGTTCGCAACGTGATCTGCACGTCGAGCCACGGCGACCAGTGCGTGATGTAATAGACGTCCCAGTAGTGCCGCCGGTTGAGCATCTCGCGCTCGAGGATTTCGCCGCGGTAGCCGAGGCTCTGCGCAAGACCGGTGATGCCCGGCTTCACCAGATGCCGCGTGCGATACGCCGGCGTCTGCTGCCGAAATTCCTCGTCGAGCATCGGCATGTAGGGCCGCGGCCCGACCACGCTCATGTCGCCGCGCAACACGTTCCAGAATTGCGGAAACTCGTCGAGGCTCCGCCGCCGCAGAAACCGCCCGAACGGAAAAATGCGCTCGTCCTCCGGCCGCGCCTGCTGCGCCTCCGCCGCCGCACCGCCGTCGCCGACGAACATCGAGCGAAACTTCAGCATCGCGAACGCATCCCCGCGCATTCCACGCCGCTCTCGCACGTGAAACAGCGGCCCCGGCGCCTGTCGCCACTGCACCAGCGCCACCCACGCGCACAGCGGCGGCAGGATCAGCACGACCACCGGCAGCGCCACCGCCAGATCGAACGCGCGCTTGAAAAGCCGGTTCAACGGATCCTCGAGCGGCTCCTCCTGCAGCGTGTAAAAATGCCGGCCTTCCTCCGCGATCGGCACCAGCGGATGCGTGTAGCGTTCCTCGAGATTGTTGTGGATCAGCAGCCGGCAGCCGTGCTCCTGGCACAGGCTGATGATCGCGCGCGCATCGGCATCGGTCGCGGGAAATTCCAGCGCCACCACCTGCCCGACCTGCCGCTCCTCGAGCACGCGCCGCAAGTCGCCGACTCCGCCGAGCCACGGCACCGGCATCGACGCCGCGCCCGCCGGCGGCGCATCGTCCGAGAGCACGCCCACGGGAAAAATCCCGAGCGGCTCCTTGTGCGCGATCCAGTCGTTCAGCCGCGACAACGACGCGAGCCGCCCGATGAAAACCGTCGGCAGCCGGTGGCCTTTTTGAAAAACGATGCGCGCGAGCGTCGGCGGCAGGCGGGTGTTGAGCACCGTGAGCCCGAGCCAGCTCCATACAAGAAAACTCCCGAGAAACAACCGGCTGATGCTGCGGTCCTGCGTCGCGAACATCATCGTGAACGTCAGCAGCGCCATCAACGCCGTCTGCCGCCCCGCCAGCCGCGCCGCGTCGGCCCAGTTGAGCAAATGAAACCGCGCCGCCAGCCGCGCGAGATCGCGCGCCGACAGCGCCATCCCGCCGACCATGCACAGAAAATACGGCAGCAGGTTCACGCTCCGGTTCAGGTGCACGAACGGCACGTGATAGATGAGGTTCGCGTAAACCCAAAAAAACACGCCGACGCCCAAGGTCGTCGCCCCCACGTGAAGGTTGGCCAGGCCGCGCGCCCGGGTCGTAATCATGGTCGCCGTTTATGCCGCCGCTCCGCGCCGCACGCAAGCCGCCGTGCACCCGAACAAAACCTTCGCTAGCCGCGCCGCGCGGATAAATATTTCTTCACACCCGCCAGCGGCCGCGTATTCAAAATTTCCTCCCTGGTCAGCCAGCCCTTGCGCGCTGCGTTCACGCCCGCGCGCACGTGCGCGAGCCCGGCGGTTTCGTGCGCATCGGGATTGATCGCGCACAGCAAGCCGCGCTCCGCCGCCTTCCGCCACAGCCGCCAGTCCATCTCCAGCCGCCACGGGCTCGCGTTCAGCTCTATGATCACGCCGTGCGCGATCGCCGCGTCGATGATTTTCGCCGCATCGACGCGATAGCCTTCGCGCCGCAGCAGCAAACGCCCCGTCAAGTGCCCGAGCATCGTCGTGCGCGGATGCTCGACCGCGCGGATGATCCGCGCCGTCATCGTCGGCTCGTCCTGCGTGAAAACGTTGTGCACCGACGCGACGACGTAATCCAGTTTCGCCAGCACATCGTCGTCGAAGTCGAGCCGCCCGTCCGGCAGGATGTCGCACTCCGTGCCCGCGAAAACATGCGTCTTGAACCGCCGCGAGGCGTTCAGCGCCGCGATCTCCTCGACCTGTTTCAGCAACCGCTCCTCCGTCAGCCCGTTCGCCTGGAAACTCGACTTCGAGTGATCCGCGATGCCGAAATATTCCCACCCCAGCGCCTCCGCCGCCGCCACCATTTCCGCGAGCGTGTTGCGCCCGTCCGACGCCGTCGTATGGCAGTGAAACGTCCCGCGCAAATCGCCCAGCTCGACCAGCCGCGGCAATTCGCCCCGCTCCGCCGCCTCGATTTCGCCGAGCCCTTCGCGCAACTCCGGTGGGATGAAACTCAGCCCGAGCGCCGCGAACAACTCCCGCTCGTTCTTCACCGCCGGCTTCGCCACCGCGCGCTCCGCTTTTTCCTTCACCGTTCCCTCGCCTTCGGCCGGCAGCAGCCCCCATTCGCTCAGGCTCAACCCGCGCGCCAGCGCCCGCTGCCGCATCTGCACGTTGTGATCCTTCGAGCCGGTGAAATGATGCAGCGCAAAAACGAACTGCCCCTCCGGCACGATCCGCAAATCCGCCTGCAACCCGCTCTCGAATCGCACGCTCGCCTTCGTCTCGCCCTTCGCCGTGACCTCCTTCACGCCCGGCAGCGCGACGAACCACTCCACGACCGGCGCCACTTCGCCCGCCGCGACAATAAAATCCAGATCGCCCACCGTCTCCATCCCACGCCGCAAACTTCCCGCCGCTTCCGCGCGCGTCACCTGCGGCAGCGCCCGCAACCCCGCGACGATCGGCTCCGCGACTTCCCACGCGTCCCACCACAAATGCCGCCGCCCATACGCCTCGCGATTTTTGATCCCCGCCAAAATCTTCTCCTGCGTCTTCGCCCCGAAGCCTTCCAATTCCGCCACGCGCCCGTCCGCGCACGCCGCCGTCAGCGCCGCGATGCTGGCGACGCCCAGCTTTTCGTGCAGCACCTTGATTTTCTTCGGCCCAAGTCCCGGGATTTCCAGCAGCTCGACCAAACCCGGTTCGACCGACGCCTTCAATTTTTCAAAAAAAACCAGCCGCCCCGTCGTGTGCAGTTCCGTGATTTTCTGCGCCAGCGCCTCGCCGATCCCCTTCACCGTCCGCAGTTCCTCCGCCGCGATGAGCCGCGCCAGCTCCGCCTCCTCGATCGCCTCCAGCGCCCGCGCGCCCGTCTGATATGCGCGCACCTTGAACGGATTTTCGCCCTTCAACTCCAGCAGCACCGCGATTTCGGTCAGCACATCGGCGATTTCGTTCTTGGTCATCCCGTCAGAATTAATTCGAAAATCGAAAAGCGAAAACCGAAAATGCCGTCATGCCGTTTTCCTACCCGCGCACCGTCCGCTTCGCCGACACCGACGCCGCCGGCGTCGTCTATTTCGCCAACTACCTCGCTCTCTGCCACGAAGCCTACGAGGAATCGCTCGCCGCGAGCGGCATCGACCTGAACAGTTTTTTCCGCGACACCGGCATCGTCATCCCCATTGCCAGGAGCGAAGCCGAATACCTCCGCCCGCTGCGCCCCGGCGACAAGCTCCGCATCACACTCGCGCCCGAGCCGCTCTCCGAAAACTCCTACGCGATCCGCTTCGAAATCCACAAACTCGGCTTGCCCGAAAAACTCGCCGCCCGCGTCCGCACCGAGCACGTCGCCACCTCACCCGAAAAACGCGCCCGCGTCCCGCTCCCGCCCGCGCTCGCCGCCTGGCTCCGCGCCGGCTGAGTTGCCCTGATCAGCTCCCGCGCCGCGCCGCGAACTCCACCAGCGCCGCCCGATTCACCTTGCCCTGCGCATTCCGCGGCCACTCCGCCACCGCCACGAATCGCTTCGGCCGCTTGAACGCCGCCAGTTCCGCCAGCCGCGCCTCCACCTGCGCCAAGTCCGGCGCGCGCCCCTCCGCCGCCGGGTAACATGCCACCACCGCCTCGCCCCACTCCGCGTCTGGCACGCCGATCACCGCGACATCCGCGAACTGCCCCGTCGCGCGCAACGCCGCCTCCACCTCCGCCGGCGAAACTTTTTTCCCGCCCGTAATGATCATCGCGTCGCGCCGCCCGAGCACGTGCAGATGCCCCCGCGCATCGATCTGCCCAAAATCCTCCGTCTCGAAAACCTGCGCCGTCCGCGCCTCCGGAAAATATCCCCGGAACACCGACTCGCCCTCGACGTTGATCGTGCCGTCCGCGCCGACCGCGATCCGCGCATGCGGCATCGCCGCCCCGCAACTCCGCGCGCCCACCAGAAATTCCTCCGGCCTCAGCGCCGCCACCATCGCCGCCGTTTCCGTCATCCCGTAACTCAGCGACACCCGCAGCCCCGCCCGCGCCGCCGCCTCCGCCAATTCCGGCCACACCGGCCCGCCGCCGACAAAAATCACCCGAAACCCGCGCAGCCAAGCCACCGCTTCGCTCGACGACAGCAGCCGCTGCAGTTGCGTCGGCACGAGCGAGATCACCCAATTTTCTCCGCGCCGCGCCGGCGTCTCGCCCGCTTCCAGTCGCTTCCAGTCCCACGCCACATGCTCGCCGCCCGTCGCCGCGCACCGCACCCGCGCCATCAACCCGCTCACATGAAATGCCGGCAGCACGTCCACCGCGTTCACCCGCCCGATCCCGAAATGCGCGCAAAATCCCCGCGCCGCCGCGGTCAGCGTCCGCTCGTCGTGCCGCGCAAATCTCACCCCGCCGCTCGTCCCGCCCGTCGGCACACAAAGCCAGCCGTCGGCGATCTCCGCTTCCCGAGCCGGCATCTCCGATTGCACCGCCGCGACTCGCGCTTGCTCCGCGGCGCTCCATTTTGGATTGCGCAAAAACACCCATCCCCCGCGCTCCTCCGCGCACCCGGTTCCTCGCAGCAGCTCGATCAGCCCAGCGCGTTCCATACGGCCTCCACGTCGATCCGCTCGACATCGCTCCACCGCAAAAACGCCGCCGCCGGCGGCCCGTCGAACCTCGTATCCGCAAAAAGCGGCCACACCCCAAACCCGAGCGCCCGCCGTTCGCCCGGCCACGCGAACGCCCACCGCAGCGCCGCGCGCGCACCCACCGCCGTCTCGAGCGCCGACGAAAAAACCGCCTTCGCCTTCGCCGCCGCCAGTCGTGCGATCACCGCCTCCACGTTTCCGATCAGCGTCGGCTTCACCACAAAAATTCCCGGCCACCCTGCCCCGATCCACCGCTCGACGTCGCCTTCACTCACGAGCGATTCGTCCAGCGCGATCGGCGTCGGGTAATCCGCCGCGAGTCCTCGCAGCAAGTCCTCCGCTCCGCGCGCCTCGCGCGCGATCGGCTGTTCGACGAACTCCACCGGCCGCTCCGCGCAACGTTCGAGCCACCGCTCCGCGCGTCGCCTGTCCCAAGCCCCATTCGCGTCGAGCCGCAGCTTCGCTCCGTCCGGCAACTCGGCGCACACATCGTCGAGCCACGCCAGTTCGTCGGCGACATCGCCCACGCCCACTTTCCATTTGAACGTGCGAAATCCCGCGTCCGCCTTCGCCGCGATCTCCGCGCTCGCCGCGCGCCCCGCCGGCAACAGCGCCGCCACCGCCAGGTAGGACGCGTCACTTTCTCCGCGCGGTTTCACCTCGCCGGAGATTTCCCGTCGCGCCGCCGCCAGCGCATTTCTCAAACATCCCAGTCGCGGCGGCACGCTCGCGATTCGCTCCACGTCCACGCTTCCGCCCAGCTCCGCGCACGCCGCCGCGACCTCGTCTGCCGTTTCCGTCCCAAACCACGGAATCGGCGCCGCCTCGCCAAAGCCCGCCGCGCCCACCTCGTTCTCGAGCCGCACGACGACACCTTCGCGCTCGCTCCACAACCCGTGCGCCGTCCGCACCGCCACGCGCAGCGGCAGCCGATAGCGGCGAAATTGCAGGCGAAAATTCACCCGACCATATCATGCGCCTCAGCGCGTTCGCGCAAACCCGACTTTCTGTTTGCTCTTCGCGCCGCCCGCCTTACTGCGTTCATGGCAACTCATGACCAAGGTTGCCTCGTCCACCACCGCCGGAGCCGACGCCGATTTTTACCTCCCGGCCGACGCCTTTTTCCGCGCGAACCTTCCGACCGCGCTGACGTTCGACGACGTGTCGCTCGCCACGCTCTACTCGGAAATTCTTCCCAAGGACGCCGACACGTCCACCGCCCTCAGCGACACGCTCCGTCTCCAGATTCCGGTGATCTCGTCCGACATGGACACCGTCACCGAGTCGCGCATGGCCATCGCGATGGCCCTCAACGGCGGCCTCGGCCTCATTCATTACAACCTTCCGCCGAAGGATCAGGTCAAGGAGGTCGCCCGCGTCAAACGCCACATCCACGGCCTCATCCAGGATCCGATCACCGTCACGCCCGACCGCCTCATCGGCGACGTGCTCGCGATGATCGACGCGAAACGCTTCGCCTTTTCCACGTTCCCCGTCGTTGACGCCCACGGTCACCTCGCCGGCCTGCTTTCCGGCAATGTCGTCAAGGACCGCTACAAAATTAAAACGGTCGCCGAGGTGATGACGCCCCGCGCCCAGCTCATCACCGAAGCCGAAACCGCCGTCGCGAAAGACCCCATCGCCGCCGCCGACAATTTTTTCTCCACGCACATCGGCCTCAACAAAATGCTCGTCGTCGATTCCGCCGACCGCCTCCGCGGCCTCGTCACGAGTTCCGACGTCGAGAAAATCACCGGCGAGGCCAAATCGCGCAACAAACCCGCCCGCGATTCGCATTTCCGCCTCGTGGTCGGCGCCGCGCTTTCGCCCGTCCGCCATCCCGACGGCTCGCTCGACCGCGAAAAAATCCTCGCCCACGTCGCCCACCTCGTCGACGAGCATGTCGATGCCGTCGCCGTCTCCACCGCACACGGCCACACCGCCGGCGTCGGCGACGTCGTGAAACTCGTCCGCGGCGCATTCCCGCACCTCACGCTCATCGCCGGCAACGTCACCAGCGCCGCCGGTGTCGCCTACCTCGCCGACTGCGGCGCCAACGCCATCAAGATCGGCCAGGGTCCCGGCTCGATCTGCACCACGCGCATCGTCGCCGGCGTCGGCATCCCGCAGCTCACCGCGCTCTACGTCGCCAGCACCGCCGCGAAAAATTCCGGTGTGAAACTCATCTCCGACGGCGGCATCGTGAAATCCGGCGACATCGTCAAGGCCCTCACCCTCGCCGACGCCGTCATCTGCGGCGGCCTTCTCGCCGGCTGCCGCGAGGCGCCGGGCGAAATCATCGAGATCAGCGGCAAGGTTTACAAACAATACCGCGGCATGGGCTCGCTCGCCGCGATGAAGTCCGGCAGCGCCGCCCGCTACGGCCACGACAAAAACGACACCACCCGCAAAGTCGCCGCCGAGGGCATCGAGGCCCTGAAGGAAGTTTCCGGCTCCGTCGATGATGTCCTCGCGAATCTCGTCGGCGGCGTCCAGTCCGGCATGGGCTACCTCGGCGCCGCCAACCTCGGCGAACTCCGCGCCAAGGCCCGCTTCACCCGCGTCTCCCCCGCCGGCCAGAAAGAAGCCGCCCCCCACGACGTCGTCGAAGTCTCCACGCGCGCGAGCAGCGCCTGAACGTTCCGTCCCTCAAAAAAGCTCTCCCTGCCGCGGCTCGGTTTTCGGGAGCGGCTGGTTGAACATCGCCTTCAACGCGAGCGCCGTTCGCGGCGCAAAATCGCGACAGTGGTTGTTGGCGACCACGCGCACGCGCTCCGCTTTTTCGGCGAGCGCCTTGATCCGGCCGGCGATTTCGGTCAGCTCGCCCGGCGCATACTGATAATCGTGCCGATCCTTGGCGTCTTTCGCTTGAAACCAGTTTGGGTTCCGCCCGTGGAGGCGCAGATACGCGAGCCGCGGATTCGTCATCTCGTCCATCGGCGGCATGATCGTCGAGCCTTCGATCCGAGGCATATCGACCGCCACCCACACGAGCTGGTGCGCGCGAAAATACTCGAGCGTGCGCTCGCGTCGCTCGTCATCGACCCAGCCGTTGTGGCGCAACTCGACCGCCAGCGTGTGCGGCCGCAGCTTCTCGATCAACGCATCGAGCTCCGCCAGTTCGTGCCGCTCGGGCCCGAACCCCGGCGCCAGCACGAGCAGAAACACGCCCAGCTTTTTCGCCGAGATGAGCGGTCCGACGCTTTCCAGCGTCCTCTCCACCAGGCCGCGTTCCGTCGCGCCGCGCGGATCTTCCGAGAATTCGCGCTGGAGCTTCACGTCGAAAATAAAGTCCGCCGGCGTC
>Ga0265313_10002422_pt1 | contig 16124 bp, 11 predicted proteins | sample 4123metaG_FD_203122 | JGI IMG/M metagenome (GOLD analysis project Ga0265313, IMG submission 203122) | Rhizosphere microbial communities from Carex aquatilis grown in University of Washington, Seatle, WA, United States - 4-1-23 metaG | ecosystem: Host-associated > Plants > Roots > Rhizosphere >...
CGGCGCATCGGCGCCGTCCGCCGCCAGCCGACGACGGGTAACCGCAAAACGCGGCACCCGCCCCGGGGCGAAGGGAATCTCTTTCTGGTGGGTTGCGTAAAGGGAAGGCGAGGGCCGGGGGGCGCCTCGCCTTCCACTTTTTTGATTCAGACGGCGCTGATCGAGAAACGGAAGCGGCGAGCCCCCGCTTGATAACATCCCGGCTTGCGGGTGTCGTCCAGCTCCAGCGCCGAAAGCTGCAACTGGCAGAACAGGCTCTGGCTCCCGCGATGCGTGCCCGCCGGGCGATGACTGAGCAGTCCCAGCAGCGGCGCGGTGGCGCGGTCCACCTCGATGCGCAGTCCGGTGCGGCCGTCGCCGATCTCCGCCCAGCCTTCGGTCATGCCCATGCCGTGGCTGGACGACACCAGGAACGAGACCGGCGCGCCGTGATCGATCCGCTGGCCCGCCGGGGCGAAGGTCTCGCGCGCCCCGCCATTGGTGGTGGCGAAAATCAGCGCATCCGTCGCAAAGGCCTCCGGCAGCAAGGTGAAATGGCCCAGGCGCAACACGCCCTTGCCCCAGTCGTCCCAATGAAAGGTCAGGTCGAAATCGATTCGCGGCGCCGCGGCGGAAAAGCGCATGCGCTTTTCAATGACGCCTTTGGGGGTGTCGATGCGGGCATGGGCGATCATGTCGCCATTGGCCTCGGTCGCGACACGGGCCTCGCACCATTCCAGATCGGTGAGCTTGTGCTCGCCAGGCGCCTCGAACACGCAATCGCCGGTGTACCAGTCGGCGGCAAGCGCGATGTCGTCGAAGGTGCCATGCGGCAATCCGCCGATGGCGGCGCGGGCATGGGGGGCGAAGCGCACGCTCTGCAGCGCCAGGCCCCGGCGGCGATCAAGCCGGGCCTTCAGATGGGGCGTGGCGATGTCAATGAACCGTTCGCTCAGCGCCGCGGTCTGCGGCAGGGGCGGCGGCGGGGGGAGCGGCGCGCTCCAGCGGATTTCCGCCGCCTTCAGCCGGGCGCAATATTTCGCCCAACGTGCTTGCGTGAGATGGGTGCGATAGTCGCATGCCCACAAATGGCAAAGCTCCTTCCAGTCCGCCCCTGCCTCGTCGGCCAGCATGCCGCGGTAGATGCGCTCGCAGGCGGCGTTGATGGCGAGATTGTCGCGGCCGGTGACCGCCCAGCGGGCGAGATTGTATTTGCGCTGCTTCTTGACCGGCACCGGGCAGGCGGCGCTTTCCAGGGTCAGGCGCTGACCCGCGCCGGGCGCCTCCATCAGCTCCAGCACCGCGGAGGGCGCCACCAGATGGGCGCCATCGGCCACCGCCGCCGCCAGCGCGGTTTCAATGCGCGCCCATTCCCCGGTCTCGCCAAGAGGTTCCTCGGTGCGGAAGCGGCCGGGGCGGAAATCGAAAACTTCCGCATCGCTGGCATAAAGGCACAGCGCGCGCGGCTGGGCGCCACGCTTGCCGCGCACGAAATCGCGATAGGATTTGAGCTCGGTATCGCCATGGGCGAAGCGCTGCAGCTGCTGGAACAGGGTGGTGTTGCTCCAGATCAGGGCGATCTCCTCGCCCTGGGGGCCCACGGCGTATTGCGGCAGATACTGGGTTTGGCTGTCCCATTCGGGATGATGCGCGGCGGGATTGTCCCAATCCATCAGCAGCGCGCAATAGCCGGCCTCGCGGTAAAGCGCGACCAGGCCGCCGGCATAGGCCTGCTCATTGACCAGCGCCAGCTTCGGGCGGATGCCCAGCAGGCGCTGATAGAGAACCAAGCCCAGCCGCAGATTTTCCGCCGTCACCCGCGCCGGCACCAGCGGCCCGATCATCTGGCTGTAGCCCGAGCCGATCAGCTCGATGCGGCCGCTGGCGATCAAATCCCGTGCCGTGGCGATCCACACCGGATCGCGGGCGGCGATCTCCTCCAGCGTATAGCCGGAAATCTCCATGCCCAGAGGGCCGATGCGTTCAGCCAGCCGCAGCAGCGGCCAGTAGCAGCGCGCGATCACTTCGCCGCGCCGTTCCTCCTCGATGGAGGAGAAAGCCAGGTTGAGATGAAAGAAGGCAAAAACCCGCAAGGCGGTGTCGCCCGCGAGATGCTTTTTTGCCGCCGCCGGGCGTATCTCGAACGGCGCGTTCATGCGGTCTTGATCCGGATCGCGGCCAGCGCGTGATTGGCCGCGGCAAGCGCCGCCGCGCGCGAGGTCCCCGTCGCCAGCACCATCGCGGCGCTGGGCCGCTTGTCGCCGGCCGGCGGGATGATATCGCCCGGCTTGGCCGTGATTACCACATCGGCGATGCCGGGAAGGGCACGCGCTTCCTCGGCGCCGCTGATCTCCACCACCTTGCCGGGGGTGGGAAAGGCATAGCGCTGGACCACCGGGGTGAACTGGCTGGGGGTGAGGTCCGCTTCCGGCACGCTTTCGCCCAGCGCGATGCGGATCGCCGCGCCGACGAAATCGACGCCCGTGTTCAAGGGAATTTCCCTGGTGCAGAAAAAGCCGCCGGACAGCCGCGCCGCCAGTTCGATCACATAGGGCTCGCCATCATGGACCACGATGTCGCCTTTGACGCTGCCGTCGGTCACGCCCAGCGCGGCAGCGGCCCGCGCCACTAGGGCGCGCACCTTGTCCTGGGTCTCCGGCGGCAACTGGCTGGGCAGGTCGCCGCCATTCTCGATGAAGAAGGGGGCATAGCGGTCGAGGAATTCGTAGTTGCGGTCGGAAAAACCCGGCGTGAAGCAGCGCCCGGCGGTGACGATGCTTTCGGTCGAAACCTGGGGGCCGCTGAGATATTGCTCGACCATCACCCGCTCGCTTGGCGAGTGCGAGCGCGCCAGCAGGAAGGCCTTGGCCAAGTCCTCGACCTGCGCCACCCGCTGCACCCCGCGCGAGCCGCGGCTGTCCACCGGCTTGATCACCAGGTCGCGGCCCCGTTCGACGGCGATGCGCTGCAATTCCTGCGGCGTGTTCACTTCGGCGAACCAGGGAATGTTGACCCCCGCGCTGCGGAAGCATTTCTTCATCGCCAGCTTGTCGCAGGCCAGTTCCGCCACATGGATGGGCAGGCCGGGCAGGCGCAGCCGCTGGGCCACGGTGGCGGCGGTGATCGGGGCGTCGGCGGCGACGCAGATGACGCCGTCGATTTTCCTGATCTTGCGGCTGTAGCGTTCGGCGGCGGCGGCGGTTTCGCTGGCGCCATAGACATCGGCGATCAGGCAGGAATCGGCGAAGGCAAAGCCGGGCGCTTCCGGATCGCGGTCCGACACCACCACGGTTAGGCCCATCTCGCGGGCGCGCCGGACGGCGTCCACCGCTTCGATGCCGCCGGAAATGATCAGCAGGGTTTTCTTGTCGGAGGTCATCAGAAGTATAGGCCTCCATTTACATTCAGGGTCTGGGCAGTGATGTAGCTGGCGGCGTCCGACGACAGGAACACCACCGCGTCCGCGACTTCGCGCGGTGTGCCCATCCGCTTCAGGATGATGTTCTCCGCCGCCTTCTGCACACTGGCCGCCGCCATCCCACCCGCCGCCATCTCCGAGGCGATCAGTCCCGCCGCCACGGTGTTGGAGCGGATGCCGGAAGCGGCGCCGAAGCGCGCGATCACCTGGGCCAGTGAAATCAATCCCGCCTTGGAGGCGGCATAATGGGCGGTGCGCGGGCCGCCATACTGTCCGCTGACCGAGCCGATATGGGTGATGGCGCCACCACCCGCCGCCGCCAGCAGCGGCAGGAAAGTCTGTGCCACGATGAAGGGGCCCTTGAGATTGGCATCCAGGATCATGTCCCAGTCGGCGTCGCTTACCTGGTCGAAATCGGTCGGCTTGTTGATGCCGGCATTGTTGACCAGGATCGAAACTGGGCCAAACCCGCGCGCTGCTGCCGCCGCCCGTTCGACATTGGCGCGGTCGGTCACGTCCATCTTAACGGCGATGGCGCGGCGGCCCATCGCCGTAATTGTCCCGGCTACGGTTTCGGCTTCAGCGGATTTCTCGCGATAGGTCAGCAGCACATCGGCGCCGGCTTCGGCCAGGCCCAGCGCGATGGCGGCGCCGATGCCCCGGCTGCCGCCGGTCACCGCGGCGCATCGGCCCGCCAGGGAGAAGCGCCCGCTCATTTTTTCTTGCGCTTCAGCACGGCGCGCGCCGCCGCCGCGATATGGCTGGCGGAGATGCCGAAATGCTCCGCCAGTTCCTCCGGCTCGCCGGAGGCGCCGAAAGTGTCGCGCACCCCGACGAATTCGACCGGGCAGGGGGTGGTGGCGGCCAGCGCCTCGGCCACCGCGCCGCCCAGCCCGCCGAAGATGTTGTGATCTTCCGCTGTCACGATGGCGCCGGTCTCGCGCGAGCATTTGCTGATCAGGGCGGCATCGATCGGCTTGATGGTCGGCATGTTGACCACCCTGGCGCGGATGCCTTCGGACTTGAGCAGGTCGGCCGCCGCCAGGGCGCGCGCCACTTCCACCCCGCAGGCGATCAGTGTGACGTCGCGGCCGTCGCGCAGCACCTGGCCCTTGCCGATTTCGAACCTATGCTCGTCGCCGAACAGGCGCGGGGCGGGGCTGCGGCCGGTGCGCATATAGACCGGGCCCTCGAACTCCAGGATGGCGCGGGTCGCCAGCGCCGTTTCGGTGGCGTCCGCCGGCGAGATCACGGTCATGCCGGGTATGGCGCGGAACGCCGCCAGGTCTTCCAACGCCTGGGCGGAGCCGCCATCGGGACCGACATCCAGGCCGGGATGGCTGGCGACGATCTTGGCGTTGCGCCCGGCATAGCAGATGGACAGCCGCGCCTGTTCGATGGCGCGCAGGCAGAACACCGCAAAAGTCGTCACCACCGGCAGCAGGCCGACGGCCGCCATGCCGCCCGCCGCCGCCATCATGTTCTGCTCGGCGATGCCGAACTGGATCAGGCGCTCGGGATGGCTCGCACGCAGATGATGCACGCCGGTGCCGCCGGCGATGTCGGCATCCAGCACCACCAGGCGGGGGAATTCGTCGGCCAGCGACGACAGCGCCTTGCCGAACGCCTCGCGCAGGGACTCGCCATTGGCGGCGATGAGGGCGGGATCAGACATCGAGCAATTCCTTCATGTCCGCCTCATTGGCGCCCAGCGCGGCCAGCGCCTTCTGCGCCTGGTCGCGGGTGAACTTCACGCTGCCATGCCAGGTCGGGACGTTTTCCATGAACGGCACGCCCTTGCCCTTGACGGTATGAGCGATGATGACCGAGGGCCGGCCGGTGGTGGCGCTGACCCGGCGGAACGCTTTCAGGATTTCGGGAATGGAATGGCCATCGATCTCGGCGACGCCCCAGTCGAAGGCGCGCCACTTCGCGGCCAGCGGCTCCAGCCGCATGATCTGATCGTTGCTGTTGTCACTCTGCAGCTTGTTGTAGTCGATGATAACGCAGAGATTTTCCAGCCGGTGATGCGCCGCCGACATCGCCGCTTCCCAGACCTGGCCTTCCTGCAGTTCGCCATCGCCAAGCAGGGCATAGACCCGCGGCGGCTTCTTCAACAGCTTCAGGCCCATCGCCATGCCCAGCGCCACCGAAAAGCCCTGGCCCAGCGAGCCGGTCGAGGTCTCCACCCAGGGGAGATCCTGCACATGGGGATGGCCCTGGAACGGGCTTCCCAGCTTGCGCAGGCCGAGCGCCGATTTGGAATTGCAGAAGCCGTAATAAGCCCCCGCTGCATAGAGCGCCGGGGCGGAATGGCCCTTGGACATCACGAAGCGGTCGCGGGCCGGATCGCTGACGCCGCGCGGCCAGACATTGAGTTCGGCCCCGTAAAGGCAGGCGAGCAGATCGGCGCAGGACAGCGCCCCGCCGGGATGGCCGGAGCCGGCGTGATAGATCGAGGCGATGGAATGCATGCGCACAAAGCGCGCCGCATCGGCAAGCTGCGTCTCGAGCCCGCTGATCAGGGCGGAGGTATTGGCCGGCAAATCCTTAAGCTGCAAATTCATCCTGTCCCCGATTGTCATGCCGCGGACGCAAGGCGCGCGCGGGTAAGAAGGTCGCTGTAAAGAATGATTTGCGCGCCGGGCGAAAGCCGCCTGGCCTCGGCGGCGATCTCGCCGGCAAAGCCGCGCGACATCACCACGATCACATCGGCCGGGGTCCGCGTCAGCGCCTCCGGTGGCGACAGCGGCACACCGTGGCGCGACGCCATGTGCTGGCGCAGATGGGCGTCGATCAGAAGGGTGAGAATCCCGGGATCGAAACCGCCTTCGCTGACCAGGAGGTCGAACAGCCGTCCGGCGCCCCACAGGGCAATGCGCCTGGGCTTCAGGGCGGTGATCTCGCGGGCGGCCGCGGTCAGCGCCGCCAGGTTGCGGGCGCGGGTCTGGCGGTAGCGGACGATCAGGCGGTCGGCCTGCTCGGCTTCCGCCAGGTCGGCGGCGATGGGGGCGCTGACGCGGCCATTCTTGCGCGCCACGAACAGCAGGTTGATCGGATCGCCGGGATCGGCCTGTTCCAGGATGGAAAATCCCGCCGCAGTGATCATGCGCGACAGGCTGCGGGCGGAGAAATGAAACAGATGCTTGTCGATGAACCATTCCTCGACAATGTCCTCGCCGCCGATCAGGGCGATGTTGGGCGCGTCGATCACCAGCAGTCCGCCATGCTTGAGGATGCGGGCGTGATCGCGCAGCGCGGTGAAGGGTTCGGCGAGATGCTCGATGGTGTGGCAGGAATGGACGATGTCGAAGCTGGCATCGGCGAACGCCATGTCCTCGATGCGGGCCTGGATCAGGCGGGTGCGGGGTAGGTCGGCGGCGGTCTGCGCGAAACGCTCATCGGGTTCCAGCGCGGTCAGCGCGGCATTCGGCGCGGCGTCCAGAAAGGCGCGGGCGAAACTGCCGCGGTTGGAGCCGACATCCAGCAGCGCCAGGCTTTCGCCAAGATCGGCGTGGCGGCGGAGCGCGTCCATCGCCTGCGCCGTGCGGAAACCCTTGCCATAGCGCACATTGCCCCAGTCGGCGCCGCCGGAGACCGAGGCGCCGTGACGCTCCTTGGTGCGCGCGACGCGCGGGGTGCTCTGCACCAGGCCGCAATGTTGACAGACATGCACCGTCAGCCCGCGCGTCGAACCCTCGGGGCGGTAGCGCGGCGCGAGCTGGCCGCGACAGAAATCGCAAACCGGGGTCTCGGCATGATTGGAAATGTTCTGGGCAGACAAGGCGGCAAACCGGACAAGAAACCGGTAACTATAAAACGCCGCAATCCGTTAATTTTCCGCCTAGTAAGTCATCTTGTATTCAGGCTGTCCGGCATAGCCGAGACGCTGCATCATGCCGCCCGCGATGGACGCGAATTGTCTGCCCTGTGTCGCATCCAGCAGACGATCCTCCGGCCGGTTGACATTGTGCGGCCGGGCGAAGGCGGCGAAGTCGCCGTCGCGGTATGGAATGGTTAAGAAATCGTAAAGCCGTTTCACCTGCGATGGCTGGCTGCGCAGATCCTCCAGCCGCATGAACAGGCTGCGCTCCGGTGCCAGTGCCGCAAGCGAGTCCAGGATGACGCGGTTGATCTCGGCCCAATGCCAGGCGATGCGCTGGAATTGGGAATAGCTTCGGAAAGTGGCGGCGTCGGCCGCGCCCTTGCGCGGCACGGGCCACCAGAAGGGCTTTTCCGGCGGCGGCGCGGGCGCCGTGCCGTCATAATGGGCCTGCAGCGCGGCATTGCCGGCGTCGCCGTAGCACTCGTCGGCCAGCTTGTGGAAATAGGAGCTCGCCACCTTGCGCCCGTCGCGCACCAGATGGACGAAGCGCGCTTCGGAAAACAGCGCCGCCAGGTCGGGGATCAGCCAGGACAGCTTGTTGGAGGAATCGCCCCAATGCGCCGCGACGCTGGCGGCGATGGCAGACCCGAAGGTCCGGCGCAGCGTCTCCTGCGCCTCGGCTTGGTTAATCAATCCCAAATAGCGCTGGACGCCCAGCTTCTGGGTGATCTCGACGGCATATTCGTGATGCATCGCCACACCCGGCCTGGCCGACAGCGCCTTGTGCAGCATCGCCGTACCCGAACGCCCGCTGGAAACGATGAAAAACGGCAGCGTCATCCGGGCTTCACCGCCAGCACCACCGCCTCGCGGCCGAGCCCCAGCCCCGCCAGGGCGCGGTAGAGGTCCCGCCGCGTCTGCCCCAGCCCGGCATTTTCCAGCGCGAAATCGAAATTCTTGCGCTTGCTGTGGCAGGCCCGGCCCAGCGCGGCATTGCCGACATAGCGCTCGCCCATCATCAGGAACGCTTCCATGGGAAAGCTGGTCATCCGCTCGCGCACCTCCAGCCCCAGCCTTGTCAGCAGCGCGGTGAGCGACTGGAAATCGAAATAATTGAGATGATGGGGCGGGGCCACCCACCAGTCGCCCAGGTCCTGGGCGGCCTGGGCTGCGATCTGGAAAGGTGAAAAATCATTGGGCACGCCGACGCTCAGCACCCCGCCCGAATCCAGCAGGTCCCGCGCCAGGGTGAGGATCTGTACCGGATCGGGAACATGTTCCAGCACATTGGTGAGATTGACGGCGTCGAAACGGCCCAGCGCCGCGGCGCTTTGCGCATCGAACAATCCGCGCGTCACCTGCGCGCCAAGGCCCTGGGCATGCGCCGCCGCCTGGCGCGACGGCTCGATGCCATGGCCCTGCCAGCCGCGGGCGATGGCGGTCTTGAGGAAGAACCCCGGCCCGCAGCCGATATCCAGCAGCCGCCGCCGTCCGGGACCCAGCAGTGTCTCGAACGCTTCCAGCCGGTCGCTCTCGGCAAGCTGGAACCAGTCCTGGTCCTCGCGGGCATGGGCGATGAAGTCCGGCTTCTCCTCGGTGTAATAGTTTTCCGCATATTCGCGGGCCAGCGCCGCCGCATCCGGCAGCGGCAGGGCATGTTTGAAGCCGCAAGTCTTGCAGTCGATGATGTCATGGCCGCCGGCATGCGCGATGCGCGCCCCGCTGTGCAATGGTTCCATGACAGGTTCCGGCGGAATCGCGTGGCTCATATCGATGCATCCTCGTTAACCGCTTCTTAGCCATCCTGACTTTAGAAAGGGTTAAATTGCGAAAGGAGCGGTCCCATGATCCCGCGCCACTTCGAATCCGCCGATCCCCTCTTCATCGCCGAGGCGTCGAGCAATCACGGCCGCGACCTGGCCCGCGCTCACGCCTTCGTCGATGCCGCCGCCGATGCCGGCTGCGATGCGGTGAAATTCCAGCTGTTCAAGATCGACCGCATGTTCGCGCCGGAAATCCTCAAGCGCAGCGCCAAGCACCGGGCCCGCCGCGAGTGGGAACTTCCCGCCGCCCATCTGACGCCGCTGGCCAAGCATTGCGCGGCGCGGGGCATCAAATTCGCCTGCACGCCCTTCTATCTGGAGGCGGTGGGGGAACTGGAGCCGTTCGTCGATTTCTACAAGATTGCGTCCTACGAATTGCTGGTGACCGACCTCTTGGAAGCCTGCGCCGCCACCGGCAAGCCGATCGTGCTGTCCACCGGCATGGCGACGATGGATGAGATCATCGACGCCGCGGCAACCCTGAAGGCGGCGGGGGCACGCGACGTCACCCTGCTGCATTGCGTCTCGGCCTATCCCACCCCGGCGGCGGAAGCGAACCTTTCGGCCATCGCCGCGATCCGCGAGGCCACCGGCCTTGCCACCGGCTGGTCCGACCATACCCGCCGTCCGGCGGTGATCGAACGCGCCGTGCACAAATGGGGCGCCAGGGTCGTGGAATTTCATCTCGATCTCGACGGCGAAGGCGCCGAATATGAGGCGGGCCATTGCTGGCTGCCGCATGAGATCGCCCCGGTGATCGCCCGGGTGCGCGAAAGCTTCATCGCCGACGGCAACGGCTTCAAGGGTCCCCAGCCCTCCGAGTTGGAAGACCGCGATTGGCGCGCCGATCCCGTCGACGGCATGCGCCCCCTGCGGCACATCCGCGAGGAATGGCGCAACGACAAGATCAGGGGCGCGGCGTGAGTGCGCTGCATCCCGTCATGGCTGGCGACTATGCCATGCCCGACAGGCGCAGCGGGAATTTGCGCCCCGCCAGCGAAGGCGAGCATATTAGAATTGTCGCCGTCATCCAGGCGCGCATGGGCTCGACCCGGCTGCCCGGCAAGGTGCTCAAACAGGTCGCCGGCAAGCCGCTCTTGTGGCACATCGTCCACCGCCTCCGGGCCTCGCGCCTGATCGAGGATATCGCCATCGCCACCTCCACCAATCCGCTGGACGAGGCGATCGTGGAATTCGCCGCCGCCGAGGGCGTCGCCGTGGTCCGCGGGCCGGAAGACGATGTGCTGGCGCGTTTCGCCATGGCCGCGGAGGCGATGGATGCCGATGTCATCGTGCGGGTGTCGTCGGATGCGCCCTTCATCGATGCCGGCTTTGTCGATCACCTGATCGCCACCCTGATCGAGCAGGATGGCGATTATGTGCTGATGGAGGAAGGGCGGGAATGCGCCCATGAGGGCGTCGATCCCTTCAGCCGCCGCGCCCTCGACAAGCTGATGATGGACGCCAGCACCGATCCGGCGGCGCGCGAGCATGTCACCGGCTATTTCAAGCTGCATCCCGAATTCGTCAGGATCGTGCGCGCGACGCCCTGGCCCGAGCTGGCCAGGAAGGGCGGCCGGCTCACCATCGACACGCCGGACGATCTCGCCTTTGTCGAGGCGGTGCACGCCCGGATGGACGCGCGGGCCGGCGAAGCTTCACTCGCCGACCTGCTGACCCTGCTGGAGCGCGAGCCCGGACTCAACGCGATCAATGCCCATGTTCGGCAGAAGCCGATTCAGGTCACCAAGGATTTCTGCGGCGGCGGCCTTGCCCTCATCCGCTGCGACGGCGGCGGAAAGTTCGGCCATGGCCATGTCAAGCGGATGGTGGCGCTGGCCCGCGCCCTGCGCGACGGCCAGGGCGTGGGCGTGGTGTTCGCCTTCAATGGCAGCGACGACGCCCAGGACATCATCCGCCGCGCCGGCTTCGCCGCCATCAGCGCCGGCCATCTGGGTTCGGTGATCGCCGCCGAGGCGCCGGAAATGCTCATCCTGGACGGCCGCGAAGGCCCCTCGCGCGCCGCGCTGGAGAAACTCAAGCGCCAGATCGCGGTGACCGCGGTGGTCGATGACGGCAGCGAGCGCAGGCTGGCCGCCGACTATGCCTATTATCCGCCGGTGCCCGGCGCGCTGGAGCTGTCATGGACCGGGTCCAATTGCCTACCCCGCATCGGTTGGGAATGGTCGCTGCTGGGCCTTAATCCCAATGCCCGGGTGAACCGCAGCTTCGGCGCCCGCCCGACTTTGCTGGTGACGATGGGTGGCAGCGACCCCTTCGGCCTCACCGAACGTGCTGCCCGCGCGCTGGCCGGCCTCGCCTCGACCTTCCGCATCCGCTTTGTGATCGGCGCGGGGCTGGCGGACGGCGCCAAGACCGCCGCCCGCATCACCGCCTGCCGGCGCAATTACGAGACGGTGGAAGGCGCCGACGATCTTTCGACCGAATATGCCAATGCCGACCTGGCGCTGTGCGCCTTCGGCGTCACCGCCTATGAGCTGGCGGCGCATGGCGTGCCGGCGGTCTATCTCGGCCTCAGCGAGGACCATGCCCGTTCCGCCTCCGCGTTCGCCGAGGCGGGGATGGGCGTGTCGCTGGGCGTCGCCAGCGAAGTGTCCGACGACGACATTCTGCGGGCGGTGCAGACCCTGATGTACAACGCCTCGGCACGGCGGCGCATGCACAATATGGGCCTCAGCCTGATCGACGGCCAGGGCGCGGCGCGCATCGCCGCCGACCTGTCGGGGGCGCTGGCGATGACCCGCGCGCCGGTCAAGGCGGCTCTTTAAAATCTGTCATCCGGCCAGCGACAAACCGGCATAGCGCCGGTAGCCATGACGCGGTTCGCTGCGGGCATCTCCGATCAGCGCAATTGCCTGCGCGAACGCATCTGCCCAGTCGCCGCGCGATTTCGGCGTCACACAGATGCAGGACGGCGCGAAGGGTTCATGGTCCTGGCCCAGCGCGGTCCAGCTTGTGTCATAGAGAATTTTCAGCGTCTTCACCCCGGCGCCCGCCGCCAGCCAGGACACCGCGGTCGGCGCGCTGACCACAAAATCGAGCGCCGAAAGCAGGGCACAGGTGCGATCCAACTCGTTCTTCTGGTCGATGCCTTGCGGCACCAAGATCTGGCGCCCGCTCATCCGTTCCAGGACGGCGATCTCCTCCGGCTGGGCGTCATACTGGACGCAGACCGGTGTGCCGGGCAGGTCACGGAGGAATTCACCCCAGGCTTCCAGCGGCGCGTATTGAACAGCGCGGTGGCCGCCCGTCTTGCCGCTGCGCCAGCACACTCCTATGGCGCCGGGTCCGAAAATGATCCGCCACAATGCGGCTTCTTCGGTGTCCGGCTTCAGGAATGCGTGCGGGTTCGGAAATGCGGCAATGTCGCCGCGCAAATACCGCGGCAGGCTGCCCATGGGTATCGCGGCATTGGCCCCGCCCGCCGCTTTCAGCCAGCCATAATCAGCGACGGGGGCGCCTTCGACGGTCTTGATCGAAGCGGGCCTCACCGTCACGTCGGGGAAGGAGCGCGCAAATAGCGGAGCCAGCCGGGGTTCGCATTCCAGCAGCACACTGCCGCCTTCGCGCGCCGCCCGCGCCGCCAGATCGGGGATGAGGCTGGCAAACAGGATCTGGTCGCCGATGCCCTGTTCGGCCCGCACCAGCAGGCGAACACGGTTCAGTGTTCCTCCGGTCCAGGGCGCCAAACGCTGTTCGGTCGCGGGAAACTTGCCGGGAACGTCCAGCCGGGCGGCATAATCGCGCCAGCCTTCTTTCAGTTCGCCACTAAGCAGATGCAGGATGGCGCGGTTGAGCCTCGCCTGGGGATTTTTCGGGTCGGCCTTGATGGCGCGGTCGTACAGTGTTCGCCCTTCCTCGCGCTCCCCGGCATCGCACAGCAGGTCGGCGAGATTGCTGAGGGCGGGGGCGTAATCGGGCCGCGCCGCCAGTGCCGCGCGAGTGCAGGCGATGGCCCGTTCATTGTCGCCTTTCTCGCGCCAGGCCGAACCCAGGGTCAGATGCAGCTCCGCCGAATCCGGGGCACGCGCCAGCGCCGGTTCCAGCAGGGCGATGGCGGCGTCCATCTGGCCGCCCGCCCTGAGCAGGTTGGCGAGATTGACGATGGCCTCCAGCCGCCCGGGCTCGAACGCCAGCACCTGGCGGTAGAATTGCTCGGCGGGGGCGGCCATCCCCAGGGCGCGGGCGGTATTGCCCAGGGCGAACAGCACCCGCGTATCGCCGGGATGCGCCGCCAGCGCCCGTTCATAATGCTCGATGGCCTCGTGGTGCCGGCCCCGGGCCGACAGCGCCAGGCCTTTTTCGTATAACGCATTGCGGGGTTCGGGCGGCATCGCGCCAGCCTCGCGCGCCCGCCGTTAAGGGAGCGTTAAGGCTGTTTTCCCAGCCACGTCATCCGGCTTTCATTATCGGCTCCTTAACAGCGCGGATGCGAAATTGCAGCCGGATCAAAAGGCGCCCGATGTCGAGCAGCGGCAGCATATTCGGTTTGGATTCCTCGGTTCTGCTGGGCTACTACCAATCCCAGCTCAACGCGAGCCCGACCGCCATCGCCGCCGCCAACCGCGTCGCCGCCAGCACCACACCCAATACCGGCGCCACCGCCAAGGACAATCCGCCCTGGGAAACCCTGACCTCGGGGGTCACCAGCGCGCAAACCGCCAAGATCCTTTCGACCACCAATTTCCTCGACACCTCCAATGTGCCACTGACCCCGGGGGCGACCAGCGACGCCAAGACGGAGCAGGACAACCAGAAGCTTTTCTCGCTCTATTCGGCGGTCAACAGCCTGGCCTATCTCGCCAAGCTGGCGCAAAGCTCCACCGCCACCAGCGGCCAGCTTGCCGGCCTCAACAGCCGCTTCCAGACCGGCCTCAGCCAGGTCGAGAACTATATCTCCTCCACCGACTTCAACAATTTCACCCTGCAGGCCCAGACGCCCGCCGCTTCGGTCACCTCGACGGCGGCGATTCCGTTCAGCGGCTACACCTATGAGACCAGGCAGCTTGCCACCAACAGCAACATCAGCGCGCCCCTGGCCGGGGTGTCGGCTTCCGACAGCTTCACCATCGCGGTGAAGAAGGGCGGCACCACCACCAATGTGAATATCGACCTCAGCCAGGTGCAGGGCACGCTGAACCTCACCAACATCGTCGCCTACATCAATTCCCAGCTTTCGGCGGGCGGCTTTTCCACCCGTTTCCAGAAGACCACCAGCGGCGAGACCGCGACCAGTTCGACCAATGCCACCTATGGCCTCCAGGTCTCGCCCGGTGGCGACGAGACGGTTTCCTTCTCGGCCAACGCGACGCCCTCGCTCTATATGGCCGGCAATTCCGGCCTCGCCACCGAAACCAACACCACCATCAATTCCGCGAATTCGACCGTCACCACCACGCCTGCCGACCAGACCGGGCGCCTGACCAAGATTTCCGGCCTCAGCGGCAATCCCACCGGCACTTTCAGCGTCAACCAGGCCGCCACCAGCGGCACCACCACGGCCCAGGCGACGGCGGTGGATTCCAGCGGCAATGTCTATGTCATCGGCAACGCCACCGGCAATTTCGGCAACCAGATCAACCAGGGCAGCCAGGACGTCTATCTCACCAAATACGATTCCGCCGGCAATGTGGTGTGGTCCAATCTTCTGGGCAGCGCCGCCAGCGCCTCCGGCTTCGGCCTGGCGCTCGATCCCGCCGGCGGCGTGGTGGTGACCGGCGCCTCGACCGCCGACCTCACTCCCGCCTCGGTGGCCGACGGCAACAATGATTCCTTCGTCGCCCGCTATGACGCCAGCGGCAACCAGACCTGGATCAAACAAGTCCAGACCCTGGCCGGCAACCAGTCCAACGCCGTCAGCGTCGATGCCAGCGGCAATGTCTATATCGGCGGGGCGGTATCGGGCGGGGTGATCGGCAGCGGCCAGACCGCCTCCGGCAAGGGCGACGCCTATCTCGCCAAATATGATTCCAAGGGCAATCTGCTGGCCGAGAACCAGTTCGGCACCACCGGTACCGATTCCGTCGCCGCCACCGCGACCGGCAGCGATGGCAGCCTCTATGTCGCCAGCGTGCAGAATGGCGAGGCGATCATCAGCAAATATGCCGGCGGCGACATCACCGCCGCGCCAACCTGGAGCCAGGATCTCGGCGCCCTGTCAGGGGCTGGGGCGATCAGCGGCCTGACGGTGTCAGGCGGCCAGGTCTATGTCTCGGGCACCACCAGCAACGCCAATCTCACCGCCGGCGGTCAGGCCAGCATCGCCGCGGCCAGCTCCGGCGGCGCCGACGCCTTTGTCTTCAATCTGACCGACAATGGCGCCAGCGCCAGTGCCAATCATGTCACCTATGTCGGCACTGCCGGGACCGATCAGGGCGGTGACGTGACGGTGGGGCCGGACGGCACGGTCTATCTCACCGGCACGACGACGGGCACCTTCGCGGGCCAGCAGCGCAGCGTACAGAATGTCAACAACGCCTTCGCCACCGCGATCAATGCCAGCGGCAGTGTGCAATGGACGCGCCAGTATGGCGGCGCCGACGGCACCTCGACCGGGGCAGGCATCGCGGTGGACCCGTCAGGCTCCAGCGTGCTGGACGCGCTGGGCCTGCCGCGCGGCACCATCGCCCTCAACCAGTCGGTCGATCTCACCCAGCAGACCACGCTTCGGGCCGGCGATTCCTTCCAGATCAAGATCGAAGGGGCGGCGACCCGCACCGCCACCATCACCATCGACAAGGGCGAGACCCTGACCTCGCTGACCACCAAGATCAACGCCCAGCTGGGTGCCGCGGGCAAGGCGACCACCAACTATGTCTCCAATTCCGAAGGCCTCAAGCTCACGGTCAACGCGGGAAGCACCATCGACCTGATCTCCGGTCCGGCGGATTTCGACGCCCTGGCGCGGCTCGGCATTCCGGCCGGCGTGCTGACCGCACCGGCGGCGAACGCTTCCAAGACCTCAAGCAGCACAAGCGCCGCCAGCTCCACGGCGGCCAAGGGCGCGGCGGCCCAGACCTTCGGCCTTGGCCTCACCGGCGGCATCTCCGGCACTCTC
>Ga0265313_10002423_pt1 | contig 16122 bp, 16 predicted proteins | sample 4123metaG_FD_203122 | JGI IMG/M metagenome (GOLD analysis project Ga0265313, IMG submission 203122) | Rhizosphere microbial communities from Carex aquatilis grown in University of Washington, Seatle, WA, United States - 4-1-23 metaG | ecosystem: Host-associated > Plants > Roots > Rhizosphere >...
CTCATCGTCATTTTCGGCATCGGCCTGCAGCACGTTCTCTCGGCGCTGGCCGAGGACGGCGCCCACTGGGCCGAACAGACCATCGGTTACGCCTCGCATTCGGCCTGGTCGGCGCTCGCTTTCGTGTTGTCGATCCTCGGCGGGCTCGGCGTTATCACCGGCGCCGTGTTCCTGATGCCGGCGGTGACCGCCTTCGTCGGTAGCTTCTTCGTCGACGACGTCGCCGGCGTGATCGAGCGCCGCGACTATCCGCATGACCCGCCTGGAAAGGTGCTACCGCTCCCTGTCGCGCTCGGCGAAGGGCTCAAGTTCGCCGCGCTGACGATCGTCGTCTATCTCTGCGCGCTGCCGTTCGTGCTGTTCGCCGGCGCCGGGCTCGTCATCATGCTGTTCGCCAACGCCTACCTGCTCGGCCGCGAATATTTCGAGCTCGCCGCCATGCGCTTCCATACGCCGCATGAGGCCAAGCGCATCCGCAAGCGCAACGCGGTTGCCGTGTTTGTCGCCGGGCTGGCGATTGCGGTGTTCGTCTCGGTGCCGGTGCTCAACCTGGCGACGCCGATCTTCGCCATGACGCTGATGGTGCACATGCACAAGCGGCTGGGCCGCGCGCGTGCCGTCAGTCCTCCGCGCTAGCCCTTCGCCCGCAGGTCGATCACGCGCTTGGCCTTGCCGGCGGAGCGCTCGACCGAGCCGGGCTTGACCGCTTTCACCTCGGCGGTGACACCGATCGTGCTCTTGATGTGGTGCGAGAGGTCGTGGCCGCTTTTCGCCCACTCCGCCTCCGGCGTGCCCGGTCGCGCCTCGACAACGACGGTCATGGTGTCGAGGCGCTCCACGCGCTTGAGCTCGATGACGAAATGCGGCGACACGCGCTCGTCTTTGAGGATGATCTCCTCGATCTGGCTGGGGAAGACATTGACGCCGCGGATGATCATCATGTCGTCGGTGCGGCCGATGACTTTTTCCATGCGCCGGAAGCTGCGCGCGGTGCCGGGCAACAGCCGCGACAGGTCGCGGGTGCGATAGCGGATCACCGGCATCGCTTCCTTGGTCAGCGACGTGAACACGAGTTCGCCGACTTCACCGTCCGGCAGTACCGCGCCGGTCGCGGGGTCGATCACCTCCGGATAGAAATGATCCTCCCAGATGGTGCAGCCGTCCTTGGTCTCGATGCATTCGCACGACACGCCCGGGCCGATCACTTCCGACAGGCCGTAATTGTCGATGGCGTGGACATCGAACGCCTCCTCGATCTCCTCGCGCATGGCGTTGGTCCACGGCTCGGCGCCGCACATCGCGATCTTGAGCGAGGAGCTCCGCGGGTCGACCCCCTGTGCACCGAATTCGTCAAGGATGGCAAGCAGATAGCTCGGGGTGACGAAGATGATGTCGGGCTTGAAGTCGCCGATCAGCTTGACCTGCCGCTCGGTCATGCCGCCGGACACCGGCACCACCGTGAGGCCGAGCTTCTCGGCGCCGTGATGAAAGCCGAGGCCGCCGGTGAATAGCCCGTAGCCGTAGGAATTCTGCGCCAGCATGCCGGGACGGCAGCCGGCGGCGCGCATCGAGCGCGCGATCAGCGTCGCCCAAGTGTCGATGTCGCCGCGGCTGTAGCCGACCACGGTCGGCTTGCCGGTCGTGCCGGAGGAGGCATGGATGCGCAGCAACTGCTCGCGCGGCATCGCCATCAGGCCGAACGGATAATGCTCGCGCAGCTCGGCCTTCGTGGTGAAAGGAAACTTGCGCAGGTCATCGAGCGTCTTGAGGTCGCCGGGATGAACGCCGGCCGCATCGAAGGCCTGCTTGTAGTGCGCGACGTTCTTGTAGACGCGCTCGAGCGTCCATTTGAGGCGCTGGAGCTGCAGCGCCGTGATTTCGTCACGCGACGCGATTTCGATCGGATCGAAGGTGTCGCGGCGCGGCGTCAGGTCGACGCCTTTAAGCTTCAGCCCCGGCATTTATATTTTCCGGTTCGCCGCGTTCCAGTGCTTTTCGAGATTGGCGATCAACGCCGGCGAGAAGTGGCAATAGGCCTGCTCGCGGCAATAGACCGCCATGTACCGGCGGAAGGTGTCGAGCGGCTCCTCGCCGACGCGGAAGGCGCGCCGGTTGCTGGCAGCGCTGACCACGCCCGACGAAGTGAAGTCGTCGCACACTTTCGTCACGGCGTTTTCGACGTCGCCCGGCGGCACCACGATGTCGCAGACCATGCGGCCTTCCGGCGAGTCGCAATCGAGCCGCTTGCCCATCATGATCGCCTGCCGCGCGATGCGCGGACCGACGAAGCGGGGAAAGCGCAGATTGGCGACGCCGGGGATGATGCCTTCCTTGCGCGCCGGCAGCGTCATGTAGGCGTCGCTGCCGGCGACCACGTAATCCATCGCCAGCAAATACTGGCAGCCGCCGCCGATGGCGAAGACGTCGACCTGCGCCACCCAGGGCTTTTCGTGCGTGCCGCCGGTCGTCTCGTCGGGGCCGCGCCCGCCCGGCAGCGCAATGCCGCGCAGCATCTTGTTCACGACGCCCATGTCGCGCGTGATGTACCAGAGGAACGGGATCTTGCCGCGATAGAGATGCGTCAGGTTGATGCCGCTGCAGAAGACGTGGCGGCCGGCGTATTTGGGATGTTCGACTACGCCGCCGCGCAGCACGCAGATTTCGCTCTGTGAATCGATGATCGCGATATCAGCCGCGGTTTCTGTATCGGCCAGCGTGTCGTCGTCTTCCGCGTTGAGGAAACGCGGATTCTGAATGGTCAGAATGGCGGTCTTGCCTTTGCGCTCGAGTCTGGCGGGTCCAAAGTCGACAACGCCGGTCTTCATGAAATCAGCGCCGCGCTCGATCGCTTCCAACTTGGGACGCAGCATCGCGTGGCACAGATGCATTCCGGTTTGCGGGATTGCCAGCACATTAGAGAGGAAGATGCCCTGGTCGACTTCGACGCCGTCCTTTTCGGATTGCATCAATTGGCTTTCGGCGTCGACCTGCTTACGCGTCGGAGTGAGGCCCGGGATCAATTTCGACGCCTCGTAGCAAAGCTCCCCGACGCGAACGAATTTCGCGAGATTTTTGGTGAGCTTGCGGTAGATCGCGTCGGCGTGACGACTCAGGAACTCTTCGCGCGAACGGCGGCAGTCGAAAAGTATGAGGCTTGCCGCGTATTCTTCATCAGCCGACCGTCTCGGCTTTTTCGGCAGCTTCGCCAGGAGCTCGGCGCCGCCGCGCCAGAATTTTGCTGCGGTATCGCTGTCACGCTTGAGCGCGCCACCTATGCGTGGCTTGGACTTGATCCAGCGCGATACGGCATTTTTCGGCAGCCCCGCACGACAAAGATATTCGGTCGTGTTCTCGCGAATGAATGCCTGCGCTCTCGCGACCCCTGAGCCTTCCATACGCACTCTCCCTCGACGCTTCTTATTGCGTGACCGTTTTGCCCGGCCATTTGCACAAGTCGGCGATGAGGCAGACCTCGCACCGCGGCTTGCGCGCGAGGCAAGTGTAGCGCCCGTGCAGGATAAGCCAATGGTGCGCGCGGGATTTATAATTCCGCGGCACCACGGCTTCGAGCTTCAGCTCGACCTCGAGCGGGTTCTTGCCGGCGGCGAGGCCGGTGCGATTGCCGACGCGGAAAATGTGGGTATCGACCGCGATGGTCGGCTCGCCGAAGGCGATGTTGAGCACGACATTGGCGGTCTTGCGGCCGACGCCCGGCAGCGCCTCGAGCGCTTCGCGCGTGCGGGGCACCTCGCCGCCGTGATCGGCGACCAGCCGGCGCGACAATTCGACGACGTTCCTGGCCTTGGTGCGGAAAAGCCCGATGGTCTTGACCAGGTCGCGCACCTTGGCCTCGCCCAGCGCCACCATCTTCGCCGGCGCGTCGGCCAGCTTGAACAGCGCCGGCGTCGCCTTGTTGACGCCAGCGTCGGTTGCCTGCGCCGACAGCACCACCGCGACCAGCAGTGTGAACGGATTGAGGTATTGCAGCTCGCCCTTGGGGTCGGGGTTGGCCCGCGCGAAGCGGCGGAACACCTCCTCGATCTCGGCATTGGTCAAAGGCGGCACGTTACCGTGCGCGGCCTCGACGTCGGCCTTCGCCCGCTTCGGCGTCGGCTTGAGCTTGGCCTTGCGGGGTTTCGCTTTCGGCTTGCGGCCGGATTTTTTCGCCATTTTTCGGGTATACTGATCGTCATGGCCGGCGACAACAGCGACCTCGAACCGACGATTTTCTCTGCGGTGATCACGCCGCACCGCTCGCTTCATCGCACCGGCTTCGTCATCCTGATGTGCGTGTTCGGCGGCGTCAGTTTCGTCACCGGCATCGCCTTTCTGCTGATGGGCGCCTGGCCGATCTTCGGCTTTTTCGGCCTCGACGTGCTGCTGCTCTATCTTGCCTTCCGCCTCAACTACCGGCACGCCGCCGCCTACGAAGTGGTGACCATGACGCCGGTCGCGCTGACGGTGCGCAAAGTGAGCCATCGCGGCGCGGCGCGCGAATGGGTGCTCAATCCACTGTGGGTGCGGCTCGAAAAAATCGTCCACGAGGAATTCGGCATCGACAAGCTGCTGCTGGTGTCGCGCGGCCGTCAGATCGCCGTCGCCAATTTCCTCGGCCCCGACGAGAAGGCCAATTTCGCCGCCGCGCTCGGCAATGCGCTGGCCGAGGCCAAGCGGGGCGTGACGCGGACGGCTATTTCTTGATCCCTCCCCCTGAAAGGGGGAGGGTGATCGCCGAAGGCGATCGGGTGGGGGTCGCCAAAGCGTCACATCGAAGGTCCCCACCCGCCTCGCTTCGCTCGGCACCCTCCCCGCAAGCGGGGAGGGATGAGAAGGCAGGAATCGGGTGGTTGCCGCGCCTGTGCTGGCCTAGATAGGCCACATGATGAACATGACCCAGACACTGTCAGAACGCTTCCCCGATCTCGCGCCGCTGCCGACCGCGGCCGCCGATTACGACGTGGTGCGCCGCGCCATTGCGCACATCCGCGGCAACTGGCGCTCGCAGCCCGAAATCGAGCCGATCGCCGAGGCCGCCGGCGTGACGCCGACCGAACTGCATCACCTGTTCCGCCGCTGGTGCGGCCTGACGCCGAAGGCATTTTTGCAAGCGCTGACGCTCGACAGCGCGCGCAACTTGTTGCGTGCGTCGGCGAGCGTGCTCGACGCCGCCTATGAGGTCGGCCTGTCCGGGCCCGGCCGCCTGCACGATTTGTTCGTCACCCACGAGGCGATGTCGCCGGGCGAATGGAAGACCGGCGGCGAAGGCCTCACCATCACCTACGGCTTCCACCCCTCGCCGTTCGGCATGGCGCTGGTGATGACGACGCCGCGCGGGCTCGCCGGCCTCGCGCTGGCCGACGCCGGCAAGGAACGCTCGGCGCTCAACGACATGCGCTCGCGCTGGCCGAAGGCGCGCTACGTCGAGGACTTCGCCGCAACCGCGGCAACCGCGCGCCGCATCTTCGATCCGGCGCTGTGGCGCAAGGACCAGCCGTTGCGCGTGGTGCTGATCGGCACCGACTTCGAGGTGCGGGTGTGGGAGAAGCTGCTCCACATCCCCATGGGGCGGCTCGACACTTACTCAAGCGTCGCCCGCAAGATCGGCGAGCCGAAGGCCGCCCGCGCGGTCGGCGCGGCGGTCGGCAAGAACCCCATCTGCTTCGTCGTGCCGTGCCACCGCGTCGTGGGCAAGAACGGCGACATCACCGGCTATCACTGGGGCCTCACCCGCAAGCGCGCGATGCTCGGCTGGGAAGCCGGCAAAGTCGCCGCCTAGTTCCACCCGCGGAACAGGGGCGTCACCATTATCTGATCGTGCGAATGTGAACATTCCTGGGTCCTGCCGCGTTGTGACGGCACGACCTCAGGAGCCGATCATGCGCAGTCTCATTCTCGCGGCGTTGCTCGCAATTGCCCCGGCGCTCGCCTGGGGCCAGTCGGTCCACTCCGACGGCAGCATCGATATGTCGGCGCACGACCCCGACGTCAGCGGCGCGATGAGCGGCAGCATCGACGGGCGCTATCACGACCCGGTCGCGCGCGCGAACGGCAATGACGACGAGGCGCCGCTCGACGTACAGCGTTACATCCAGAGCTATACCGAGCAGCACAATCTGTCGGGCGACATCGGTGCGGTGTCACAAGGCGGCACGGTGCCCAACGGCACGCCGATCCATCGCGTGCCCGGTTATCCGCAGTGGGGCTTCGCGCTCGCCGGCGGCCAGCGCGTGATCGTCAACCGCCAGACCGGCGAGGTCGTCGGCACCGTTCGCTAGGCGGCGAGGTCCAGCTTCGAGGCGACGGTAGAATCGGCGTTGAGCCGGTAGATCATCGGCACGCCGGTTTCCAGGTTCAGCTTGGTGATGGTCTCCGGCGTATGCCGGTCGAGCACCATCACCAGCGCGCGCAGCGAATTGCCGTGCGCAGCCACCAGCACGCGCTCGCCGCGCAGCACCCGCGGCAGGATCTCGGTAACGTAATAAGGCAGCGTACGCGCCAGCGTGTCTTTCAGGCTCTCGCCGCCCGGCGGCGCGATGTCGTAGGAGCGGCGCCAGATGTGCACCTGCTCCTCGCCCCATTTCTTGCGCGCCTCGTCCTTATTGAGGCCTGAGAGGTCGCCGTAATCGCGCTCGTTGAGCGCCTGATCCTTGAACACCGGGAGCTTGGTCTGGCCCATCTCGGCCAACATCAGATCGAGCGTGCGCTGCGCGCGCTTGAGCGCCGAGGTATAGGCGACGTCGAACGTGATCCCCTGCGCCTTGAGCTTGCGGCCGGCTTCGCGCGCCTCCTTGACGCCCTGCTCGGTCAGGTCGACGTCGCGCCAGCCGGTGAACAGGTTCCTCAGGTTCCAGTCGCTCTGGCCGTGACGCACGAGCACGAGGAGTCGGTCTGTCATTCGTTCATTCCAGGCAGGTTGACGCTATCGAACTAGAAATCCTTCAGGCCGAGCACATCCATCATCGAATAGAGCCCCGGCTTTTGCGTGCGCGCCCAGGCCGCCGCCTGCAGAGCGCCGCTGGCGAAGATCATGCGGTCTTCGGCCTTGTGCGTGAGCTCGATGCGTTCGGCGGGGCCGGCGAAAATGACGCTGTGCTCGCCGACCACGGTGCCGCCGCGCAATGAGGCAAACCCGATGTCGCCGGGCTTGCGCTTGCCGTCATGCCCATCGATCGACGAGAATTCGTCGAGATTGATGCCGCGCCCGTCGGCGGCCGCGCGTCCGAGCAGCAGCGCGGTGCCGGACGGCGCGTCGATCTTCTGGTTGTGGTGCATTTCGAGAATCTCGATATCGAAGGACCTGTCGAGCGTCCGCGCCACGCGTCTGGTCAAGGCGGCGAGCAGATTGACGCCGCGGCTCATGTTGCCGGATTTGACGATCGCCACCTTCTCGGCCGCGTCCTTGATCTTTGCTTCGTCGGCGCCGACCAATCCGGTGGTGCCGATGATGTGCACCTTGCCCAGCGCCGCCGCCTGCGCGGCGAACTGCAGCGTCGCCATTGGCGCGGTGAAGTCGACGATCCCGTCGGCCTGCTCCAGCAAGGCGCGCGCGTCACCGGAAAGCTTCATGCCGTTCTCGGGGATACCCGCGAGCACGCCGGAATCCCAGCCGATCAACGGCGAGCGCCCGTCCTCGAGCGCGCCGGCAAGCGCGAACTCCTTGTTGTCGGCGATCGCCTTGACCAGCGTGCGGCCCATCCGCCCGCCGGCGCCGGCGACCACAAGCCGCATCGCGGTCATGGGTCAGGCTCCGAAGTCGGCCGAGGATATAGCGCGGCGGGCGTTAAAAGGCGACTGACAGCTTACGGCTGCGGGCCGTCGTAGCCTTCGATAATGAGGATTTCGGCGACCGCATGGGGCTGCCGCACTTTGATGTTCTGCTGATATTCGGGCGAATAGTAGCAAGCCCGCGCGGCGGCAAAGTCCGGGAATTCGATCACGACGTTGCGCGCGCGCGGCGTGCCTTCCGGGCTTTCGAACTTGCCGGCCCGGACGACGAACTTGCCGCCGAACTTCTTGAAGATCGCAGGGTTGGCCATGGCGTAGGGCTTGTAGCCCTCTTCGTCACTCACATCGACGCGCGCGACCCAGTATCCCTTTGGCATTCTCGCCTCCCTTATTTGATGGCTCGTTCGATTTCGTTGACGACGCGGTCGGCGGCCGACTTGGGATCGGCCGCTTCGACAATCGGCCGGCCCACCACCAGATAGTCGGCGCCGGCGGCGATCGCGTTGCCCGGCGTCATCACCCGTTTCTGGTCGCCCACGGCGCTGCCGGCCGGGCGGATGCCGGGCGTCACCAGCACCAGGCCGGGGCCGGCAATGGCGCGCAGGTTCGGCGCTTCCTCGGCCGAGCAGACCAGCCCGTCGATGCCGATGTCGCGCGCCTGCGCCGCACGCGCGGCCGCAAGCTCGCCGACGCTGAGATCGTAACCGGCGGCGGCGAGGTCGCCGTCGTCGTAGGACGTCAGCACGGTGACGGCGAGGATGCGCAGCGTCGAGCCTTGCTTGCCTTCGACCGCCGCCTTCATGGTCTGCGGGTAGGCGTGGACGGTGAGGAAGCTGGCGCCGATCTGCGCCACGCTCTCGACGCCTTTGGTCACCGTATTGCCGATGTCGTGCAGCTTGAGGTCGAGGAATATCTGCTTGCCGGCGGCGATCAGTCCGGCGGCGAACGGCAGCCCGCCGGCAAACGCAAGCTGGTAGCCGATCTTGTAAAACACGACGCTGTCGCCGAGCCGCGACACCATGGCCTCGGCTTCCTTCACCGAGGCCAGGTCGAGAGCGACGATCAGGCGTTCGCGCACGTCGAGCACTTCATCACCCTCTTGCGCGTGACCTTGTCCGAAAACCGGTTCCCACTTTTCGGGGTCATGCGCTACATCATCAGCCGCGCCAGCTCAACCAGCCGGTCAAGCTGCGCGCGCAACAGATTGGCGGTGCCGGTGTCGGCAAGATTATCGGTTTCATCAAAAGCATGATCGGCGTTGACGACCGAGACCTGCTCGGGAATGACGAGCGCGCCGCAGCCAAGCTCGAGAACTTGCCGCAGCGCCATCAGGCCCCGCACGCCGCCTGTAGCGGATGACGAGGCGGCGCTGACCGCGAACACGCGATTCTTGAACGCGGCGTAGTTCGGATCGCCGCGTTCGCGCACCCGTGAAATCCAGTCGAGCGCGTTCTTCAAGAGCGGCGTGACCGAGGCGCTGTACTCGGGGCTGGCGATGAACACGCCGTGGTGCGCCATCATCATCTGCTTGAGCCTGAGCGCGTTGGCGGGCGGGCCGCCCTTGAACTCGGTGCCGGCCTCGAAGATCGGCAGCTCGTAATCGGCGAGCGAGATGCGCGTCACCTCGCTGTCGTTCAAGGTGAGCTCTTTCACCGCCAGCGCCGCGAGCTTGACGTTGTGCGAGCCGGCGCGGGTCGAGCCAGGGATGACGAGGATTTTCGGCGCTGGCATCGGCGGCTCCGTCCAACAGGCCACCGGTATCATAATCGCGACGCTCAACGGCCGCGATAGACCCAAACGCGCGCCGGCGGCAGGTTCAGCCAGATCAGATCGGAGGCTTCCGCCGTGATGCCGGACAGCGCCTTCGGGATCGGCGGCAGCATCGCGTAGGTGAACTGGATGAAGGGCGCCGACGGCGCCAGCAGGCCCATGGCGTCGGAGATCAGGCGCAGCCGCGTGCGCAGCGGCTTGGTCACCAGCGGCAGGCCGGACACGACGGCAGCCGCAGGCTCGCGCACGTAAGTCTCGAGCAGACGGCGCAGGCGGTAGGCGTCGCCCTGCACCACGGTCGCCGTCGGATAGCGCGTGCGCAGCAGGCGGCAGAATGTCGGGTTGAATTCGACCAGTACGAGCCGCGACGGATCGACGCCGTGCGCGACCAGCGCTTCGGTCACCGGACCTGTGCCTGGTCCGAGCTCGATCACCGGGCCTTTCGACGCCGGATCGACGTAACTCGCCATCCTGCGGGCCAGCGCCTTGCCGGATGGCATCACCGCACCGGTCGAGATCGGCTTCTCGATCCACGAGCGGATGAACTGCATCTCGTCGTCGAGACGCAGCGGCTTCTTTTCAACGCGGGCAATGGAGTGAAGGGGCATTATGCGGGGCCACGCCTACATACGGCAGTCATGCGACTGCAACAAATCGGTATAGGGCGCCAAGCGCAGGGTCAAGACGGGTCGCCCGTTTCGCCGTCCCGGCTTCCCAATCCGTCGAAAAATTCCCGGACGCGGCCGAAGAACCCGGTCGATTCCGGCTGAGTTTCCTTCGACGACAGCTTTTCAAACTCCGCCAGCAATTCGCGCTGGCGCTTGGTGAGGTTTTGCGGCGTTTCCACCGCAACCTGAACGTACATGTCGCCGGTTTGCTTCGCCCGCAGCACCGGCATGCCCTTGGCCGCGAGCCGGAAGCGGCCGCCGCTCTGGGTGCCGGGCGGCACTTTGACGCGCGCCTTGCCACCGTCGATGGCCGGCACTTCGAATTCGCCGCCTAAAGCGGCCGTCACCATCGAAATTGGCACCCGGCAGTGCAGATCGGCGCCGTCGCGCTGGAACAGCGGATGCGGCGCCAAAGAAAGGAAAATATAGAGATCGCCGGGGGAGCCGCCGCGCACCCCGGCTTCGCCCTCGCCGGCGAGACGGATGCGGGTACCGTCCTCGACGCCGCGCGGGATGTTGACCGACAGAGTCCGCTCGCGCGTGACGCGTCCCGCGCCCGAACAGGCGGTGCAGGGATCCTCGATGGTCAGGCCGCGGCCTTGGCAGGTCGGGCAGGTGCGCTCGAGGGTGAAAAAGCCCTGGGCGTGGCGGATCTTGCCGACGCCGCCGCAGGTCGCGCAACCTTTCGGCTTGGTACCGGGCTTGGCGCCGCTGCCGGAGCAGGCTTCGCAAGTCACCGAGGTCGGGATGCGGATCTGCGCGGCCTTGCCGGCGTAGGCCTCATCCAGCGTGATTTCCATGTTGTAGCGAAGGTCGGAGCCGCGTTCGCGGCCCGGGCCGCGCGCGCCGCCGCCGCGGCGGCCGCCGCCCATGCCGAACAGATCCTCGAAGATGTCGGCGAACGAGGTGGCGAAGTCGGCGCCGAAGCCGTGCGCGCCGCCGGGACTACCCTGCTCGAATGCGGCGTGGCCGAAACGGTCATAGGCGGCACGCTTGTTGCCGTCCTTGAGCACGTCATAGGCTTCGTTGACTTCCTTGAACTTGTGCTCGCACTCGGAATCGCCGGGGTTGCGATCCGGGTGATGCTGCATGGCGAGCTTGCGGAACGCGGCCTTGAGCTCGGCCTCGTTGCAGGCGCGAGCTACGCCGAGCACTTCGTAGTAGTCGCGCTTGGACACGTCTTATCCCCGCCCGAAAGAAAAAGCCTCGCCCTTCAGGTGCGCAAAGCGCTGCTCGAAGGACGAGGCTTTCATTGCAACGGCTCTTAGGCCGACTTCTTGTTGTTCTTGTCGTCGTCGACTTCGGTGAATTCCGCGTCGACCACGTCTTCTTTTTTCTCGCCAGAGGCGCCGTCGGCGCCCGGTGCGCCGGGCTGGCCTTGTGCCTCCTGGCTCTGCTTGTACATCGCCTCGCCGAGCTTCATCGAAGCCTGCGCCAGCGTATTGGTCTTCTGCTGGATCGCGTCGGCGTCGTCGCCCTTCAAGGCTTCCTTCAGGTCGGCCATGGCGTTCTCGATCGCGGAACGCTCGGCGTCTCCGACCTTGGAGCCGTGCTCGGCGAGCGCCTTCTCGGTCGAGTGGACCAGAGCCTCGGCGTGGTTCTTGGCTTCAACCGCCGCCTTGCGTTTCTTGTCTTCCTCGGCGTGCGATTCCGCGTCCTTGACCATCTTCTCGATGTCGGTCTCGGACAGGCCGCCCGAGGCCTGGATGCGGATCTGCTGCTCCTTGCCGGTCGCCTTGTCCTTGGCGTTGACGTTGACGATGCCGTTGGCGTCGATGTCGAAAGTGACTTCGACCTGCGGCACGCCACGCGGCGCCGGCGGAATGCCGACCAGGTCGAACTGGCCGAGGATCTTGTTGTCGGCCGCCATCTCGCGCTCGCCTTGGAAGACGCGGATCGTCACCGCGTTCTGATTATCCTCGGCGGTCGAGAAGACCTGCGACTTCTTGGTCGGGATCGTGGTGTTGCGGTCGATGATGCGGGTGAACACGCCGCCCAGCGTCTCGATGCCGAGCGACAGTGGGGTGACGTCGAGCAGCAGCACGTCCTTGACGTCGCCCTGCAGCACGCCCGCCTGGATCGCCGCGCCGATCGCGACAACTTCGTCGGGGTTGACGCCCTTATGCGGCTCCTTGCCGAAGAACTGCTTCACGACTTCCTGCACCTTCGGCATTCGCGTCATGCCGCCGACCAGGACCACTTCGTTGATCTCGGCCGCGGACAGGCCGGCGTCCTTGAGCGCCTTGCGGCAGGGCTCGACCGTCTTCTGGATGAGATCGTCGACCAGCGCCTCGAACTTGGCGCGGGTGAGCTTCATGGTGAGATGCTTGGGACCTGAGGCGTCCGCTGTGATGAATGGCAGGTTGATCTCGGTCTGCGTCGTCGACGACAGCTCGATCTTGGCCTTCTCGGCGGATTCCTTCAGCCGCTGCAGCGCCAGCTTGTCGCGGCGCAGGTCGATGCCCTGCTCCTTCTGGAACTCGTCGGCGAGATAATTGACGAGACGCATGTCGAAGTCTTCGCCGCCGAGGAACGTGTCGCCGTTGGTCGACTTCACCTCGAACACGCCGTCGCCGATTTCGAGCACCGACACGTCGAAGGTGCCGCCGCCGAGGTCATAGACCGCGATGATGCCGGTCTTCTGCTTGTCGAGACCGTAAGCGAGCGCGGCCGCGGTCGGCTCGTTGATGATACGCAACACGTCAAGGCCGGCTATCTTGCCGGCATCCTTCGTCGCTTGACGCTGCGCGTCGTTGAAGTAGGCGGGGACGGTGATGACGGCCTGGTCGACCTTGCTGCCGAGATAGGCTTCCGCCGTCTCCTTCATCTTCTGCAGGATGAAGGCCGAGATCTGCGAAGGCGAGTACGACTTGCCATCGACTTCGACCCAGGCGTCGCCGTTGCCGGCCTTGCTGATCTTGTAGGGGACGAGCTTCTTGTCCTTCTCGACCATCGGGTCGTCGTAGCGGCGCCCGATCAGGCGCTTGACCGCGAAGATGGTCTTCTCGGGATTGGTGACCGCCTGGCGCTTGGCCGGCTGGCCGACGAGACGCTCGCCGTCGTCGCTGAAGGCGACGATCGAAGGCGTGGTGCGCATGCCTTCGGCGTTCTCGATGACTTTCGGATTCTTGCCTTCCATGACGGCAACGCACGAGTTCGTGGTGCCGAGGTCGATGCCGATGACCTTGCCCATGGTTCTTCCTCTCAATTGCGGCAGGCCGGCCGGGCCAAATTAGCGCCCGAAAGGATGCTCGCGGCCCATCCGCGAACCCCTGATCCAGCCCCCTGGATACTCTCGAATCGCCGTATTTATACGGCTTCCTCGGTCATATAGGAGGGCCTTCCTGAGCCGCAAGCCGGACGCTCACGAAAACGCGAGCGCAGTCTATGTCCGCTAAACCGCGCTGGACCAAAGGTTAACGGCAGGCCATTGCCGTGGAGGGCGCACCCGTTTAGCAAGCCCCGGCGGATGCGCCGGTTCGTTTGGTGGAGTTGTGATGCCTCGTCTGCTGCTTGTTGTCCTAACGATCTGGGCTGGCCTTGCGGCCGCCAGTGCCGAACCGGTCTTTCCGCCCGGGGCACGGATCGGACTTGAGCCACCGCCCGGCATGACCCTCAGCCGCCGCTTCGTGGGCTTCGAGGATGTCGACCAAAAGGCCGGCATCACCGTTGCCGAGGTGCCGTTACCGGCCTCCACCGGCGTCGAGAGCTCGATGTTCGACACGCCGCCGGGCCTGATGTCGCCAAAGCGCGAGATGTTCGGCTTCGCCGATGGCGTTGGCATCCTCGTCACCGGCACGATGGAGCTTGAAGGGACGCCGGTCCACCGCTGGTATTTGCTGGGGCGGACCATCAACAGCTCGAATTCCGATTTCGCGGCTTTCGTCACCGTGAACGTGCCCGACAGCTCGCTCGGCGTTTACCCGGACAAGGCGATCCGCGCCGCGCTCGCCACCGTCACCTTTCGCTCCAACCCGCTCGATGAACAGGTCAAGCTGCTGCCGTTCAAGCTCGGCGAGCTTGCCGGTTTCCGTATCATCCAGGCCTTTGCGGCGGGCGGGCTGATCATCACCGACGGTCCGAGCAACGACATCAGCCGGCAACCTTACATGATCGTGTCGATCGGTCCGGGTGTCGCGACTGAAAATACCGACCAGCGCCAGAGAATCGCGCGCGACTTACTGTCGTCGGCGCCGCTCGCCGATTTGACCGTCACGTCGACCGAAAACATGCGCCTTGCCAACCTGCCGGGTGTCGAGATCCGCGCCGATGCGAAGAACTTGCGCGGCGATCCGATCAAGCTGGTGCAGTGGGTGCGTTTCGGCACCGGCGGCTTTATCAGGATCGTCGGCGTGGTCGGGTCGAACGGCTGGGATCAGACGTTCGATCGCTTTCGTGCCGTCCGTGACGGCATCGAGCTGCACTAGAAATTTTGCCGGGCTTTAGCGCGCCCGATCGGGCTCGGCGTTATCATTGGCCGACGGTTCGGGCTGTTTCGGCGCCGCCTTGGCGACCGCCACCATCGCCGGGCGCAACACCCGGTCACCGAGCATGTAGCCGGCCTGGATAACTTGGGCGACGCTGCCGGGTTGAGCATCAGAATTCGGCACTTCATACATCGCCTGGTGCAGGTTGGGGTCGAACTTCTCGCCTTGCGGAGAGAACTTCTTCACGCCATTCCGCTCCAGAATCTTGAGCAGTTCCCGCTCGGTGAGTTCGACGCCTTCAACCAACGACTTCACCTTGGCATCGGCGGAATCACGCAACTCCTGACCGATCACTTCAAGGGCGCGGTGCATGTTGTCGGCAACGGCCAGAACGTCGCGGGCGAAGGAGGTGATGGCGTATTGGCGCGTATCCGCGACCTCGCGCTCGGTGCGCTTGCGGAGATTCTCCATCTCAGCCAGCGTCCGCAATAGCTTGTCTTTGAACTCGGCCGATTGCCGCTCGGCCTCGGCCAGCGGGTCGCGCGGCTCGGCAGCAGTCTGCTGGTCTGGGGCGATGCCGGCGTTTTCCGGCTCGGTGTCGCCACGGCGCGTAGTCGGGTCGGCCATTTCGGGTTTATCCATCGCCATCAATGTGGGGATATCAGCCTTCAAACGTCAAAAATCAAGCGTTCGGGCCGGATTTCAGGTGCCCAGCAGCCGGCTTATCACCCGGGCGGTATAATCGACCATCGGAATGACGCGGGCGTAATTGAGCCTGGTCGGGCCAATGACCCCGATCACGCCGACAATGCGGCCGGCGCCGTCGCGATAGGGCGCGACGATGGTCGAGGAGCCTGACAGCGAAAACAGCTTGTTCTCCGAACCGATGAAGATGCGAACGCCGTCTGCCTGGTCGGCGCGGCCCAGCAGGTCGACGACGCCGCGCTTGGTCTCCAGCGCGTCGAACAGCGAGCGCACCCGCTCGAGGTCCTCGACCGCGCGCAGGTCTTCGAGCAGGTTGGCGTGACCGCGCACGATGAGCTGGCGCTCGTCGCTTGCGCCGCCCGACCAGCTGGCGAGGCCGGCGGCGATGATCTTCTGCGTGAGCAGATCGAGCTCGGCCTGCCCTTGCGTCAACGACTTCTCGATGTCGTTGCGCAGTTCGGCGAGCGTCTTGCCACGGATATGCGCGTTGAGGAAATTGGCGGCCTCGACCAGCGCCGAGGTCGGCACGCCCGCCTGGACGTTGAGGACGCGGTTTTCCACCTGCCCGTCCTCGGCCACCAGCACGGCGAGCGCCCGTTCCGGCTCGAGCCGTACGAACTCGATGTGCTTGAGGCGCAGATTGATCTTCGTCGCGAGCACCACGCCGGCCGAGCGGGTCAGGCCAGACAGCGTCTGCGACGCCTCGGTCAGCAGGTTTTCCATCGACTTGCCGCCGCCAGCGCCGGCCACTTGCGCCTCGATCGAGCGGCGGTCGTTCTCGGTCAGGTCGCCAACCTCCATCAGCGCATCGACGAAGAAGCGCAAAC
>Ga0265313_10002424_pt1 | contig 16117 bp, 20 predicted proteins | sample 4123metaG_FD_203122 | JGI IMG/M metagenome (GOLD analysis project Ga0265313, IMG submission 203122) | Rhizosphere microbial communities from Carex aquatilis grown in University of Washington, Seatle, WA, United States - 4-1-23 metaG | ecosystem: Host-associated > Plants > Roots > Rhizosphere >...
TCGATATTGCCTGTACCCGTCTCATTTTCCAAAATCACATCGCCGACGGATGAACCGCTGACGAAATCACCAGAGTTAGCGGCATAGGCGAAATCACCCTTGGGTGACCCGACGCTTTCAAGTTTAAAGGTGGGGCTATCGCCGGAATTTCCGGAGAGATACAGCCCACCACCGTTCCCTCCCGTTACCACCGACAAATTGCTTTGTGGGGTCGTCGTCCCGATGCCGACGTTGCCTATGGCGGTACCGCTGCTAGTGATGCCAAGCAAGACGTTGCCGTTTGAACCGCCTCCCCCGGGTGTGTTGCCGACCGCCCCGCCGGATATATACACGTTGCCGCCGTTGCCATTAACGGCACCGCCGCCGCTGCCACCAGGTCCACCCTTGCCACCATAGAGCTCCGTCTTGGAGCGGGTTTACTCGTCAGGTTACCCGTGTCCAAGGCGGTGTTTTGATGGAATCCAATAACCTGACGCGAGAGGCCCCGCCGGGGTCCCTCTACCACATCGACATCGACGGCGTCCGTTACGTCGCTGCGGGCAAGCTTGCTGCCCAGAGCGGGTACTGCCGTGACTATATCGCGCGCCTTGCGCGTCAGCACCGCATTGCGGGTCGCAAAGTCGGCCGTCACTGGTTCATTGAAGAGAAATCCTTTCAGGAGTTCTGCAGGGAGCAGGAAATCGAACGTGAGGTGCGCCGGCGCGTACTGACCATCAAACGCCGTCTCGAATGGGGAATTGCACCGTTGCCCACCGATTAATTGCTATGAACGACAACGTACGCGTCCGAGAAATCACGAACATCATCGCCATCTGCTTCTTCGGCGCGTTCCTGCTGTTCGCCATCATCTTTATTCTGACCCTGGGCGGTCCCAGGGATCAGGTTCGGCCGGCGAACACCGCGACCACCACTCTCCAATAGTAACTCTGTCGCATTTCCCAAAAGCCAAAATTGTGATTACGCTTCGCCCTTCAGCGCTGGAGCGACCATGCCAAAATCACCGGACCCAACCGACAAGCATGTTGGCACTCGCGTGCGCATGCGCCGCCTCATGCTCGACTTGAGCCAAACCGCCCTCGCGGATGCGCTCGGCCTGACATTCCAGCAGGTCCAGAAGTACGAGAAGAGGAAGAATCGCATCAGTGCGAGCCGCTTGCAGCGAATATCCGACGTTCTGCAGGTGCCAATTCCATTCTTCTTCGAAGGGCTCCCCGTGCCGTCAAACAAACCGGCCAAGAAGGACGGCACCTTTCCTTCCGAGTGATGTCTTTCAGTTTATCGCTACCTCTGACGGACTATCGCTCGCTAAATCGTTCACGCACATCAAAGGCCCGCAGCTCCGACGTTGCATCGTTAGCCTCGTTGAAGACCTGGCGAGCAAGGCCTCTCGATAGGCCATCGGTTCAGCAACAAACAAAAGAGCTGACTTAATTGCTTACACGTTTATGCAATGTTGCATCTAACACGTAATCTCCTTGAATCATCTTCGCTTCAATGTTGTTAGAGCGATTTAGCGCCGAAACAAAATCTCTGTGCAATTGAATGATCCCATAACGATGGGCAGGGGTCATTCATGTGTCAGTCGCGTCGTGCGGCGAGTGTAGCGCTCCGCGCTGCGTTCTTCGTCGCCGCCGTATTTCTAACTGCTCCTTTTGTCGCTCGCCATGCCCTTGCCGCGGACGGCCACGAGCCGATCGGTCCACGCACATCTGCACCTCCGATTGGATGGGTTCAGTTCTGTCAAACCTATAAGGGGGTCTGTGACACCAAACCCCTGCCTCCGCTCGACGTTGCGTTGGATCGGACAGCGTTGGGTAATCTTGGTCGCGTCAACTATTGGGTCAATCATAACATCAAGCCCGAGACCGATATGGATCACTACGGCATGATCCAATGGTGGCGCTATCCCGATGACGGCGCCGGCGCCTGTCACAGCTACGCGCTGCTCAAGCAACGCCTCCTCATCCAGGCAGGCTGGCCGCGTCAGGCGCTGCTCATGACAATTGTGCATGAAAAGGATGGCGAGGGGCACGCTGTGCTCACTGTCGCAACCGACCACGGCGACTACATTCTTGACAACCTCACCGACAAAATACTCCTCTGGTCGCGGACGCCGTACGCATACTACAAGCGTCAATCGCAAGGTGACCCCAACGTATGGGTCTGGATTGAGGGCGGCCGCGCTGACCTCCCGACATCCTCTATTCGATCGCACTAGCCCCAAGTGGCTCGGTCGATCCTCACCGGCAATAAATCGGGCGCGCCCGTGACGGCAATGCTGGGGCGCCTTAACAACCTCGACCGCAGGCCACATTGCCCGCTTTCCCGCGACGCTCCGCCTGAATTGGCGGACACGGCACCGAGCCGTAGGAACAAAATACGCAGCAATCGCCCGGCTTCGGCCGGAGCTTCGCCCCGCAGCCGGTGCACTCGTACAGAACTTGGCAGGCATCAGCCGGCATTGTTTCTGTCTTTGCAACTCCGCAATTCGGGCAGGTAATGGTCGATTGAAAGATCACGGTCTACTTTCTCGCTCGCTGCATCCGCGCCTTCTTTCTTCACCTTCCGTGAGGCACGTTCGCGAAATCAGTGAGCGCTGCAACCTGACGTTACGCATCGCGCGACGTGCGGGCCTGCAAGACCCTTTGCTTTTCCCGCTCGGACGTTGTAACTGTTCGAAGTCGTTCGGTATTGCTCCTTTGGCCGGGAACCTCATAAAGTCTGATAGCCGCGGCCATTGCCGCTCTGAGGCTTGAAACCGGCTACGTATAAATTCGTAGTTGCGATGACCGCCTTTCTTTTCCGATGCCCAACGACCGGCCTGCGCGTCCAAGCTTGGACCGCCGACGATGTACCCGAGTCGGACGAAGACACATTTGAATCTCTGACCTGCCACGCCTGTGGCCGTTCACCTCGTCAACCCCAAGACGGGCCGAGCAATCGGCGATGATCACGCGGATGATTAGAAAACCTCCACTGGGCCGACGAATCTTGCACTTACTTTTGAGTTCGTCAGGCGCAGGACTCGCAGCCGATGCATATTATTGATCAACGACGAGCGCCGCGCCGGCTCCCGGCCCAATGCATCCTGACCGTCCGCCCCGCGCCCGCGCTCGTCACGGAATAGGGATACTGCAGCTTCGCGCTTTTTCTCGCCAGAGGAGTCGCTACGCGTTCGGCTCACCCAATAGCTGCTTGAGCGCTGCTTTGCCGGCCTTGTTTGCCGCCACCATAGTCCGAAAGAAGGTCGATTTGCCGGCTCGATAAATCTCCTACTTCCATGGGTTTGGAGGGGCCCCCCCTGTTCTTCACCACAACGGAATAATCCTTGTCATCGAATCCGACCTTACCCATCTGCAATCCTTAGGCCGAAACCAATCTTTCTCCGGCCACCGTGCGCAGCATCCTGACACACGCGGGCCCCGCCGCCCAATTGGCTTTGTCTCAGGTGCGTTTCCTTTTACGTGCGCCGGAATGCCGACGGTCGGAAACGGGCAGGTCCATCATTTGGCCAGCGACCTCAGAGCGAAGATCATTCAACCTTTTCAGACTTGCCACGGTCTGGGCTGGGCGTTTAGCAGCCACCCCAACCAATATCGCTTCTATGAGACCTAATGTGCCTGTATGTGTGCTAAACCAGTCGGTGTTGCCGCGCGCAACCGGAAGAATCAAGTCGACTTGGTCACGCAAGACGGATTCCAACGTATCTGTCAGTAACACGGCCGCTGCGCCAACGCGGCTGGCTTCCGACAGCAACGTTTCAATTTCTGGGTAGACGCGGCCATAGGCCAATGCAACGACGAGGTCTCCCTTGTTGAGGAGATGGAGTTCGTCCGCAAACGAAAGGCCCGTGTGGGTGAGGCTTCTATTGGCGATGCCAAAACGCCCGAGCTGAATGGCGAAGTAATTCGCGAGTGCGCTCGACGGCCCTATGCCGAACGCCACGACCCGATCGGCTCTGGCGATAAGCTTGATGACCCGTTCGAATAGCGCGGGATTGATATCGCGCCGGAGTTTTTCGAGGGCTTGAATGTGAACGTCCACCATAAGTCCTAGGCCCGAGCCCACGTCGCCCTTTACGGCGCCGAGGGTCCGCGTAAGCCGAGCGGCCGGCGATAAGCTTATGCGGAGTTCATCGGCAAGATGGCGCCTGAGGTCGTCGAGACCGCCATAACCGAGCACTTGAGTTGCACGGATGACCGTCGCATCGCTGGTGCCGATCCTCTCTGCCAGGGCCGCTGCCGAAGCGACCAAAACCTCCTCGCGATTCTCCTCGAAGAAACGGATGACTGCTCGTTCCGAAACGCTCAACCGCTGTGCGGAAGCCGACGCGCGGTCAGCGAAAGTAATGCGCTGTTCCATTGAAGATTCCACCCTTGACGCGCTTGTAGTCGTTACTACATATATACGCACTTATGTAGCGCTCGCAACAGAGCCTTGATCAGGCCCCGATAATGCTGCTCTCGAATGCCGCCATCTCAGCCGTCTCCGCCGCATTTCTCGCATCGCTCGTCGAAGTGGTCGAAGCCTTCACTATTATCCTGGCGGTCGGAACTGTTCGGGGTTGGCGGCCAGCAGCAGCGGGCACAATTGCCGGATTGATCGCTTTGTCGGCGATGGTGGCGTTCCTTGGACCGGCGCTCAATCAAATTCCGCTGCAATCGATGCGTATCGCAATTGGGGTCCTTCTGCTGTTGTTTGGATCGCGGTGGTTGCGAAAAGCTATTCTCCGTTACGCTGGCGTGATTCCGCTTCATGACGAGTCCACAGCCTTTGCTGCCGCGACGACGGAACTTGGGAAAAAGGCACTGCGATCGCGGCGGCAATCAGATTGGATTGCTGGGATAACCGCGCTTAAGGCTGTCCTGCTGGAGGGCGTCGAGGTCGTATTTATTGTCGTCGCCGTGGGGGTCGGGCATGGCCTGCTCTGGGCAGCCTCCATTGGCGCGGCTGCCGCCGGCGCCTTGGTGCTTGCGGTCGGCCTTATTGTACATCGGCCGCTCGCGCGTGTCCCCGAAAATGCACTGAAATTTGCCGTGGGTGTCCTACTATCGTCGTTCGGCGTGTTCTGGACCGGCGAAGGACTGGGAGTCACTTGGCCAGGCGGTGACTTTGCTTTGGTCGGCTTTATCCTCGTCTTCTCGGTTGCAAGTCTCCTCTCGGTTCGGATCGCCCGGAGCGCAATTCTGGAGGTTGTTGCATGAAATTCCTGCGTTCCATCGGGAGAGGAATCATTGGACTATTTGTAGACGACGAGTTTCTCGCGGTGACAGTACTCGTCTTGGTGAGCGCCGTTATCATCCTTGTCAAGGTGTTCGATCTACTCCCGCTTGCCGCTGGAGTCCTGCTACTGATCGGGTGCGTGAGTATTCTTCTCATAAGCGTTGTACGCACCACGGCGGCCCGAACGAAGATATGAATAGCTTTGGTAGCTTCGTGTCACGACACTCGGAAGGGGACAGCATGACAAACGACGCATTGAGAGACGAGGTGTTGAGCAAGGTGCCCGAGGTCACGCTTGTCTTCTGGATCATCAAAATTGCCGCCACGACCCTGGGAGAGACTGGTGGTGATAGCGTCACGATGACACTCAACTGGGGTTATCTGGCCGGGACCGCGCTGTTTCTCGCGTTGCTTGTCGTCCTCGTGGTCGCGCAAATTCTAGCCAAGAAGTTCTACTCCCCACTTTATTGGGCGACGATTGTAGCTTCCACGACCTTCGGCACCACGATGGCTGATTTTGCCGACCGCTCGCTCGGCATCGGATACACCGGTGGCTCCACGCTCTTGCTGACCTGCCTAATAGTCATATTGGGTCTTTGGTATTGGTCACAGGGAACCCTCTCGGTGAACACGGTCAATACAGCGAAAGTTGAGGCCTTCTACTGGGCCGCCATCACGTTCTCGCAAACGCTGGGAACGGCGTTGGGGGATTGGATGGCCGACACCGGCGGGTTCGGCTACGGGGGAGGCGCATCGGTCTTTGCGGCCGCGCTCGTTTTGATCGCTGGACTCTATTTTTGGACCAATCTCTCGCGCGTGGGTCTGTTCTGGGCGGCGTTCATCCTCACTCGTCCGCTCGGTGCCACCGTCGGTGACTATTTGGATAAGCCCGTCAGTGATGGCGGGCTGGCGCTAAGCCGACCGGTGGCGTCGGTGGTTATCGCCACCTTCATTATTCTGTGTCTCTTGGTCTTGCCGCAGCGTGCCGGTCGTCATCCGCAAATGACCTTGGCGGATGCTGGGCGCCGTTAGACGTTTCAGCTCTTCAGCGAGATCAGGCCTAATCCGGGAGACACGAATGAATCGGTCCATACCGTCAGCCGCCATTGTTGTCGTGACGCTACTCACGGCAAGTATGTCGGCGGCTGCAACGCCACAGGCTGAGCGAAACAATTACCGCATTTCGACGACCGTGCCTTTGGGCGCCCCCGATCGCTGGGATTACGTTGTGTACGATCCGGACTCACTCCGAGTGTATGTCGCGCACGGCGATCGAGTTACAGTCGTCAACGGCGCCAGCGGCGCGGTAATCGGTGCAGTCGTGGGGATGCCGGGTGGTACGCACGGCATCGCGATTTCACACGCCACCGGCGAGGGATATACCGATGACGGCAAGGCCGGCGAGGTCGTCGCGTTCGATCTGCAAACGCTCAAGGTCGTCAAGCGCATCAAAGCCGAAAGCGATGCCGATGGCATCGTGTTCGATCCATCCAGCGGGCACATTTTCGTGATTGATGGAGATTCCGGAAAAGTCACCGTGATCGATCCGCGGACTGACGTGGTCGTTGCCACTGTGGACGCTGGTGGCGGCCTCGAGTTCGGGGTTGCAGGTGAAAATGGCAAGTTTTATGTGGACGGCGCGGAGAAACACGAAGTTGTTCGCATAGACACGGCCTCGAACGTAGCCGACGCGCATTGGCCGATGTCAACCTGCGTCAAACCTCATGGTCTTGCAATCGACCGCGAGCACCACCGTCTTTTCGCCAGCTGTTCGAACGAAGTCATGGTTGTCATGAACGCCGACAGCGGTGCGGTAATAGCGACGCTGCCTATTGGCTAAGGTACCGATTTCGCCTCATTCGATCCCGTTAGACATTTGGCATTCAGTTCAAATCGAGATGGGACACTTTCCGTTATCTCCGAAATCTCGCCCGATAAATTCGAGTCGTTGCCCCCGATCAAAACCCAAATCGGCGCACGCACGATGACATTAGATCCAAAGAGTGGCCGAATCTTTCTGGTGACCGCGGATATGTCGGTGGGCGAAGTAGCGGGGCAAAACGATCATGGCCATCGTTACCACGTAAAGCCTGGGTCCTTTCGGCTGCTATTTCTGGACCGAACGCCGTAGTCGATTTTACGATGGCTCCAATCACCGCGGACTTTTCGCGAGCATCATGTGTGATTAGGCTTCGCCATTCAGCGCTGGACGGACCGTCGTGCGAACACCAACCGACCCCACCGACAAGCAGGTCGGACGCGGGACGCCTCGATGACCGCGACCGCAGGGCGCATCGTCGTCGGCTTTCCCACTAGGCTCCGCCTGAATTGGCGGACAAGGCACCGAGCCGTAGGAACAAAACACGCAGCAATCGCCTGGCTTCGGCCGGAGCTTCGCGCCGCAGCCGGTGCACTCGTACAGAACTTGGCAGGCGTCGGCACGCATCGTTTCCGTCTTTGCGGTCCCACAATTCGGACAGGTAATGGCTGATTGAAAGATCACGGCCTACTTTCTCGCTTGCTCTTGCGTCGGCACATCATCGAGAATATCCTACTTTTAGCCGAAGATCGTCAAAGAGACCGAAGGTAGGCTCCATATTGGATGCTTTACTCGGAGGACTCGCATATGACGACAGTCAATCGCACTAGCGACTCTGCAATTGGCCGCATCATCGAAGTTCGACTAGAAGGATTGACGCTTCGCGTAGCGGACGTGCGGCGGTCGATCGAATTTTACGGCAACAAGCTCGGCTTTGCAGTTGAGATCAACAAAGCCCCGCAGTTCGCGATGATCCGCGTCGGCGGCCTGTCGGGCGGTACGATCGGCCTGCTAGTTCACGATAGCAGCGATCCTTTGGGATCGAACAGCACAACACCCCGTCAGCGAGCAGGTATCCACGTTGAGTTGACGACTGATCACCTCGATGCACTTTACGAACAGCTTAAAGGCCGCGGGGTGGATTTTTTTGAGCCGCCCCACGAAGAACCGTGGGAGAGGTCGATGAGGGTTCACGACCCGGACGGATATACGATCGAATTTGCTGAGGGCCGGCGCGGCCATCGGGGCGTAACTTAAAAGCAGCTGCATGCGGGACCATTGATGACTATGAATCCAAATCGTCGTCGGTATCAAGCGGAGCGGGCTGCGCGATTGAAACCGGATCGGATGCCGGGAAGGTATTCTTTAGCGCGTCATCGAGCGCTTCCTCTTGGCGCTCGCGCGCAAGCTTGCCATCATCGCGCTTGGTAGGTTTGCGCTTTCGATTGCTACCCATTTCGATTACTCCCGTCTGCCTCGGCCACACAAGCGTTGGCCAGGCATTAAAGATGGGCTCGCAACCCAGGCAAAGCAAAGCCACTCCCGCCCACGTCGCTCCGCACTGGCGCCGACCCCAGCGAGGTGATTGATCGATGTTCGCGAAACAGGCATGCTCAAGGGTAGTTGCGATATCGGAGCAGCCAGATGCAGTTTTCCGTCGGCTATAAGCTGCAAGGGACGACCGGCCACGTCGTCGTGGACGCGGAAGACGCCTTGATAGCCGCCCTAAAAATCAAAGCTCAGCGGCCGGAAGCCTTGATCATGTACGTTCGCCGGGAGAATAAAAGGGGTGACACGCGCCACCCCGCGCGCGAACTTGCCAAGCAGCGGTAACCTGGCCCCACATCGCACCATGTCGTGCAGAATCCGGCACCTCGCGCCTTTTAATTTCCGTGATCTCACCGCTCGACTGCCTGAACTTCGTCAATTACAGTCCACAGCGCATGTTGCGTGGTATTTATCCGAGGACCCTACCATGCGATTTCGCTGGTGCAATGTCGCATTGCTATTGGTTGCTCTCTCCCTCACGCTTGCTGGGTGCGGCAGCAACCAGACCATCGAACAAGCCATCAAATGCGACCAGTTCAAGCGGCTGCCCGATGGAACCTGGTCCGCCACCACAGACGTTAAGCTCGCCTACGCGCGGGATGGTTTCCAACTTTGGGGCTACCATGTGAAAGGGCGCTATTGGACGAACTACAATAAAGGTGAGATCATCACTCGAAAGGACAGCGAAGACGCACTGATTTCGGCGGCGCTCGACAACAAGTGTGCGACAAAACAATAGAAAACCCGCCCGGTATTATCTCTCTTGGGCTCTACTCCGCAGAGTCGAAGGCCTCTACGAAAGGCTTCCTCCGCAATCAACGCGACCTCCACCGCTCAATAGTCCCGGCAACAGCCCGGGCCGCGCTCCGCATGGTTGCGGCAGGGGATTGGGCAGGACCGGATCATCATCGAAGGCAAACTGTACCGTCCGGCACGGCCGAAGCAATCCGCCAGCAGAGCCGGCAGCGCTTCGGCCGCTCTTGCGGAGCTGTTGAACGGCAACGTCAAATCCGATTCTAGACGATCCAATGCACGGCAAAGACTTGTCTTAATCAAACGCGCGGGATTCAACACTTCGATTGCGATTTATCCCGACCAGCGCCTTACCCTGCGCAACGGAATCCAGGTAATCCGAAAGCACGATCCCTAAAATCACACCGCTGCTATCTCCGCGGTGTCCCCGCGCACGACCGTCCAAGCTAATCGTCGCCCGACTTCTGGAAATTCATTGCTTACCTTGCCAACCCCTTACCGGTCCGCTTAACCTCAGGCGCAGAGTCGCAACTCCCTTCGTTTGAGGCGTACCGTGAGTGTAGTGAGAAAGACGTACGATTTCTTTCTTTCGTACAGTCGAAATGACGAGTCGTTCGTCAAAGCGCTCAATGGCGACTTGATCGAGCGGGGCGTTGTTACTTTCCTTGACCAATTCGACCTAAACCCAGGTGAGCTTTACGAGGACAAGATTTTCTCCGAAATCGCAAATAGCAAAGCCTACGGTCTGGTCGTTACCAGAAACAGCGCGAAATCTACCTGGGTAGAACGTGAGTATCGGTATGCCCGTACTCTGTTCGATCGCGGGGATATACAAATTATTCCGCTCCATTTCGAACAAGTCGTGACGACCGATTTTCTTGCATCACATAACGCCTTGCAGTTCTCGCACACTGGCAACTATCAGCAGAACCTCACTAGGTTGCTATTTCCCGGTATCACAAAAAGAGATATTACAGCCATTCTGGTGAATGAATATTATGGACCGATCTGGGACCGTCTGCGCGACGCCCTCAACAGCCGCTATGGCATCAAGGTGTCCGCCCCTGGCGATATCGATCGCGGCGGCCATCTGATCGAGCACCAATACCTTGCGCTAGACACGTTCACTTCATGGGGCAGGCAAGAGTCGGCCAAGCTACGCCAATCTCGCCTGATAGTTTTTATCGATATATTTTGCGGATGGCCGTACAACAAAGATGCTCGACGCAATTCAGTTCGACAGTGCCTAGAGTTCGTCTTCAAAGTGCGCCAACGTACTCGCGGCACACCGAATGAAATTGTCTTTGTGTTGGTGCATCATTCCACCGCACTCGCGGCATTTGCCGGCGAAATCACCGATACGTTCGGTACCGAGGGAATGTCTCGCCTCGCCCACTACTTCCACATTGCCAACGATACCCCTTCGGCGGATGTGTCCCAATTTGATCCGGTCTGGGCTAGGGTACTGCGCGAACTAATGAACGCTGAGCGTTAGGTTTTGGCGATCCGCGACATCGGCAAAGCTGGCACACTCGTCGCCTTCTGCGCAATCACGTCGAATTCTGCTGCATTTCTAACGCTGGCATTCACGTGGCTGGCAATCCAGCTGCGGCCGAGCAATCCACAACTCGGCTTCATCGCGCAACAGGTTGAACCGATTTTTCCGAATCTCGTTTCGACCACTTCCCCAACGTCCCTCACACCAGCGCACTGTTTCTTTACGCCTTTCCCGCCAGCGATGCCTCTCTGAGGTTATGTACTTCCTTTACCGTCGTTTTGATCCGGACATATCGCGGGATAGGGAAGGGCTTTCGAGTATTTTTCCATCGACATCGGCAAACGTGCGTTCTTCCATCGGTTTAATGATGACGTAAGTGCCCTCCAACCTCTCTTTATCCTCCTTACTCGTCGTCGTCGGATACATAACAGCCGCTCGTTCCTCGTTCCGCGTGACGAGGTCGTTAGCCCTCGCGACGGTGAGCATCGGCGGCGTGATCACAATTTCGTCGATTACAATGGTCTCTGCAGCGACATTCTTAAATCGTAAACTGGTTTTGTAGTCAGCCGGGATCAGAAACGCGGAAGGCCGATAGCGATACACGCGGTCGTAAACGAGGAAGGTTGACGACGCCAAACCGCCTAATCCCCCAACGAACTTCACCAGTTCAATTATCGGGTCCAGTACCATCATCACCGCGCCGCCTGGCGTTTGACGAATTCGACCGTATCTCGCACAATCAACGTCAGGTGCTGAAGCGTCTCCACCTGTCCGGCGTCGTTGTACACATGTGTATTAAACCCCATGTGCCCATACAGAGCCAGCGACACGGGAATACGCGTGTTAGGGCGAGTCGGGGAGAAAATGCTGCGCGTCGCATACCACCCGCCCGCGGGATGATCCTCGCTGTCGTCAGGCTGTACGCTGAATTATTTGACCGTCGGTTTCGCGCGTGGCTAGGGCCGAGCCCGCTCGACAAACGAAAACAGCGGATGGCCGACGCGCTCCCAGTTGCGGGTGAGCATTGATCCGCCGGGCCGGAGCGGCTCGTCGAACGAGTAAATGCTGGGGCATGCGGTAAAAACGATCCGATTCGACCCGGCGCCGTTTGTTAGGCGGTCTAGGCATGCCATTATCGAGCGCATCCGGCGTTCGGTCGTCGTGATGAAGGGGACGAATAGGATCGGAAGGCCCCATCTGCTTTTGTACGTCTCGCGGTCGATCAGCGAGAGATAGCCCGCGAATTTTCTGCAAAGCGAGGATCGTTCGAAATCACTGGGCTCGACCGGCTCGGACCCGGTGTCTGCCTCGATCCCCGGGCAGAAGATGTACGCAGCACGCCCATCGTGCGGGCGCTGGATGCCGAACGGCAGACAGTCAGCGCAGAGTTCGAACGAATGCTCGCGGCCGCGATGGGTGAACTTCACAGGGCACGCATGGGGAGAAGGCGCGCGCCGGGTGGATTCCGGAAACCGCGGGTGCTGGACGATCTCGGCCCAGGAGATGAACCGGCATGACGGCAGGGATAGGGTGCCGAGCTCCAGGGACGCGAGGATTTGGCAGGCCATCACCTCATGCGCGAAGTTGCGATGTTGTCGGCGGGCGGCTCGGATGCCCTCGGCTGCAAGGATTTCGGCGCCGCGCGCGTCGAGTTCATAGATGAGGTGCCGGTAATTTGCGGCCGCGGACTGGCGCTGCTGCTCAGGACACGCGAGATAGTAATTGGGCTTGCGCTTCAACACATTCAGATGGTGTGTAAGTCCCTTTAAGCTGCCGCCCACGAACGCGTGGATGAAGTCGGCCGGGAGGTAGCGGTAGCGCGCAAGGAGCTTAAAGACCTCATGGTCGCGCGCGGTGAGGCGCGCGACCTTTTCTGCGCCCCGGCTATTGCGTAAAGGGGACCGATCCCAGCGGGAAAGTCGCTGAGCGGCGAAATCCTCCACCGGTGCCTTCACTCTTCGCTCCCGCTTCCATCGTTCTCCGCGTCGCCGGCATCGTCTGCCTCGGCGGCTCCGAGAGCGTCAGCGATCTCGTCGTGGATCGTGTCCCGCTCGGCCTCGATATCTTTTTCCGTGCGTCCAACGTCGTCGAAAAGAGGGTCGCCCGAGCAAAAATCAGAGAGGGGGAGTATCGACGTCGATGGTCGCTTGGCACTCCAAGCCGCAGTTCGGGCACGTCGATGTATAGCCGTGCCAAAACGTGTAGTCGGCGCGCCATGTGATACAGCACTCTGGGCAAAAGAACCGCTCGGTCATTGGATTACCTCGACCTGGTGTAGTGGATCGTGCAAGCGTGGCGCCGGCCCACCGCGTGGATCATTGCTGCGATTGAAATCGCCGCGCCGAAATCATTCGAGGGATGAATACGGGCGAGGTCTCAATCGCCCGATGTAGATATAAAAAATCAAACAGCGTGTCACAGGACGCCAAGAAGAACAGTGATGCACCTTGAGGGCATGCCGACTTGCGCGAACCTGAAGGATGTCGGAAGTACTCCCAATTTCCGACATCTGCCGCCTCAGCGAAATGACGCTAGGTGCCGATATTGTTGCAAAAGTCGAAAGTTGCAGCGCCACGAGTTTTTCGCGAAAATAAGAATCGAGAGACGATCGCTGATTCGTGTGCCCTCAATCCCGTTGCCAAACTCGCAGATGAGTTTAACGTGAGAGGAGCTGTCCCCTCACATCGTTGCACGAAAGACGCGTCCGCAGCCCGTAGAATTTTTGATCACCTGTGCAAAACGACTTTTGCAACAAAATCTGCCAGGAGGAGACATGGGCGACCGTGCGGTAAGTTGCGCGACCGTCAGGCACAGCACTCGCATTCGTTCCCTGACCAAGCTTCCCGGCCTTCCTTCACCAAGAAGTACACGATTGCTAGTGAGCCGACGCCATCAATCCACCACGCGCCCACCAGCCATTGCGCCGCGAGACTGATGACAACCACCAATGACAGCCATCCGCATGTCACAGCTTCCATGGCGTCGGCGCGGAGGGCACGGCTTCCGATCTTCTCGGCAATTGCGATCTTGCGTCGCGCCAGATAACGCATGGCCGGAATGGCGATTAGCGCGACGAGGAACCCCGGCCAAGAGAATTCCTCGCCGGTTCTGTTCCATAGTTGCCAGATGGCCGCAATCGTAACGTATGCCGCCAAGGCGAACAGCAGCGCGCCGCCGATGCGACTGGCGATGCGTTCAGCATGCTCAGAAAATTTCTGCCCATGGCGAAGCTCGACAGATAAGCGCCACATCAGCACGCCTGCCGATGCCAACTCGATTACGCTATCGAGGCCAAACGCGACCAGCACAAGGCTACCCGCAGCCGCGCCTGCCGCGATGGCGACGACGGCCTCAACTGTCATCCATCCGATTGTCAGCCATTCGAGTTGGAAAGCCTCATGGATGAGCTGTAGCCGGTCGGATCGCGGCGGCAAGAAAAGCGGTGGCGGAGTACAAGAGTCTGCCATTAGGCGAGCATATCGCAGTCGCGTGCCGATGTCTGCCTCGGGTCCCTTACCGTACTTGCGGCGCTGTGGAGGCGGGAGGCTATACAGAATGATCTCGATTGCAGTGATTTCGAATTGCGTTGATTGACGTCGGATAGGATGTGCTCGTTTGGTGCTGATGCCTTGTGAGGCTCTACGTCTCGCACAGTATAAGTATGGTGCGGCCAGCCCATCGCGCGGCATCGCCAACGCACATTTGTGCCTTGCTGCTCCTATCGAGTGAGGGCCAAGCGGGTTGCCTTGAATTCGACTATGTCATAACGTTACGAACATTGGGGATAGCCAGAGAGATTCCTCGTGCGCTGGTTTCGGGCATACGGGAAGTTCGGCGGCCGATTGGCGCTATTTGCGCTGGCGCTGCAGTTTTATCTGTCGTTCGCCCACATCCACCCTGAGGATATCTATGGGCCGGTTGGCGCGTCGTTGTCCGTCGCCGAAGCGGTCAACCTGCCGGCTGCGGAATCTTTCAAAGCTGTCCCTGCCGATCAGCCGTGGTACACCGGGGACGCGCTGTGCCCAATTTGCGAAACGATCTATTTCCTCAGCAATTCCTTCACGCCTGATGCTCCGGCAGTCCTGCCGCTGACATTCTCGTCTCGGCCTGCCGAGCACGCGGTCGCGCCCGCGGCATTTGTCGTCACACCGCGGCGCGCCCCCTTCCAATCCCGCGCCCCACCGACCGCCTGATCCTCCGCGATCGTTGCTGAATTCCGTGGCGTTACCCTGCGTTCGCGCATCGGCTGCCACGAGAGCGCCTGCGGTTGCCTGAAAATAAAGTTCCTCCGCTCGCGACAGCACGACCGCGCTCTTTGCGGCGCTATGGCGAATTCCGTTCAGAATAATGGGTGGGGACAATGTCTAGTCACGTTCATCGTTTGAGTTTCACGTCTCGCGCGGCGTTGCTTGCCGGGTCTGCGCTGTTGGCGCTGACCGGTTTTGGCGCCTCTCTGAGAGCGCAGGTGACGCTTCCCGAGCTTAAGGTCACCAGCGCAAAGCCCAAGCCGAAACCACGTACTGTGCGGCGCCGCGTACCAGCGCCGGCCGTCGCCGCGCGGGCAACGCCAACGTCCCCAGCCACGCCGGTCAATGCGGCGACCGCGAAGAGCAACGCATTCGATACCGCGCGCAGCAACCTTTTCACCACAGCTGGCACGACGTCTGACACGCTCAGCCACGACAGCATCCAGGCGCTGCCCCAAGGCACCAATGCGCCGGTCGAGAAAATTTTGTTGCAAACACCGGGTGTGTCGCAGGATTCAGCGGCAAGCGGTTCGATCCACGTCCGCAACGATCACGCCAACGTGCAATTCCGCATCAATGGCGTCATGTTACCCGACGGCGTCACCGGCTTCGGCAGCATTCTGGACCCGAGCCTGATCGGCAGCATGTCGCTGATTACAGGCGCGCTGCCGGCGGAATTTGGTATGCGCACGGTGGGCCTCGTCGATATCACCACGCGCAACGACATTTTTAATAATTCCGGAAGCGTCAGCCTTTACGGCGGCAGCCGCGGCACCTTCCAGCCGAGCTTCGAGTATGGCGGCACCTTTGGCAACACCTGCCCTGCGACGACGCCGGCCGGCACCAACTCCTCCGCGCCGCCGCTCGCCACCAAGGCAGCACCGTCGTCCGCTGACTGCTTCCCCGGCGTGCAGTACCTGTTCACCGGCCGCTATCTGCAAACCACGGAGGGCATCGAAAACCCGATCACCAGCCTCAACGCCATTCACGACTTTTCCCAGCAGGCCAAAGGCTTCGCCTACCTGTCGA
>Ga0265313_10002425_pt1 | contig 16114 bp, 13 predicted proteins | sample 4123metaG_FD_203122 | JGI IMG/M metagenome (GOLD analysis project Ga0265313, IMG submission 203122) | Rhizosphere microbial communities from Carex aquatilis grown in University of Washington, Seatle, WA, United States - 4-1-23 metaG | ecosystem: Host-associated > Plants > Roots > Rhizosphere >...
TGGGTTACGATCCAGGCGCCGGTCTCGTTGGCGGTCTGCACCATCAATTGCACCGCCGGCAGGTTGTTCGGCTCGACGTTGAACACGGTGCAGCCAGGATTGCTGGCGAGCACGGCGCGCATCAGCGAGACCTGCTTGTCCGAGTCTCCTTGGTTGAGCTGGAGGACGTACTGCTTGTCGCTGAGGCCAACCGACTCGAGGAACAGACGACCGCCTTTGTCGAGGTCGCCGTGATAGGGCTGCGAGATTTCCCGCATCGAATTCACGAAGCGGATGTTTTGTTTGTCGCAGGTGGCGGCGGCGCTCGCCATCTGCGTTCCCGCCGCCAGAATTCCGGCGGCAAGGATGAATGCACCTGCATTATAATTCTTCATTTCATTCCTCCCAACGTTACTACCGTTACGGTAGCAGCGCGCGGAGGATCGCTATAATCGATTGTTTCTTAGACTAATGATAAGCCCGTACGATCACCTTCGCGTACGCAAAAACGACGCATGCCGCGCGATCCGCAGCAGTTCGTGCCGTCGGATTCTAGGCGTTGAGAACGCGCACCGGAGTTCCAGCGAGCCAACCCGCGATGTCGGCGACAATCTGTCCGTACGCCATGCGATAGGTTTCTTCCGTCACATAGCCGATGTGAGGCGTGGCGATCACGTTTGGCAAATAGCGAAATGGATGCGTCGCCGGCAGCGGCTCTTCGCCGAAGACGTCGAGACCGGCGCCGGCGATCTTCCGATCGCGCAGCGTTTCGACGAGCGCCGCTTCATCGACAATCGGCCCGCGTGACGTGTTGATGAGAAACGCGGTCGGCTTCATCAAGCCGAGTTCTGTCGCGCCCACCAGTCCACGACTGCGGTCACTTAGTTTAAGGTGAACGCTGAGCACGTCGGAGCGGCGAAATAGCTCCGCCTTTTCAACCCGTTCGACGCCAACCACAGCGGCCTTTTCGGTAGTCAGATTCTGCGACCAGGCGATGGTGCGCATGCCGAAGGCAGCGCCATATCGCGACACCGCCTCGCCCAGCACTCCGAGGCCGAGGAGCCCGAGAGTCTTTCCGGCGAGTTCAACGCCGAGGCCGATTTGCCAGCCGCCCGTTCTGACCGACGCCACTTCTGCGACAACGTTCCGCGTGATCGCAAGCACCAGCGCCCACGTGAACGCCGACGGCCCGTGCGGACCGCCACCGTCTGTGCCGGCGACGACGATACCGTGCCGCTTGGCCGCCGCCATATCGATTGCCGCGTTCCATGTTCCAACCGTCACTATCAACTTGAGCCGCGGCAGGCGCGCGATGATCGTCTCGTCAAGACGCGTGCGCTCGCGCATGAGGACGACCACCTCGAATGGCTGCAGGCGGTCTGCCAGTTGCTCAGCGTCGGCAACGTGGTCGCGAAAGAAGACGGTACGCGCGTCGGAAAGACTCGTCCAATCGGCCAGCCGGCTGGCAACATCTTGATAGTCGTCCAGCACTGCAATACTAACGAGCTCAGTTACCGCCACGATAAGAATCCTTTGGCGCGATCCTCGCGATCAACAGACGGAGCGCTAGCTAACACAAAATTCCGGTCTCTCAATCCTTCTCGTTGCGTCGGGCAAGCGAACGCGGCGAAATGTTCCGCCGACGGAGGAAACTTCCGATGCAATTCCAATACTGCAACCCTACTCGTATCGTATTTGGCGAAGGCTCGATCGCGACGCTCGCCGAGCTCGTGGCGCCAGGAACACGCGTCCTGCTGCTCTATGGCGGCGGCAGCATCATGAGGAACGGCGTGCATGCGCAGGTGCGCGCAGCGCTGAAACATGCAGAGGTGGTCGAGTTTGGCGGCATCGAGGTGAACCCTCGCTACGAGACCATCGTGGTGGCGGCCGAGAAGGCCCGTGCCGCAAAGACAGATCTGATTATCGCCGTTGGCGGAGGTTCTGTAGCTGACGCCGCCAAGTTTCTCTCCGGCATCATCCACGTGCAGGGCGATCCGTGGGAGCAATTGCGCGCCGGCAACTGGCCGGAGAAGATCGTTCCAGTGGGCGTCGTGCTGACGCTTCCCGCTACCGGTTCGGAGAGTAATGCGGTCTCGGTCATTTCCAGCAGCAAACATCACCTGAAGTATCCGTTCGCCAACGAGGCGACGCGCCCGCGCTTCGCGATCCTGGATCCTTCGACGATGGCCAGCCTCGACGAGCGCCAACGCGCGAACGGTGCGGTCGATGCCTTTACGCACGTCCTCGAGCAGTATCTGGTCGCGCCCAGCAACGTGCCGGTGCAGTTCGGCTTCAGCGAAGCGCTCCTCCAGGTTCTCGTCGAATGGGGGCCCGTGCTGGTCGAGAAGAACACGCAGGAAGCCCGGGAGAACGTGATGTGGGCCGCGAACCAGGCCCTCAATGGCCTCATCGGAGCCGGCATCAAGCAGGATTGGTCGACACACTACATCGGCCATGCGCTGACCGAGCTTTACGGTGTCGATCACGCGCGCTCGCTGACAATGATCATGCCGTCACTGCTGCGCTATAAGAGCAAGGCAAAGCGTGAAATGCTCGCGCGCTACGGACGACGCATATGGAACATCGACGATGTCGACGATGCGCGCGTCGCGGCAAAAGCGATTGACCTGACCGAAGATTTTTTCCGCAGAATGGGACTGCCAGTGCGGCTTTCGGAACTCGCGCCGGCCAAGGTCTCAGCCGACGACGTCGTCGAGCATCTGGAGCGTGCCATGCAGACCGAACTCGGCGAGGCGGGCGATATCAGCGGGCCGCAGGTGCGCGATATCATCAATCACGCCGCATAAAAGAAACGGAACGGCGCGGCCGGTTTTTCCGGCTGCGCCGCTCACACAGCTACGCGGCCAGTTTGGCCGGAACGATGCGGTCGACCTCGGCCATCTCCTCGGCCGAAAGCTTCCAGTTCACGGCTGTGGCGTTCACTTGGAGCTGCTCCGGCTTGGTCGCGCCGGCGATGATCGACGAGACCAGCGGACGCTGGGCCAGCCACGAGAAGGCCAGCTCGAGAATCGTATGACCGCGCTTTTCGGCGAAAGCCTTCAGGGCGTCGATCGTATCCCAGTGCGGATCGAGGAAACGGTTTTCGCCCGCCTTCTCGACCTCTGTCAGTCGCGAACCGACCGGCATCGAGTTGCGGCTGTACTTGCCGGTGAGCGCTCCGCCGCCGAGCGGGAAGAACGGCACCAGACCGAGACCGTTCTTCTTCAGTGCCGGAACAATCAAGTCCTCGATGCCGCGTTCGGTCAGGCGGTATTCCTCCTGCGCCGCGATGTACATCGCGGTCTTGTTCTTCTTCGCCGACGACGCCGCCGCCTCGATATCGGCGACCAGGAAGTTCGACGCCGCGATAAAGCGAACCTTGCCTTCCTTGATCAGTTCGTCGAGCGCTCCGAGTGTTTCGTCGACCGGTGTCTCGGGGTCGGGTTCGTGCATGTAGTAGACGTCGATGTAGTCGGTCTTCAGCCGCTTCAGACTGGCTTCGGCGCACTTGCGTATATATTCGCGTCGGCCGCGAAGGCCGTGCGCGGCATCGGGCAGTCGTCCCCACTTCGTGGCGATTACGACGTTCTTGCGCCGATTGCCGAACACCTCGCCCATCATCTGCTCCGACTTCGTGTTGCCGTAGATGTCGGCGGTGTCGAAGTGGTTGATGCCGAGATCGAGCGCCTTGTCGATAACCTTCCGCGTCTGCTCAAGGTCGATGCGCCAGCCGAAATTATTGCAGCCGAGACCGACGAGCGAGACCTGTGGACCGTTGGGGCCGAGGGCACGGGTTTCCATGGATGATTTCCGTTTGTGATACGTGGCGTCGGCGACGACAGGCGGGAACCCGCCTGCCGTGAACGCACACGGTGTGGACGTAGACGAGTAGCGCCTCGGCCCTTGCCAACCGGGCGGACAGTCAATTAGCGGGCCGAAGAGCCCTGTCAAGCGACGTTCCTCGTCGCCGAATAATAGGTATTCCCTATCAACGAGGCATTGAAATATCAATTTTCCTTCGGGTTGGGCTGTTGTTAGCGTCATGGAAAGCGAGTTTGGATGGCGCCCACAACAAGCGGCGCCCCGGTGTGGGAGGAGCTGCGTTTCATGGGCTTTTTGAGCGATCGCGAGCTGGCCGGATTGGCGCCGGCAGACGAGGCGGCATTCCGCTCGCCCATCCCAACGCAGATGGTCTCCAACGCTGAATTCAACCCGCTCCCGCAGAACGAAAAGCAGAAGCAGGTCGAAGCGCGGATCAAGAACTTCGGTGAGGCGAACGGTCGTCGGCTGGGTATGGATCTGCCCCACTTCCTGCGCACGCCTATGGGCATGGCAGCGGCCTTCGTCGCCATGAACGACGTCTATGGCCGCCTGTTCGATGTCGACGGCGACGAGGCCCAGGATCCGGACGTCGCGGTCGCACGCCAGAAAAAATATGCCAAGCAGTTTGTGTTCGACGATCAGCTGCATTTCGTGCGCGACGATTACGCTTGGGACGGCCTGCTCGACACCGCGCGCTACGCTGCTGATCACGGCTGGAACCCCGGCCTCGGACCGGCGTCGAAACTCACTCTCGACCTCTACCGGTTCGATAACTTCCTGAAGGAAATCTACCTCGACAGCGACACCACCGTCGGCCTGCTTAGCGGCGCGCCGACTGACGATCCCGACAAGACGTTCCTGTCCAACGACCAGATCAAGGAGGCCGCCGATTTCGTCAACGGTCTCGCCAAGAACAAGCGGCTCTATTTCCACTCGCTGATCTCGCCGAAATCGCCCGGCTGGATGGACGAGGTAGAGCGCGCCATCGAAGTGCTGCATCCGACGAGTTGGAAAGGCTATACCGTCGGCGATCCCATCATTCCTCAGAACGCGCGTTATCCGTGGCGCATGGATGATGAAGCGGAGATGTATCCCTTTTACGAGCGCATCGTGAGGGCGGGCATCACGACGGTGTGCGTGCATAAAGGTCTGCTGCCGGCAGACTATGCCACCTCGATGCCGCTTGCGTGGAAATATGCGACCGCAGAAGACGTCGGCAAGGCTGCCAAAGACTGGCCACAGATCAGCTTCGTGATCTACCACGCGGCGCTTTCCGTTCAGCTTCATGATTTCGTGGACGATCTGGCTCACTACGAGAAGACTGGCGAGCTGCGCTGGGTGAGCGACCTTGCTCACATTCCCGAGAAATACGGCGTCAACAATGTCTACGCCGACCTCGGTACAAGCTTCGCCAGCGTTGCCGTAACCAGCCCGCGCATCGCCGCCGGCATGCTCGGCATGCTCATCAAGGGCCTCGGCTACGATCATGTGTTCTGGGGCACGGATGCGGTCTGGCAGGGCACCCCGCAGTGGCAGATCGAGGCCTTCCGCCGCCTCGAGATCCCAGAGGATCTCCAGAAGAAGTTCGGCTACGCGCCGATGGGCGACGCCGAGGGGCTCGTCAAGAAATCGATCCTTGGGCTGAACGCTGCTCGTCATTACGGCGTCACCGTCAAGGAAGGCGACCTATCCGAGTGGTCGCAGGACGGCCTCGGCAAGATCAAGCAGGCGTACCTGAAGGACGGCGCAAAACCGAGCAACGCCGCCTACGGCTACATCGTGAAGCCGACGAGATAGAGCGGCCGTGACCTGCCCCGCTCGTGCGCAGGTCGAGGGAGGTTACGTACGACATGGTGACCGACGCCCAGGCGGCGAAGGCAGGCGATGGTCCGCTGCTTGCCGTTCAAGGCATCTCGAAGCAGTTCGGCGGCACGCAGGCCCTGGACGGCGTCAGCCTTGAGCTTCGCCGGGGCGAGATACTCGCGCTGCTCGGCGAAAACGGTGCCGGCAAATCGACGCTGATCAAGATCCTTGCGGATGTGTACTCGCTCGATTCCGGTCGCATCGAATTTCACGGCGACGCCGTAGCCGGCCAGGCGCTGCGCCGTCTGCCGATCGCCTTCATTCACCAGGACCTGGGCCTCATCGAATGGATGACGGTCGCCGAGAATATCTGCCTCACGCTGGGTTTCCCCCGGCGTCTCGGGCTGGTGGACTGGGAGGCCGCCCGCCACGTCGCCGAACGCGCCCTCGCCGCCCTCGGCGTCGACATCGATCCGGAGGTGCGCGTACAAAGCCTCACCCGCACCGAGAAGTCCCTGGTCGCTATCGCCCGCGCGCTGGCCACGGAGGCTGAAGTTCTTGTTCTCGACGAACCAACCGCCAGCTTGCCTGCCGACGAGGTGGCGCGCCTGTTCGCCGCACTGCGTCGCCTTTGTGCCAGCGGCGTTGGCCTCATTTACGTCTCGCATCGGCTCGATGAAGTCTTTGAGATAGCCGACCGCATGGTCGTGCTTCGCGACGGTCGTGTGGCGGGCGAGCGGCGCGTCGCCGACATCACACCGGAAGAGACCATCCTGCTCATCGTCGGCCGTGAGCCGTCCGAGGTTTTCCGTCGGCCGGTGCACCGCGACGGCTCGCCCCGCCTCGCGTTTCGGTCGGTCATTGTCGGCGACGTCGGTCCGCTCGATTGCGAGGTACACGCCGGAGAGATCGTCGGCTTCGTCGGCCTGCGCGGCGCTGGTCAGGAAAGCATCGGACGCGCCCTCTTCGGATTGCTGCCGATGAGCGGCCGCGTTCTTCTCGATGGCGCACAAACGGCACCTGCCTCGCCGGCCGACGCGATGGCCCTGGGCATCAACCTGATTTGCGCCGATCGGACCGCGGAGTCTGTGGTGCCCAAGCTGACCGTGCGCGAGAATCTCTTCCTCAATCCTGTCGCAGCGGGGCTCGGGCTGCTTTCGCGGCTCAGGCCACGCCAGGAAAGCCGGGCGGCGCTAAAGCTTGGCGAGAGCGTCGGCCTCCGCCCCAACGATCCGGCCCTGCCGATCGAGCTCCTGTCCGGTGGCAATCAACAGAAGGTGGTCGTCGGTCGCTGGCTCCATCTGGCTGGCAGGGTCTATGTCTTCGAGGATCCGACCGCTGGCGTCGACGTCGGCGCCAAGGGCGAAATCTACCGGCTGTTCGACGTTGCGCTGCAGGCCGGCGCGGCAATCATGATCGTCTCCACCGATTTCGAGGAGGTCGCGAAGGTCTGCCACCGTGCGCTCGTGTTCGACCGCGGCCGGGTAGTGGCGGAGCTCGGCGCAGGCGCTCTTTCGGTCGAGAATCTTCTTGCGGCGGCCTCCGCCAATATTGGCCACTCCGCGAGCACCATCAATCCCGCGCTCAACGCGTCACGGCAGGACTCTCATGCAATCCATTAAGACCAACGCGCTGGAGCCGACGCGCTCCGAGCTCGCCGGCCTGTCACGGCTGCAGAAGGCCATCCGGATATTGCCGATTTATGGCCTGCCGATCCTGATGGTGCTTCTCATCATCTTCTTCTCCCTGCTGCTGCCCGACACTTTCCCGACTTATCTTAATCTTCGCTCGATCCTCGCCGACAAATCGCTGATCGCGCTCCTCTCGCTCGCCTCGATGCTGCCGATGATGGTCGGTCGCATCGATCTCACGGTCGGCTATGGAATTGTCATCTGGCACATCCTCGCGATCTCGCTGCAGGTGAACTACGGGGTTCCGTGGCCGGTGGCCTGCCTGGTCGTGTTGGGCGCCGGCGCCCTCTGCGGGCTGATCAACGGATTTCTGGTCGAGATCGCGCAGATCGACTCATTCATCGCCACGCTGGGTACCGGCACCATCCTCTACGCACTCGCGCTCTGGCACACTGACGGCCAGCAGATTATTGGCCGCCTGTCGCCTGGCTTCCTGTCTCTGTACGGAACGCAGTTTTACGGCCTACCTATCTCGGCCCTCTACGTTGTAGTCATCGCTGTAATCTTGTGGATCGTCACCGAACGGGTCCCTCTAGGCCGCTACCTTTACGCCATCGGCGCTAATGAACGGGCCGCAGCGCTGAACGGCATTGCGGTCCGCAAGTACGTGATCGGTGTCTTCGTTGCCTCCAGCCTTGTCTCGAGCTTCGCGGGAATCCTCCTGGCGTCGAGGCTGCGCATAGGCCAGGCGAGCGTCGGCCTTGAATACCTGCTGCCCGCGCTGGTGGGTGCCTTCCTCGGATCGACGACCATCAAACCCGGCCGCGTCAACGTGCTGGGAACACTCTGCGGCGTGCTCATTCTCGCAATCGGAATCTCGGGACTGCAGCAGCTCGGTGGAGAATTCTACGTCGAGCCACTGTTCAACGGCGTAACCCTGATCGTGTCCATCGCGATCGCGGGCTACGCGCAGCGTCGCCGGGCAATCTCTCGGAGAAAGGGGGTGCCGGGCCAGTGAGATTTTATCGTCCGCTGAACACGCGTTTGGCAGACGCAAAGAACCTGAACCTTCACGACGTGAATTACGCGTGAACGTCAAAACCGGAGGAAATTAATGTCCAAGAATCACTTGGCAGCTGCGATCCTGGCTGGATCAGCCACCATCGCCCTGCTTACCGCGGGTGCGGCCCGTGCCGACGATGATTTCGTCGCCAAGGCGAAGGCCGCTACCGCGATCGCTACCGCGCCGTCGGGTCCATGGGCCGGCCCCACGACCGGCCCGAAGGCCGCGCAAGGCAAGTCGATCATCTATCTGTCGAACGATCAGCGCGTCGCCAGCGTCAGCGCCGTTGGCAAGGGCGTCGAGGAAGCGGCGGGTGCAATCGGTTGGAAGTTCCGCCTTATCGACGGCGGCGGCACCACCGCCGGCGTCTCTTCGGCCTTGTCGCAGGCCATCGCACTGAAGCCGGACGGCATCGTGCTCGGCGGCGTCGACATCGCACCGTACACCGATCTGATCGAACAGGCGGACAAGCAGGGCATCAAGATCGACGGTTGGCACATTGGTCCGGTCGCAGGCCCGATCGCCGATCCGCCGGTCGTGTTCAACGTCAACACCGCACCGCCAGAAGTAGGCAAAGCGTCGGCGCTCTACGTCGTGGCTGATTCGAACGGCAAGGCAGGCGTGGTCATCTTCACCGACAGCACCTACCGCATGGCGATCGTCAAGTCGGACATGATGGCGTCGATCATCAAGCAGTGCTCGGGCTGCCAGCTGCTGGACGTGGTCGTCACCCCGCTCGACGACACGCAAGCCCGCATGCCGCAGATCACGACCTCGCTGCTCGCCCGCTTCGGCAAGAAGTGGACCTACAGCATGGGCATCAACGACAGCTACTTCGACGGTATGGCGCCTGCCCTCCAAGCAGCCGGTATCTCGCCTGAAGACGCTCCGAAGAACATCGGCAACGATGGCTCACCGGCGGCCTTCCAGCGAATCCGGACCAACCAGTACCAGGTGGCGACCGCGGCAGACCCGCTCCGCCAGCAGGCCTGGCAGACGGTCGATGAGCTGAACCGTGCCTTCGCCGGCGAGAAGGATAGCGGCTACACCGGCGTCGTCCACCTGTTCACGCCTCAGAACATCAATGCCGACGGCGGACCGAACAACATCTACGATCCGCAGAACGGCTACGCTGACATTTACAAGAAGATCTGGGGCGTTCAGTAGCCCGAGGTCGCCTGTCTCTCCCCTCCCGAAGGAAGGGAGAGACACCGGTCAACCGCCGCGCTCTTTGATCGGATGAGCGGCGGCTGAAATGGCGAAAGGGGTCGGCGTCGCAATGGCGCGACGCCGACTCCAATGCAACCGAGATACGACACCGTCGGCTGCCGGACAACTGGCGCCGCCTTGAGGAATGGCGACATGACGGAAAAGCCTCTGGCAGTCATCGCGGGCGGACGTGGCGTCATCGGCCATGCCCTCGCCGAATACCTGGCGAGCACGGGCCGCTGGGACGTGGTCTCGCTGTCTCGCACGAAGGGCGAGGCGTACCCCGATATCCGGCAGGTACAGACCGACCTGCTTGACCCGCGATCAGCCAGCGCTGCCTTCAGTCAGGCCGGCAAGGCCACCCATCTGTTCTTCGCTGCCTACCAGGATCGCAGCGATGCCAACGAGCTCGCCGAGCTTCACCTCGCAATGCTGCAGAATTTCGTTCGCGGCGGCGCGGCCGCCGGAACGCTTCAGCGCGTCATCCTCTACGAGGGCGCCAAGTACTACGGAGTCCATCTCGGCAAGTTCAAGACACCCGCGGTCGAAAGCGACCCGCGTCATCTGCCGCCGAACTTTTACTATGCGATGGAAGACTGGTTGCGTGCCGAGGCCGCGGGCAAAGCATGGTCCCCGGTGGTGCTGCGTCCGGATGTTGTTTGCGGCCCGGTTGTCGGCAATGGCTTCAACATCGTGATGCTGATCGCTGTGTACGCCGCAATCAGTCGCGCCTTGGGAGTGCCGCTGCGTTTTCCGGGATCAACGGAGTGTTACACCGCGCTCGCCCAGGTCACCGACGCAGCCCATCTTGCCCGTGCGTCGGAATGGGCTGCCCTGTCAGCCCCCGCCGGCGAGGCCTACAACGCCACCAACGGTGACATCTTTCGCTGGGAGCAGGTCTGGCCGCTGTTCGCGGACTTCTTCAAGATGCCGGCGGCCGCTCCGCAGATGATTCCGATCGCGCAGACGATGAAGGACAAAGCGCCGGTCTGGGAAAAGATCGTCAAGGAACACCGGCTGGTGCCGACGCCCTACGAGGGTATCGCTCTCTGGCACGCCGGCGATTTCGTGCTCCGTTGCGGATACGACGTCGTGTCGAGCACAACCAAAATCAGACGGGCGGGATTTGGCAACGTTGTCGATAGTCACGAAATGTTCCGCCGGATGCTGGAGGATTTTCGCAGCAGACGCATTCTGCCCTGATCCGCGGAATGGTCACTGCCGATGCCGTGTGGAGCCTTGCCATGAACAATACTGCAGAGACTACGCTTTCCGGCAGCCCGATCGACGCCGGTGCACCGTTCGACGCCGCGCGGCTCGATGCTCTCATGGAGGCAAACGGAGTCGACGTTCTCATCGTCTCCTCGCAGCACAATCTGCGCTACCTCCTCAACGGTTATCGCTTCTTCTTCTTCGCCCATGCGAGCGCAATTGGTGTCGGCCGCTATGTTCCGCTTCTCGTCTATCAGCGGGGCCACGCCGAGCGCACGCTCTACGTTGGCATCGGCACTGAGCAGAATGAACGCGATCTCGGCGCGCTCTGGGCGCCGGAATTCGTGTCGACCTGGTACGGCGAAGGCGCCGCGCAGGCGGCCATCGCGCAGATCAAGAAGCTCGGCCTGGAACGCGGACAAATAGCCATCGAGCGCGCATTTCTGGCCGCCGATGCGGAAGAAATACTGCGCGCCGGGTTGCCACAGGCCAAGTTCTCCGACGCACTGCGCCTCCTGGAGCGCTATCGCGCGGTGAAAACACCCAAGGAGCTCGGTATCCTCCGCGAAGCATCGGAGAAGGTCGTCGAAGCGATGCTTGCCGTGATGGGGGCCCACGGTCCTGGTGTATCGACCGCTGAACTCACGGAAGCTCTGCGCCGCGAAGAGACAAATCGCGGACTGGAGTTTGATTATTGCCTGGTCGCCGCGGGCAAGAGCCACAATCGTGCGCCGTCCGAGAAGCTCATCTGGGGCAAGGGTGATGTGCTATCGCTCGACTCCGGCGCCTCCTACAAGGGCTACATTGGCGATCTCACGCGCATGGCAATTCAAGGCGAGCCCGATGCTGAGCTCGAGGATCTGCTAAACCACATCGACGAGATCCAGCAAGCGGCGCGCAAGCCTGTCCGCGCCGGCGCGCCGGGTAAGTCAATCTACGCCGAGGCCGAGGCGCTGGTCCGCAAGTCGTCGCACGCCAACATCCTCGAGTTCGTCGCGCATGGCATGGGCCTGGTCAGCCATGAGGCACCGCGACTGACGAGTTCCGGCCCCATACCTTACCGGGGGGATTACGCCGGGCAGGCGCTCGAAGCCGGGATGGTCCTGTCAATCGAAACCACGCTGCTGCACCCCCGCGGCTTCATCAAGCTTGAGGACACCGTCGTCGTCACTACCGATGGATGGGAAGCCTTCGGCGACGGCGGCCGCGGGTGGAACCGCGGCGGCAAGAGGTAGACGTTGACAGTGCCCGACACGCACCGTTACGGCCTACATAATCCTCGCGCTGCGATCGCCTATCGCCTGGGGTCGACGATGCTGCTCACTGCCATGCTGACCATGATCAAGCTGGTCAGCGACCGCATTCCGGTGGGCGAAATTGTATTTTGCCGCAGCGTCGGTTCGCTCATGCCGGTCGTATTGTGGGCGGCGTGGCAGCGGCGGCTCGCTACTATCCTCGCTACCGCAAATCTGCTCGGACAGATGAAGCGATCGCTGGCCGGAGCGAGCGCCGTTTTCTTGAATTTCGGTGCGCTCAAGTTTCTCGCCGTCGCAGACACCACGGCCATCGGCTACCTGACACCGCTCATCACTTGTTTCTTGGCCATCGTCATCCTCAGCGAAGTTGTCGCGTGGTTTCAATGGCTTGCGCTGGCCGCCGGCCTGTTCGGCGTCCTCATTATTCTCGCCGGCTATTTTCCCGACGCGATGGAGCTGCGCGGTCCAAGTGTCGTCGGTGCCGTCCTTGCGCTGGCCGGTGCATTCGCCGCTTCGCTTGCGGCCATTCAGATCCGTTCTCTGACACACATCGAGGCTCCGGCGACCATCGTCACCTACTTTCTCCTTTTCAGCGCTGGCGCGAGTGGCCTCACCTTTATCCTTGGTTGGGTACTACCGTGGCCGCGCGAAGCGATCCTCCTGACCACGATAGGGCTGGTCGGCGGTGCGGCGCAGATCTGCCTCACCGAGAGCCTTCGCCAGGGAGCGGCGTCCGTCGTTGCACCATTCGACTACGTCGGCATGATCTGGGCGGTGATAGCGAGCTGGCTTGTCTTCGGTACCTGGCCGAGAGCCAACGTCTTCATCGGCGCCGCAGTCGTCATCGCGGCCGGGCTGGCTATCATTCCGCGGCGTGGCAACTGGAACTATGCCGCAGCCGTCGGCAACGGGAAACGAGAGTGGGGAAAGTAATCATGCGACCCAACCCCCTGCGAGCCGCCATTCAACGCGGCGACGTGCTGATCGGAACCTGGCTTGTGGCGTTGCGCACACCCGCAATCCTGGCTCTGCTGAGATCCGCCGGCCTGGACTTCGTGCGTATCGACATGGAGCACGGCGGCTTCACCATCGAAACGGTCGCCGATATGGCCGTGCTTGCTCGCAACCTCGACCTTGGCCTCGTCGTTCGCCCGCCCATCGCCAACCGCGAATGGATCACGCAGCTTCTCGATATCGGCGTCTGGAATCTGCACTGTCCGCAAGTTGATACTCCCGAGCATGCCGCCGAAATCGTCGCCGCTTCCCGCTACAGTCCGATGGGGCTGCGTGGGATGGGACCACGCGGCACCGCAACCGATTTCGACCGCGCCGGTACACCGGAAGCGCGTGCGTTCGCCAACCGCGAAGTCTTCATCACGGTCATGCTGGAAAGTCGAAAGGCCTTTGAGAATCTCGATCCGATCGCCGCCATGCCGGGCATCGACGCGCTCACGCTTGGTCCGCACGATCTCTGTCAGGACCTCGGCGTGCTCGATACTCCCGATCACGACAAGGTGCTGGACGAAAAGCGTCGCGAATTGATCACGGCGGCGCACAAGTATGGGAAGGTAACGACCATGCTCGCAGCCGACGTTGCCCAGAGCAAGAAGCTGCGCGCCGCCGGTATTCAGATGATTGCCTACGCCAATGAAGTTGAGGTGCTGCACGGCGCCTTCTCCGGCATTGTATCCGCCATCAGGGACCGCCAACAGAAACCGACCACCGGACCCTAACCAGCCAAGGCTCACATGCGCATCCCCGACATCGACGAAGCCGCCCTCACTTCCGCACAGGAGAAAGTGTTCGCAGCGATCAAGGCTGGTCCGCGTGGCGTCGTCGTGGGGCCGCTTCGGGTCTGGCTGCACAGCCCGAAGCTCGCCGAAAAAGCACAGGAGCTCGGCGCTTTCTGCCGCTACGAAACTTCATTGCCAACCGCACTTTCGGAACTCGCAATCCTCGTCACCGGTGCGCATTGGCGAGCTGGCTTCGAATGGCATGTACATGCCCCTATCGCGATAAAGGCCGGGCTGTCCGAAGCCGCCGTCGAAGCCATCCGTTGCGGCCGCGAGCCACATCTTCGCGACCCGGCGCAATCGGCCGTCTATTCGTTCTGCAGGACGCTCCTGGAAACGCGCAAGCTCGATTCGGAAATCTACGATCGAACCGTTGCCGAGATTGGCACCGTTGGCGTTGTCGAGCTTACCGGCATTCTCGGGTATTACGGGTTGATTTCCATGACAATCGTGGGCTTTGAAGTGCCCGTGCCCGCGGGTGCGAGCGACCCATTCTCGAATCATTGACCTCGATCGGAGGCTCTCCGCGCTGGTGGCGCATAGCGACATCAAAGGTAGCGCCGCGGGCGACCTGACATGGGTCGGGACGGGGCCGATTGGCGTCGTACCGCGCCTTCAGAAACCACGCGGGCATCTCAGCCGATCCGGCCGTCAACTCAACTTCGATTTTATGTCGAGGAAATACGCCCTTTCCGAGTCGACGAGTCTCGGAAATTCAGCGACGAATTCGCGATGGTAGGGCATGGTAAAATGGCGATCCAGATCAGCCCGATCTCGCCAATTCTCATACATTACCCACTGGCGGGGATCATCCCGGTCTTGGTGGGTATTGTAGTCTATACAGCCCGGCTCATCTCGACTGAGGGGAACCAAGCGAAGGATACGTTCGCCGAGTTCGTTTTCCATCCCCTCCTTGGCCCGGATAAAGGCTACTACCGTCAACTGCTTCGCCATCGTGTCATCTTTCGTTTGATCGCCGGGAGACGCCACCCCTCCCAGATTGCGCAATGGCCACGATGAGCCTCATCGCTCTGCTCGGATTGCGTAGTGAACGCATACAAGCTCTTGCTGTCGCAGTCTGCGTAGTGCTGTGACGGCGCAACAAGCGCGCGATCCCGGTCTGGTGGCGAGCCACAAATTCAAATCGTGCGCACGCCAGGCTGCCGGGCAAATGCCCGCATGAGTACGAAAATCATCGCCAGTGTCGCAACGTAGGTGGCGATTTGAAGATAGCTGGGCTGACCGGCATAGCCCACTAGCGTGTGCAGCGCGCGGCCCAGAATGCTCTTGTCAGAGAGAACCGATGCGGTGTTCCATGCGGTGCCTCCCGCAGCACTCTGGACCGCTGCCTGCTCAAGGCAGGAAACGCATTGCGCGGCGAGGCCCGCAGCCAGTAAGGCGACCAAGGTGCTGGTCGCGGCAAAAAGGTGCCGCGCCGGTATCTCCAGCAGTCCGAAAAATGTCAGAGCAGAAACCGTTGCGCCGAGCGCGAACCCGTCGAGCGCTCCAAGAAGCAAGGCCACCGGCGATCCTCTATCCAAGACGGCGATGCCATGGAGAAACAGGACAACCTCGGAGCCCTCATGTAACACGGCAATGCCGGCCACAGCTGCAAGGGCCAAGGACTTGCCGCCGGTAATTACTGCTTCGTCAGTGGCTTTCAATTCGCCAGCCGCAGCGCGTCCGTGGCGAACCATCCAAACGTTGTGCCGGACGAGCACCCCAACAGCGATAGCAAGAATCGCGGCATCGAAGATCTCCTGGCCCGAGCCCTCAAACGCGCCGGCGAGCACGCCAGTGAAGGTAGCCACGAGACAACTGGCCGCTACGCCGCCGGCAGCACCGCCAAGGATCCACAAGCGACTGCTGGCAAAGCTCGGCGTGACCGCGAGAACGATGCCGACGACCAACCCAGCTTCTATGACTTTGCAGAAGACGATGATAAGGGCGGCCAGCATCTCTCTATTCCTCTGGTACGTGATGAAGGTCCAAGAGATCGCTGTCTGACGACCAGATTTGTTTGCGCTACACCGGCAAGCGTCCGATCAGCTATGGCGTACGCTCGTTCCATAGGAAGAAGCGCGTCTAAGCTACTGTCAATAAATATGATTTAGAACTCTCCTAGTTTTAAGTAGAGAGAGCGAAAGCAGCAGCTCGAAAGTCGATCGCTGATTGCTGAGACATCTGCCTGGAGAGTGCTTCCGCATTTCGCGCAAGTGGCTGTCGATGGGGACTGGCCACGCTGTTTCGACGAACTATGGCGGGAGATGGGGCCCAGGAGGCCGCGCGCTGATCAGACTCTGCCCGCGCAGAAACGGAGCCGGGTCAGCCCCGCTTAAAAAGCGC
>Ga0265313_10002426_pt1 | contig 16112 bp, 8 predicted proteins | sample 4123metaG_FD_203122 | JGI IMG/M metagenome (GOLD analysis project Ga0265313, IMG submission 203122) | Rhizosphere microbial communities from Carex aquatilis grown in University of Washington, Seatle, WA, United States - 4-1-23 metaG | ecosystem: Host-associated > Plants > Roots > Rhizosphere >...
ATAAATAGCGTCATAGCGATCAAATTCAGAGGGCACACCAATGAGCGAACGTCATAGTGGATTGGATGCATTCGACAAGGCCAGCCAACATTCATTTGATACCACTTGCGCTCAGGGCACGCCCCTGAATGAGAGCGTATTTGCTGCCTACGGCATCAACCGTCACGTGACGAGCGACGGCATTCTCACTGCTTATCCAAATGGAGTGACGGTGACGCGATTTAAGGAAGGCGACTTTTCAATCGGCTTTCCCGACAATTACAAACATCATGAAAACAAAGATGGATTGTCGACAATCACCGACAAGAAGGGACATGCTGTTGCTTACTTAAGCGCCGAAGGGAATCTTTTGATACCGGCTAACGACAAGGTGCTGCAAGAAAATAAGCAGGCTGAAGTTTCGCTCAACGACATGAGCTGCTTCAATAAAGAAGCTGGTCCTAACCATCATCACAATCGCCATGTCCTTGTTTTGCCCGAAATTACAATCACAGCAAGAGCAGACGATGCAGCAAAAACTCACGAAAGAACAAAAACCAACGATCACGACAAGAAAAAGGATAAGCCTTTAAAGAAGGATGCTCCAAAGCCAAATGCAAAACCCTTCAACTGGAATTCCGATGATCCCCTGGAAGGCATGGATGCAACCGGCTATTAAGGCTACATAGGTTTTCGAGAAAGTTTATTGCTTGTCCGCGTGATACTTACTTCCTTCCTCTAATTATTCCTTTTCACTTTTGAGGACTGTTTCGACAAAACGGGGTAAACCGTTTTGTCGGACTTGCCTTCCTGGGTAGAATATAGAATTAGAGGTGCACATGGATAAGCGGACGCCTTCGAAATTCAGCCAAACAGGTAAAAGAGAAAAACCTGTCTCGCGCGATTCCAAGCTGGTTTCCAGCAAGTCTAATTTCACTGCAGCGGCTATGCTCGTTGTTGGAATTGTAGTTGTTGGTACGGTCATGGGAGCTGGAACAGCAACGGTCGCCGTTGTTTTGAGCTATTTTATGCCGGTGGAACTGGCCCGAAAACTCTCGGAGAGTGCTCTTCCGGCTGCTGCGGTAATTGCCATGATCGCCGGATCTATTTTCTTGAAGCCGAAGCCACTTTCGCCTGAGGAGCGCGATAGATTCTATTCGCTCAAGGGCGAAACTTACGATGAGGTCAAGGAACTGATTGGTTTCAATTTGCGCCTCGGAAACCGCGAGAAAGCGAATGAGTGGGCAATCAAACTAAAGGATTTCTCCAGCGACGAATCTGAGCTGAAGTTAGAAAGGAAGGACTGATATCAGCGGCTCGATATCTATCATTGCGTGACATTGTGTACCATGTGCTAGGACCACTGCCATTGCGAGTAAGCATATTGCGCGCAATCAATTCATTGAGACGGAGTTTGATTGTACTGCGGCTCTCGCCAGTCAACGTTTCAAGATCTGAAATTTTCAATCTACCATGTTGTTTGACCAAATCTAAAATACGGACAGATAGCTCAGGAAGCTCGCCTTCAAGCAAATGCTCACGAGAAATTTTTGATTGCAGATTTGTTTTCTGCTTCTGTACGGACCGAAGAAAAAATAGAATCCAGGGATCCCATATTGGTTCGTCGAGTTCAAGAGTGCTCTGCGTTTTTCTCAATGCAAGGTAATAGCCTTCCTTATCAGCTTCAATTACGTTTTCCATGGAACTGTATGGAACATACGAATATCCCTTCTTGAGCAAAAGCAATGTTGTCAGCGCGCGAGACAGCCGCCCGTTGCCATCCTGAAATGGGTGAATCGCGAGAAACTCAGCGACAAATACGGTGATTACCAAAAGCGGGTGAATCTCGTTCGACTGCAACTTTTCATCAGTCCATTTGATCAATTCTGTCATTCTGAAAGGTGTATCAAATGGTGTTGCGGTTTTGAAAATGACGCCCAGTCTTTCGCCGTTTGGACCAAAGGCCTCGACGTTGTTTTGAACAGACTTGTAATTGCCGCGATGGCGATCGTCTTTGCTGCTGTGTTTCAGTAGATCCCGGTGAAGCTGCTTGATGTGATTTTCGGACAGCGGTATTTGCTGCCAATTTCTAAAAATGTTGTCGATAACGTCGGCATAGCCGGCAACCTCTTGTTCATCTCGTGATTGAAACGATTTTTTCGAGATTCGCTTGAGAAGCATTTCTACTTCAGCGTCGGACAGAGTCGATCCTTCAATTCTTGTGGATGAGCCAATGCTTTCTACGGTTGCGACATGCTTCAGTGTGGCGAGACGGTCTGGAGATATGTTCGACAAAGATCTCCAAGAGCCTTTGAACTCGTCAATCTCTGCGATCAAGCGCAGCATCTCAAGGGTAGGTCGAAAGTCCCCAAGCCTCATCGGTCAGATTCCTTTAGCCAATTCTATGTCCAATATTGGCCAATAGGACCGAAAAGGCAAACTGAGCAGGGTTTTTGGTTGAAGCAGCAAGGGACACGCGCGATGCGTGTCCCCTACAAAGATGGCTTGCAGCCTCTTATTTTTTCTATCTACGCAGGCACGTTGAATGAGCCTTCGCCGATCGGAGGATAGATATCTTCTTCCTCTTCGTCTTCTTCCTGTGCTGGCGTGTGGCCTTGGAAGCCGGTACCGGCAGGAATCAGGCGACCGATGATGACGTTTTCCTTCAAGCCGCGCAGCCAGTCCTTCTTACCTTCAACCGCAGCTTCCGTGAGGATACGGGTTGTTTCTTGGAAGGATGCAGCCGAGATGAAGCTTTCCGTGTTCAAGCTGGCTTTGGTGATACCAAGCAAGACCGGTGTGAATGTAGCTTCTCTGATGCCCAACTGTCTGCAGCGCTCGTTTTCTTGATCGAGCGAATAACGCTCCATCAATTCGCCCGGCAGCAAGATGGTTTCGCCCGGCTCGTCGACGCGCACCTTGCGGGTCATCTGACGAACAATAACTTCGATGTGTTTGTCGGCGATTTCCACACCCTGTGAGCGGTATACGGACTGTACTTCGTCCACCAGGTATTTCTGCGACGCTTCGATGCCGAGTAAACGGACGATGTCGTGCGGGTTGGGCGGACCGTCGGTAAGTGCTTTACCAATCGGCACGTCTTCACCGTCTTCAACAACGATGTTCAGTCCGGCAGGAATGATGATTTCCTCTTCTCCAGCGTCCGCATAGACGACATAGAGACGATGGGTGTCATCTTCGGTGACCACTTTGGCGCGTCCGGCCCGTTCTGCCAGGATGGCATTTTCTTTCGGCTTTCTGGCTTCCAAAAGTTCTTCAACTCTCGGAAGACCCTGGACGATGTCGCCGGTCTTCTGTCTTTCGAAGATTAGTGTTGCCAGCAAGTCGCCCCGTTGTACCAGCGATCCGTCTTCACTCTGCAATTGAGTGTTCACGGAAATTAGATACGGGCGTCCTTTTCTGACGAAGTAGTCGGTGCCTTCAATTTTGACGACTTGTCCGGACACGGTCGATGGAGTCGACTTGGTGAGCGCGTCGCCCTGTTTGATCAGGTCGCCTTCTTTGGCTACGGCAGCGCCTTTGCCTTTGTGCACTACTTGCTGTTCTTCGGTGATCAAAAGGATTCTGCGTTCGTCTGTCTTGGACAATTGAACGCGGGCTGCACTCTTGGTCAGAACTTGAGTGGTGGCAACCGGTGCTTTGGCGTCGACGATGTCGCCGTGTTGAACGGCAAGCAAGGTGACGTTGATGTCGTGCTCGCGGCGCAGCAGGATGTTTTCTTGAACGACGATATTGAGGTCGTCGGTGATTTCCACTGTGCCTTTGAGGGGCGCCAATTGTCCCTGCATTTGCAGAACCAACGATGTGCGAGTCAGTTGCGCGCCTTGCAGGTTGCGAACTTTTTCTCTGTCGCGGAACAGCAATTGAGTGACCGAGCGCAGAGAGATCTTCTCGTCTGTGGCTCTGTGTTTGAACTTCGTTTCACGAGGCTCGATCCAGTATTCTTCGACCGGACGGACCAAAAGCTGCATGGTGCCGTCTTCGCGCTCGATGACGTTGACGATCTTGCGATCTTTGTACTTCATGCCGTCCAGGATTTCGGTGCCCGGATCGACAATTTGACCTTCCTGGACTTTGACGTCGGTCGGATCGTTGATCGAGTGCAGGTCGCCTGGACGAATGATTACTTCGTGGATGATGTCGTTGTCGGCAACGATTTCGACGACGCCGTCCATGTGGGCGAAGACGTCTTTGACCACTTCTTGTCCGGCCGTGACCAGCTCGCCGGTTTCGCTCATCTTCAGTGAGCTGTCCTTGGAGATGAAGTGCACTTCTTCCGGAACGAAGAGGACGCGACCTGGCTTGGTCACTACTCTGCGGTCGTCGATTTCTACGCCGTCATAGATGATTTCACCACCGGTCGTGACGACATTGGTGCCGTCTTCAACCAGTTCGGCGATAATCTTGCCGTTTTCAACAATTTCGCCTTCGCCAATTTTGAGCGTATAGGCTTCTTTCTGCTTGTTGACTCTCCAGGTGTAGCCTTGTTTGGCGCCTTCGAGTTTGGCATTGCCGGCGCCGACAGAAGCGATGACGATATTCATCTCTTTGCCTTTGACCAGGCGAGTGACGTTTTTGCGTCCGCTCTTAACGACTTCGGTTTCCAGTTCTGGTCCGAATCTGACTTCGCCGCCGTGTTCGGTGGTGATTTGGATTTCGGCAAGAACGTCATGCGAATTTACGTCTTGACCGTCTTTGACGACTACGTGAGCGCCGGAGGGCAAGTTGTATACGTCGCCTTCCAGTACCCAGATGATACCGGCGCGGCTGGCGGTGCGGGAGATGTTGCCCTGACGGTCGCGTTTTTCGTCAGCCTGGAAGCCGGCAAAAGCGACACGACCGGAGATGTCTGCGGTGATGTCTTTGGTGGCACGTTCGGTCAAGTTCTTCTTCATGCCCGGTGGATCGTATTCGGCAACGACTTGTCCGGCTGTTACTTCGGAGCCCGAAGGAATCATCAGCAAGGCGCCGATCGGCAGAGTTTCTGAATGCTCTTTCTTTTCGTTGTTGAATTTGACAGCACCGTCTCTGGTTGTTTGTTCCACGATGTCACCGTAGGCGGTGCGCACCGATTTGCAAGCAATCTTGAAGGTGAATGTGCCATTCAATGGCGCTTTGACCTGAATACGGCTGGATCCGCCGGCGACGGCGCCGCCGGTGTGGAATGTTCTCATGGTCAGCTGTGTTCCGGGTTCACCGATGGACTGCGCGGCGATGATGCCGATCGCTTCGCCCACGTCTACCTGACGCTTCGATGTCATCGAGAAGCCGTAGCACTTCTGGCAAACGCCATACTGGCTTTCGCAAGTGAGCGGTGAGCGCACTTTGACGAAAGGCAATTTCTTGAAGAGTTTGGAGTGGTCTTTGCCCCAGATCAGAGTGATTGAATCGCCGCCTTTGGCGACCACTTCTCCGGTTTCCGGATCGACCATGTCAAGCGAGATGCAGCGACCGACTACGCGCTCTTCCAGGTTGACGACTTCTTTGTCGCCTTCTTTGATGGCGCGCATATCGATACCGCGAATTGTGCCGCAATCGAGGTCGCGGACAATAACGTCCTGGGCGACGTCAACCAGACGGCGAGTCAGGTATCCGGAGTCGGCTGTTTTGAGCGCTGTATCTACGAGACCTTTTCTGGCGCCGTAGGAGGAGATGATGTACTCGGTTACGTTCAAGCCTTCGCGGAAGTTCGCCTTAATCGGCAAGTCGATGATCTGACCTTGAGAGTCAGCCATCAAGCCCCGCATACCGACCAGCTGTCTGACCTGCGAGATGTTACCCCGGGCTCCGGAGAAAGCCATCATGTATACAGGGTTGAGGCGGTCGAAATTGTCGACCACTTCTTTTGTCAATTGGTCAGTGGTGGCGGACCAGGTGTCGATTACTTTGTTGTAGCGTTCTACTTCGGTGATTTCGCCGCGTTCGTAGCGACGTTGCGCTCCTTCGATTTCCTTTTCGGCTGCAGAGATCAATCCCTTTTTAGCTTCAGGAACATCGAGGTCGTCAATTGAGATCGTTACGCCGGCTTTGGTGGCGAACTGGAATCCCAAATCTTTGAGAGAGTTGGCAAGTTCGGCGGTGCGAGCAGTGCCGTACTTTTCGTAGACAACAGCCAGCAATTTGCCGAGCTTCTTTTTGTCCACTGTCTCGTTGATGAACTCCATTACTTCTTCTTTTTTAGGCGTCGTAACCATGGGTTCCTCTTTAGTGCTTTGGTTTGGTTAGCTTAGTTTTGAGGTTTGAAAATTCGTTGGAAAACTTGAGAGGTTCAAAGTTCCCGCCGCCAATCTAAATAGCGGCGGGATTATTTTGAAACTAGTTGACCGAAGCGATCGCGCTGCGCACAACTTCGTTGAAGATGATGCGTCCGGGCGTCGTTTCAATTGTTTTCATGCCGCCTTCGCGATCGCGCACTTTGATTTTGGCGTGCAGATCGACAACACCGGCTTCATACGCGGAGCGCGCATCAGCAAGGCTGACAAATCGCATTCCGGCGCCGCGGCATTTCTTCGGATCATCGGAGCCTGGCTTTTCGATAGTCAGGTAGTAGATGCCCAAAACCATGTCTTGCGTCGGTGTGATCGTCGGCTTGCCGGTAGCCGGAAGCATGACGTTGTTGGAGGCCAGCATGAGCATGTGAGCTTCTGCTTGCGCTTCAACGGAAAGCGGTACGTGAACAGCCATTTGGTCGCCGTCGAAGTCGGCGTTGAAGGCCGAGCAGACAAGCGGGTGAAGCTGGATGGCGCGACCTTCGACCAGTACCGGTTCGAAAGCTTGAATGCCCAATCTGTGCAATGTAGGAGCGCGGTTGAGCAGGACCGGGTGTCCTTGAATGACTTCTTCCAGGATTTCCCAGACGATTGCCGAGCCCTTTTCAATCTGTTTCTTGGCAGATTTGATGTTTTGCACAATCTGACGTTCGATCAATTTATTGATTACAAACGGCTTGAACAATTCCAGCGCCATTTCGCGAGGCAGACCGCATTGATGCAATTTCAATGTCGGACCGACGACGATAACGGAACGGCCGGAGTAGTCAACGCGCTTACCGAGCAGGTTTTGACGGAAGCGGCCTTGCTTGCCTTCGATGATATTGGAGAGTGATTTAAGAGGACGGTTGTTTGGACCGACTACGACCCGACCACGTCTGCCATTGTCGATCAAGGCGTCGACCGCTTCTTGAAGCATGCGCTTTTCGTTGCGGACGATGATTTCGGGAGCGCCCATTTCGAGCAAGCGTGCCAAACGGTTGTTGCGGTTGATCACCCTTCTATAAAGGTCGTTCAAATCTGACGTGGCAAAACGTCCACCGTCCAACTGAACCATCGGGCGCAGGTCAGGCGGTGTTACCGGCAGAACATCGAGCACCACCCAGGTCGGATCGGTGTGCGAGTTGAGGAGAGCCTCAACCAAACGCAGTCTCTTGATGATCTTGGCGCGTTTTTGCTGAGAGCCGGAAGCTGATGCCAACTCGTCTCTCAATTGTTTGGACAATTCGCGCAGTCCCGGCAGTTCCAGAAGCCGGCCTCTGTCGTCCTTGTTGTCCGGTCTTTCGTAGACTGGACGGGCGATTTCGTTCAATAGTTGTTTGATTGCTTCAGCGCCGATGCCGACGTCGAACTGGACGTTTTGATCGTCGATCAAGCGCTCGTACTCTTCTTCAGAAAGAAGTTGATACTTGTGCAGATCAGGCGAGTTGCCCTGGTTCGTTACGATGTAGGCGTTGAAATAAACTACTTGTTCCAGATCACGCAAGGGTTGATCGAGAAGCAAACCGATGTAGCTCGGAATGCCCTTGAGGAACCAAATGTGCGTGACAGGAGATGCCAGCTTGATGTGGCCCATGCGGTGACGGCGAACTTTGGAGTCGGTGACTTCAACGCCGCAACGTTCGCATGTGATACCGCGGTGACGTACGCGTTTGTACTTACCGCAATAGCATTCCCAGTCCTTTGATGGTCCGAAAATACGCTCGCAGAAAAGTCCGTCTTTTTCCGGTTTGAGGGTTCTATAGTTGATCGTCTCCGGCTTGGTTACTTCACCGTGAGACCAGCTCAGAATGCGCTCAGGAGAGGCAACTCCGATTTTTATATAGTCAAACCTGTCAATACTTGTAGGCATCTTACCCGAAAGACCTCCAGAACATTGGGCCTTTAAGCCCTGTCTTTGTGTGTGGCCAGTGTGTCGCCGCAAATGCGGTCAGGACGTCGAACTCTATCCTTATAAGAGGAAAGAGTCCGAGGGAACGTCCTGAATGCTTTGAGTGTCTCTAGACATTCAGAACGTCCCATCAAATTATTTAGAAGTCGTCATCCGCGCCTTCATCATCTGCGGCTTCGTCGTCTGCAACTGCAGGCCCGCCCAATGCGGCTACTGCTCCTCCGATCAGTCCGGCGGTTTCATTGTCTGTAGAGACAATGCTTACGCCGGTGTCCGTTTCGGAATCGCCGTCGCCGAGCAAATCGTCGTCGCCTTCAGAAACCGCAACCACTCCTTGAGGAATAGCCTGCTGTCTCAGTTCTGCCAGTTCGGACTCGATGCCGATCTCGCCAAAAGGACTCATGCGACGCATGCCGCGCGGACGTACTTCTTCCACTTCAGTCATGAGGTCGACTTCGATTTCTCCGCCTTCGCGTGTGCGTTTGGCAACAGAAACGTCGAGACCGATCGATTGCAGTTCGCGCACCAGAACCTTGAACGATTCAGGAATGCCCGGACGTTTCAGGTTTTCACCCTTAACAATAGATTCGTACGCTTTGGAGCGACCATTGACGTCATCTGATTTGATGGTCAACATCTCTTGCAGAGAGTAGGAGGCGCCGAAAGCTTCCAGAGCCCAGCATTCCATTTCTCCAAGTCTCTGTCCGCCGAATTGCGCTTTACCGCCCAGAGGCTGTTGCGTAACAAGCGAGTAGGGACCGGTCGAACGAGCGTGGATTTTGTCGTCGACCAAGTGGACCAGCTTCATCATGTAGATTTTGCCGACGGTGACAGGATTGTCGAAGGTGTCGCCGGTGCGTCCGTCTGCCAGGACGACTTTACCGTCGTCGCCGACCCACGGTGCATCAGCTATCTTCTTGCCCTTCTTGATCTCGTCGTGGACGAGCATAGAAGAAGCTTCCTTGGCATGCATTTCGTCAAAGGGCGGCACTTCGTAGTGCAAACCGGTGAGCATGGCAGCCAGACCGAGCAATGTTTCGAATGTCTGTCCGACATTCATACGGCTCGGCACACCGAGTGGATTCAATACGATGTCGACAGCTTTGCCGTCAGGAAGGAACGGCATATCTTCAACCGGCAGAATCTTAGCGACGATGCCCTTGTTGCCGTGGCGTCCTGCGACTTTGTCGCCCACCGAGATCTTACGTTTTTGAGCGATGTATACGCGAACAACCTTGTTGGCGACGGGCGGAAGCTCGTCTCCTTTTTCACGGTCGAAGACTTTCACGCCGACAACCCGTCCGCCTTCGCCGTGAGGCACGCGCAGTGAGTTGTCGCGAACATCTCTGGCTTTTTCACCGAAGATGGCGCGCAAGAGTTTTTCTTCCGGCGGGTGTTCGGATTCGCCCTTTGGTGTGATCTTGCCGACCAGAATGTCGTCAGGATAAACACGCGAACCGATTCTGACGATGCCGTTCTCGTCCAAGTGACGCAGCGATTCTTCAGAAACGTTGGGCACTTCGCGAGTGATTTCTTCCGGACCGAGTTTCGTAGAACGAGCATCAATTTCCAATTTTTCAATGTGGATGGAAGTCATCACATCGTCATAGACGAGGCGTTGGCTTATAAGGATGGCGTCTTCAAAGTTGTAGCCTTCCCATGGCATGAAGGCCACAAGCAGGTTGCGTCCTACTGCCAGTTCGCCACTCTTGGTGGCGGCACCGTCGGCGATGACCATGCCCGGCTTGACGTCCATTCCGACTTCAACAATCGGTTTTTGATTCAAACAGGTGTCCTGGTTGGAGCGCTGGAACTTCGAGAGTCTGTATTTGACCAGTCTCTTGTCCTTGGTGCGCACGTGAATAGCAGTGGCCGAAACATATTCGACTTTGCCTTCGATATCGGCAACAACCACCATTCCCGAGTCACGCGCGGATTGTTTTTCAATTCCGGTCGTCACATAGGCGCGCTCTGTCTGAATGAGAGGCACCGACTGACGTTGCATGTTGGAGCCCATCAAGGCGCGGTTAGCGTCATCGTGCTCCAGGAAAGGAATGAGAGCTGTTCCCACCGATACGATCTGAATCGGTGAGACGCCGACATAGTCGACTTGCTCGGGCGGAGTTTCTTCGAACTCTGCTTTATAACGCACTGGAACCAGAGGATGAACGAAGTCACCGTTGTCCTTGACAGGCACATCGCCTGGTGCAACCCGGTATTTGTCTTCTTCATCTGCAGTCAGATAGTGGATGTCGTCGGTAACTTTGCCGCCCTCTACCTTTCTGTATGGTGTTTCGATGAAACCATATTCGTTGACTCGAGCGTGTGTGGCCAGCGATCCGATCAAACCGGCGTTCGGACCTTCCGGCGTTTCGACCGGGCAGATGCGTCCGTAGTGGCTGGGGTGAATGTCGCGTACCGCGAATCCGGCTCTTTCTCTCGACAAACCGCCCGGTCCAAGGGCAGAGAGTCTGCGCTTGTGGGTCAATTCTGCCAGAGGGTTGGTTTGATCCATGAATTGCGACAACTGCGAGGAGCCGAAGAATTCACGGATGGCGGCAACTAGAGGCTTCGTATTGAGAAGGTTGGCCGGTGTAAGAGTGTCGACATCTTGCAATGTCATGCGCTCGCGCACGATTCTTTCCAATCGGGTCAGACCGATACGGAACTGGTTTTGAAGCAGCTCACCTACAGATCTAATACGACGATTTCCGAGGTGGTCGATGTCATCAACTTGCCCGTCGTCAAAGTGCAAGCCGATCAAGTAGTCCACCGCAGCGACGATATCTTCGCGGGTTAGCGTGCGTTGAATTTCAGAAACAGAGAGACTGAGCTTCTTATTCAACTTATAGCGGCCGACTTTACCCAAGTCGTAGCGCTTGTCGTCGAAAAAGCGGCTGTCGATGATCGACTGTCCACCGGCTACTGACGGCGGGTCGCCCGGACGCAGCTTTCTGTACACTTCAATAAGAGAATCTTCTCTGGACTTGGTGGAGTCCTTTTCCAGCGTCTTTTTGAGGAAGTCGCGGTGACGGAAAAGCGATTCCATTTCGGTATCAGAATAGCCCAGAGCTCGAAGCAATGTGGTTGCCGGGAGCTTTCTGTTCTTATCGATTTTGACGTAGATGACGTCATTGACGTCAGTTTCGAACTTCAGCCAGGCGCCACGGTTGGGGATGAGCGTAGCCGAGAAGGTACGCTTACCGTTGGTGTCTACTTCACGTTTGTAGTAGATGCCGGGGCTTCTGACAATTTGCGAAACAATGACGCGCTCGGCGCCATTAATAATGAATGTACCGCGGTCGGTCATCATGGGGATGTCACCGACGTAGATTTCTTGCTCCTTGATTTCACCGATTTCGCGGTTGACCAGGCGCATCTGAATGCGCAGTTTCTTGGTGAAACTGGCGTCGAGCTCTCTAGCTTCTTCAGGTGTCTTTGGCTTATTCGGTTCGGTATGGTCTTCGAACGTATAATTCGTCAGGAAGTGAAGCTCGAGTTTGCCCGTGTAGTCTTTGATTGGGCTAAATGCTCTGAGCTCTTCACCGAGACCTTCTTCGATGAACCATTTGAACGAACTCTTCTGAATTTCTGCTAAATCGGGCAAGTCGGCGATGCGTGAGCTGCCGACCCCGAAGGTCTTGACGCGCTCCGTTAACTCTAAAGCCATCGATTACCTCTGGGTTCTTGGTCGGGGACCATTGACAATATGCAAGCACAGCGGATTTGCTCGCACAGACCAATGCGACGTTGGTACGTGAGCGCAAACCGGAATTTGCAACTATACGTAGCTACTAATTGTATTGTCAATCGAATTGTTGTGAATGTTGAAGTGATAGGTTTGGCGTTTTGTCGAGTTAAATCCGTCTCATAATGCTGGAGTCAGTCGCATCAACGTATCCAAGAATCAATTAAATTTTGCTAATTATATTGCGAGTTTGTAGTGAATGCCTATTTGGGGGTGAAAAAACGCTCAGATTGCCGGAATCGATCGAATCAGACCGGCTGTGTTTTCAACTACATGCCATCGCAGCGGCACCGCAGGCTGATCCTTATCAGGCGCTGGCGTTGCAAGTATGGCGATAAATTTGAGAAAACGAGTGATCATGCGGATTCTATTCAAACAATATCGGCTGCATATTGAAAACCACTTGGCTGTATGATCACTTTTGGGGATGGAGCGCTGCTGGTGTTGCGTGCGGTCTTCAAAACCGTTGTGGGGCAGATAAACGCTGTCCTGGGTGGGTTCGATTCCTACGCATCCCCGTATGTTGTCAAGCGAGATCGACAAGGTCGCTTTCCGAAAAAATCCACAGGTGGGGGCTTTACAAAGATTAGCCGCCACCCATAATTAGTTATTGGAACTTGGCGTTTAAATCTAGAAAGTCGGTCTTCGTGAATTCTCAAACAGGAGCTTTAGCCTGGCTCGACCAGTTTGCAGGCTACTTGGAAGTAGAAAGAAATTACTCTTCCAATACGATCAGAGCTTATCTCAACGATCTTCGGCAATTACTAACAGCTGATGTAAGTGAAGTCCGCGAAACCAATGCTGCCCACGCAGTAGTGGACGCGCGCCCCCCGCAATCAACCAGTGATGCGGAACCGGCACCAGCGACTGAGAATACTGACGATATTGAATCGTCCGCTTCTCCTGAAGTAGAAAAGCTGAAAGCTTATATAAGACAGATGCAAGAGCACTACAGCCGCCCGACCGTGGCTCGTAAGATCTCGGCCATCCGCAGCTTTTATCGCTACTTAAGACGCGAGCATTTGATTGAAGAAGATCCTTCCAAAATGGTGCGCGGACCAAAGCTGGCCAGACGGCTTCCGGCCTGCCTCGACAGAGAAGAGGTCTCAAGGCTTCTGCAAGCACCGGATCAATCCTCGCTTGGCATTCGCGACAGAGCACTGATGGAAGTTCTCTACGCGACCGGCATGCGCGTCAGCGAACTGTGCAGCCTGCGCGTCAAAGACTGGGATCCGGCTCAAATGGAAATGAGAGTGATCGGCAAAGGCTCTAAAGAGCGCGTCGTTCTTCTCAATCAGAGTGCCGCCCAGTGGCTCACTTCGTATCTGACCAATCACTGGAGCCGACTGGCTGGTGGACGTATCGCTCAAGCAGATCATCCGCTTTTCGTAAGCCGTCAGGCCACCAAGTTGTCAGCGCGCTCGGTGCACCGCATCGTTCTTAAATATGCTCGCAAAGCCGGCATCAACAAGCCGATCACGCCGCATACTTTGAGACATACATTTGCAACACATTTGCTGGAAGGCGGAGCCGACCTGCGTGTGGTGCAAGATCTGCTCGGACATACAACCATAAGCACAACGCAAATCTACACGCACGTGACTATGGATCGTCTGCGCAAGGTCTATATGAATACCCACCCCAGAGCATAAGCTCAGGCGGATAACAAATAAATAGGGGCGGCGCCATGCGTCGCCCCTATTTATTACCAACGAAATGACTAAATAGGCTGATTCTTGTCTTCATAGCTATAATTACTGCCAGGAAGAAAGAGGAAAGACCAAAGTTTTTCAGGGCAATACTTCCGGGGATTGTGAGGACGGAAATTGGCGGCGCGCCGATCAAAGGCGAAAGGAAACAAGCAAGGGGGCTTTAGCCGGGTGGTCGGCAATGGCTTTCGGCTTATGTTCTTCAGCGTGCTGGTTATCGGTGCGATCGGCCTGGGCTATTTCGGCGCCTCGCTGTTTCGCCAATTGCAGGACTTGCCGGATATCACCCTTGTCGAGCGTTATGAGCCAATTGAAGCAATTCAGGTTTTTGACAGAAACGATCATATGGTCTGCACCGTGGAAGGTGACGAAGACAGACGCGTCATTCCTTTGAATCAAGTCTCCAAGCAAATGCAGCAGGCCATGCTGGCAGCTGAGGACCACCACTTTTACGAGCACCACGGCGTCAATTACATGTCCATCATTCGGGCTTCTCTGGTAAACGTTCAGGCCGGGCGTGTTAAAGAGGGAGGCTCCACGATTACTCAACAGTTGGTCAAGAACCTCTTTTTCACCGAGAGCATGCGCACTTTCGACAGAAAGATCAAAGAGGCATATCTGGCTAATTCTCTGGAAAGCAAATATCCCAAAGAACGCATTTTGGAGATGTACCTCAATCAAGTTTATTTTGGCAATAACGCATACGGCATAGAACGCGCGGCGTCCAGATATTTCGACAAAACTGCCTCCCAGCTTTCGCTCGGTCAATCGGCATTCCTTGCCGGTCTTGTGAAGGCGCCGTCAGAACTCGGCTCGCCCGCTCACCGTGAAGAAGCCTTCGAGAGGCAGAAGGAAATCATCGACAAGATGGCCGAATACGGCTATATAACTGCTTCGCAAGCTAAATCGGCCAAAGCCGAAAAGTTGAGCTTCAAGCACGGTATCAATCCGCTGCAGAAGTATCCTTATTATGTCGCCCAGGTATTGGAGGTCTTGCGCACTGAATTCAGCCAGGCTGAATTGCGTAAGCAAGGTCTTCGCGTTTATACAAACTTAGATCCAAAAGCACAGGTAATTGCCGAGCAAACGCTCAACGAGCAGATCAAAAAAGCACCCAAGGGTGTTTCCCAGGCTGCTCTGGTATCGATACAAGTGCGCGACGGCGCGGTTGTGGCCATGGTGGGCGGGGTTGGAAATTTCTGGAAAAACCAGTTCAATCGGGCCACCAATCCGCACACGGCCGGCTCTTCCTTTAAGCCTTTCGTCTATCTGACCGCCTTCATCAAAGGCGTTTGCAATCCGGACTCGATCATCGACGATTCACCACTGGTGGTGAAACAGCCCTGGGGGTTGCCGGACTATGCACCGAAAAACTTTGACCACAAGTTTATGGGCAAGATTCAAGTGCGCAAAGCCCTGGCTCTCTCCCGCAACGTACCTGCCGTCAAAATAGCCAGAGAGGCAGGCATGGAAAGCATTGTCGAGACAGCCCGTCTGGCCGGTATAACTTCCAAGCTCGATCCCAACCTGTCTTTGGCTCTGGGCAGCTCCGCCGTTTCTCCTCTCGATATGGCAGCCGCTTATTCCACTTTTGTGCGTGGAGGTGTTTCGATCAAACCGCAATTGCTGCGCCGAATCGAAAACAACCGCGGCCAGGTGATCCAGGTCTTTGAAGGCAAATACGACAAGGTCTTCAATATGCAGCCTGTCGCCAAGCTCGTTGATGTCCTCCAGGATGTAGTCAAATACGGCACCGGCACTGGTGCCAAACTGGACGACAGACCGGTAGGCGGAAAAACCGGCACCGCCGATGAAGGCAAGGACATTTGGTTTATCGGTTTCACTCCCGATCTGGTCACTGCCGTCTGGGGAGGCAATGACGAAAACAAACCGATTGCCGGCCACAACGTCACAGGCGGTGTGGTCATGGCCAAAATCTGGAAGGCATACATGACCGCTTATTACACCGCCATTCCTACGCCTGCCGGCACTCTCATAACGCCGTCGCCGGAAGAGAAGGAAGAAGAAAAGAAAGATAACGGCAAACTGGCTAAAGACGGCGAGCCGCCACTGCTCTTGCCCGGTCTGAAGCTCAGCTCGGACGAACCGAAGCCGACCTCTGATGCCGCCGTTGCCAAACCGGCAGAGTCTGTCGCTCCTGAAAAGCCCAAGCTGGAGATTCCCACCTTTGCACCGGCCACGGCACCAGCGCTGACACCAAGTCCGGAGCAGGCTAAAGAGGCTCCAGCTGTTGTTGCCCCGGAGCCGGCAGTCGCTCCCAGTGTGGCTCCTGCACCGGCTCCGGCGCCAAGTCCTGCCAATTCTTTTGTAGCGCCAGCCTCTCCGTCCACACGCTCTAGGTTTTCGCCCTACGAGCCGAAGCCCGCCTATGCACCGGCCGATCCCTCCGGGCTGCTGCCCCGCTAGACCATTGGGTGCAGCCGTTGAGTCTTAACGTTGCGGAATTGACCCAGTCAAGCCAGGCAATGAAAGAC
>Ga0265313_10002427_pt1 | contig 16091 bp, 17 predicted proteins | sample 4123metaG_FD_203122 | JGI IMG/M metagenome (GOLD analysis project Ga0265313, IMG submission 203122) | Rhizosphere microbial communities from Carex aquatilis grown in University of Washington, Seatle, WA, United States - 4-1-23 metaG | ecosystem: Host-associated > Plants > Roots > Rhizosphere >...
CGCGCGGCACACCACGGGCATCCCGTTGGTGATTCCGCCTTCGAGACCTCCGGCGCGATTGGTCGGCCTCGTAAAGCGATGGGACTCTCGATCGTACTCGATTGGATCGTGCACGGCGGAGCCGGACAACCGTGCCGCGCCAAATCCCGCTCCGATCTCGACTCCCTTGATCGCCTGGATGGACATCAACGCTTGTGCGAGCCGCCCATCGAGCTTCCTGTCCCACTGAACGTGACTCCCCAGTCCCGGCACGACTCCGCTGGCCACGACCTCGACGACACCCCCGAGCGTATCGCCCGCGTGCGATGCCGTGTGAATCGCCTCCTTCATTCGGGCCTCCGCCTCCGGATCGACGCACGCGAGATCGCTCCCCCGGGCGAGCGCGCGCAGCTCGTGGGGCGGCCGATCGGGCACGCGGACCTCGACCGAGCCTATGGAAACGACGTGGGCAAAGACGTCGATGCCCGCTACGGCCAAAAGCTTCCGGCATACCGCGCCGACCGCCGTTCGCGCGGCGGTCTCCCGCGCGCTGGCGCGCTCGAGAACGTCTCGCAAGTCGTGCCGGTCGAACTTCAGCCCGCCCGCGAGATCGGCATGGCCGGGACGAGGACGCGTAAGAGGTTCCGGGGGCGCGGGCAGTGGACCGGGTGACATGCGGTCCACCCAGTTCGCGTGGTCGCGGTTCGTGATCGAGAGCGCGATTGGGGACCCCAACGTTTGGCCGCCCCGCACCCCGCTCACGATCTCCACGGTGTCGGTCTCGATCTTCATCCGTCCGCCGCGGCCGTAGCCGCGCTGTCGTCGCGCAAGGTCCGCGTCGATGTCTTCGGCGAGCAACGTCAGCCCAGAGGGGACCCCCTCGACCATGGCGGTGAGGCGCGGTCCGTGCGACTCTCCAGCCGTCATCCAGCGAAGACGCGACATGATGGTCGCTCACGCTAGTCGCGGAACGACTGCCATGGAAGCCGTCAAGCTCGCCCTTACGCGCGCAGGCGCCGTCCGCTTTCAAGTCCTGGCCCGCCCCCGGGCGCACGCCAGCTGCATCGCGGCCGTACGCGACGGCGCCCTCGTCGTACAGATCACGGCCGCGCCCGCGGACGGCGCGGCCAACGAGGAGCTCGTGGCCACCCTGGCTGAAGCGCTCTCCGTAGCCAAGCGCCAAGTGGCGATCGCCCGGGGGGCGTCGTCGCGCACGAAACTGGTCGAGGTGCTTGGACTGCCGATCGAGGAAGTCGCGCGGCGCCTTTCGTGCGCGATGCGATGACGGACGCGCCCTGCGACGGGTGCTAGCCTCGGGCGCCGTGTCGACTGTTTTCTTCTGCAAGTACGAAGGCCTCGGCAACGACTTCATCGTGCTCGAAGCCGGCGACGACCGCGCCGTGACGCCGGAGCGAGCCGCACAGCTCTGTGAACGACGCTTCGGCGTAGGCGCGGACGGACTCATCCTCGTCCTCCCGCCGCGCACCCCCGATTGCGCAACGCGCATGCGGGTCATCAACGCCGACGGTTCGATTCCCGAGATGTGCGGCAACGGCGTACGCTGCGTCGCGCTGCATTTCGCTCGCGCCCGTGGCCTGACCGAGACTTCGCTGCTCGTCGATACCGACGCCGGCCCTCGCGCGTGCGCCGTCGACGACGTCCGTGGCGCCGGCATGGTTACCGTCGATATGGGGGTCGTGCGCGTCTTGGGCGAGCGGACGCTCGCCGTCGATGGGAAGACCGTCACGCTCACCGCAGCAGACGCGGGCAATCCGCATGCGGTCTTGCTCGGTTCCTTCGCGCGAAACGACGTCGAGCACCTCGGTCCAAGACTTGCCGTGCACCCGGAGTTTCCAAGAGGCACGAACGTCGAATTCGCCCGCATCGCCGGCGATGGCATCGACCTCGTCGTCTGGGAGCGCGGCGTCGGAATTACGCTCGCGTGTGGGACCGGCGGCTGCGCGACAGCCGCTGTTGCGTGTGCAAAGGGGCTCGTGCCGCGAGACGCCCCCGTGGCGGTGCGACTTCCGGGGGGCAAGCTCGAAGTGACAATCGACGGTGCCTCTCGGGCAACGATGCGCGGGCCGGCGCGCCGCGTCTTCACCGGCACGGGCGAGTTTTAGGCGAGAGTCGGCCGCTGGATGATCCGCGCGACGGCGCCACCAGATAGACCTCGTCGGCGACCGCAGCGCTAGGCCCTCACTTCTTCTTCGGCCTGCTCCGCCACGCGTTGTTGAACTCCGCGATCGTCTCGATGGTGCGCGGATGCCAGACCATCTTGCGCAGAATCGGGGGAGCCACGGTCGGGATGTGCGCGCCCGACTCGAGGGCCTCGTTCACATCCATCATGTGTCGCATCGAGCCAACGATGATTTTGGAGGGGAGCGCCTCCCGCTCGAGAATGTCTCGCGTCGAAGCAATCACCGGCCGCACGTCGTACCCCATGTCCCGAACGCGACCGCTGAAGATGCTCACGTACGTCGCGCCGGCGAGCGCCGCCAAATATGCCTGGTTCATTGCCATAAGGCAGGTAACGTTCGTTTTGATTCCGCGCTTGACGAGCTGGTGAAGCACCCGCAGCCCCGTCTCGCTGAATGGCACTTTGATGGTGATTCGCTGCGCATCCCACGCGTGGTACTGGAGCGACTCCTGAATCATCTCGCTCTCGCTTTCCGTGGTCAGCTCGACGGATACGTCGCCCGTGCTCACGGTGAGAATCTCCCGGATGCGCTCGCCGAGATCCGCGTCGGGCGCTTCGCGCGAGATGATGAGAGGATTGGTCGTGACGCCAGAGAGCACGCCCCACGCGAACAGGTCCTTGATTTCTTTCGGTTCCGAGCTGTCGATGAAAAGCCCCATGGCGCACTCCTTCGATGGCCTTGCCATAGCACGCGCGACGGTCACGCGTGCTGCAGGATCGCTCGTGAAACTTCGAGCAAGGTGGCCCCGTGTGCGTCCGGACGGCACGCGCCCGGACCAGCACGCAAGGGGCACAGCTCGCAACGATTCCTAGCAAATACAAGGGCGGTCTTCAGCCCAGCCGCGCGGCCTGCTTCGACGTCGCCGGTCCCGTCGCCGATCATCCACGACGACGCGCGGTCGCCTCCGAGTCGCCGCATGAGGGCTTCGAGCAGGCCGGGCTTTGGTTTTCTACAGTCGCATGCGCGGATGAGCGCTGGGTCGCCCCCGGGACCCCCTTCGGGATGGTGAAGGCACGCCTCGAGACCGGCGATACGCACCCCTTCCTGTGCGAGTCGCGCGACGAGCGCATCGTTCGTCCTGCTCACCGCCGCGGCGGAGATTTGCCCCTTCGCGGGACCTGGCTGGTTGGTCGCGATGGCCAGCGTGAAGCCGGCGTCCTGCAGGGCGCGCATTCCGCCGACCGCGTCTGGAAGAAGGCGAAGCTGCGCCGGATGAAACGCGACGGTAATCGCCCCCGTCTCCTCGTCGCGGACTACGTCGATGACCGTGCCGTCGCGATCGAAGATCGCGACCGGGGTCACTTGACGCTCTCCCACTTGGTCGAAGACCTCTGGAGCTTCGGGTGGCTGACGAGCAAATGCCACACGACGGCGCAGAACCCCTCGGTGTGAGGCGTGACCCGATCGCCCGCGACGGTCGGAATGACCACGCATGCATCGGCGACTTGCTTCGTAAATCCTCCGTCACGACCGACGATCCCGAACACTTTGGCGCCAACTTCGCGTGCGAGCTCGAGAGACCGCACGAGGTTGACGCTCACGTTCTTCTCGCGGTTGCCTCCGCCCACGGAGAAGACGAGAACACCGTCGCCGGCTCTCAACCGCGATACGCGTAGCCACTCCGAAAAACAGGTGTCCCAGCCCTCGTCGTTTACGCGCGCCGTCAGTTCGCTCACATTGTCGGTCGGGGCGTACGCCTCGAAGCCGCAGAGCTTGCGGAAGTCGTTGACTGCATGCCCGGCGTGCCCGGCGCTGCCGCCCACTCCGAGAATGAAGAGGCGTCCGGCGGCGCGCACACCCGCCAGCCCGTCTGCCAGGGCCTCGACGCTTCCGATATCGAGCTTTCCAATCACCTCGACGCTCTCGTCGAGGTACTTCTTCGTGAAACTATCCATTGGCGGAAGACCTCTCGCTCAAGACCGGTGAAAGTTCGCCATGATTCGCGCGCCGTCGAAATCGAAACGGAAGCGCATCGGGCGCAAACCTCGCGCGGCGAGCGCGTCGTGAACGCGGCGGCGATCGGCGGCCCGGACGTAGAACATGAAAAAGCCTCCCCCGCCGGCGCCCATCAGCTTGCCCCCGATCGCGCCCGCCTTTCGGGCCGCCTCGTAGTGCTCGTCAATGGCCGAGTCGGCCATGTTCGAAGCGAGCTTCCGCTTGTTCATCCAGTGCTCGTGCAGCATCTCGCCGTACTTGTCGATTTGGCCGGAAAGCAAAACGACTTTGGTCTCGTATCCAAGCTGCTTTATCCGGTGCATCCGCTGGACCGCGTCGTCCTTGTTCTCGACGATGGTGCGGGCCTGCTCTTTGAGGACGGTCGATGCCGCACGCTCGATTCCCGAATAATAGATGACGAGGTTCGACTCGAGCTCGTCGATGACTTCCTCGCGAATCGGCAAACGCTCGACGTCGACCGATCCGTCGGGATGAAAGTTCATCGCGCTGATGCCGCCATACGCCGCGATGTACTGGTCCTGTTTGCCGATCGGTTCTTTCAGAACGTCGATCTCGAGGTGACACGCCTCTTGCGCGAGCTGCTCGGCCGGAACGAACTCCCGCTTGAAGGCGTGAAGGCCGTTGAGAAGAGCGACCGTGAACGTGCTCGAAGAACCGAGCCCGGTGTTCGCCGGCACATCGGCGAGACTGTGGAGTTCGAGGCCCTTGTCGAGGCCGGTCGTCTGGAGCGCGGCGCGGAAGATACGGTGCTTGATCTGGTGAACCGAGTCGACGATTTCGCTCTCGGAGTAGGCAAGGCGGATCGTGTCGTGGAAGCGCCGCGCGACGCAGACGAAGACGAACTTGTCCACGGCGGCCGCGACGACGAACCCGCCGTGTTCGCGAGAGTAGCTCGGCAGGTCGGTGCCGCCGCCGCCAAGGGAAAAACGCACGGGCGCACGTGAAACGATCATGGTGTCGACGCTCTCGTTCGAAGGTATCGATCGAGCTCCGCCAGCCCCTCCGGGGACCCGACCTCGAAAAACCTCTCATGCGCCAGGCATGCTCGCAAGCGCTTCCTCCCCGCAAGCTCGTGCTGGAGCGCCTCGAGCCCACGAGGCTCGCCGATGGGAAGCTTCTCGACGAGATGACGGCGCAGCGCGGTCGCGCCGTAGTCGATGTGATCGAACGCCGGGTCGGGAGACCCCTTCTCGTAGCGAGTCACCCAGGCGCCGTCGGTCACGACGTTGGAGGCGTCCCACTTTCCGTCGTTCTTGTACACCGACATGACCCCGTCACAGTCTTGGCGAGCCTCGAGCATCCGAAGCGGTTCCGAATAGTCGAACGGGAGATAGCTGTCGCCGTAGGTCACGAGAAAAGTCTCCGCGAGGAGGTGCAGCGCGGACCGGATGGCGCCGGCCGTTCCTAGAAGCTTACCTCCGTCTTCGGACCATGCGACCCGCAAGCCGAGACGCGCGCCGTCGCCGACGTGGGCACGAATCTGCTCGCCAAGATGCGCCACGCACATGACGACCTCGCGAAACCCGGACGCGGCCAGGCGCTCGAGCTGCCAATCCACGAAGGGCCGCCCCGCGACCTCGAGCATCGACTTGGGGATAGTGAGGGTTCGCGGACGCATCCGCGTCGCGAGACCTCCGGCGAGCACGACCGCTTGCACGCGCCCTACTTAGTACAGCGCCCGATTGAATGGTACCCGCTCCGCTGGGCACGCCCGCACGCGCGCCGACGGCTCGGAGTAGGCTGCTAGAGCAGCCGATGCGTGCCCCGGAGAACACCCCCTCGTTGCCCGATGCCGACGCCCGGGGCGTCGTCGTATGCGGCCTTGGACGTCTGGGGCAGAGCTGCGTCGCCGCGCTCAAGCACTTCGGCGTACCCATCCACGGGGTCGATTTGCGGCCGCGCGACGACTGGGAAACCCCGCACCTTACGTCCCTTCTGGCGTCCCTGTCGATCGGGGACTGCCGTAGCGCGCGTGTCCTCGAAGAGGCCCACATCGCTCGCAGCCGCGCCGTATTGCTCGTCACACGCGACGAACGGATCAACATCGCCGCCGCCTTTGCCGTCCGTTCGCTTCGCCAGGACATTCGGATCGTCGTCCGTTCGGGCCAAAAGAACCTGAACCAGCTCTTGGCGGCCCATCTGACGAACTTCGTCGCTTACGAGCCGAGCGAGCTGTCCGCGCCCGCGTTCGCGCTGGCCGCCCTTGCGGACAAGACGGGCGACGGCACGGCCGGCGTGTTCCACTTGGAAGAACACCTGGTGCGGGTCGTCGGCCTCACGCTGTCGACGGAGCACCCGTGGTGCGGCCGCGACCTCGGAGAGCTCAACGCCTCCAATCGTCGGATCGTAGGGCATCGACCCGGGCCCGGGACGAGCTGGCGCGGTTTTCAGGATTGGGAATCCGGCTCCCGCCTCAAACCCGGCGACGCGATGACGTATCTCGAGCTGAGCGGCCCGAGCGCTCCGTTCTTGCGAGCGGAGGCGGCCCGCGCAGCGGAGCCTCGGGCCGAAGGCGGGTGGAACGGCTTTCGCGGTACGTTCACGTGGGCCGCGCTCAAGGCCCAGGCCTCACGCCTTTGGTTCGGCGGGTCCCGAATGCGCCGGGTCGTGATGGCTTCCGCGCTCGCCATCTCGAGCCTCTATTCGCTCGGATCATTCCTCTACTGGGCGCACTACCCGGAGGTTGGATGGCAGGACGCCCTCAACGTCGGGATGGTTCTCATTCTCGGGGGATACGACAACCTCTTCGGACAGCTGCGGCTCCCCTTTCCCATCCCGCCCTGGTTGCACGTTTTCAGTGTCCTCATGAGCGTGTCCGGAACCGTGGGAATAGGAATTCTCTACGCGTTTCTCACCGAGCGCGTCCTGTCGGTGCGTTTTCAGTTCCGCCGGCATCGGCCGCCCTTCCCGAGAGGCGACCACGTCGTCTTGATTGGAATGAGCCCCATCGGCGAACAGATAGCGGCCTTCCTGCGAAAACTCGGACAGCCGATCATCGTTCTGGCCGAAACCTTTCCCGCCAATGAAGCGGCGCTCTCGGTTCCCTACGTCGTGGGCACGCTCAAAGACTCGATCGAAAAGGTGCGCCTGCGATCGGCGCGCAGTATCGTGGCATTGAGCGACGACGAAGTCGTCAACCTGGAAGCCGCACTCGTGGCCAGGGCCGCGAATCCGCGCTGCACGGTCATCATCCGAAGCGACGACGCCGCGTTCCGGGAAAATATCGCAAAGCTGGTCCAAGGCGCCAGGCCGCTCGGCGTGTACTCGCTGGCTGCCGAAGCGTTCGCGACCGCGGCGCTCGGCGAAGGCATCCACAGTCTGCTGCACATCGGCGACAGAATCGGCATCGTGACCGAGTACCAGATTGCGGCCGGCGACAGCATGCGAGGCCGCCTGGTGGGCCAAGTGGGTCCGGGCTTCGGGGTCATCCCCGTGCTCTTGCAGCGCGCCGGAAAATCCCCGGATTGGTTTCCGTCGGACGACGTGCGCCTCGAAGAACACGACCGCCTGATCGTGCTCGCCACGAAAGAGGCATTGCGCGACATCGAGAACGGGACCATCCGCGCTCCAAGCTGCCGCGTGCGGGTCGACTCAGCCGTATCTGCAGAGGCGGCATTCGAGGGCGCCGTCACGATGGTCCGGATCTCGGGATGCGATCTGGCGACTGCGCAGCAAGTGTTTCGCGCCTTGCCCGCCGCCCTCGCGATACCGCTCTACGAGCTCCAGGCCGAGCGGCTCGTGCGGGAGCTTGCCAAACTGAGGGTCGTGGCTCGATGGCACCGCGAGCCGGAGGCCACCGTCACTGCGTCTCCAAGACCAGCTTCCGGCCTGGAACGGCATTGGTGACCAGGACGACGCCGCTCGATCGCGTCCCCGGCAATTGCATCGACATCGTCGCCAGGTCGAACACCAACCCCCAGGGGAAACGTTCCTCCGCTCCGACGATCAGGGGCGACGTGCTGCACGCGTTCGTCTGCCTGCGCACCGCTTCGGTCCCGAGCGTCATGTCCGGTCCCGCCATGCCCTTGGCGATGCGTTTGGCCGTGCCTCCTCCGGCCGGCCATACGTCGATGGCCGCGTCTTTCGCGATCCATGCGACCGTGGCGCAGTCGGGGACGCCCGCTGGGAACGACAAGGAAAGCTTCTGGGTCGTCCCGTCGCGAGCCTCGGTCTTGACGTTCACGCCGCTCGCCTTCGCCCGCCGCAGCGCAACGACGACAGCGACCACTTGGGACGGCCTGGAGTTTCGCATCGCGACGATGTCGATTGACGCCCCGGCGATCGCCGGCCGCCCCGTCACGAAAACAGAGACCTTGTCGGCCAGGCCCGGATCGGCGGCGGGGACTCGGTCGCTGCCGACCGACACGTTCGAGTTGTCGATGATGATTTCGGGAGCCGTCGGCGGCTCGGGGGGCGGGGGCGCCGTCGCGGCCGGGGGCGAGACACGTGCCGCGTCGACCACCGCGTCGAGCTTGCTCCCCTCGCTGTCGCACGCGGTCGAGAAAGCCGCCAAGACCAGCGAACTTCGAAGGAGAAAGGTGCGGGGGAGCGCCTGCATTGCCCGCATAGTCGCCCAAATGGGGCCGCAGCGGCAACGCCGCGCGGCGTTCTTTCGCTGGCGACCGGCGATCCGGTACCCTTGAGGGAGCGCGATCATGAGCCAAGCGCCCCGCAAGTCCGACGCTTCGACGATGGTCGGATCGATGATCGCCGGCAAGTACCGCCTGGTCCGCCCAATCGGCAGCGGCGGTATGGGCACCGTCTGGGAGGGGATGCACGCGACGCTCGGGACTCGCGTTGCCGTCAAACTCATCAAACCCCAGTTCGCGCAGCAGCCCGAGGCGCGCGCACGGTTCGAGATCGAGGCCCGCGCGGCGGCCAAGCTCCAGAGCAAGCACGCCGCCCACGTTTACGACTACGGATTGAGCGCCGAGGGGCTGCCGTACATCGTGATGGAGTTCCTCGATGGGACATCCCTCTCCGACGCGATCTTGGCGCGGGGAACGCTGCCCCCGGGCGAAGTGGCTGGGATCATCGCGCAAGCGGCGCGCGCCCTTTCGAAGGCGCACGCCGCAGGAATCGTCCACCGCGACCTCAAGCCGGACAACATCTTTCTCGCGCGCTCGGAAGAGCCAGTCGACGGGCTGCCGTACGTGGTCAAACTGGTCGACTTCGGGATCGCCAAGATGTTCGAGGCGGAGCTGGCGCCCGGCGAGTCGTCGCGGGCGCTGGGTGGACCGACGCGCGAGGGCACGGTCATCGGGACGCCGAACTTCATGGCGCCCGAACAGCTCGCCCTCGGCGGCGCGCCCGGACCGCTCACCGACCTCTGGTCTCTCGGCGCGTGCACGTTCGCGGCGATGACCGGACGACTGCCCTTCGAAGGGGACGTGCTGGGCGACATCGTGCTCAAAGTCTGCGCCGCGCCGATGCCATCGCCATCGCACATCAATCGGAACGTGCCGACCGGCTTCGACGCGTGGTTCGCGCGCGCGTGTTCGCGCGACCCGGCGAAGCGGTTCCAAACGCCCGAAGAGCTGGCGCTGGCCCTGGCAGGCGTTTGCGGGCTCGAGCGCATCCGGATGGCGACTCTCGACGAAGATCAGGTTCAGTACGTCATGCGTGCCCAGGACGGCGCGACCGATCTCGACAGCATGCCGGTGCCGCCGGCCATGTCGCCGCGCACGGCGCTCCTCGCGGGTCTCGTCCTGGGGATCGCCACGATGGTCGCCGTCCTCGGATTCTTGGCCTGGCGCGAGCGGACAGCCCCCCCCGCGGCCGGGCCTCCCCCGTCAATCTCCGCAGGGCGGGCGACCCCATGAGACCGCGGCAGACGGTCGCGGCGGCAACGATTGCCGGCAGCACGGCCTTGGCGGCGCTCACTTCGGTACACGCGTCCGACCACCTCGACGGACCGCGCGCGGTGGCCAATCCCCACGCCGACATCACGGACGTGTTCGCGTTCACGAGCCCGGAGACCCCGGGCCACCTCGTTCTGGCCATGACGGTCGCGCCGTTTGCGCCGCCCGCAGCCGAATTCTCGACGCAAGTCGACTATGTATTTCGGGTGCGGCGGGTGGTTGCGACCCAACCGCTCACCTTCGACCCGGCTTCGCTGGACATCACCTGCAATTTCGCGGGCGGCGACGGGGCAACCCAAACGGTGACGTGCTCCGGGCCGCCGGGCATCGGGGGCACCGCGCCGGTCGGCGCCGTCCTCGCCGCGGACCCGCAGAGCGCGCTCCGCGTGTTCGCCGGAAGGCGCGCCGACCCCGCGTTCTTCGACCGGCAAGGTGCCATCGCAACGGTGCTGAGTGGACATCTCCGTTTCAGCGGCCGGAATGCGTTTGCGGGAGCCGACGTCCTGGCGATCGTGATCGAACTCGACGCGACGGCGCTCGGCGACGCGGGCGCAGCGTTTCCGATGCTGGGGATCGCCGCCGAGACCGTCCAGCGCGGTGCCGAATGAGGCCCGTCGCGTTCATCGTCGCCGCCGCCCTTCCGGCGCTCGCGACTGGCGCGTGCCGGTCCTCGACGAACGCGGGACCGGAGGACGCCAACGTTTACGTCCCGTCCGGCGCCGACGCCGGCCTGAATGCGGACGCCGAAGCGGGAGTCGACGGAGCCGGCCTCGCGACGGGACAGGTCGACCGAGCGGGGCGGCCCCTCGTCTCCATTCTGCTCGTGCCCGATTCCCTCAAGGACGACTACAACGCCGCGTCCACGTTCGACGCTCCGCTGTCGCGCACGCTCGGGGACGGACTCACCGCGCGCCTGCAGGCTCTCGATACGCTGGCGATAGGCGATGCCGGACCCGACCCGGTCGACTGGCCGATCGAGGGCGGAGCCCATCCGCTCCTGCCCGTGCTCGCGCCAGATGCGCTGCTGGTCGACACTGCCCTTCCGTGCGCTTCAGCTGACGGCGGGTATGCCGCAAGCTACCTCGACATCGAGCGCGAGATCTTCCCGGGTGTTTTCGAATCGAATGCCGTTCACACGACCTGCGGCGGTCGCACCCCGAGCGATGACGTGGTCGACACGACGCTCTCGCTCCTCGTGACGCGTAACCGCGCCGGCGCAGCGCAGGTTACGCAGGGCCTCGTCGGGCCGGCCAAGCCGGCCACCCAGAAGTTCCCCTATCTGGCCGAGCCCTACTCGAACTGACGCGTCACGCAGCAACCCGACGCCTGAGCTCGACCCGCATCTGGTCGAAGCTGGGCGGGAGCTTGCCGCAAGCCCGGCACATCAAGAAAAGCGCGTGGTGGACCTCTGCATCGTCGGGCGCGGCGAGTGAGCCGTCCAACCGGTTTCTGTCCCAAGCGAGCGCGTAGGCCGCGTTCAACTCGTCTCCGCCCGCGTGCTCGAGGTATGCCCCGGCTTCGTCGAGCGAAATTGTTTCGAGGCTCTTGATGCTCGGCTTTCTTTTCATACACCCCGTTCCTTCACCGCTCGGCGGCTGCTCCTGCGCCGGGCTGTTCGTGGAGTGGATCGTCTTGGTCGCGATCGTGCGCCCCCGAACGAACGGATAGACGAGCGCGAGCGCCACCCCGGCGCTGAAGCCGGGCTCACTTCGGTCGGCTGTCGCCGTGGCAGCTTGCCCCGCGCGCCGCGGATGCAACGCGCCCGAGGCGAACGCATTGGCGACGAGACGGGGCGTTCCGCGCGCGTGAGGTTCGTAAGCCGAGAGGCTCCGACGCCCTTCGCGCCGGCTACCTGCTATCGCTCGTCGGAGTACCGAATCCGGCATCTCTCTCGCCCGGACGGAACAAGCCGCCAGACACTCTTGACTGTAACCTCGGCCCCTCGGGCCAGCCACGTATTTCTTGGTGTCCCTCTCCTTTTCACCGAGCCGATGCCAGCCGGACACGTCGCAGACCGCATTGGTCTCCGGTCTCGCCGGACCGAGCCGTGCACCGACGCGATCGAAGGTCCATACGGCGAGCCCAGGCGGGCCCGTGCGAGACGGACACTCGGCGGTCGCCTCCTTCGCACATGCCACCTCACTGCCCGATTTCCAGCCATCGCACCATGGCGCTCCCCGCATGCTGCGCGTAGTCAATGCGCAATTGCCAGTCCACTTCGCTCCCCGGAAGCGCCCCTTCCACCGCCGCCGCATCTGCGAATAGGTGCGTGGGGCCGGGCCGGAACTGCTGGCGCAGAAGGAGCGCAAGCGATCGCCGAATCTGGCTCTCGAGTAGGCGACGCTCGGCCTCCCCCACGCCGGCCCGCCGCGCCGCTTCGAGTGTCGCGATCGCGGCTTCCGTGCGGCTGCCCGCCGGCGTGAGCCGCGGCGTGAGCAGCGGACCGAAGCCGTATGCCCCGTCGCCGTCGAACGGAGTGTCGCCCGGGCCGTATTGGAGCTTTCGGCAGTACGCTTCCCAGCCCAAGCAGAAGTCGAGAGCCCGTCGGTTCGGCGCGCGATCCCACAGGTCGTCCATGGCCTGGCAGGTCCAGTGCTCCTCTCCCCAGTAGTAACGGCTGCCAAAGAAGTTCCACGCGGGTCCGGCGAGATGCTCGAGCGCGCGGGTCGCCGCCTCGAGATCGCGCGCGTCGCCCAAGAGCGAGTTCGCGCGGGACAGCGCGAGCGCGGCCTCCCCCGAGTAGTAGAGGAGCTGGACGTCGACGGGGCGGTTCGCTTCGCGATCGTATTCGTGCATGAACTCTCCGTCGGGTCGCTGCTGCGCGCGCAAGAACGCCGTGAGCGGTGGCACGAAGAGCGCGTACCCCGCGTCGAGCTGGGCGCGGACGACTTCGACGAACGCCATGACCGTGAGCGCCGTCGAGCCGACGTCGACGCGCGCGCCATCGCCGACGCAGCGGACCTCGCCGCAGGACACGATCGCGTGGTCCCGCAGGTACGACGCGGCCCGGAGCGCCGCGTACGCGACGTCGGTGTCGTGGGAGAGCGCGGCGATCTGCGCGACGAAGTACGTCGCCCCCGCGTGTCTCGGCCAGTCGTATCCGCCCAAGGTGCGATTGGTCGGGGCGTCCACCAAGTAGCGAAACCGTCCCTCGCCGTCGACCCCGCGCGCGAGATACCGCCCGGCCGATATCGTCGCCGCACGAACCTCGTGGTCGTTGAGCGCGCCGGGGGTCGCGGCAGGAGGACGAGCGGCACCGGGCACCGTTCGCACCACGCGGACGCGGCGCACGTCGGCTCGATCGAGGAGGTCGCGCGCGGTCGTGCCCAGGCGCTCGGAGAGGAGGGCGAGGGCGATCGGCATATCGAGCCCCATCGTGAGCTGGACGCCGGAGAGCGTGACGCCCTTGTCGTAGGCTTGCCGGCTCAGAAGCTCGTCGGGAGTGACGTACGCCGTCCGGCCGGCGACCGACGCGCCGATGCCGTCGCGGCCCGGAACGAACGACATTGCGAGCGCCACCTCCGGCGCCCGAATGACGGGTGCCTCCGCGACGATGCTCTCGTAGACGAGCGTCGCCTCGGGGTGGGCGGCGAGAGCGGCCTCGATGCGTGCGTCGCGGTCGCCCGCGCGCGCGGTGACGGCCTGGACGACGAGCGCTCCCGCGCTCCAAACGCTCTCGACGACGGCGCGCGGGTGCTGCTCGTCGATTTCGAGGGAGAACACCCGATGCACGAAGACGCAGGCGACGGCGGTTGCCATCGCCCACCCGATCAGCCATCGAGTGATTGTCCGCGGCGTCACGGTCCCTCCGGCGCCGCGCGACCGGCCATTGCGCCCGGCCGGAACCAGAGGAGTTGCGCCACGGGGAGCGCAACCAAGTAAGGAATCGCGAGCAAGGCGACGAGCGCGAGGACGATCCCCCCGCCCCGCCCGACGGGCCCGTACACGCTGCTCAGCCAGGTCGCCGTGACGGCGAGGATGCTGACCGCGGCGAGCCCCAGCGCGAGGGCGACCGCCGCGGAAGCGCGCGCAACCGGCGCCGACCACCTTGCCCCGAGGAGGAGCCCGAGCCCCGATACCACCTCGAGAGTCGCGAGCACGGCCGCCGCGCCGTCGACCGGCCACCAGCGGGCGGGGAGGGCGACGAAGACGCCGAACGCGACCAGCGCGCCACTGACGAGGTCGAGCGTTCCGAGGACCAAGGCCGCGCTTCGCGGAAGGGTACGATTCATTCGCTCTGCTTATCTCAATCCCAGTGCCGCGTGCGCCGTGGAAGTGGCTGATGCTGCCCGGCGGAAGTGGATTACGATTACCAAGACCTGCTCGCGCTCTGCGCTTTGCGGCACCTTGGGAAGACCTCACCCCCGGCCCCACCCCCGGCCCCTCTCCGCAAGCGGAGAGGGGTGTCTGCGGGTCTCGCGCGATTACCAAGACCTGCTCGCGCTCTGCGCTTTGCGGCACCTGCGGAAGACCTCACCCCCGGCCCCTCTCCGCAAGCGGCCCGCAAGCGGAGAGGGGTGTCGGCGGGTCTCGCGCGATTACCAAGACCTGCTCGCGCTCTGCGCTTTGCGGCACCTGCGGAAGACCTCACCCCCGGCCCCTCTCCGCAAGCGGAGAGGTGTGTCTGCGGGTCTCGCGATCACGTCAACCGGTCCGCAGCATCGCCGCAATGCGAGCCAGCGCGCTGTCGATGTCGTGCAGGACCTGTTCGTTTTCCAATCGCAGCACGCGCTCGCCGTGGTCCAGCAGGAATTGATCGCGTTGTGCATCCAGGTCCACCCGACCGCGGTGTGACGAGCCGTCCAGCTCGACAACAAGGCGAGCCTCTCGGCAGTAGAAGTCCACGATGTAGCGACCGATGGCGTGTTGCCTCCGGAAGCGAACCCCCAGAAGCTTTCTGCCACGCACGCGCGCCCAAAGCATGGCCTCGGCGATGGTTGGCTCGCGCCGCATCGTCCGGGCCAGTGGCTTTGAGATAAGCTCCCACTGTTTGCCTTGGGCACGCCATCCCATCGACTCCAGTCGTCTCCGCGGCCGGGCAAGTTGCTCGAACGCGTCAGAGGATCGGCGAGGGCCCGTCTCGGCCAAGATGTTCCGCAAAGCGCAGAGCGCGAGCCGGTCTTGGTATCGCGAGACCAGCGACACCCCTCTCCGCTTGCGGAGAGGGGCCGGGGGTGAGGTCTTCCGCAGATGCCGCAAAGAGCAGAGCGCGAGCAGATCTTGGTAATCGCGCGAGACCACAGACACCCCTCTCCGCTTGCGGTCCTCGTCGCGCAGGACACCACGACGCTGACCTTCAAGCACCGTGCGGAGACGCCGGGCCTGGGGCCGGTCAACGACATCGCTTCGACGCAGGGCTTCCGCTTGCGGAGAGGGGCCGGGGGTGAGGTTCTCCTGCGCCATGTTCTCGGGCGCCGAGAGCCAAGGAGGGGGCGCCCGGGCGTGCACCTTTTCTCGAAGGCCGAGCGCGATGTGACGAATGATGAAACTTGGCGACGCGGAGAGTCGGGTTCGGCCGATGGCCGTCGAAAAATTCGTCGTTCCCTCGCGCGATCGAATCGCGCCCTCTCCGATTAAGGTGGAGGAGGACCTGAATGGCTTCAGACTTCACCGTTCCGAGACGTCTCACCCGAGCCTTCGCGAGGTCGGCTGGAGGGCCATCAGGACAAAGCCACCTGCTCGATTGGAAACGACGCTCGAACCATAGGAAGAGAGGCTTGTTCGACGAGAAACGTCACAAAACCGATTGGTCGGGACGCTTTTCCAATGAGAAAAGACGCGCGGACTATCGAACTTGACGCTGTTCCAACGAGAAACGTCGCACGGACAATTGCACGCGACACCTCTTCGATTGAAGCGGGATCCCGACCGTTTGGACTCGACGCTTTTCCAATGAGAAAAGACGCGCGGACTATCGAACGCGACGCTCTCCCAACGAGAAAAGTCGCTCGGACAACCGAACGCGACACCGCGCCAATGAGAAAAGACGCGCCGACCATTGAACGCGACGCTTCGCCAATGAGAAAAGACGCGCCGACCATTGAACGCGACGCTTCGCCAATGAGAAAAAACCCGCCGTGACTTCGCGCGCGAT
>Ga0265313_10002428_pt1 | contig 16083 bp, 13 predicted proteins | sample 4123metaG_FD_203122 | JGI IMG/M metagenome (GOLD analysis project Ga0265313, IMG submission 203122) | Rhizosphere microbial communities from Carex aquatilis grown in University of Washington, Seatle, WA, United States - 4-1-23 metaG | ecosystem: Host-associated > Plants > Roots > Rhizosphere >...
GCGAGAGAAAACCGGACGCTTCATCCCACCACTGCGGCATCGGCCAGTCCGGCGCGTCGGCGTCCATGGCGAAGATCTTCAGCTTGCCGAGAGGCGTCACCGCCGATGACGACGCCAAGACCCGTCGGCAAAGATCAACAAATACCTTGCTCGTGAACCTGATTTCAAGGTCGAGAGCGGGAAGCCTGAACTGAGCCTTTCCGAGTCTCGACGGGGCATAGTCTCTCGCGGCGTCGAGCAGGCGCCGGGCATAGTCAGCCAGATTGTCGATCGACACGACCTCGGCCGGCGCCGCCGCGACTGCCGCGCGCGCGGTCAGGGCTGCTGTCTGAGCTTTGGCCATCCTGCCTCGACGTCCACGTCGTGAACGGGATCGGCCGTGATGAGTTCGGCAAGATCGCTGAAGGCCTCCAGGCGCGGTGCCTCCGCCGGCCACGAGGCCCAAGGCACCGGGGTCGGCATCGCATCGGCTGGCGCCTCGCGTACGAGCTCCAGTGAGACCAGTTCACCAATGAATCTCAAGGCACCGTCAACCAATTCCGGACGCTCTGCCCTGAGGTGAGCCCGGATGGCGTCAACCGGCTGGCGGGCCGCGAGCAGCGTCCACAACATCCCGCCCGCACCGTGCACGCCATAGTAGTGACCATTCGCGAGGTTGAGGACGACCACCTGGCCATCGAAATCCTCAGCGACAATGTCCGGTGCATTGATTTCATACGCGCGCGCCAGCGCCTGCACCATCGTCAGCACCTCTTTCGTCAGATTGATAACGATTCCGGCGCCGTGCGGCAACCGATCGAGCACCCACCGCGGCATCGTGGCCTGTTGGCTGATACCGAGCTAGGGAAACGGGGCAAAAGCAGGGCGTTTATCCCCAACAAATGCGGCCGAGCGAGTCAGCCCTCGGATCGGCTCGGCGATAGTATCGATTTGAACGACCTGCGCGGTGGAGTATGGCCGGGTGCCGAACGACCAAAGGGTTCAAACGGCCGAGGCGGGAAGGCTGCTGGCCGATCTTGGATTTCGTCCTCCGGACGCCGATGAGGTGCGGGAAGTTGCGGAGCTGCGGGCGGCCGGAAGTCTCAGCCTTCCGCTGACCCCGGCCGAGGCATTGCTGCCGGTGACATTACTCAGCGCACAGCCCGTGATCTCCTATTCCGGTCTCTCGCGCGCGGCTCAGCTCGGTGCCGCCGGGGTAATGACGGGCGTTCGCGCCGCCGCGGACGGCTGGTTCCTCCTCTCGCCGACATGGACGATCGATGACGCGGATAAGGCCTTGTCTTTGCGTCGGCTTGCAATCCTGCACCGCCTCGCCAATCCCGGCCATCGGCTGATCTTCATGGGCAATACGCCCCAGGAGACCGAGCGCATGCAGGAGCTGGGGGAGGCGGCGTTCTTTTACAGCAAGCTGGCGAATGTAAGGGAGGACATCTTCCGTCCGCTGAACGGGATCGGGCGCGATCTCGACGCGATATACAACGCGCAGCTCGTCGCCTGGAAGCGCCATGATCTCAGTCTGGAGATTCCCCGCTGCGGCTTTCTCTTCTATCGCGACCGCGGGTTCGCCGACGCGGCGGCTGAGGAGGCGGAAATTCGCGCGCGCCACGCCGAAAAGGCGCCTGGGCACCAGTTTATCAATCAGCCCAGAACGAACGGTTCGCCTCGCCGTCTGAAACCCGCCGCAGTCAACCGTCACCTCAACCGCGCCCCGGTTGGCCTCTGCCTGTCCGAGAGGGAGGGGGCGATGTTCGTCAGTATGGAATACCAGATGGCAGGTCTGGGAATCGTAACCACACCGTCCATAGGCGGGCGCGAGATCTATTTCGATGGTGACTACTGTTTGACCGTGCCGGCTGACCCGCGTGCGGTCAGGGATGCTGTCACTGCTATCAAGGCGCGCGGTGTCCCGCCGGAGCACATCCGGTCTGCGACCCTGAAGCGCGTCGACGCCGACCGTCGACGTTTCCTCGCGTTGCTTGATCGCATCGTCGCGACGAGTGGACGACGGCCGCGCTTCGGTCAGCGCTGGCTTTTCGATCAGCCGGTCATGATGCGCTGGTATCCGGCCCACCGAGCGATCAGCCGTGTCGTACAAGGACGCGTCGATGCCTATACCCCCCGGCGGCTGCGCTATTGGACCGCCAGGTTTGGCGTGTCGCTGAGAACGCCGAGCAGCGGACACTCGGTGACGCCATAAGCAATTGCCGCCCCGATCGCCTAGAACGCGGCGATGCCGGTGATGGCGCGTCCGAGGATGAGGGCGTGGATGTCGCCGGTGCCCTCGTAGGTGTTGACGGTTTCGAGGTTGGCGGCGTGGCGCATGACGTGGAACTCGGCGGCGATGCCATTGCCGCCGTGCATGTCGCGGGCCTCGCGGGCGATGGCGAGCGCTTTGGCCGCGTTGTTGCGCTTGATGAGCGAGATCATCTCCGGCGCGGCGCGGCCTTCCTCGAACAGGCGCCCGACGCGCAAGGCAGCTTCCAGCCCGAGCGCGATGTCGGTCGCCATGTCGGCGAGCTTCTTCTGGACGAGCTGCGTGGCGGCGAGCGGCCGCCCGAACTGCTGGCGGTCGAGGGTGTACTGGCGGGCCGCCGCGAAGCAGGCCTCTGCCGCACCCGTCGCGCCCCAGGCGATGCCGTAGCGCGCGCGGTTGAGACAGCCGAACGGCCCGGACAGGCCGGATGCGTTGGGAAGCAGGTTCGCCTCCGGGACGACAACGCCCTCCATGGCGATCTCACCGGTAATCGAGGCACGCAGCGACAGCTTGCCCTCGATCTTGGCGGTGGTGAGCCCCTTCATGCCGCGCTCGAGGATGAAGCCGCGGATCGCGCCGCCATGCGCGTCAGACTTGGCCCACACCACCATGACGTCGGCGATGGGGGCGTTGGTGATCCACATCTTGGCGCCGGACAGGCGATAGCCATCCGCGACCTTCTCCGCCTTCGTCCGCATCGAGCCGGGATCGGAGCCGGCGCCGGGCTCGGTGAGGCCGAAGCAGCCGATGCTCTCGCCGGTGGCGAGCTTCGGCAGGTATTTCCGGCGCTGCTCTTCGCTGCCGTAGGCGTGGATCGGGTACATCACCAGCGACGATTGCACGCTCATCGCTGAGCGATAGCCGGAATCGACGCGCTCCACCTCACGCGCCACCAGACCATAGGCGACATAGCCGAGGCCGGCGCCGCCGTACTCCTCGGGCAGGGTTGAGCCGAGCAGCCCGAGTGCGCCCATCTCGGTCATGATCTCGGCGTCGAAGCGTTCTTCAAGATAGGCAGAGGTTACACGCGGCAGGAGCTTGTCGCGGGCGTAGTCGCGCGCTGTGTCGCGCACCATGCGCTCGTCCCCGGTCAGTTCGGCATCGAGTAGAAGCGGGTCGGCCCAGTCGAACGACGCCTTCGCCTTGACGGGATCGCTCATGGCAGCACTCACGCGATGTCGAACTTGACGCCCTGCGCCAGCGGCAGGTCGCGTCCATAGTTGATGGCGCTGGTCTGCCGGCGCATGTAGCCCTTCCAGGCGTCCGAGCCCGACTCGCGGCCGCCGCCCGTCTCCTTCTCGCCGCCGAACGCGCCGCCGATCTCGGCCCCTGATGTGCCCATGTTGACGTTGGCCATGCCGCAGTCGGATCCGATGGCTGACAGGAAGCGCTCGACCTCGCGCATGTCGGTCGAGAAGATGGACGAGGAAAGGCCCTGTGGCACGCCATTGTGGAGCGCGATGGCCTCATCGATGGCGTCGTAGCGCAGCACATAGAGGATGGGCGCAAAGGTTTCCGCGAGCACCGGCCCAGCATGCACCGGCATTTCGACCAGTCCCGGCGCGACGTAGAAGGCTTCGGGGAACTCGTCCTGTCTCACCCGCCGTCCGCCGCTGACCGTGCCGCCGAGGCTGACCGCGTCGCCAAGTGCGGCTTGCATCTTGTCGAAGGCGGCGCCGTCGATCAGCGGGCCGACCAGCGTGGAGGCCTCGCGCGGATCGCCGACGACAGCGCTCCCCCACACCCGCTTCAGCCGCGCCACGATCTGGTCGTAGACGTCGTTGTGCACGATGAGGCGGCGCATGGTGGTGCAGCGCTGCCCGGCAGTCCCCATCGCCGAGAAGGCCACGGCCCGCACGACCAGGTCGAGGTCGGCGCTGGGTGAGACGACCGAGCCGTTGTTGCCGCCAAGTTCGAGGATGGCGCGGCCAAAGCGCTTCGCCAGCCGCTCGCCGACGATGCGGCCCATGGCGGTCGAACCGGTGGCCGAGACCACCGGCACGCGCGGATCGTCGGTGAGCGCTGCCCCGACCTCGCGTCCGCCGATGAGCACGCTCACCAGATTCTTCGGCGCGTCGCCGAAGCGCGCGGCCGCACGATTGAACAGCGCCTCGACCGCGAGCGCGGTAAGCGGCGTCTTCTCCGATGGTTTCCAGATCACCGGGTCGCCGCACACCAGCGCCAGCGCCGCATTCCACGACCACACCGCGACCGGGAAGTTGAACGCCGAGATCACCCCGACCGGGCCGATCGGGTGCCACTGCTCGAGGATGCGGTGGTCGCGCCGCTCCGACACGATGCTGCGCCCGTAGAGCTGCCTGGACAGGCCGACCGCGAAGTCGCAGATGTCGATCATCTCCTGTACTTCGCCCAGCCCCTCCGAGAGCACCTTGCCCGCCTCGATGGTGACCAGACGACCGAGATCGTCCTTTGCCGTCCGCAGTTCCTCGCCGAGCAGACGGACCAGCTCGCCGCGCCGCGGCGCCGGCGTCGTCCGCCATGCGTGGAAAGCCTCCACCGCCTCGCCGACCCTCGCCGATACCTCGCCGGCATCGGCTTCCTTCAGACGGGCGATGGTCTCTCCAGTGATCGGCGAATGCACCGGAAGCGCGTCGTCCCCGAACCGCCGGGCGTCGACGCCCAGCTTCTTCAGGAGTGTCGCCGCCTCGTTGGCCACCGGGGCGGGGCGCTGGGAAACGTTCATGGGGGCCTCGTTCTTCTTGTCCGTGCCGGACCAGGGCCGGACAAGCCATGGTCAATGCATCGTTGCTTGCTTCTTCCTTAGCAGATTTCGCAACAGGGCCCGCTATCGGTGGCGCGCGCCGGCCCTTAGAGTGGCGGCATGGCGACGGACATCCCCTTCGTTGCGCCCGAGCGGCGCATTTACGTGCTGGTGGCGGCGATTCTCGCCTCGGCCATGGGGTTCATCGATGGCTCGGTCATCTCGATCGCGACGCCGGCCATCCGTGAAAATCTGGGCGCCACGCTGGCCGATGCACAGTGGGTATCCAACGCCTACTTGCTGCTTCTCTCTTCCGTTTTGCTCCTCGGCGGCGCCGCCGGCGACCGTTTCGGCATACGCTCGGTGTTCTCGGGAGGCATAGCGCTTTTTGTGGTGGCATCACTGGCCTCCGCGATGGCGCCGACGCCGGGCTTTCTGATCGCCGCGCGCGCCGTTCAGGGGCTGGGAGCCGCCTTCATGGTTCCCTCGAGCCTCGCGATCATCGCCAAGGCCTATCCGCGCGACGAGCGTGGCGGGGCCATCGGCATATGGTCATCGGCGTCCTCGTTTTTCACCATCGCCGGCCCGGTGGTTGCGGGATTCCTGCTCACGACTCTGGGCAACGCAAGCTGGCGGCTGGTGTTCGCGGTAAACCTGCCGCTGGGGCTGGTCTCGCTTGCGCTGCTCTTCTGGAAGGTGCCCGCCGATCGGCCGGAAGAGGGCAGGCGACTGGATGTTGCCGGCGCGGCGCTGGCTACGCTGGCGCTTTTGCTCATTGCGTTGGCGCTGACCGGCGAAAGCACGCCGTCCGCCTGGCGCGGCGGTTTCGCCATCGCTGGTCTGGCATTCGCTGTGGCGTTCGTGGCATGGGAGGCCAGAGCACCGGCGCCGATGGTGCCGCTTGCCCTGTTCCGTGACAAGGCGTTCGCCGGTGCCCAGGGCCTGACTTTCGCGCTCTATTTCGCGCTGGCTGCCATCACGTTTTATCTGCCGACAACGCTGATCGCCGGCTGGGGCGTGACCCCGGCAGAGGTATCGCTGGTGCTGCTGCCGCTCGGCATCATGCTGACGATCCTGTCGCCGCTCGCCGGCCGCTGGTCGGACCGCGTTGGCCCGGGACCGATGATTGCGATCGGCAGTGCTGTCGTGGCTCTCGCTTTCCTGGTGCTCGGCGTTCTTGCGGGAACACACGACCTCTGGCGCGTGGTGCTGCCGACCATGCTTCTGTTCGGCCTCGGCATGAGCTTTGTGGTGTCGCCGCTGTCCACTGCGGTGATGACCTCGGTGGTCGATCGCGATACCGGCACCGCTTCCGGCATCAATAACGCCGTCGCGCGCGTCGCCGGGTTGCTCGCGGTCGCCAGCATGGGGTGGCTTGGCGCGGCGGTCTTCGCGGCCGCGATGGGCGGTGCCGCAAGCGGCCTGTCGTTCGGCGCGCCGGTATCGGGCGGACTCAGTCCCGGGCCGGTGGCGGCGACGGATCGCGCCTTTGCCGCGATAGCATATGTGACCGCGGCGCTCTCGCTTATCTCCGCGGTCATTGCCTGGTTCACCCTGGAACGGCGGAAACTTGTCCGCGCCGCTTAAGGCGGGCCCGCCTCCGGCGAGGCGAGGGCGTGCCTGCCGGCCCGATGCACTTCGTACACCATCAAGAGGCCGAGCGTCGCGGCGAGCCCACCGATCAGAAATACGGCCGCGTAGCCTGAGCGGTCGGCAAGCATCCCGACGACCGGCCCGGTAGCGCCATAGGCGAGATCCTGGAACGCGGCAAAGCCGCCGAAGGCGGTACCGCGCAGATGTGGCGGCACGCGTTTGACGACCTCCGCCCCCATCGACGGGAACACCAGCGAGCAACCGAGCCCGGTAAGCAGCGCCCCGGCCAGGGCGATCCCGGGCGAGGGGGCCAGCCAGAGAAGGTATTGGCCCAGGGCTTCAACCGCCAGCGACACCGCCGCTACGGGCACGCCGCCGATCCTGTCGGGCAGATGGCCGAACAGGAAGCGGACCAGCACGAACCCGGTGCCGAAGAAGGTGAGGCCGAGCCCGGCGTAGGGCCAGCCGCGGCTGAAGAAATAGAGCGTGAAGAAAGCCCCCAGCGCGGCGAAGCCGACACCTTGCAGCCCGACCGCCGCACCCTCGCGCCAGATGCTTCCGACAATGCGCAGGAACGATTCGCGTCGTCCGGCCACCGGCAGCACGGGCGGCAGCGGGAAGGTAATGAGGATGCCGACCACCGGCAGGACGACGCAGATCGCCATCAGTCCGCCGAAGCCCATCCGGCTGAGTAGAAACAGGCCGAGCGGCCCGCCGACGGCGAACGCCCCGTACATGCCGGCCCCGACCAGCGATATTACTCTGCCGGAACGCGCGTGACCCGCGAGCCCGATCGCCCAGCTCACCATCCCGACCAGGCCGTAGCTCTCGCCGATGCCGAGCAGCAGACGGCCCACGATCAGGATTGCGTACGCGGCAGGGACTGGAAGGCCGGGCAGCGCCGCGAGAAGGCAGATCGCGCCGGCCACCATGTAGATGACGAGGCCGCGTTGCATCGCGACCTTTCCGCCCACGCGGTCTGAGCTGCCGCCAGCCATACCGCGCGTGAGGATGGTCGAAAGGAAGGGGATTCCGACGGCCAGGCCGCCGAAGGCGTTGCTAAGATGAAAATCGCGCACGACATAGATCGACACCGTCGGCAGCGACATCGCGATGGCGAGATAGGATAGAAATAGCGAACCGGCGAGAATGAGAACCCGGCGGTAGGCAACGTCGGGCTGATCGGTGGCAGACACGTCTTCGCACTCCACGTTGAGGCGGCAAGCGCGAGCGAGGGGCGCTGGCGCGAAGACCAATGCTCCTCCCCTGCGGCAGCCGACAGGTGCGTTGATTGACGTGAACGCTTACGGCGGCGATGCATCGCGACGATGCACGACCGCAGCTCCGCGTCGTCTACGGCACCGACGAATATGGTGTCAACGGTCAGCCGGCGCCGCGAGTGCCGCTCACCCATTGTTCCATGTCGACCATGGCCCCCATGATTGGAACAGAGGCATCGCTGAGCAGGTAGATGGCAAGCCTGGCGACATCCTCCGGCACGATCAGGCGCCCGAAAGGCTGACTCGACCGTGCCTGCTCTATCCATCCCGGCCCGTTGCCGAGCACGACCGATTGCATGTGATGTTCGCCCGGCGTTTCGGCCCAGCCCAGGTTGATGCCGTTGGCGCGGATGCGATCGAACCGATGCGTCTGCGAAAGATTGCGGGTGAGCACGCCGAGCGCTGCCTTGCTCGCCGCATAGACGGCAAGGTCGGATGTCCCGCCGTGCGCGTTGATTGACAGGATGTTGACGATCGAGCCCGGCGCCGCGCGCTGCCGCAGATGATTGACGAGGCGCTGCATCAGAAAGAACGGCGCGCACGCATTGACCGCAAACAGGGCATCCCACGTCGCCGGTGTTGCGTCGGCGATCCCCCCACGGTTGGTGATGCCGGCGGCGTTGACCAAACCGTCAACGCGGTCGAATTGCGCGAGTGCCGCATCAAAGATGACATCGGCGGCGCCGGCATCGGCAAGATCGGCCGCCACGAAGCCGACCGCAGCACCGCTGGCGCGCAGCCGCGCGAGCGTTGCTGTGGCGCCCACCGTGTCGCGGTCGCTGAGCATGATGCCGGCCGCGCCGTTCGCAGCGACCGCCTCCGCGATCGCCGCGCCGACGCCCTGCGCCGCGCCAGTCACCAGGATGACGCGGCCATCGAAGCGAACGTCCATCAGACGGCCGCCGTTTCGGAGGAAAGCGCAATGACGCCGCGCATGACGCCACGCAGTTCCGCCAGCCCCTTGAGCCGGCCGATGAGCGAATAGCCGGGATTGATCCGCGCCTTGCCGATGTCGTCGGCGAGCAGGTGGCCGTGATCCGGCCGCATGGGAATGCGCCAGTCGCCGCGGCCGGCTCGCTTGCGCTTCTCCTGCTCGTGCATCAGCGCGATCACGATCGCCGGCATGTCGGACGAGCCTTCCAGATGATCGTCCTCGAAGAACGAGCCGTCGGCCTCACGCCGGACATTGCGCAGATGAGCGAAGTGAATGCGGTGGCCGAAGCGCTGGATCATGTCCAGGAGGTCGTTATCGGCGCGCACGCCAAACGAGCCCACACAGAACGTCAAGCCGTTTGCCGGGCTGTCCATCGCGGCGAAGAGAGTAGCGACGTCGCTCGCCGTCGAGACAATCCGGGGCAGGCCGTAAAGCGGAATTGGCGGGTCGTCAGGGTGAATACCGAGGCGCACGCCGAGTTCCTCCGCAACGGGAACGATCTCCGTGAGGAAGGCGATGAGGTTCGCACGGAGGTCGTCCGGTGTGATGTCGTCATAGTCCGCAAGCGCGGCCTTGAAACCCGCGCGGTCGTAAGTGCGCTCGGTCGCCGGCAAGCCTGCAATCAGGTTGCGTTCGATTGTGCCGATGTCGCTCTCGCTGAGCGTCTTGAAGCGCGCCTCGGCCGCAGCAATCTGGTCCGGCGTATAGTCACTCGCCGCCTTCGCACGCTTCAGCACGAATGTGTCGTAGGCCACGAAATCGACGGCGTCGAAGCGCAGTGCGAGGCCCGTCGAGGGGCGCGGATAGCGAAGGTTCGTGCGAGTCCAATCCACAACGGGCATGAAATTGTAGCAGACGGTTCGAACGTCCGCCCGTGCCAGGGCGCGCAGCGAATCCTTGTACCAGCCGATGTAGCGGCCCCTGTCACGACTTCCGATCTTGATGGAGTTGTGAACCGGAATGCTTTCGACCACCGACCAGGTGAGACCTGCCGCGGCTATCATCGCTTTGCGCTCGCCCACGGCAGCATCGGTCCACGCCGAGCCGTCATAGTTCTCGTGCAGCGCCGAGACGATACCGGTTGCGCCGGCCTGCCGGATGTGGCCGAGCGGCACGGGATCGTTGGGTCCATACCAGCGGAAGCATTCCTCCATCCCGTCCATGCGCAACCTCGCGGTGTATTTGGTTCTTTGTCGATATCGGCCCAATCCGACTGTCATTGAAAGCGGTATCACGATTATCTATCGTGCCAAGGTGTTTGCTTCGCGAATGACGGAGCGGCATCGAAATAAAAGAGAAATGGGAGGAAGAAATCCAATGCTGAAGAAGAGTCTCCTTGCGGCCGCGGCGATTATCGCCGTTGCGGCAATGCCGGCCGGCGCCAGCGCCGCCGGCAAGATCAAGATCGGTTTCCTGCCAGGCGTGGTCGATCCGTTCTACCAGGTCATGCAGAAGGGCGTAGAGGCGGCGGCCAAGGATCTCGGCATTGATGTCGTGACCCAGATTCCGCAGAGCTGGGGCGTCGAGCAGGAGAAGCCGCTCCTCGACGCGATGGTCGCCCGCGGCGACCTCAACTACATCATCTCGGCCCCGGTCGATAAGGACCAGATGATCGGGCCGTTCCAGGCGGCCAACGACGCCGGCGTCAAGATCATCACCGTCGACACGTTCCTCGGTGACGGCGACTACGCCAACGGACCCGTCAAGTTTCCGCTGAGCTACCTCGGTTCCAACAACGAGCAGGGCGGTCGCCTTATCGCCGACGGCATGGCCAAGTCGATCGGCGACAAGGGTACGGTCTACTTGCTCTCGACCAACCCGAACGTGTCGTCGGTCGGCGCTCGCGAAAAGGGCTTCACCGAGGAGATGAAGGAGAAGCACCCCAACATCACCGTAATCGGGCCCGACTACGATCTCGATGATCAGCAGAAGGCGACGCAGATGACGGCGACCGTCATCGAGCAACACCCCGATCTCGCCGGCGTATTCGGCACCAACGTGTTCAGCGCCCAGGGTGCAGCGGCGGCAATTACGAACGCCGGCCTCGGCGGCAAGGTGGTCATCGCCTCGTGGGATGCGACCGCGGCCAACATGGAGAACCTCAACAAGGGTCTCGTGTCGCAGGTTCTGGCGCAGAAGCCCTTCGACATGGGCTACCTCGCGGTGGAGTTTGCGGCGGCCGATGCGGCCGGCGTGACCAGCATTCCGAAGCACGTCGAAACCGGCTTCGCCATTCTCGACAAGACCAACGAGAGCGATCCGAACTTCTCGCGCTTCATCTACAAGGCAAACTAGACGATCAACGGACGTTGCCAACGGACCGGGGGGCGCTCTGCGCTCTCCGGTCTCTTGATGTGAGCGGGGGAGAAAAGACGTGACGGTTTCTCATGCCGCAGCAGGGGGCCCGCCGGTTGCCGGATTGTCTCCCGGCAAGCGGCTCGTGCTGTTGCTGAGCCGCGTATGGGCCTGGCTGTTTCTGGCTGTGATGGTTCTGTTTTTCGTGGTCGCCGTGCCGATCGTCGGTTCAGCCACGTTCGTCTCGATTCGCAACTCGCAGAACATTCTCGTCGCCATCGTACCGATCGTGCTGCTCGGCCTCGGCCAGACGTTCGTCATCATCTCCGCCGGCATCGACCTTTCGGTCGGCTGGGTGATGAGCCTCGGCTCGGTTCTTTCGGCGCTGGCGATCCGCGGGAGCGCCAGCTTCGGCGCGCCGATCTGGCTCGCCGTGGTCATCGGCTTTTTCGCCGGAGCGCTCGGCGCTTCCGTGGTGGGTACCATCAACGGCGTCATCATCGCGAAGCTCAAGGTACCGGCGTTCATCGTCACGCTCGGCACGTCGTTCATCGTCCGCGGCGTTGCGCTGCTGATGTCCGAAAATACGACCGTCATCGGCCTCCCGGATATCCGCGCCTACGGCAACGAGGCGATGTTCTACTACGTGCGCGGTGGTGGCGATCAGGCCGGCTTCCACTTCCTGCATCCGCCGCCTCTGCCGACCGACATGCTCCGTCAGCTCGACCGCATCCTGCAGTGGCCGGTGGTCGTGACCGCCGTGGTGGTGGCAATCGTGATGTTCATTCTTCATCGCACCCAGTTCGGCCGGCATACCTACGCCATTGGCGGCAACCTCGAAGCCGCGCGCCGTGCCGGTATCCCGGTCGACCGCCGGCTGATTGCGATCTACGCCTTGTCGGCCACGACCGCCGGCATTGCCGGCTTCCTCTCGACGCTCGAATACAACGGCGGCTCCGCCGTCATCGGCGACCCGCTGCTCTTGTCGTCGATAGCCGCGGTGATCATCGGCGGCGTCAGCCTGTTTGGTGGCGCCGGCACGATCATCGGTACCGTGATCGGTTCGCTGATCATTGCCGTCTTGACCACGGGCCTCGTCATGCTGTCGGTGCCCGCGTTCTGGCAGTTCATCGTCGTCGGCGTTGTGGTGATCGTGGCCGTTCTGATCGACCAGTCCCGCGACCTGATCGTTGGCCGCACCAGCAGGGGGAGCGAATCGTGAGCGACCCAATTCTCTCCATTCGCAATCTGACCAAACGCTTCGGCGGCCTCACCGCGGTCAAGAGCGTGAGCTGGGATATCCGGCCGGGCGAGGTCGTGGCGCTGCTCGGTGACAACGGCGCCGGCAAATCGACCCTGATCAAGTGCATCTCGGGGGTGCACCAGCCCGACGCCGGGGAGATTCTCTTCATGGGAAAGCCGGTGCACTTCGCCACGCCGATCGACGCCCGCCGCGAAGGTATCGAAACCATCTACCAGGACCTCGCGCTCGCCAACAATCTCGATGTGCCGGCCAACATCTTTCTCGGTCGCGAGATGAAGAACCGCTATCTCGGCGGGCTGATCAAGACGCTTGACGAGCGCGCCATGCTGAAGGAATCGCAGACCGCGCTCGATTCACTTCAAATCCACTTCCCCACATTGACGCAGCCGATCGAGAGCCTGTCCGGCGGCCAGCGTCAGGCGGTCGCCATCGCGCGCGCCGTATACTGGAATGCGCGCCTGATGATTATGGATGAACCCACCAATAATCTCGGCGTGCCCGAACAGCAGAAGGTGCTGGAACTGATTCGTCGCCTCCGCGACCAGGGCGTTCCCGTGATCCTGATCACCCACATTCTCCCCGACGTCTTCGCCATCTCCGACCGGCTGATCGTCATGCACAGGGGGCGCAAGGTTGCCGAAAAGAAGACATCGGATACCGACGCGCCTGAACTCATCCAGTACATGATGGGCGCGCGCGATGATTTTGCGGCGGCCGCGGCATGAAGTCGGGTATTGCCGGGCTGCGCTGGACCACCCTCCCGTATCATCGCCGCTGGCTGATGGATCAGGCCAACGGTCTTTTCGATTTCTTCGAACCGCACAGCATTGACCCGGACGGCGGTTTCTATGTCCTGGACGATCGCGGCGAGCCGATCCTCAAGGGCAGCGATGGTGGTCACGCGCCGCCGCGTGAAATCCACTCCACGACCCGGATGGTGCATTGCTTCGCCATCGCTCGCCTCCTCGGGCGACCGGGTGCCGACCGCTTCATTGACCACGGCATGGCGTTCCTCTGGAACGGACATCGTGATCCGGTGAACGGTGGCTATGTCTGGTCAGTGGGCAAGGGTGGCCCGGGCGACGATCGCAAGTTGGCCTATGCTCATGCCTTCGTCCTGCTCGCCGCCTCGTCTGCAAAACTTGCCGGACATCCCGATGCCGACCGGCTGCTGGCGGATGTAACTGACGTAATTCTGACCCGCTTCTGGGACGCAAACGCCGGGGCATCGCGCGAGGAGTTCAACAGCGACTGGTCGCCGATCGCCGGTGGCTATCGCGGCCAGAACTCCAACATGCACCTGACCGAAGCCACGATGGCCGCCTACGAGGCGACCGGCGACAGTATGTGGCTCGACATGGCCGAGAGCATCGCCGGTCTCATTATCCGCCGCCATGCCATGGCGTGCGGTGGCCGCGTGCCGGAGCATTTCACCGAAGGGTGGGAGATCGACCGCGACTACCTTGGCGATCCGGTTTTTCGCCCCTCCGGTTACACGCCCGGGCATTGGCTGGAGTGGACCCGTTTGCTGCTTCAGCTCTGGGAATTGGGGGGCCGCAGACACGACTGGATTCCCGAGGCGGCACGGCTGTTGTTTGCCAACGCCGTGGCCGAGGGCTGGGACCAGCGGCATGGCGGCTTTTACTATACCCTCGACTGGCATAGCCGGCCTCAGGTCAAGCGGCGGCTGTTCTGGCCGCAGGCCGAAGGCGTGGGCGCTGCGGCATTCCTCAACGCCATCGACGGCGGCGACGGTTACGAAAGCTGGTACCGGCGTATTTGGGATTTCATCGCCGGCCACCTGATCGACCGCGACAACGGCGGCTGGCGCTCGGAGGCACCGGAGATGGGCGCTGCGCCCTTCTTCCAGGGCAAGCCGGATCTCTACCACGATCTTCAGGCGTGCCTCATTCCCCTGCTGCCGACGACCGGCTCGATTACGCGCGGCCTTTTGCACCACCCGCCGGCTTAAGCAGCGGGCGCAGCGAAAGGCGGCCCGCGCCAGTTGCGCGAGCCGCCATATCCATATCTTGTCCGACTGCGCCGATTTACGAGGGATTGGTCAGGCGCATCGTCTCGCGTTCGGCCGTGTAGCTGTTCTTGTCGTACTTGGGCGCATTCTCCAGCCGGCTGCGGCTGAAGTGCGTGTAGACGGCAAGCTTGCCATCGGCATCCTTGCGGATGTCGAGGCCGTCGTAGGCGATGGCGACCGGCTTCTGACCGATCCCCAGGAAGCCGCCGACGTCGATGACGATCGCGTCGATCTTGCCGTCTTTGGTCAGGACGACATCGCCGACAGATCCGATATCCCGACCGCGCGTCGAATAGACCGTGGTCCCCATCAGATCCTGGGCACTGATCTTGGAGGTATCGAGCAGCGCCGTGGTCGCGTTGCTGTTCGGCATCGCCTGCGTCGCCGGTGCCGGGCTATTGTTGGCGGCAGCGTTGCTGTTTGCCGCGGGCATCGTGCCGGGCACAGGCAGCGGGTTCACCGAGTTCTGCATCTGCTGCTGGGCCTGGGTCTGCAGGGTCTGATCGCGCTGGTCGATCGCCGCGGTGTCAAAGGAAGGGGCGTTCTGGAGGTCGTCCTTGCTGACAGCGGCGATAAGGACCGGCTTGCCTTCATGCGCGCCCCATTGCAGGTTGCTGTACGACACGGCGACGTTCTTCTGACCGACGCCGAGAAAACCGCCGACGCCAATGACGACGGCGTTGATGGCGCCGCCTGGCCCGACAACGAGATCGCTGATCTTGCCGATCGACTGTGCGTTGATCGCGGTACCGTCGTAGACATCGGTCCCGATCAGTTTGCTTGCAAAATGATCCTGAGCGGTCGCGGTCGTCATGAATACCTGTCCGGCGCTCGCCGGTGCGGTCATGGCGGAAGTAGCGGGCACGGAAGTCGTCGGAGTTGCCGCATTGGCCACGCTTGCGACGGTGACCAGAGCGGTCGCGGTGAGAAGCTGCTTCAACATGATTATCTATCCTCTAGGGCGGTTGCTTTTCGGGCACTGCCCCCCACGGGACCTCGTGAAATCCCTGCCTCGTGGCTGCTAACGGGCAGGCACGCGGATATGTTCCCCGGCATTTCAGCGATCGTCCCCGGCTGGCAAATCGCCGGGCGGTATGGTCAAAGGGCAACGCAAAAAAGACAGCTGTCCGGGGTCATTGATCCGTGTTTGAGAAGGGCGTTGTGATTGTCGGGGGCGGCCACGGCGGCTCGCAGGCGGCGGCCAGTCTGAGAGCCGACGGCTACGATGGCCCGCTGACGCTGGTGTCGGCCGAGACCGATATTCCGTATCAACGGCCGCCGCTCTCCAAGGCATTCCTCAAAGACCCGAAGCACGACCTCCTCCCGCTCCGGCCGGCGTCGTTCTACGAGAAGGAGCGCATCGCGCTTCGTCTTGGCGTCGAAGTGACGGCGCTTGACCTGCGCGATCGCACGGTGACGCTCTCGGACGGCGCCGTCCTCGAGTTCGACAGGCTGGTGCTGGCGACGGGTGCGCGGCCGCGCCTGCCGCAGATCACCGGAATCGAGGCCGACGGCGTCCTCACCCTGCGCCACGCCGCCGATGCGCGGCTTATCCGCGAACGAATGGAGGCAGCGAACGATGTGGTCGTCGTCGGCGGCGGCTTCATCGGCCTGGAGATTGCCGCGACCGCGCGACTTCTCGGCAAGACCGTGACCGTGCTGGAGGCCGCCGATCGGCTGATGGGCCGTGTGGTGGCGCCGCAAATCTC
>Ga0265313_10002429_pt1 | contig 16079 bp, 15 predicted proteins | sample 4123metaG_FD_203122 | JGI IMG/M metagenome (GOLD analysis project Ga0265313, IMG submission 203122) | Rhizosphere microbial communities from Carex aquatilis grown in University of Washington, Seatle, WA, United States - 4-1-23 metaG | ecosystem: Host-associated > Plants > Roots > Rhizosphere >...
ACATTGGATCAACCAGGGTATTTGTCCAACTGCCTTTTTGTCCATCAGGATCACCGGCAAAGACAAGTTTTACCTCGACGCTGTTTACGCCTTCTGGAATAGCCAATTGAGATTCTGATGCCGTTTCCATAAGCGCCTGAAGAATGCTTTCTCTCAACTTAGCTTCATTGGATTCGGGTTCTTGAGCGGGGGGATTCTCTTTGGCAGCAGAACGTCGGAAAGGAATCTCATATGAATATCTGGAGAATGCCACCGACTCAATGCCCCCCGGTGCAAATTTGACATCCGCCATGATGGCGCCCCGCACCGGCGGTTTGAACTTAACTATCACTGTTTCGGTCAAAAACTTGTACCACGCATGTAGATCCGGCTGCTGGTCAACCTTCTCCGTAAGCGGGTTGGCACCTTCCGAAACAGAAATGTTGAAGCGCTTGGACTGGCTGCTAGCCACGGTGGAAAAATAGTCCGGATACTGGATGGCTCGATCTTCATAGGCTCGAAATGTCCATTTTGTACCGGGCTCACTATGAATACATTCTTTGCGATCTCGGTATGAACCGTCGATCACTAGAGAACCACCTTTGAGAATGATATTGCCGTGAATGGTAATGCCGGAACCTTTGGGGTTGGTGACGGAAATGCCACTTGCAGTGGCGCCGGCGGCGGCACTTGTGACGAGCACTGTGCATGCAAACAGCAATTGTCGAACATTCATGTCGATTGACCCGCCAAATTGAGTGCCCTCATTGAATCACGCCGCCCCTGTGTTGGCACGGGGAAAAACCCCAATTGCCGAAAATCGATACCATTTATATGGTTCTCTTGACGGCAGAGACAAACTCAGCCAGCGCCGGGCTTTTATCTTCAGGATTCCACATGGCTTTGATGCTGAGGGTGGCATTTAGATCTGATACCGGAATGAAAACAACGTCATCCGGTTTTCGGCGTTTCGCCGATTCAGTTATGAAGGTCGCTCCAATTTCGGCTGATACGAGGCTGAGCATGGTGCTTTCGTTGTTGCCCTCTTGAACGACATTGAGCGTGCAGCCGCACCTCTCAAATCGAGAAACAATCAGATCATAATAGGATGGACTGTTGGCACGAGGAAACCAGACTATCGGGTAGTCATTCAAATCTTCGATGGCAATTGTCTTTAGCTTGGCCAGCGGGCTAGACTTGGAGACCGCCAGCATCAACTCCTCTTCGGCAAATTGCAGCGACCGGATTGTCTGCCCTTTCGGCAGCCAGTAAACAAAGCCGAGATCGAGTTCGTTGCGCGTCAGCAACTCTGCCTGCTCGATAGATGAGGCCGGAACGAGATCGAGAACGACATTGGGATAATCCTGCCGAAATGTTCTCAATATCTCGGAAAACATTTTGTTGAAGGTGACGCCGTCGGCAAATCCAATTCGGAGCAGCCCGGCTTGCCCGCGGCTTACCTGCTGGGTCAGCTTGACCATCCTCTCGCATTGAGCCAGAAGGTCACGGGTTTGGGCGAAAAAAACTCGACCTGCAGATGTCAACCTCACACCGCGCGGCAACCTTTCGAACAGCTCGACGCCGATTTCCTCCTCCAGTTGCTTTATCTGGCGGGTCAGAGCCGGCTGGGCGATGTGCAATCGTTCGGCAGCCTGCCCAAAATGCTCCAGTTCGGCTATATGGAAAAAATATCGAAGCTGCCTAATTTCCACAATCAATACCTTTTTGCTATCAATTGTACCAATTTTAGCTATTGGACGGCATTAATAACAAGAGGGACAATTGTTGGTAACGTTGAGAGGAGCCAAAACCGTGCTGACAATCAGTTCCGTGGTCATCAAACCGTTCCGCACCGAGTATCAAGAATCCGTTGAAAAACTCGTCTTGCCAATTCAACAGATTGAATTCGGCGTAAAAATCACACGAGAAGAACAGCCGGACCTGATGGACATCGTCGGGACATTTCAAACCGGTGACGGAAACTTCTGGGTAGCCTTTGACCCAATAGAGAAAGCAGTGGTTGGAACAATCGGCGTTGCCGATATTGCCAATCATCAGGTGGCGCTGAAAAAGATGTTCGTGGCAAAGAGCCACCGCGGCAAGGAAAAAGGTGTTTCAAAATTGCTCATGAACACAGCAATTGAGTGGTGCAAATCGAAAGGTGTGAAACAAATCTATCTGGGCACCACAGCCAGAATGCACGCCGCTCATCGCTTCTACGAAAAGAACGGATTTGTGGAAGTGATGACTGCCGAATTGCCGCCATTGTTTCCGATCGTTTCTGTCGATACGAAATTTTACTGCCTGACTATTTGAGCTTCAGCAAAAGGTGAGACTATTATGTTATCGATGACACAACAAATCGCCGAAGTAGACCCGACAGTTGCTGAATGCCTGCAGAAGTACGGCATTGAGCACAAAGTCCTGCAGTGCCAGCCTGAATTGGCGGACACGGCCATATTTTGCGCTCATTATGGGTATGAGCTGGAGCATGCAGCCAATGCCATTGTGGTTGCGACGAAATCGGATCCCGTGCAATTTGCTTGCTGCATTGTGCTGGCCACCACTAAGCTCGATGCAAACAAGAAAGTTCGTCAGATTATGGACGGCCGCAAGGTTTCCTTTGCCACTCCGGAACAAACTCTTGAACTGACTGGAATGCTCATAGGCGGCGTGACACCGTTCGGTTTGCAGCAGATTCCACTGTATATTGATGCAGCGGTAATGAGCCAGCCGCAAGTCATCGCCGGTGGTGGCAACCGCTCGACCAAGATTTTGCTGCATCCCGAGGAATATAAGAAGCTGCCCAATGCGCAAGTCATTGAAGGCCTGGCAATTCCGAAGTAGCTCTGCTCACCTGATCAATTGCAGATGCTCCAACTGCGCTAATGCACACCCCCGCATGCACAGCCCGCTTTCTTGCTATTTCTTCCTTGCATAGAATCAAGCACCCAGAGCGCTCTTCTTCTAACGCCTTCGTCTTCGTGCAGCAAAAATTTCGAAACTTCCTCTTGAAACTCAACTGATTGCAATTTTCTTGCCAATTATCTTTTCCGTTTGCTCGTCCATAAAGTTTGAAGGCATCATGCAAGAGAGTGTTGGCAGCATCTGCACGATCAGCCATTCTTCCTTGATCAAAGCCGGATGGTTTTACGGCGAGCTTCTTTAGCCGATCGCGCACATCTTTGATTTTCTCTTTGTGGTCTGCCTTCGACATACTGCCCGTTTTTTATGAGCGCAAGCTCAGGTCTCTGATCGCGTTTTTCAGATCTTATCGCCCTTACTCATGCGATCGCATCTCGGGCAATTTTGCCTTGCGTGCCATTTCATAAACAAGATCGACGAGCATCCAAACAGAAGGCTCATTGTTGCAACAATGAGGAAATTGACCCCGATAAAAAGTAATTATGCGGAAAACCTTTGATACCGTATTCGGTATCAATACTGGTACTGCTTCGGCGGTATTACCAGCGCTTTCTTGTTCGATGGGCCTGGTCCGAGATATTCAATGAGTATGGTGCCGCCATTACAGGATGAGGGGCGCTGGACATTGCAAATCGGAGCATACGTAGGATTGCAGGTCGGGTAATGAGGTGGATTTGGGTTCCACTGAGTGGAAGGAGCAGGAGGAAAAGTACCTGGTGGTCCCTGGTTGGCACAACCGGGCGGATTTGATGAATTGGGATCACTGCCTGGATTAGTGCCCGGCGCACAGCAGGGTACACCAGCGTTGTCGGAACAGTTGGTGCAGCCGAAGGGAAAGACTCCGATACTGCCAATATTGTTGAAGAGCTGGTCATTTCTCATCTTGCGGACAACTTCGGTTTTATGAGGAGTTGTCCTCGTATCCTTGGTCGTTGTCCAGTCAGACTGCCCACCGTCCATTGTAAATTGCCAGATTGCGTTTACTCCGGTCACACAACTTATGTCCACCGTCTCTTGTGAGCTGCCTCCCTGCCCGAAGTTGTTGACGATGAACTCAGCCAAGCTTTGTCCATTTGGAAATTTGTCGGTGGCACAGTTGAATCGCACAGAATCAGCGCTGAAACTGCCGGAGACGCAGGCATTTCCTGAGATGCTCGAGATTGAGTCGCCAGGGGAGCCCTGAGGAGCAAGTGTGATGGATCCTATGAGCGGACCTCCCACATGTTGCATGTTGGGGCCAAAGACAGCTTGAACATCCTGGAGGCAGCCATTGACGACGCCGAGCGTGAAGAAGATCTGCACAGGCCGGTTCGTGCTGTTCTTCAATGTGACCAGAGTTGCCTGTGGTGGGCAAGAACCGGGCGCTGCCACTGCCGCCAAAGGACCAGACGGCGAACTGCTTACGACCTTGTAAAAGACCGTGTGCAATGCTTTTTTGACAGGATCACCGTTGAGAGTGATCTCGTCGACGAGTATTCGCCCGACGCCTCCCGGCGGCGGTGCAATCACTATCTTGTGAATTGAACTGTTGGCGGGAATGCCCAGCTCGGAAGTGTTAAATGAAACTTTCTTGAAACCGTCAGGCGAGGAATCCAAAGATTTTCCACTGCCAAATTTGGCAGTGGCGCGATTGATTACCATTTGCGGTCCGGTGTACTCGATTATTGCTTCTCCATTTCCTTTGTACGAAAAGCCGAGTGTGTCCAATCCACGCGGCGTGATGGAGCGATTTTGGCTTTCAATCAGTACGCCTGAATACTCTCCTTGAGAAAAATTCGACGTCCTGGTGCTCACGGAAAATGGATTGCGCTTGCCCGTGCTGACGACATTCGATGCAAACTTGGCCGTCTCCGGCTGATCGGCCGCAATAAAAGGCGAAGCAAGCATCTGCTCCTGCCCTGATGCGTTTGCCAGAGACCAGACTCCAATAACACTCAATGTAACCGCCGCACTAAGAACAGAAAACTTGGCAAGCTTCTTCATTGATACCCCCTGCATCCCGGCACCCAGATATCAATTATATGCAGTTTGCCGCCCACACGACCAGCACAATTACATATACGTTTTCCAGACAACAAAATCACGGTCGACAAAAAAGCCGTACCTCGCACCATATATGGTGGCGCTCCGTCCTTCTGAGCGAATACAACAGCTTGAAAGATAGCGCGATTCAGCCGGAAAGATTAAACCGAGCATTTCCAAGAACGGTTAATCAAAAGCCGGCAAAGCTTCCCAGGGAAAACCCTATATATTTCTTGACATCCTTCATTTATATTGGCGAACCGGTGAATGTACCGTTGCCCTCTTACCAAAGAACCAAAAACAAAAATAAATGAAACAGAATAGTCGGGATCGCGTCGCCAATAACGGGCGCCAGCCTTACGCTGCGGCAAATGTAGTCAGTCGTCCAACCATCGTCACCTGCCAAAAAGAAAACGCCGAAGCGGACAGCGAGGAGCCTTTAGGGCCTCAGCCCACTTACTGCACTGAGAAAAATCTATCCGAAAGCTCACCTGATGGAGCATCCAGCCTGAGCGATGCGCCCGAGCCCCGGCTGGCAAAAGCGGCAAACTCGCCGGCAGCCGGCACAGACTGGCCGGACCCTGCTGCCAATGCAGCGTCAAAGCCGTTTGCAGAGGGTTCAAACGCGCCCAGACGCTTTAAATCATATGACCTGCTCTGGGAGCATTCTAAGGATGCCCTGAGCACAACCTATGCTGCCAAAAATGGGGCGGTCGATCAGATTCTTTCATTGCGTCTTTTCAATGCCAGGGTCTCAGACAGCCTGCAGATCAAAGAAATCCAAAAAGCGGCGCAAAAAGCATCCGAGCTCACGCACATGCATCTTGTCACTGTTTACGAAAACGGCATTGATGAAACCGGTGCACCATATGTAGTGTCCGATTTAGTAGAAGGCAACAGCCTCTCTGAAGTGCTGCAACTGGCAAAACGTTTGGATATTGCCAGATTTTTGCACATCTTTAATCAGGTTGCAGAAGCACTGATCGAAGCACACAGTCATGAACTCTTCCACGGCAATCTTTCTCCCGAGAAAATCGTTCTTACACCCAATGAAATCGACAGCGACATGGTAAAACTTGTCGATTTCGGTATGCCACCCGACCCGGTGCGCAACGCCTTCTATTTGAGTCCCGAGCAGTGCCTCGACAAAAGCAGTAGCGACACCAGATCGGACATTTACTCGCTCGGCTGCATCATGTATGAGGCACTGGTCGGCACACCGCCTTTCGTCGGCAGTAATGCCAGCCAAGCTGCACTCAATTACCTGCACGAGCTGGCCAATCAGTTTCCCAAAGAGTCACCGGAGCACAACGCGCTAAAACTGCTCGACTGCATCATCATCAAATGTTTGCAAAAGAAACCGTCCAAGCGTTTTCGCAATGTTCGCGAACTCATGCAAGCACTGAGCCTGGTAAATGACTGCATCTGCAATGGCAGCACCAAGAAATTGCCGCCCAAAGCAGAGAAGCTCCTGATCTTCAGATTTCTCGATCTGTTTGGAAACAAGATTGCCGCTTGCATGACAGCGTATTTGATCGTCGGCTTTGCATCCATGAAAGTGATTGGCGAGGTGAATCTGCAAAAGCACCTCGATCAGGCATCACTTTCTCAACACTTCAATAACCAGCGCGCCATAGACAACTGGAAATCGGCAATCAAACAGGCAGAATGGTTGCGCAAACCGCCCAGTTTTATGGCCGCCTTGCACAGAGAATTAGGCGATTCATTGGCAGAACTGAGCAAGAATGAAGAAACCAAAAACAAAAATGAGTTAGCCAAAAAGGCTGTTACTGAATATGAGAAAGCCTATGGCTACTTCAGCAAGGGACATCTGGCCAGATACGACTCTCTCGCTTTGCTGCATGCCATGGCCAGAATGTGGTCATCTATCCAGACGGATGGCAAAGAGGAAGCTGAGCGCGCCAGGGTTGTTAGCGAAGTTCAAAAGCTGTGGCTGGAAAAGAAATACTATGAATGCGCAAATCTGGCCGCCAGTTTCTTGCGTACTGACAGTGACAAGCGTCTCAACTTTTACGCTGCCAATGCAAATACCGAAATTGCATTGACCTTGCCCGCCGCCAAAGCGCTACGTTATTTTGAGCGTGCCGCCTATTATTTCTCAAACTGCGAAGGAGAATTGAATTTCGAATGCGATAATCTCGCCATTTGCATTTCCAGATTAGGCATGTTGCCTGACTCTGCCGAGACACGCAATGCGCTCACCTGGGCCGCGCTTGAAGCGGGTGACCTGGAAGCCGCAGAAGCAGAATCTTCGCGCATCAATTCCTGCTACCCGCGCAATGTCGTCACACCAGACCGGTTTCTCATGAATGATCGCATCCATAATTATCTCGACTGGACGAAAAGCTTTAATGCCAATAGGTTGCACGATCCGATTAGAAAGGAAGCGCTCGTTCCTCTGGAGAGAATACTTTCCTTTGAGGAAGCTGAGTATGGAAAAGACTCGGACGTCGCTAAAGGGACCTTAATACAGTTAGCCTCGGCTTATCGAATGTGTGGCGAAGACGCAAAAGCGATTGACGCATACAAACGCTTCCTCGAAATAGGCCATCCGGAGTGGCCCGACCAGTTGATATACGTCGATCTGCTGATCAAAGTTGGCAAGAAAGCGGAAGCCAGAAGATACCTGGAAAAGGAAGTAGGCGACATCGACAAATATGACACGAGCAGCCCACTGACCATGCGCCTGCTGAAAGCATACGCCGACGATAAAATGAAACAGCAATGCCATGATTTGATATCGCATCTGTCCAGATATTCCGAGCCGCAACGGGCAATCATGATGGGCGGATACTCTTATCCGGTTTTAAATCTAGCCAATCATCCGTATTCCAGAAATGGTGTTATTTATCGAAAATAAACTTGCCACTTCATTCTAAAATCGGCGTGTTGGTTGGATTCTGAATTTCCGCATCGGCTGCAGAAAGAATGCGATAAAGAGCCGCTTCCAGCGTGCCGCGCCAGGCGCCGGTCGCCACGTATTCTTTAGCGATCAAAACGGCCAAATCAACAATCAACCGGCCGCAAACATTGGGATTGTCGAGCCAGCCATCAATAGTTACCGTCAATTCGCCATCAGTCGAATGCCACATGCGAATCAATTCGCGCGCTTTTTCATCGGACGAAATACTTTCAGGTATGGGCAACTCAATCATCCCGGACCGCATTCCTTATAGAAGACTTCCACAATATCTTTCCGGCTTTCTTCCTGCGACTTTCCGCCTTTTTGAGCGCAGATGAAGGAGAGATGATTCAACAAATCAGCAAGGGCGATGCCAAAAAAAGCAGGATCATCGTTGACCTTGGTATTTACGGCTACTGCAAGGTTGCCTTCCTCAGCCCAGACGCGCAAAATTTCAATGCCTTTTTCTGTGTTCAACTTTTCAGGTACAGGTAATTTCGGCATGCAAAAGCACCTCGCCGGCTCGCCAAGAATGGACCATATTGTACCTGTCGCCGCTCTCATTCATCCAAAAACGATTTACTGGCCTATAATCAACACTTTCCAGGCCCATAGTCAGGAGTAGGGATCATGAAAAACATGGCTCTCGCCGCCGCTCTATCGTTCATAGTCTTGTCCTCATTGCCGGCAAAAGCCGAGCCTGATCCATTGCCGAATAGCGGCACATACTTCATCTCCAATATGTCCAGCGATGAAGCTTTACAACCAGCCGGAGCAACTGTCGGTCAAAACATTCTTTTGTATGAATTCAATAAAAGCGGCATGCAAAAGTGGACAATCAATCGCAAACTCGACCCCAAGACTCAAAAGCCCACCAACCGATACACAATCAAATTGGCTGGAGACAATGGCGATTTGAACTTCGAACCACATCCGGTAGCCGACTGCGCGGCCATATTGGGAGCTGAAAAATCAGTCTACGTCCTCGAACCTGCTGATTCCGGCACGCTTATCAAGAGTGTGGCAAAAAACGGCGATGCTCTTTATGTTTATCCGCAGCCACCGATGAATGCCGAAGCGCGCTTCGGACCCAATGACGGCTCGACGAAATTCCGCTGGAAGTTTACTCTGGCCGACTAGCAGTGCTGAGTTTCGAAGCGAATTCTCACCCTAACTATGCAAAAGGGGAGCCTGGTCAGGCTCCCCCTTTTTACTTGACATTTTCGATCAAAAATTAGCCTTTGCTCTGATTGAGTTTGGCACTGTCATGTTTTTCGACTTTGACGTCTTTGGTGGCGTTGACCGTTGAATCATCGAATGCTTCGACAATTGCATTGTCATTTGCAGTGACGACGGATTTGTCGTAGCAATTGATCTTCGCATTGTCGTGCGCGATTGCGGTTGCATCGCCATGCAGCATCACTGTAGCATTGCCGTAGGCTTCAACTTTTGCTTTTCCTGATGCGACAACGTTGCAGTTGTCGTAGGCTTTGACCACTACGTTTCCATTGGCTACAACAGCTACGTTGCCGTGTCCGGTTACGGTAGCGTTGTGAACAGCCTGTATGTACGAGCTGCCCACGGCATCAACATCTGAGCCATTGTTGGCGAAGACGCGAGCATTGTCGTACGCTTTCACTTTAACTTTGGCGTTAGCTGTCACCTGGCAGTTGCCGAAAGCATCGACCTGGCAAGTGTCATAAGCCTTGATGACGCAATTGTTGTAGGCAGTGACCTTGGCGCCATCATACGCATCCAACTGTCCGGTCTCTCTGCAGATGGCAATGTCACCATGCTGTTCGTTGTGACCGTAGTTATAGAGAATTGTTTTTTCTTCTGCTTGTCCAGCGGTTTGCGCTAGCAAAACGATCGCTGTTGCCAGAAGGAATTTTGCCTTCATTTGTGAGAGCCCCTCCGATGACTATAAAACCGGTTCTTCAGACCAGTTTCCAACGGGCAAAGCTTATCACCAGGGACCTCTTTATAACTCTGCACGACAAAGTTTTGCCACTTTCTTGACTGCATCTTGATACCTTCTTGATACAAAGTGGGGATGGGAACGAAATGTTTATTAAAGATAAGCCCGGCTTAATTCAGCAATGAAAAATGTGAGACTCTCACTCAGCTTATTTTTTCAGTCCTTCTGGAACACCATTGGGAAACTGATCCTTTATAAGGGCATCTATCTTCTCAATTCTGTTTTCAGGATTGGGGTGGGTGCTGAAAAACTCCGGCGTGCGCGAATGAGTTTGATCGCGCAAAATTTCCATAACCTGAATCATGCAATGCGGATCGTAGCCGGACTCTGAAACAAAACGCACTCCCAGTCTGTCCGCTTCCAGTTCGTCATTACGATTGAATTTCAAATCGACCAATTGTCCGACCAGCATTGCTAATTCCGCAGACGCTCTGCTTTTTGGATCGTTTGGATCATAAGTGGCAATCACGGTGGCACCGGTCAGTCCCTGCGTCAATCTTTCCTTGGCTAAATGCTGCGCGGAATGCCGCGCTGCCACGTGACCGATTTCATGCCCCAAAACACCGGCTAATTGTCCGCGTGTTTTCAAAAAACTGAGCAAGCCCTGGGTGATAAAAACTTGTCCACCCGGCAATGCAAATGCATTGATAGTGCGGGGGTCGGCAAGCAAATGAAAATCATATCGATAGTTTGTTTTGGATGCGTCGCTGTTGCGCACCACTTCGGCACCGACTTCTTTCACCAGCGCTTGTCGTCTTGCGTCGCCACTTTCTCCGCCATATTGCGCTTCCATCTCTGGCTTCGCTTGCAGTCCAAGAGCAATTTCTTGATCGCGCGAAATAGAGACATGTTGCTTTTGTTCTGTAATCGGATTGTAAGTGGTGCTGGCAAAATAACTAATAATTGAAATTGCCGCAATCACCAGGCCCAATATCACGCGTGGGGGGATGCTCGGGCCTCGCCCGGAAGAGGTAACTTGATCGGAATATCTATCCAAGGTAGGCAGTTCCAAAATTGCACCTCCAGTATGCCGCAAAAGCGACCCGGAAACAGTAACATTTGCTTGAAAACGTCGGCAGTATAAAGACGCCAAAATATTGAATAGTTCCCGCCAGTTTTTGGTTGTTGTTACTTTGTCTGAGATTTTTTCTGAATATCCATTAACGAGGGAACCTGAATGAGGCGATTCAGTCGAACCATTGCTTGAACGATTTGAGTGCCAAGCGTACCGCCGCAATGGAGGAAATTATTTTGCGATCTTTTAAAACACTGTCAATTACCCTGGGACTTCTCTCTTTCGCCACAATGCCAGTTTGCTTTGCTGACGAAGCGAGTTCCACGACTGTAGAAACCAACACTCCTATTGGCCAGGCTTCTACAAAAGTGGAAACGAAATCCGATGAACTTGGTACTACTACCAAGGTGAAAAAACAAGCCACTGACATTTATGGCAATACCAGAGTGCATTCTCGCACTCGCACCGCAGGCCTGGACGGCGTCACCGAATCCGAATCGAGAACGCATGTGGGAGCAGGCGGCACCGCTTCGTCGCATTCAGCGACTTCGACACAGATCAACTCAGCCGGTGGAGTGACTCAATCGAGCCGCAAGGTTCAACATGTCAGTACACCATTGGGTTCGTCGACAACCATCAAGAAAGAGACCGAAGTAAATACACCTTAGGTAATTGTTTCCAGCGATTTTCATAATCGCAGACAAGATTGAATCGCCTGATCCAGGCGATCAGGAGGCCGAGAGGCGCTGTTTGACACAGCGCTTCTCTTTATGTCCGACTTTATTTGTTCAACTTATCCTTGAAAAAATTGACGACACTAAGGACGGTGCCAGGACCGAAGCCAGGAAATCCGTGACCGCCATTCAACTCGACAAGTTTTACATTCTTCACACCGGCTGCCTTCATTTTGTCGACAAGAGAGTAAGACTGGTGGATCGATACAAGCCTGTCAGATTTTCCGTGCATGATGAGCATAGGCGGAACTTGCTGCAATTGTCCGACTCCGACATAAGTAATAGGACTGGCTCGATCACAAGCGGCAAGAAGCGCATCGCCTTCCAGTCCGAACAACTGCTGAATCATTTCCGCGCCGCTATTTGTGGTCTCACCTTTGCGCATAAATCCACCCAGATCCGTGGGTCCGAACCAATCACATACAGCGCTGACTGTCTCAGGAGCAGATTGAGAAACCGCTTTGTTAGCACCTTCAGGCTTCAATGCCAGCATCAAAACGAGATGCCCGCCGGCCGATGCACCCCACAGCCCCATTCGTTTGCAATCGATGTCGTACTCACTGGCATGATTGCGCAAAAAAGAAAGAGCACTGCGACAATCATCAAGTTGGGCCGGCCATTTCGCTTCCGGACTCAATCGATAATTAATGGAAGCAACTGCAAAACCGGCATCCAATAAGGCTCTAAACGGCCCGCCTTTCTTGTCTCCGGACCGCCATCCGCCGCCATGAATCCAGACGACTATCGGCCATCCTTTACTGAGGTTTTGTCGCTTGTCGGCAAAATTGGAATTCGACTTTTCAAAACTAGCAGTGTCGTCGCCGGCAATTGTATGAACCGACGGAATATAGAGATCGAGCTTTTGCGCCTGGCTGCCGTCTTTATCAACATAGGACAAATCCTTAAGCACGCGAACGTTATCGGCGACGGTGCCATCACCGAGCCAACCATTGCGCGTCCGGCGTTTTTTCACCAGATCTTTCAATTGCTGGTCTGCTTTGGCGTCATTCTTGATTTGATTTGCATCCGGTCTGACTACCTGGCTCGACTTAACCGCCTGCGTCTTATCGTCAGCAAATGCAATCACATTGCTCAGAAGCAATATGCAGGCAGCAAATAGCAATCCAAAATTTGTAGCCGTTCTCTTCACAACCAACCTCCACCAGTTATCTCAGGATATAGCGCCAGGCTCATTCAAGCAAACCGCGCCCACGCGCTGCCGGCACCTTACGAGGTATCATGTCTGAAAGAGTGCAGCGAGGCATCCATGCTATCCATCAGCCAAACAGTGGAAATTCCGGACGAAGAGTTCGAAATTAGCTTTGCACGCAGCGGCGGACCAGGCGGTCAAAACGTCAACAAGGTCAACAGCAAAGCGGTTTTGCGCTGGAATGTCACGGAAAGCCCCAGTTTGCCTTTTGGGGTGAAGAATAGATTTCTTGCTAAGTACGAAAATCGCATCACCACTGAAGGCTGCATCCTGGTCACCAGCCAGAAAACACGCGACCAGGGACAAAACGTCGAAGACTGCCTGGAAAAACTCAAAGAGATGATTTTGGAAGTCCTAAACCCGCCGGCCATACGCCGTGTCACAAAGCCGACCGTGGCAGCTAAAAAGCGGCGGGTGGAAACAAAACGGCTCACCTCTTCGAAAAAGCAGATGAGGCGCGACCCGAAAGGCGATTACTGTTGAAAATTGACCGGGCTCGGAGTCGCCCAATACCCTGGGGTTCAACATTTATGAAGAAAGTGAATCGGCGGAACGCCCACGGGTCGGGGATGCCGTCAGGTTTTATCTTTGGGGCATTTTCCAAGAGATGTATTGAGCTAGAATCTTGACCCACAGATCAGTTAAACAAGATCTGGCACCCAACTTCAGGTCAGGGGGAAGGCTTCCATGGAATTTCGTAAACTCGGCTCGAGTGATTTGCAAGTATCGACAATTGTCTTCGGCGCATGGGCGATCGCCGGATGGATGTGGGGCGGCGCCGAGGAGAAAGATGCTATCGAGGCCATCCACGAAAGCATCGAGGGCGGCGCCACATCGATTGATACAGCAGCAATTTACGGCTATGGAAGGAGCGAAGAAATCGTCGCCAAAGCCGTGAAGGGCAAAAGAGACAAAGTACAAATTCTCACTAAGTACGGCTTGCGCTGGGATTCCACAGAAGGAGAACACTTCTTCGATTGGTCAGACGAACAGTACGGAGACCGTACCATTTACCGAAACGCCCGCAAGAAGAGCATTATTCTAGAATGCGAAAATAGCCTCAAGCGGCTGCAAACTGATTATATTGACCTCTACCAGTGCCACTGGCGCGACCCGTCCACACCGCTTTCAGAAACCATGGAAGCGATGCAGCAGCTTTTAAAAGATGGCAAAATCCGGGCGGTGGGAGTAAGTAATTTCTCCGTCAGCGATTTGAAGGAAGCGACAGCAGTCTGCCCGGTAGCCTCCAATCAACCGCCATACAGCATGGTATTGCGCGACATAGAAAAGGATGTCCTGCCTTATTGCCGTGAGAACAATATCGGCTCCATCGTATACAGCCCGCTGCAGCGCGGACTTCTTACCGGTAAATTCAAACCGGACGCCAAATTCAAAGATGGCGATCATCGCGCTAATCAAGTTCACTTCCAACCGGAAAACATCAAGCGCGTCAATGCATTTCTCGCCACCATCAAACCAATCGCGGATAAACATAATGCCACGCTCGGTCAGCTTGTGATCGCCTGGACAATTGCACAGCCAGGTATAACCGCTGCCCTTGTCGGTGCACGTGATGCCGCTCAGACAAAAGAAAATCTCAAAGCGCAAAACGTCAAATTGACGAGGGAAGACATTGACGAGATCAACAACAAATTGCGCTCACTTGAACTTGCTGCTGCAGCGTCTTAGCTGAATCATGAGCAAGAAACCAATAGCACAACAAAAAACCGAACACAGCACTAAGCTGGAAAAGGAATTAGAGATGAAGTTAAATCAGTACATTACCTTGGGTCGTTCCGGTCTTAAGGTCAGCCCGCTCTGCCTCGGTGCCATGACCTTTGGGGAAGATTGGGGATGGGGAAGTTCGGAAGATACTGCCAGAGCAATTTTCGACGCCTACGCAGACAAAGGCGGCAATTTCATAGACACCGCCGATGGTTATACCAACGGCAGGAGTGAAGAATTTGTCGGCAAATTTGTCAACGCCAAAAAGCTGCGCGATCAAATGATTATTGCCACCAAATTCACATTCTGCGCTCAGCCGGGCAATCCGAATGCAGGCGGCAATGGCAGAAAGAATATTTATCGCGCTTTAGAAGGATCGCTAAAACGGCTAAACACCGATTACATAGACCTCTACTGGCTGCACGCCTGGGACATGGTAACGCCTGTCGAGGAGGTCCTTCTCACTTTGAACGATCTGGTCAAAGAAGGAAAGATTCGTTATTTCGGTTTGTCGGATGTGCCCGCCTGGTACCTGGCAAAAATGCAAACGATAGCCGAACTGAAAGCGATGCATAAATTGGTGGCTCTGCAAGTCGAATATTCACTTTTGGAAAGAACAATCGAAAACGAGCACATCTCGGCCTGCAAAGAACTTGGCGTCGGTATTTGCCCGTGGAGCCCTCTGGCAAGCGGCATGCTTACAGGCAAATACAAACGAGACAAACTCGAATCCGGCAACGGCAGAATGTCAAAAATGAAAGACACAGGCAATCCCAGTTTTGAAAAACTATTCACCGAACGCAATTGGAAAATCGTCGATAAGCTCATGGCATTGTCCAAAGAAATCGGAAGAACTCCCGCTCAAATTGCCTTGAATTGGGTGGCCAGCTCGCCTGGCATTACATCAACTATTATCGGTGCCACCAAATTGCCGCAATTGGAAGACAATCTCGGCGCGCTTAATTTTGTGATCAGCAAAGAGCACAGAGATGAGCTGGATGAGATAAGCGGGCTGGAGCCGGCGCACCCCTATGTTTTCTTCAGCGTGCCAATGCAAGCCATGATCAATGGCAACGCCAAAGTCAAAGCCTGGTCATAACCAAACGAGCCGGGATTGCTCCCGACTCGTCTGTGGTGAGAAGTTTGCGCAGTTTATAGTGCCTCTGCGGTCTTCTTCTCAGTTCCGTGAATTTGCGTCTCGTGGTTTTTCACTACGTCCTTGTATTTATAGAACCATGGCCACCAGTGGCGCAATCCATTCAAGTACATTGCTTTGGATGCTTTTTCTGCCGTCCACTTCTCCGTCGCCATGCCACCAACGGCTGCATAAAATTGCGTCCTGTCGCGAGCAACCTGATCGCAAATGTAAATCGGTGTCATATTTGGATCGTTGACGACCTTCAGAAAGGCTGAAATCTGCTCATCGCCGGGTGCTTCAAACAGCCCCGTGGGAATATGCACCCAGTTGAGGCCAAGTTCGTTTGCTTGCTTTTCCTTTTTTGCCAGGCGGTTGAGGCGACAAATGACGATTGTCTTTACGCCTTCTTTCTTCAATTCAACCATTTTGT
>Ga0265313_10002430_pt1 | contig 16074 bp, 13 predicted proteins | sample 4123metaG_FD_203122 | JGI IMG/M metagenome (GOLD analysis project Ga0265313, IMG submission 203122) | Rhizosphere microbial communities from Carex aquatilis grown in University of Washington, Seatle, WA, United States - 4-1-23 metaG | ecosystem: Host-associated > Plants > Roots > Rhizosphere >...
AATCGATGCCGATGCTCATGACCTGGTCCCTGCCGAACACGGTATCGAGGAATTTCGTGAAGCCGTTGGCTGGGAACTGCAGGTTCAGGTCCGACGGAAGGTTGGTCTGGAAAATGCGGTGGGCGCGATCGATGAAATAGATGCGCTCGACGTCGTATGTCCGGGTGAGTTCGTCCATCTGGCCGGCGGTGAGCTTGTCCGGCCGTACCGCGAGGCCTTCGATTTCCCTGGCGATCAGCGGAAGGACCTGGGCCATGTGGGCCGCGATCCTGTCGTGCTCGCTCTGCAGCATCACCTCGTAGATGGTGAAGCGTTCGGAGAGGCTCGCCTCGATGTCGCGGATCTCCAGGGCCTGCTTCGCCGACACCAGGCGATACATGGTCGTGGAAACCACGAGCGTGGCGCCAAGGGTCACGGCAACGATGACCGCGAGCAGGAACAGGCCGAGCTTGCGCTTCACCGGCCGGCTCCCGGCAGCGTGGGAGCGGTGCCGCTTCGGGATAGATGCACCCGCAGCGCTTCGGCACGACCCCCAGCGAGAGGCAGATTGTCCATACTTTGCAATAGGTTACGTTGCGCCACGCGCGTCGCGATCCCCCTTGATGGCCTGGCCTCGAATTGCGCGGAGTCGGGCCGTGGTTTGAGCATCGATGGCCGCCGGATTATAGTCGATGCTGGAAGCTTGTTCCGCAGGGTCGAAGCAGTCGCCAGGGCCCGCTTCGCAACCGCAAACCGGAGGAAGAGTTAGGTCGCGACATGCCGGTGCCGACGACAGCGAATTGCATCAGGACCTTGCGGCCGCTGTTGCCCGACGCCGCGTTTCGTCCGGCGCCCCGAAAACTCGCGCTGGCCGGGCTGCATGTGACCATGGTGGTGGCGGGCTGGCTCGCCATCCGCTGCCTGCCGTCCGCCTTCTGGCCTGTTGCAGTCCTCTTCATCGGCCTCAGTCTCAGCGCCATCGCCTTCCTCGGCCACGAGGCCATTCACGGCAGCGTGGTGAGGAACCGGCCGCTCCGCGCCGCGGTTGAGATTCTATTGTGGAGCCTCCTGCTGATGCCGCGCACAGTCTACAAGCGCGTGCATCATCTGCATCACCGCAACACCAATTCGGAGCAGGATCCCGACCGCCGCTTCTTGGCCGACGAACTCACCGGCGCCAGGTCGCTCTATGGGCGGATGTTCTTCCCGCATCGGCAATGGCGGTATGGCGCCTCATGGTTCCTGCATTTCATCGCCTATTCCGTCCGCCATACCGACGCGGCGTTTTCTTTACGACCCGAGGAGCTTCCTCTGGTGACGGCCGTGCCGCGCTATACGCTACGGGAGCGCCTGGCGATCGGGTTCGAGCTCGCGATCATCCTGGCGCTCCAGCTCGCGATCTGGTTCCTCATCGCCCACCCATCCGCGCATCCGCGGCTCGCTTATGTCTGCGCCGTTCCCCTGCCGGTCATGATCATGTCGGCCTTCGTCTCGTTCTATTTCTTCACCAATCATGGGCTGAAGCCGGTCAGCGAAGACGCCGATGTGCTGGGCGGCTCGACCTCCATTGCTGTGCCCCGGCTGTTCGACTGGCTGCATTCCAATTTCTCGTATCACGTGGAGCATCACTTGTTTCCGGCCATGAGCTCGGACTACTACCCGCTGGTGGGCGAGCTGCTCCGCCGGCATTTCGGCCGGGATTACCACCGGGTGACGGCCAGCAGCGCCTGGGCCGCCCTCATCCGCTCGGACCTGGCGGCAAGCCGCGGGACTTCCCCGGAAATAGTGAGCGGCTGATGCCGGCGGCGGCGCCCCGGGATTGCCCTACAGCGTCGCGCCCAGATGCCAGGGCGCGAACTCGTCCTCGCCGTAACCCAGCAGCTCGCTCTTGCTGCGTTGTCCCGACGCCGTCGCCAGGATGAGCCTGAAGATCTGCTCGCCCATCTCCTCGACCGATGTGCTTCCGTCGAGGATCGTGCCGCAATTGACGTCCATGTCCTCGGCCATGCGGTTGTACATGGGCGTGTTGGTGGCGAGCTTCAGGCTCGGCGCCGGCTTGCAGCCGAAGCAGGAACCGCGGCCCGTGGTGAAGCAGATCATGTTCGCCCCGCCCGCCACTTGGCCGGTGACGGAGACGGGATCGTTTCCCGGCGTATCCATGAACACGAAGCCGGATTTGGTGACCGCCTCGCCATAGCCGTAGACATCCATCAGGTCGCTGTGTCCGCCCTTGGCCGCGGCGCCCAGCGACTTCTCGAGGATCGTGGTAAGCCCGCCGGCCTTGTTCCCAGGGGAGGGATTGTTGTCGAGGGACTCGCCGTTCTTGGCCGCGTAGTCTTCCCACCAGCGCAGCAGGTCGAGCAGCTTCCGGCCGACCTCCCGGCTGGCGGCCCGACTGAGGAGCATATGTTCGGCGCCATAGATCTCCGGCGTCTCGCTGAGGATCGCCGTGCCTCCGTTTCGCACCAGGAGATCCGCGGCCACGCCGAGGGCGGGATTGGCGGTTATGGCCGAGAACCCGTCGGAGCCGCCGCATTGCAGGCCCAGGATCAGGTGGCGCGCCGGCAAGGTCTCGCGCCGCACCCGATTGGCGGCGGGCAGCAATTCCCGGATCCGCGCGATGCCGGCCTCGACCGTCTTTCGCGTTCCGCCAGTGTCCTGGATGATCAGCCTATGAATCCGCTGGTCGCTCTCCAGTCCTTCCTGGGCGATCAGCTCCGGCAATTGGTTCGACTCGCAGCCGAGCCCGACGATCAGCACGGCGGCGAAGTTCGGATGCCGCGCATAGCCGGCGATGGTGCGGCGCAGGACATAGTGGCCTTCGGTCCGGTCGCCGCCCGCGCAACCGCTCTTGTGGGTGAGCGCCACCACGCCGTCGATGTTGGGATAGGCGGCGAGCTCGCCGGAATTCCGGAAATGCTCGGAGATGACCCGCGCCACCGTGGCCGAGCAGTTGACCGTGGTGAGCACGCCGATGTAATTGCGCGTCGCGACCGTGCCGTCCTCGCGGCGAATCCCCTGGAAGGTCGCCGCTTCCGCCTCGGGCAGCACCGGGAAGTTGCTCCGGCTGATGCCGATGGAGTGGTCCGCGGCGCTGGGCCGGAACTCGAGATTATGGACATGAACATGCTGGCCCGGCCGGATGTCCTCCGTCGCCATGCCGATGATCTGGCCCAGCTTGCGCACCGGCTCTCCCGCCCTGATCGGCCGGATCGCCATCTTGTGGCCGCGCACGATGGGCTCCAGGGGGCTAAGCGCGCCTAGACCGACAGCTTCCCCTGGAACGAGGTCGCGGGTCGCGACGACCAAGGGGTCGGAGGGATTGAGCTGCAGCACCGGCGGCCGATTGCTCATGTCATCCATCTTGGACTCCCGTTCATGGCGCCATCGCGATCGCGGCGGCATGCCTTGCATCCGCGTATTCGGGACGAGGCAAGGTCGCGGCGCCCTATGGGCAATGCCCGCGACCTCGCCCGGTTCCCTTCACCTCCCGATCGGGTCTCGTCCCGGCCGGCAGGCGCCGTCAGCGGCGATCACTGGGCCGCTGCCCTGCTGGATTCTAGCAACGGCGCCATCGCCTGGCGCAGCAAGGCCATGTCGCCCTCGCTCAGCGGCTGAAGCGGCTTCCGGCAGAGGCCGATCTTCCGTCCGGCAAGATTCGTCGCCGCCTTGATCGACGGATTGTAGTCGTGGGTCCAGAAGAACAGCTGCGCGGGAAGCATCCGCTTCCACAGCTCGTTCGCCTCGACCAGCTTCCCCGCCGCGACCAGCTTGTAGAGGGCGACCGATTCCCGCGGCATGGCGTTGACCGCGCCCCAGATGCAGCCGATGGTGCCCGCGACCATCGCCGGATAGGCGATGGGATCGCCGCCATTGAATATCTTGCCGCCCGTTGCCACCAGCTGCTGGATGCGCACCAGGCTCGACGTGCTGTCCTTGATGTACTGGATGTTCTCGATCTTCATCAGCTTGCTGAAGATCTCGGGCGTGATGTCGATATTCGTGTTCTGCGGGATGTTGTAGACGACGATCGGCAGCTTCACCGCCTTGGCGATCGCCTCATAGTGCCAGCACACGCCGTCCATGGTCGGCCCCTCGAAATAGGGCGGCAGCACCAGGATCGCATCGGCGCCCATGTCGAGGGCGGCCTTGGCGTTGGCGATCGCATCGGCCGTATTGATGGCGGAGGTCTGCACGAAAACGTCGGCCCGGCCGGCGACATGCTTGCAGGTGATTTCCGAGACGCGCCGGCGCTCCTGCTCACGCAGATAGGCGAACTCTCCCGTGCCGCCGCAGGCGAGGATGATGTTGACGCCGCTCTCGATCATCCAATCGATATGGTCCTTCAGCACGCCTTCGTCGACGGCCTCGCCGCCTTGCGTGAAGGGCGTGCAGATCGGCACGCACATGCCCGAGAAATTCTTCATCGTCTCCTCCTGTCTGACTGCGGTTTCCAAGCGCCGGCGCGAAAGTCGCCGGGCGACGTCATGAGAAATTCACGTAGATCGTCTTCTTCCGGAGATAGCCCTCAAGGCCGTATTTGCCGTCCTCGCCGCCGAGGCCGCTATGCCGGTAGCCGCTGTGATAGGCGTGGGCGTCGCCGCCGGCGCGGTTGACGTAGATTTCCCCGAATTTCAGCTCGCGCACGAGGCGCATGAGCCGGCGCAGGTCTTTGGTGAAGACATAGGCCGACAGCCCATAGGCCGAATCATTGGCGAGCGCCAGCCCTTCGTCGAAGTCGGTCACGGTCATGGCCGGGATCACCGGGCCGAAGACCTCGCGCTGCATGATCTCCATGTCGTTGCGCACGTCCGTCAGCACCGTCGGCTCGAACCAATGGCCTTTGTCGAAGCCCGGCCCGCTCGGGCGCTTGCCGCCGGTGGCGATTCTTGCCCCTGCCTTGACGGCGCCGGCCACCAGCGCCTCGACCTTTTCCACCTCTGCGCCGCTGAACTTCGGGCCGACGTCGACGAGCTCCAGCGGATTGCCCAGCTTCAGGCGCTTCACCGATTCGATGAAGCGCTCCATGAACTGGTCGGCGATCCGCTCGTGCAGGTACATGCGCTCGTTGCAGATGCAGATCTGGCCGCAGTTCTCGAAGCGTGAGGTGACGGCCGCCTTGACCGCCGCGCCGATGTCCGCGTCCTCGGCCACCACCAGCGGGGCCTTGCCGCCCAGCTCGAGGCGCAGCACCTTCAGGTCGTCCGCGCCCGCCCGATAGATTTCCCTGCCGGCCCGCACGCTGCCGGTCACGCTGACGAGCTGGGTGATGGGATGGCGCACCAGCGCCTCGCCGACGGTCTTGCCGGTGCCCGAGACGACATTGACGACGCCGGGCGGAAAGTCCGCCTGCTGGGCCAGCTGGGCGATCTCGAGCGCCGACAGCGGCGTGCCCTCGTGGGATTTGAGAACGATCGTGTTGCCGGCGATGAGCGCCGGGCCCATTTTGCGGGCGGTGAGCGCGGCCGGATAGTTCCACGCGGTCAGTCCGACCGCGACGCCATAGGCGCAGCGCTGGATCCAGATCTGCTCGTCGGGGTTGTCGGAGGGCAGGATGTCGCCCGCCATGCGCCGCGCCTCTTCGGCCGCATAGGTGAGATAGAGCGCCGTGCCGTCGATTTCGCCCCGGGCCTCGGCGAGCGGCTTGCCCTGCTCCGCCACCACCAGGCGCGCCAGCCGCTCGCGGTTTTCCAGGATCGATTGCGCCAGGCGGCGCAGCAGGACGCCGCGTTCCACCGGCGGCAGCGCTTCCCAGGCCGGCTGCGCAGCCTTGGCGGCCTCCAGCGCGCGCTCGGCGTCGTCCACCGTGCCGTGGGGCACCTGGGCGATGATCTCCTCGGTCGCCGGGTTTTCGACCTCGATGAATTCCTTTCCCGTCGAGGCGACCCATTGCCCGTTGATGAAGTGCCTGTAGCGGTCGACGCCGCCGAATTTCTCTTTCATGGATGGCATGGGCTGGCTTTCCGTCTTTGCGAAAGGGCTGGTCATGAGCCGGGGATGTAGCCGAGTTGTTCGGGCAGCCATAGCACGATCTGGGGCATCACCAGCATGGCGAGGAGGGCGAGGATGAGCGCGACGATGAACGGCCAGACGTAGCCGTACATCTCGGTCAGCCGGATGCCGGTGACGCCGGTCACCACGAACAAGAGCTCGCTGTAGGGCGGCGTCAGCATGCCGATCATCAGGTTGACGATGGTGGTGACGCCGAAATGCACCGAATCGATGCCGAGCGCGCGGATCGTCGGCATGGCGATGGGCACGATGACCAGGAGCATCAGCAGCGTATCGAGGAAGCAGCCGAGGATCAGGAACATGAGGTTGATGATCAGCAGGAAGCCGAGCTTCGAGACATGCAGGGACTGGACCCATGCCCCGATCTCGTTGGGTATCTGCTCCGCCGCCACCACGTAGTTGATCAGCAGGGCGCCGGCCACGACGAGGGCGACGATCGCGGTCGAGCGGGCGGCATTGACGAAAATATGCACCACCCCGCCGAAGGAGAGCGCCCGATAGAATCCGCAGGCCAAAAGCAGGGCGTAAGCGGCCGCGACCGCCGCCGCCTCGGTCGGCGTGACGATGCCGGAATAGATTCCGCCCAGCAGAATCACCGGCAGCATCACCGCCGGAAACGAATCGCGCATGATGCCCGGCACTTCGCGCATCCGGATCGGCGGCTCGACCGGCAGATTCTGCCGCCGCGCGATCATGGCGATGACGAACATGAGCGAGAGGCCCATGAGCGTGCCGGGCAGGAAGCCGCCGAGGAAGAGGTAGCCGACCGAGGTATTGGCCACCATGGCGTAGAGGACCATGGGGATCGAAGGCGGGATGATCGGCCCGATGGTGGCGGCCGAGGCGGCGAGCGCGCCGGCGAAGCCGGGCGAGTAGCGACCGTCCTTGCGCATCATCTCGATCATCAGCTTGCCGGGACCGGCGGCGTCCGCGATGGCGCTGCCGCTCATGCCCGAGAAGATCATGCTGGCGACGACGGTGACATGGGCGAGGCCGCCGCGGATCCGGCCCACGATCAGGCTGGCGAACTTGATCAGCCGCTCGCTGACGGTTCCGGCGTTCATGATCTCGGCCGCGACGATGAACAGCGGCACGGCAAGCAGGACAAAGCTGCGGAAGAGGCCGTTCAGCGACTGCGAGGCGACCAGGCCCAGGTCCTGGCCCTTCACCAGCAGGTACAGGAACGCGGAGGCGAGCATGGCGAAGCCGATCGGCATCCCCACGGCACCCCAGGCGAAGAAGCTGATCAGCATGATCGCGGCGGCAAGGCTCATGTCAGGTCGTCCCGTTCAGATTTGCTGCGTCCAGTCCTGGCCGAGCAGTCGACGCAGCCGAACGGCGGCGCCAACGATGGCGCCGACCATGAAGATGACGAAGCAGGAATAGATGATGTCCATCCTGATATGCAGGATGAGCGTGTGGTAGTGGGAGGAGAACAGGACATAGCCGATCGTCGTCGGCAGGCAGATGGCGAAAATCACCAGGATGCTGGCCGAGGTGAAAATCGCGAAACGACGCTTCCAGCGCGGGCCCACGGAACCGTAGAGCATGTCGAAGGTGATGTGCTGGCGCGGCGTCAGGATCGTCGAACTGGCGAGAAAGACGATCCAGATATAGGTGATCGAGCAGATCTCAATGGTCCAGGACACGGGGTCGCCGAACACGTAGCGCGAGACGACCTGGACGATGAAGGCACCGAACATGGCCGCGAACAGCAAAGCCGCGACCAGTTCGGTGCCCCGCTTCAGTTTGGCAAGAAGCGACGCCATGACTCCCCCATGCGCCTCTTGCGCGATCCTTAGAGCGCCGCCTCGCTGGAGCCTTACGCGCCGGCCTTGTTGATGCGGTCCAGCATCCCCGCGGGCCAGGTCGCCGCATATTTCGAGGCGAGGAACGCCTTCAGCACGTGATCGCGGAAGGCGGCGACGTCGGGGGTCGTCACCTGGTTGCCGTGGCTCTCGAAGAAGCCCTTGGCGTCGGCTTCGGTCTGGATAACGCCGGCGTCGTTGAAGGCCTTGGCCTTGCCTTCCGCGTCCTCGATGGCCTTTTTCTCGTCGTCGGAAAGGCCGTTCCAGAAGCCGTTGGCCATGGCGAAGAAGGTGTTGGAGACCATGTGCCCGGTCAGCACCACCTGCTTCGAGACCTCGTAGAACTTGCCGGCCTCGGCGTCGGGGAGCGGATTTTCCAGGCCGTCCACCGTGCCGGTCTGCATGGCGAGATAGATTTCCTCGAAGGCGAGCGGCGTGGCGTTGGCGCCCAGCGCATTGCCCAGGAACTGCCATGTCTCGGAGCCCGGCATGCGCAGCTTGATGCCCTTCATGTCGGCCGGCGTCTTGATGTCGTGCACCTGCCGCAGGATGACATGCCGCGTGCCCAGGTACTGGCTGCGCACGATATGCACGCCGACGACCGAGGACACCTTGGCGTCATACTCCTTGCCGATATCGCCATCGTAGACGGCGTCGAGATGCTGGGGATCGCGCATCAGGTAGCCGGTGGTGAAGATCGAGTATTCGGGGATCAGGTTGGCGACGTCCTGGGGCGAGATCATGCCGACTTCGAGATTGCCCCGCTGCATCGCCTCGATCTCGGTGCCCTGGCCGAACAGCGTGCCGTTGTAGAAGATTTGCACGTCGAACTGTCCAGGGGACGAGGCGTTGAGCGCCGACTTGAATTGCTCGAGCGCCTTGGACTGCCACTCGTCGGGCGATCCGGGCGTCGAGATGCGAATGACCTTGCCGGCGGCGCGCGCGGCCCGCGAAACGAACGGCATTGCCATGGCGGCCGCGCCGGCGGCCAGAACGGTTCGGCGTGCCACTGGTGTCTGGTAGATGGACTTTCTCATTTGCTTCCTCCCTGTTGCTGCTTGTTGAATGTGGTTGATCGGGTTCTTCTGCTTCCGCCCGGATACTGACGCCCCGTTCGCCTTTCCGCTTTCGGCTACTTGCCCTCGCCCTGCTCGATCTGCCGGAGCCGGTCGAAAAGCTTGCGCCCCTCCACCATGTTGTGGGACTTGGCGAGCGCCTCCGCCTCGGCGGCCCGTCCGGCGAGTATCGCCTCCACCAGGGGGCGATGCTGATCGCCGATCTCCCGGGTGTCGTTGATCAAGGCATTCGAGCTCGTCATGTAGCGGCGGACCTGGTGTTCGAGGATGCCATATTGCTTGGAAAGGCGGCCGTGGCCGGCAAGGGCGACGATCGTCTTGTGGAGCGCCAGGTCCGCCTCGACCGCGGGTCCGACCTTGCCCAGCTCGGCCGCGGCAACGAGGCGCCCGAAGCTGGCGGTCAATTCGGCGGCGCTTGCCGGGGATAGAGCCTCGGCGGCCAGGAATGAGGCCAGGCCTTCCAGGGAAGCGCGGAGCGTATAGAGCTCCCAGGCATCCTGGGCCTTCAAATCAGGCACTGACCATTTGGTGTAGGCGACCTGATCGACCAGGCCCTGATGAGCAAGTTCCGACAGCGCGGCGCGCACGGTGCCCCGGCTGACCTGGAGCTGCTGGGCGAGCCAGGTTTCGACCAGGCGGTACCCGGGAGGGAACCGGCCGCTCAGTATCTCTTGCCTCAGGACCTCGGCGGCGCGCCGGTCCAGAGACCGGCGATCGACCTTCGGGCTTGGCAGATTCTGCATCGACGCTCGCTCCTGTCCTCAAGCTCAATAGCGCGTCCCGACCCTGATGGTCAAGGAATGATTGTTGACAATCATGAACAAGCCTTTGTTAATGCTTGCAACCTTCCGATTCACGGTTCGCATTTTATGGCCGGTCGTCAGATTGCTACAGTGTCGCCGGCGGGTGCAGCATCCGCCCTGTCAAAGGAACAGCCAGCGATGGACAAGCCGCTCCGCGGATTATGGACAGCCACTCTGACGCCCGTGGACGCGGCCTATCGATGTGACGTCGGCCGCCTTCAGGCCCATTGCCGCCGGCTGATCGAGCAAGGCTGCGACGGCATTGCCTTGTTCGGGACCACCGGGGAAGGGCCGGCCCTTGCCGCCGCCGAGCGGATGCATGCCCTGGAGGCGCTGCTTGCCGGCGGCTTTCCGCCGGAGCGCGTGATCGTCTCGGCGAGTGCCGCGGCCCTGCCGGATTCGGTCGAGCTGGCCCGCCAGGCGACCAAGGCCGGGGTTGCCGGGGTGTTGCTGATGCCGCCGTTCTTCTTCCGCGAGGGAATCGGCGACGAGGGGGTGTTCCGCTTCTACGCGACCCTCATCGACAGGATCGGCGATCCGGCGCTTCGCGCCCTGCTCTATCACATCCCCGGTGCATCCGGCCTGGCGGTGCGCCCGTCGGTGATCCGGCGCCTGATGGAGCGCTACCCCGGCAATATCGTCGGCATCAAGGACAGCGGCGGCGACTGGGGCTACACCGAGGAGCTGCTGCGCCGGTTTTCGTCCCTCGCCATTTTCACCGGCACCGAAATCCACATTCATCTGGCGCTGCAGCAGCACGGCGCCGGCACGATCTGCGGCCTCGGCAACGTGATCGCGCCCCTGCTCCGCCGGCTGTTCAATGCGGCGAACATCACGGAGCGCAGGCGCTTCCTGCCGGCCATCCAGAGGGCCGACAGCATCATGTCGCGCGGCGCCTTCATCGCCTGCCTCAAGGCCTGGATCGCAGCAGAGACCGGCGATCCCGCCTGGTCGCGGCCGCTCCCGCCCATGGCACCGCTGCCGGCCCTCGATGCGGCGCGGCTGGCTGCGGATTTTGCCGCGTTTCTCCGCGAAACGAGCGACGCCCCCAGACCCCTGCGCGCCGCATGACGGCCGAGAGTCCGTCGCCATCCGGCGCGTGACGTCGTCATGCCTGCTTCCGCCTCCTTCGCCGATCTGCTGGAGGGCCCGGCCCTGGGACTCTGGTGGGGAGTCCCGTTCCTCGGCCTCCTGATCACCATTGCCGTCGCGCAGACGGTGTGGCCGGCCCGGTGGGAGCGTCACTACGGCACCCTCACCGGCCTTTGGATCATCGCCGCGGTCGTTCCGTTGATCGCCCGGTTCGGGACCAACGGCCTCACGGCTCTGGTGCGCCTGCTCCTGCTCGAATATGCGCCGTTCGCGGTCTCGATCCTGGCGCTCTACATCATTGCCGGCGGAATCCACATTCGATCCCGCATGTCGGGCCATCCCGCCGAAAACGCGCTGCTGCTCGCGCTGGGGACGCTGGCAAGCGGCGTGCTCGGCACGCCCGGCTCGACCTTGCTGTTTCTTCCCGTGCTGCTGAAGTCCAACCGGTGGCGACGCCACAGGGTGCACAGCGTTCTGTTCCTCATCTTTGTCGTATGCAACATCGGGGGCGGCTTTTCGCCCATCGGGCCGCCGCTGCTGATCGGGTACCTGAAGGGCGTCCCTTTCCTTTGGACCGTCCGGATGATGCTGCTGCCGACGGCCTTCGTTTCGGCCCTCCTGATCGCCGCCTATTTCGCTCTCGATTCGCTGCTGCTGTTTCGCCGCGAAGACCCCGAGGCGCGGGCGAGCCACCAGCAGGAGCACGACGTCATCCGACTCGAAGGTGCCACCAACCTGCTGCTTCTGTGCGGCGCGATTGGTCTATTGATCTTCTGCGGCAGCTGGCAAACGGGCGTTGCGGTTCCTCTGGCCGGCGTGACCATTCCCGCTCCCGATCTGTTGCGCCTCGTTGGGCTGTCCGCCCTTGCCGCCGCCTCTCTGGCATTGACGCCGAAGGGCATCCGCGCAGCGAATGAGTTCAGCTGGCTGCCGATGAAGGAGGTCGTCGTCATCTTCGCCGGCATATTCGCGACCATTCTGCCGATTTTGGCCATCCTGGAGGCTGGCGCGAACGGCGCCTTGAGCGGACTCATCAGGATGGTGACCGGCACGGACGGCCAACCCATCAACTGGGCGTATTTCGCCGCCAGCGGATTCCTGTCGAGCTTTCTCGATAACGCGCCGACGTTCCTGGTGTTTTTCAATGCGGCCGGCGGCGATCCCGTCGCGCTGACCGGACCGAACGCCACGACCCTGGTCGCGATCTCCGCCGGCGCGTCGTTCTGGGGCGGCCTCACCTATATCGGAAACGCACCGAACTTCATGGTGCGCACCATGTCCGAACAACGGGGCGTGCGGATGCCGACATTCATCGCCTACCTGGCCTGGTCCGCGGCAGTCCTGCTTCCCACCTTCGCCCTGACGGCCTGGGTGTTTTTCCCATAGGCCATGGACGTGCGGCGGCCGCCAGTGACTCGTTCCTGATGCGCGATCCCGCCCGCTTCGCCGGCCTGGCGCTGCTCGCGCTGCTCGCCGCGCTGATGGCCCGCCATTGGCCGGATCTCGGGAGCTGGAGCGCCTGGTTCGCCGGCGCCATCCCGCTGGTCATCGCCGCCATCGCCCAGGCCCAGATCGTGCTTGCAGGCGGGCAAGGGCTCTCCGCCGGTGCCGTCGCGCTGCTCGTGACCGCGCTCGTCAGCGCCCACATGGAAGGGGGTGCGGCTTCCATGGCGGGCTGGTCCGCCATCGGCCTGGCGCTCGGCGGCGCGATCGGGCTCGCCAACGGCGTCCTCATCGGTTGCCTGCGCCTGCCTTCGACGGCGGTCACCCTGGCGACGAGCTTCATCGTCGGCGGCACGACGCTCGCCGTGACCGGCCTGGCGCCGGTGCCTTCGCCCCAGGCGTTCCGCGACTTCGTCACTGGCGAGGCATGGCGAGGGATGCCGCTGCCGATCCTGCTGGCCCTCGTCTTGCTTGCTGTGGCCGCGGCGCTCGACCGTTCCGCCATCGGCCGGCGCATCCGCGCGGCCGGGGCCGGCGGCTGGTCCCATGTCGCGGAGAGGCGCGCTGGCGCCGTCGTGCTCGCCTACGGGCTCGCCGGCATCGGCTACGGCGCCAGTGGCGTGTTCATGGCCGGCGCGATCGGCGTCTCCGATCCCGTGACCGGCGGGCCTTCGCTGCTGGAGATCTATGCCGCGGTCGCCCTTGGCGGCTCGCTTCCCTATTTGCGGCAAGGCAGCAGCCTGGGCGCGGCCTTCGGCGCTCTCGCGGTTTCGGCGCTCGGTTACGTGGCCCTGCAGTTCAACCTGCCCGACTACGCGACGCCCGCGGCCACCGGCCTGCTGCTGCTCGCCTGCCTCTGGTGGGCGAGGGCGAGCGCCCGAACGCCGGCGCCCGCGGATCCGCCGCCCGCGCCTGCAGCCCGCCCGCCCCTCGCGATCATCGGCCTGCCGCTGCTGGTGGCGGCACTGGCCGCGTTCGGCTTCCTCGGGCCCTTGCTGCATCTCGATCCGGTGCTGCTGTTCATGGCCGGCATGCTGGCGCTGGCCCAAGGCCTGGTGGTCATGACCGGCCATCTCGACCTCTCGCTTCCCGCCATCATGGGGACGGCCGGGCTCGCCGCCGTGGCGCTGACTCAAGGCGCCGATGCCGCCCTCGGCTGGGCGGTGCCGCTGATCCTCGGGCTGGGTGCTGCGGCCGGGGCGGCGAGCGGCGCGCTCGGCCGCTATTTCCGCGGGCCGCGCGTGCTGGTGACCCTCGCCATGGCGGGTCTCATCAGCGCACTGTCGGTGCATCTCTCCCTGACGCTCCCCAACGGCTTCGCCCCGCCGGCGCTGACGAACTTCCTGGATGGCAGCGCGGCAGGGCCGGCGCCCGTTCTGCGCTTCCTTGGCCCGCCGCTGCTGCTCGCCCTCCTGCTGCTGACGACGCCGGCGGCGCGGCGCTGGTTGCGGCAATTCGCGCAGCCGGCGAACCCGGCTAACGCCGGAGTGGCGGCGCCCCTCGTCCATGGCCTCGCCGGATTCCTCGCCGCGGCGATGGGCGTGCTGCTCGCCGGCTACGGCGGCGAGGCGCCGCTATCCGCGGCCGAGCCTTTCACCCTGCCGAGCCTGCTGGCGATCGAGGCCGCCGGTCTCGCCATCGGCCGGCGCGGCGGCAATCCGGCGCTGTTGCTGATCGCGGTGCCCGCCGTGCTGATGCTGGATACGCTGCTCGTCGGCCTCGGTCTCGGCTATCCGGCGCGGGTCATCGCCATGGGCGCTCTGCTGCTGGCCGCGGTCATCTTGCATGGCCTCACCGGTCTGGCGCGATCGCGGACGGCGCGCCAATCCGTTCAGAATTGACCTCCGAGCCCGTCTTCGCGCCGACGGCCTGAGTGTTTTCGGCTAGTCCTGGAACTTCCCTTCGCTTGTGCTTCCGGCCAGCGGCTACAATAAACTCTGCGACAGTTTCAGCGGGCGCCCCTCGCCTCGTAGTCGTGAATATTACCGATTTCTTAACGATCTGGTCGCTCAATTAGGCGGCAGAATAATCTCGGAACTATAGTCCCTGAGAGTTGGCCGGGCAGTAATTCGCAGGCCCCCGAACGAGCCATACAACTGCGTCGCGATGAGCGCGCTCCAGCGGCCGGTCTGATGTCCCCTTCCGGGGCTGCGACAGTGGGTCAAAAGGGAGGAAACGCGATGAGCGCGAACGGGGACGCTGCGTCAGGACAAGTCCGCCAGGCCCTCGACGACTTTCGCCGCAGTCTCAAGAGCGGATTCGTAGAAGAGTCCCTGGCAAAGCAGCTGGCGTCGATTGCCGGAAAAGCGCAAGCAAACCTCGAAAAAGGACAGCTGAGGGAAGCGGACGGCCTGCTCGCCACGTCTTTGCTGACCATCAAGCGTCATCTGGGATCCGAGATAAGCCTCCGTCAGGGCTTTGTGCTCTCGAGCATCCTGGTGGAAGACGCAAGGCGCCACATTGCCGATCCCGCGGTCCTCTTCGCCGACGCCGCGGACTTCGCCACGGCGTTTTTCGAACTGTATTCCCATCACCGCTACAGACGTTCAGGCATCCCGGACTATCTGATGAGGCGTCCCTTCCCCAAGGGATACAAGGATGCCGCCGCCGCAATTCTCCGCGTCATCGACGGGTTTGAGCTGCCCGGCGAGCAAAGAAGCATCCTGGCGAACGATATCAGGGCGCTTGTGAGACAGGCGCCCGCATTCGCGAAGGGGAAGGCGTCGGCCGAGGCTCTGTACATTCAGCAGGGATTGAGCACCACGCTTTGTTTCCATCTGCTCGAAATGCAGGGCGTCTTTCTGACCGAGTATCAAGTCGGGACCGTGCTTGGCATGTTCCTATTCGCGGTTCCCGCATGGCTATGCCTTTGCCCGGCGGCCTGGCTCGTACAGGCCATCGTGCTTGCCATCGGACTGGTGGCATACGGCATCTATAGTCTCATGAAAACGCCGGCCGCGCAGAAGGCGTACAAGAATATATGGGAGTATATCTACGACTGCGACAATTCCATCAAAGCATCCAAGGACAAGTTGACAGAGGAGACAAAAGATCTAAGCGACGATGAAAAGAAGGACGTCAAGGACGCCCTGGAAAAGACGCTCAAAGAAGTCGAAAACGAGAAGATCGCGTTTACAGGCAAGAAGGGCGACGTCGTCGCGAAGTTGAGAGCGCTGATCGCTCTGTTATGACTGTTCCGTTCAGCTGGGATCCTTCGAATCCGAAGGCGCAAATAGCGTTTATAGGAGGATAGCGTCATGGCTGCCAAAACGCGTTCACGATCCGGCCGCGAGCCTTCCAAGCGGGAAGTGCAGTCCCTCGTGCGGAAGTATACGCGGGCTCTGAGCAATACTCAGGACAGCGAGCATGAAAGATTGATGCTTGCCCGCAAACTCCATGAATTGGCCGTGAAAACAGAGCACGCTCAGATGCACGTGGACATTCACACGTTCGGAAGGAAGAAACCGAAAACCGAAACCTATAAGTTGACCGACCCGCGGGCGGCTTTGCGGTTCATGAACTGGTTTTGCAATGTGTGGGTTCCCGTTCCCGCAATTGTCTGCATCGCCAAGTTCGGGTGCCCCGCCGTGAAACCGCCTCCGCCCGGCTTCTGGCTCGGCTGTGTCTTGGTCGGATGCGGCGTGAATGTTTGCCCCGGTCCAGGCGTTCCGGCGTTTGCCTGCGTCTATCTCTGTCTCTAGAGCATGTTTCGTTCAGATTGAATCGAAACACGCTCTAGATTCCTTGGTTTGGTCGCATTTTCTGCGCCGAACCGGTGCCCACTCCCGCCTACGCCAAGGCTTCGGCGGGTCTGGTGTCGGTCCTCCGAAGCAGCACAGCTGCGCAGGAGGATCGGCGGAA
>Ga0265313_10002432_pt1 | contig 16073 bp, 11 predicted proteins | sample 4123metaG_FD_203122 | JGI IMG/M metagenome (GOLD analysis project Ga0265313, IMG submission 203122) | Rhizosphere microbial communities from Carex aquatilis grown in University of Washington, Seatle, WA, United States - 4-1-23 metaG | ecosystem: Host-associated > Plants > Roots > Rhizosphere >...
GCATCCGTGCGGCTTCGATGCCGAGGGCCAGTATTCCACGGCCAGGGACCTGCTTCGGCTCGCGCTCGCCGCGCACGCCGACCCCCGCATCGCGCGGATCGTCGCACAGCAGGAATCCAGCCTGACCACCAGCTCCGGGCGGCAGCTCACTTTCCGCAACACGAACCAGCTGCTGGGTCGCCTCGACGGCGTCGAGGGCCTGAAGACCGGCTACACATCGCAGGCGGGTCATTGCCTGATCGCGGTGGCCGAACGCGCCGGACATCGGGTCTGGCTAGTGCTGCTCGACGCACAGCAGCGCTGGACGTTCGCGCATCGGATCATCACGGACGCGTTCGCCGCCGCCGCACGACCAGCACGTCCGCTCTACGCGGGCGGCTGAGCCGGTCCCCAAGGGCGGTGGCGCGGCCCGATCGATCAGCGGCGTTTGAGGGCGAGCGAGATACCTTTCTGCGTTGCCTTCCAGCGCACCGCAAGTTCCGTGCGGCGAAGCTGGCGCGCAATGCGAGCCAGTGGAGCACGCCCAGCCAGCGCCTTCAGTTCCTTCATTTCAGCGGGCGTCCAGTCCCGGCGAGCTGCCTTCTTCTTTGCACGTGCCATCAGGTTCTCTCCAATCGGTAGTTGATTGAGTAGTTTAGCGCGTATGGGGCCGCACTGCCCAGCCACCGTGCAAAGGCCTCAACCATGCTGCAGGCCCGCAGCCAGCACGCCGGCTATGCAGATCGCCTCGTCCTCGTCACCGGTACCGCCGCTGGCTCCTACCGCACCCAAAGTATTGCCCGCAACGTCCCGGATCAGCACCGCCCCGGTTTGCGGCAGGAACCTGCCATGCGCTGTGGCCGCCAGCGACACGAAGAAATTGGGATTGCCCTTGGCGCGTTCTGAGAGCGCGCGGCTGGATGCTCCCATCGCCACGGCAGCCCATGCCTTGCCAGTCGCGATATCGACGCGGAACATGCTGGCGCCGTCCTCGCGCTGGAGCGCACGGACGTTGCCGGCCTCGTCGAGCACGACGACAGCCATCGGCCGGTAGCCCTGTCGGTGGGACTCGGCCAGCGCCGCGGCGAGGATCTGATTCGCCTGGCCCAGTGTCAATGCCTGCATGATGAACTACCTCTGTTCGCGGGCCGCTGATTTTCGTTCGCGCCTGCGCGCGTGCAGGATCGCTTCCGTGTAGCCGTTGGGCTGACGGACTCCCTGGAAAATCAGGTCGCTGGCGGCCTTGAACGCGATGCTGTCCCCAAAAGATCCGCACATCCTCCGGTAGGTCGGATCCGCCGCATTCTGGCGGTCGACCACCTGCGCCATGCGCTGCAGCGCCTGCACGACCTGTTCGTGCGTACATACTCCGTGCCGCAGCCAGTTCGCAACATGCTGGCTCGAGATGCGCAGCGTCGCCCGATCCTCCATCAGCGCCACATTGTAGAAATCGGGCACCTTCGAGCAGCCCACTCCCGCGTCGATCCAGCGCACGACGTAACCGAGGATGCTCTGCGCGTTGTTGTTGAGCTCCTCCTCGATCTGGGCCGCAGTCCACTCGGGCTTTGCCTCCAGCGGCGGGCTCAGGATGTCACCGAGCAGGGCGCGCGGACGCCGTTCGAGTTCGGACTGCACGCGAGCCACATCTACCTGGTGATAGTGCATCGCATGCAGCGTCGCGGCCGTCGGCGACGGCACCCACGCCGTGCTGGCGCCGGCCTGCGGATGTGCGATCTTGGCCTTGAGCATGTCGGCCATCAGATCGGGCATTGCCCACATGCCCTTGCCGATCTGTGCGTGTCCACGCAATCCACAGGCCAGCCCGAGGTCGACATTCTGCCGCTCGTAGGCATCGAGCCACCGCGCCTTCTTCAGATCGCTCTTGCGCAGCACGGCACCGGCCTCCATCGAGGTATGTATCTCGTCCCCGGTGCGGTCGAGGAAGCCGGTATTGATGAACACCACCCGCTCGCGGGCAGCGCGGATGCACTCGCGCAGGTTGACGGTCGTGCGACGCTCTTCGTCCATGATGCCGATCTTCATCGTGCCCGGATCCAGACCCAGGACCCCTTCCACGCGTGCGAACAGCTCCGTGGCAAAGGCTACTTCCTCGGGGCCGTGCATCTTCGGCTTGACCACGTAGATGGAACCGGCGCGTGAGTTGCGCCGCGCGCCGCTGCCGCGCAGGTCATGCAGCGCCGCGAGCGCCGTAACCGCCGCGTCGATGAAGGTCTCGGGCACCGCCCTGCCATCGAGCGTGATCATGTCACTCATCATGTGATGGCCGACATTGCGTACCAGCATCAGGCTGCGGCCGGGCAGCACGAGCTCGCCGCCGGTCGGCTGCTGGTACCGGCGATCCTCGTTCAGCCGCCGCATCAACGTGCGACCGCCCTTCTCGAAGCTCGCCTGCAGGGTGCCCTGCATCAGACCGAGCCAGTTGCGGTAGATGCGTACCTTGTCTGCGGCATCGACGGCGGCAACCGAGTCCTCGCAGTCCTGGATCGTCGTCAGCGCGGACTCCAGTACCACGTCGCTGATGCCAGCCGGGTCAGCGGCGCCGATTGCATGCTGCCGGTCGACCCGCAGCTCGACATGCAGGCCATGGTGCACGAGCAGCACCACGGAGGGCGCGAGACGCTCGCCCTGGTAGCCGGCCAGCGCGGCCGGATCGCGCAGCGCGGTCACTGCACCACCCTCCAGCCGCACCACGAGTCCGCGTTCGTCGAGAGCGTAATGTCGGGCGTCGCGATGCGAACCGCTCACAAGGGGGAAATGGGTGTCGAGGAACGCGCGGACATACGCGATCACCTGCGCACCGCGCGCCGCATCGTAGCCGCCGGGCTTGGGGCCACCACCCGCGTAGGCAATCGCATCCGTGCCATAGAGTGCATCGTAAAGACTGCCCCAGCGCGCGTTCGCGGCGTTGAGTGCGTAGCGGGCGTTGTCCACGGGCACGACCAGCTGCGGACCGGCAAGCAGTGCGATCTCCGCATCGACGCCGCGTGTCGCGACGGCGAAGTCCGCTCCTTCGGCGACCAGGTAGCCCAGCTCTTGCAGGTATTGCCGGTAGGCGACCGGATCGAAGCCGGCGCCCGGATGCGCGCGATGCCAGGCATCGATGCTGCCCTGAAGCGCGTCGCGCCGCTGCAGCAATGCCGCATTGCGCGGTCCGAGCTCGCGCAGCAGGGCCGCCAGCCCATTCCAGAACTGGCCGGCCGCTACGCCGCTGCCGGGCAGGGCCTCCTGGTTTACGAAATCGTAGAGCTCCGGCTCGACCTCGATTCCATGCGTCTCGATGCGCTGTGTCACAGTATGGTTCCTGCCCCGGCGTTCCGCTGGCGGCAATTCTGCCCTAACCGTGCGGTCCGTGGGTCCTTGAATCCCCGTTCCGCGGCCCAACGATCTGATTCGGATTCCCCCATTCCCGCCGAGGTCATCATGTCGCTACTCTTTTCCAGCACCACGCTGGGACCCCTGAACCTGCAGAACCGACTGGTCATGTCGCCGTTGACGCGCAGTCGCGCGATCGGCAATGTGCCGAACGAGCTGATGGCGCAGTACTACGGACAGCGCTCGTCGGTCGGGCTGATCATCACCGAGGGCACATCACCGTCACCGAATGGTGTGGGCTACGCGCGCATTCCCGGCGTGTACTCGGCGGCCCAGGTCGCAGGCTGGAGCCGGGTCGCCACGGCGATCCATGCCGGTGGCGCAAAGACGTTCATGCAGCTCATGCACTGCGGGCGAATCGCCCATCCGCTGAACCTGCCGGAGGGTGCACGGATCGTGGCGCCGTCCGCGATTGCAGCGGCGGGTGAGATGTTCACCGATTCGGCCGGGATGCAACCATACGGGACGCCCGTGGCCATGACGAGCGCCGACATCCACTCGACGATCGGAGAGTACGCGCAGGCGGCGCGCAACGCGCTGCAGGCCGGATTCGACGGCGTCGAGTTGCACGGCGCGAATGGGTACCTGCTCGAGCAGTTCTTCCGTCCAACCTCAAACCGGCGCACCGACGCATATGGCGGTTCGCTCGAGGGGCGCGCCCGCTTCGTTCTCGAAGTCGCCGAAGCGGTCACGGGCGCGATCGGTCCGGAGCGGGTGGGCATCCGCCTCTCGCCCTTCGGTGTGTTCAACGACATGCCCCTGTATCCGGAGCTCGAAGCCGACTACACGTATCTGGCACAGCAGCTCAATGCCCGTGGCCTCGTGTACGTGCACCTGGTCGACCATTCCTCAATGGGCGCTCCGGTGGTCCCGGATTCGATGAAGGCAGCGATCCGGCACGTGTTCACGCGCACCCTGATCTTGTCGGGCGGCTACGACTACGCGCGTGCGGAGAGTGACCTCGCGGCAGGCCGCTGCGACCTGATCGCCGTCGGCAAGCAGATGCTGGCGAATCCCGACCTGCCGCGTCGCTGGCGCACCGGTGCGGCACTGAACGCGCCCGATTTCAGTACTTTCTACACTCCAGGACCGAAGGGCTATACGGACTATCCAGCGCTCGCCTGACCCACCGCGTGCAGCAAGACGGAGCCAGCGGTACAGAGCAGCAGTACCGCCCAGCCGGGTGTCCGCCAGCGCAGCAGCAGCAGGCCGATCGCGGCGAGTGCGAGATCCATCGGCCTGAAGATCGCGCTGGTGAATACCGGGGTGCATAGCGCGGCAAACAGGACGCCTACCACGGCCGCATTGATCCCCCGCAGCGCACGGCGTGCGCCCTCGCGACCGGCGAGCGATTCCCAGAACGGTGTCACGCCGAACACCAGCAGGAACGAGGGCAGGAAGATCGCGAGCAGGCACAGCGCGGCGCCGGGCCAGCCGTGCGGCCGCGGTGTCATCGTTGCGCCCAGATAGGCGGCGAAGCTGAACAGCGGGCCAGGCACCGCCTGCGCGGCAGCGTAGCCTGCCAGAAAGCGCTGGTTGGAGATCCAGCCGGGTGGCACGACCTGCGCCTGCAGCATGGGCAGCACGACGTGGCCGCCACCGAATACCAGCGAGCCGGTGCGGTAGAAGCGATCCACCAGGGCCAGCGCGTGATTCCCGCTCAAGGCCGCCGCCAGCGGCAAGGACCCCAGCAGCAACAGGAATGCCGCCAGCGAGACGGCGCCGAAACGGCGAGTGAGCGCGCTGGTGCCCGCAGGGGCAGCGGACAACAGATCATCGCCGGTGTGCGGCAGGATCCATCCGGCGGCAGCGGCGGCGATGAGCACGACGATCTGCGTCAGTCCAGCGGTGCCCCACAGGCAGGCCAGCGCGGCGGCGCCAGCGAGGACCCATTGCATCGCGGTTCGACAGAACTGTCGGCTCATGGCGATCACCGCCTGAGCCACGACCGCGACAGCCGCGACCAGCAGACCGTGGATCCAGGACGGATGAAGCAGCAGTTCGGAATCGACGACGTTCAGTCCAAACACCACCAGCAGCAGCGCCGAGGGCAGCGTGAATCCGGTCCAGGCCGCGAGCGCACCCATCACTCCCGCTCGGCGCAGCCCGATTGCGATTCCCATCTGGCTGCTCGCCGGGCCGGGCAGGAACTGGCACATCGCCAGCAGGCCGGCGAATTCCTGCTCCGCGATCCAGACGCGGCGCTCGACAAATTCCCGGCGGAAATAGCCGATGTGTGCGATCGGGCCACCGAAGGAACTCAGGCCAAGCCGCAGGAACACGAGCAGCACCTGCAGCAATGGACGGTCCGATTCCACTTTGGACACGGTTCACCCTCTCCTGGACCGCTGCGCCCTGATGCGAATAGCGGTACAGATCCTCGATGCAGATGCGTCGCCAAGCAAGCCATGGCCGGTCGGCGGCCAAGCGGGTATACGAGCGCACCTGTGACGCGCCTCACAGGGCTCCGGGACGTGAAGCTTCGGGCTCGCTGGATTTGCTAAGCTTTCCCGGTTCAGGAGCGAACACAGCAGGCGCGCATGGATCGCAAGGCGACCGGAGGATCCCGGTCGGGGCGCCGGGAGTCCAGCACCTTCGTTAGCGCAGGATCAACCTATGGCGTTTGGTTGGCTCAACGCACGCCACGCCGCCGACGCGGGGTCGGCGCTTGCGGACGAGTACGCACCGGTCGCGGCCGGAAGGCGTCCGACCTCCGGACACTCTTCCACAAGCCGCGACCCTGGCGCGGCGTTGCAGGAGCTGTTGCGTCGCGCGGAACGCGAGATGCACGCACTCCGGCTGAACGTCTACCAGAAGGCGCGATTCGCCAACGCTTTCAAGTGGCGCCTGCTCGAGAATGGCGTCGGGCAGCAGCTCGCCGATGAGGTCACGGCGCACTTGCTGCTGCACCTGTCGGCGCAGTCGGGCGCAACCAGCAGGCCAGCGGAGACGCCGCCAGCACTCGCGCCCGTGAATCCCGCAGGCACTGGCACGGTGCGCACCCTCGTCGGTCAGGGCGACCAATACATGGCCAGCGGCGCCTATGAGGAAGCGATTCGCAGCTACGAGAGCATGCTGACGCTGGATCCGCGCAATGCCGTAGTGCTCAACAGCCTCGGCGCGGCCCTGATCAAGCTCGGCCGCTACAAGGAAGCGGAGCCGCATTTCCGCAGATCGCTGCGCATCCGGCCCAACAGCGCCGACGCACTGGGTAATCTGGGTTCCCTGCTGCGCTGGCGGGGACTGCAGGGCGCTTCGGAGCAGACGCTGCGCCGCTCGCTGCGGCTCAAGGCGGGCGATGCGGATGTACGCAGCAGCCTCGGCATGACCCTGCTCGGCATGGGGCGCACGAATGAGGCGAGCGCGCAATTCGAAAAGGCCCTGAAGATCTCCGCACGGCATCCGGGAGCGTTGCTGGGCATGGGGCAGATTGCGAAGACCGAGGGTCGGTTTGACCAGGCCGCGGTACTGTTCCAGCGCGTGCTGGACACGGATCCGAAGGTACCGAGCGCTCTGGCGCAGCTGGCGAGCCTGCGCAGAATGACCGTCACGGACGGCGCGTGGCTGCAGCGTGCCGAGGCGCTGGCGGCGAGCACACTGTCACCGTTGGAGGAATCGGACCTGCGCTTCGCGATCGGCAAGTATTACGACGACGTCCGCGACTACGACAGGGCCTTCCAGAACTACCGACGCGCCAACGAACTCCAGAAGGCGGTGGCGGACAACTATGACGGTGCGGCGCGTACGCGCCTGGTCGACGACCTGATCGGCACGTACACGCGTGCGGCGCTCTCGACGCCACAGCCCGGCGGCTCGACGTCCGCGCGGCCGGTATTCATCGTGGGCATGATGCGCTCGGGCACGTCCCTGGCCGAGCAGATCATTGCCTCGCATCCTGCCGTGCACGGCGCCGGCGAGCTGGCGTTCTGGAGTGAAATGGCGCGAAAGCACGAGACCATCATTCGTCGGAACCTGCCCGACGAGCCGCTGCGCGCAAAGCTGGCTTCCGAGTACCTGGCGGTCCTGGACACGCGCTCCTTCCATGCCCGGCACGTGGTCGACAAGGCGCCGGTCAATTTTGAAAACCTCGGGCTGATCCTCACCGTATTCCCGAATGCCCGCGTCATTCATATGCGGCGCGATCCGATGGACACCTGCCTGTCGTGCTACTTCCAGCAGTTTTCGGCCGCACTGAATTTCACGCTGGAACTCACCGATCTCGCTCACTACTATCGCGAATACCAGCGGCTGATGGCCCACTGGCGCGCAGCGCTGCCCGCCGGCTCGATGCTCGAGCTGCCGTATTCGCAGCTGGTCGCGGACCAGGAGCGGTGGACGCGCCGCATGCTCGAATTCCTGGAGCTGGACTGGGATCCGCGCTGCCTGGACTTTCACCAGACTCAACGTTCGGTCGTCACCGCCAGCGCCTGGCAGGTGCGGCAGAAGATCTGCGCTCATTCAGTCGAGCGCTGGCGTCACTACATCAAATATCTGGGTGCGTTGCGAGGGCTCGAGGACCCGGAGTCCTGAAAGAATCGATCAATGTTCGGTGCCGCACCGACAGGCAAAACCGCAATTGTGTGGTATGCTCCGCGCCGGCCGCACCGCCCTATTACTAGAATCAGCAGCCGCGGGGTCCCACCAGTGTCGACGATCGAAAGCGTCAGGCATCAGAAGCGTGCCATCATCGGTCAGTATTGCCGCTCCAGCGATCTCAAGGGCCTCGCGCAGGTGCTGACTACGCTGATACCACTCGCAACGCTGTGGTGGATAGCGGTGCTTGGCGATCGCGCCTCGGTCCAGGGTGGCCACTGGCTCACGGCCGCGGCGATCCTGCTGATGACGCTGTTCACGCTACGTGTGTTCGCGCTGATGCACGAATGCGGTCATGGCAGTCTGTTCCGCTCCGTATGGCTCAATCGCACGGTGGGTTTCGCACTTGGAGTCCTGTCCGGGATGCCGCAGTACGTTTGGTCGCAGCATCACAACTACCACCACGCCCACAACGGCAACTGGGAAAAATACCGTGGCCCGTATGCGACGCGGTCAGTAGACGAGTATGCGGCCATGACCGCGGCACAGCAGGCGATGTACCGACGCAAGTGCAGCATCGCGGCTGCGCCGCTCGCGGGTTTCATCTATCTGATCTTCAATCCGCGCTTCACCTGGATCAGAGGCAGTATCGGTCTGCTCGCGCACATGGCGCGGGGAAAGCTCGCGCGGCCGGAGCTATCGCTGCGGCAGCACGCCGCGCTGTTCCGGACCTGCTACTGGAAGTCGCCGCGCGAGTACTGGCACATGTTCTGGAACAATGTCGCGCTGTTGAGCATCTGGGTAGCGATGAGCTGGATCATCGGCACCGGGCTGTTCTTCGTGATCTACCTGTGCAGCGTGTCGGTCGCCGGCGCCGCAGGCATCGTGCTATTCACCGTGCAGCATAATTTCGAGCACTCCTATGCCAGCGACAGCGCGCACTGGGACTACGACGCTGGCGCGATCCGCGGGACCAGCTTCCTGGTCCTGCCGCGGTGGCTGAACTGGTTCACGGCGAACATCGGCTACCATCACATCCATCATCTCTCGGCAAGCATCCCGAACTACCGGCTGGTGCGCTGTCACGAGGAACACCAGCACCTGTTCCAGGAAGTGACCCGCCTGCGCCTGTCGGAGGTTTGCCACTCCCTGAAATGCATTCTCTGGGATCCTCGCTCCCGGCAGATCATTTCCGTGGCGGAATATCTGCGGCAGACCTGAAGCTTTGGGGGTCCGCTGCCGGAGGTAAGACATGCCCCGGCGGAGATCCGCCGGGGCATCCGGTAGCCGGCCGTTGCGGCCAGGTCAGAACTTCGTGCTGATCGTCAGGCCCCACTCCCGCGGGCGACCCGGCGTGCCGACGTCGTTATAGAGGTTCGGCACCAGGTAGCCGTTGATGCGGTAGTACTGGTTGAGCAGATTGGTCGCAAACAGCGCGACTTCCCACTTGTCCTGCGGTGACTGCCAGGTAACCCGGCCGTTCATGATGCCGTAGGACGCGATCTGGACCCGGTTGGTGAAGTCATTGGTAGTCCACGCCGAGCTCTGCCAGCCATAGTCCAGGCGCGCGATCGCGTGCGAGGACTGGCCGATCGGCATGTCGTAGGACAGTCCACCGCTGATGGAATTCTCTGGCGCGTACGCCAGAGTCTGGCCAACCGTGATGTTCGCCGTGACGCCGGTGGCCAGCGCAGTGACCTTCGCACTGTTGTAGCCGTAGCTGTAGTCGAGCATCAGATGGTCGAACAGCGACCAGTAGCCGTCGATCTCGATTCCCTTGGTGACGGCCTTGCCGGCGTTGCGGGTCACGTTGATCTTGTTGACGTCCTGGCTGACCTGCAGGTCATTGTAGGCACCGTAGAACAACGCGATGTTGAAGCGCAGCCTGTGGTCGAGCCATTCGGACCGCATGCCGACTTCGTAGTCATCCAACGTTTCGGGCGTATACGGAATCAGCACGATGGGCACCGTATTGGTCGGCGTGGCACCGCCGCGGTTGAAGCCCTCCGAATAGCTCGCGTAGGTCATGATGTCCTTCGTCCACTGGTACGTGATCGTACCCTTGGGCGCCGTGTTGGTGAAATTGCCGTCGATCACCGCACCGGATGGCCCTGCGCCATTGGTCGCGACACTCGGGATCGGTTCGCAGCACTTCACGGGCAGCACGTACCCCGGAACGAAGTTGCGCACATTGACACTGTCCCTGTTGTAGCGCACGCCGGCGTTCAACGACAGCTTGTCGGTAACCTTGAACGTCCAGTCTGTGAACAGCGCGTAGCCATGCGAGTAGTTGAACTGCAGCGAGTTCACATCGGCGTTGCCTGCCGCTCGGCCGCCCACCGGTCCTCCGTTCGCATCGGTGAAGGTTGGGTAGGCCGCGCTGGTCAGCGGGTTGATATGGCTCGTGAGCCAGGCGATCGCCGCGGCGTTGTTCGCCGGGTTCACCCCGAGTTTCAGGTCGTTCTGGAACCAGTTCATGCGGTGCGCGCGCCGGTCGTCACTGTAGGTATACACGCCATTGGTGCCGCTCCAGCGCGTACTATTGAACTGCAGCTGGGCTTCCAGCGTGCCCTCGTCCTGCTCGTTGTAGTTCTTGCCTTCGAAGATGTTCCACACGGTCGCATCAAAATCGGTGTAATCGTAGTTCTTCACCTTGCGGTAACCGCCGAGAATCTTGCCGACCCATTGGTCCGAGAACTCGTAGATCATCGTATTCGTGAAGCCCGAGATCTGCGTGTACAGGTCCGGCCCCTGGTAATTGCTCGCCGTCTTCCATTGCTGTGTGGCGCCGTAGGCCCAGGTCTGCGGAATCGTCAGGCCGATCGCGTTGTACAGACAGGTGAGATCAGGAGCGGACTTGCCGGCGGGATGCGTCGTGGCGCAGGGATTCGCGGCTCCCGGAGTGCCGGTCGCGATCGCCCAGTCGGTGATCGGGTTGCCGTTATTCTTGTCGTTCTCCCAGGATGCACCGACGCGCCAGCTGAACTTGGCTGTAGGCTTCCACAGGATGTCGACATTCGCGAGCGTGTCGTCTTCGCTGCCATAGATCTGGGGCGTCGTGACGCTCTGCATGTAGCCGTCGCGCGTCAGCTTGGCGACCGTGACCTTGGTCAGCAGGGTGTCGGTGAGCGGCAGATCAATCGCGGCGGTCAGGTCGTAGCGATTGAACGCTCCGGTCGTGAGCTTGATTCTTGCCCCCAGCGTGTCAGACGGCGCCTTGGTCACGTACTGGATCGCGCCACCCATGGTGTCCTTGCCGAACAGGGTGCCCTGCGGTCCTCGCAGCACTTCGACGTGGTCGACCTCGAGGATGTTGCCGAGCGGAATGCCGAAGGTTTCCGGGTGCGCGATGCCATCGTAATAGATCGTGACGTTACCGATGCCGCGGATCTGGAATCCGCCTTCCTGCCGGCCGAAGAAGCCGTTGGAACCGTGGATGACCAGGTTCGGCACCATGCGGTTGAAATTCTCCTGAGTCTCGATGCCGCGCTGCGTCAGCTGATCGCCGGTGATCGCGGTAATCGAAATGGGAACTTCCTGCAGGTCTTCCTCGCGGCGACGCGCGGTGACCACGATCTCCTCCAGACCAACGGCGGTCGCAGACGCGCCGGTTGCCGAAGCGGTTGATTCGTCGCCGGCCGCAGCCGCTGCACCCGCGCCCGTGCCCGCCAATACGGCCGCCAACGCAACCCGAAGGCACGCGCGCGTGCCGTGATTTATAGACATGACTCTCCCCTATGCTGACGTAATGACCCCTGCAGTCCCTCGGCTCGCTCTATCGGCGAGCGCTGGCGAGTCGCTGCTTCTGTACGAAAAAATCCCGGTGGGCTTACGCCCTACCTGCGATCGCCATCAGTCTCCTGTCGGCGGTATTGTTGACCAGTCTTGTTGACATTCTTGATAGCAATATTTCCGACACGAAGATTCGCACAGTTTTGTCGATTTTGAAAGTGATATTTGTCCTTCTAAAACATAGTGTTGAGATGCCAGACGGATGAACCGGGATGGGTCAAGGGCGTATTGAAATGGTCACGGCAGATTTGTACGCCATAGCGAAATTCTCCGCCAGATTGACCTGTCCGGCGAGGTATGGGCACTGCCCAACTGCGGGCCCGAAGGACGCTATGGCGCGTCTGGATTGCTCGTCGCACCCCATCGATACGAAATGCCGAGCCATGCACCGCGTGGCACGCCGACGCTCCGGAACTGTTCGGAACGCCAGTTCGCACCGGTAGGATCGAACGATTCAGCGGGCCCGGTGAACACGTTCTGACCGAGCGTCGCGAATGTGAAGTACCGCTGATCAAAGACGTTGTTGATGCGGGCGAACACGCTCCACCGCGTTGAAGGCTGGAACTGCGCATCGAGGTTCACCATGACGTATCCGGGAAGCGGGCCGTTGCGGTCCTGGTTGCTTTCATCGCCCCGGGCGAACTGGTTGGACTGCCCGATGGCGGACACTCCCATCCCGAATCGCCCCCTCTCGTACTGGGCGCGGAGTTTGAAGACGTGCCGCGGTATGCCCGGGATGGCGTCGCCGGGAACAACCTTTATCTCCGTGCAGCTCGGGCAGCTGATGCCCATGGCAGCGGAGTTGGCCGGACTGTCCAGCACCAGCGAACTGCGGAATGTCGCCTCCAGATACGTGTAGTGCGCGCTCATGGAGAAGCTGCCTGCCTTCGCATCCACGCCCAGCTCCACTCCCTGGCGGCGCGTTTGACCGACGTTCTGAAAGTACCCGGCGCTGACCGCGCCACCCCCGCTCGACACGAACTGAATGTCGTCGTCAAGATTCGTCCTGAACACCGCGGCCGTGAAGGAGGCATGTGAGCCCAGCGAGCCGCGGCCGCCCACTTCGATGGTCTTCGCGATGACAGCTCTCAGTGGCGGATCGGCCGAGAAGGCATTGGGCAGGCTGCACGGTGCGCTGGGATCCGCGCAGGTCAATTCGACCGGCGTGGGTGTCCGCATGCCCTCCTCGTAGCGCCCATAGAACGTCAGTGCGCGCGAGGGATTGAAGGTCAAGCCTGCCGCGGGGTTGAAGCGATCGAAGGTGTCATGACCATTGAGCGCCGCGCCCAATTGATCCTCCAGCGCGACGCCGGCGTCGTTGTAGCGCCCGGCCAGGTTCAAGTAGAGACGATCGCCGATCTCGAGCGTATCCGAGACATAGACTCCCGATGTGTGGTTGGTCGCGTGCAGTTGCGTGCTGAGAAGCTCAGGCGCATTGGAGGAAGTATCACGGGATGACCCGGCCTCCTGGCTGTACTGCCGGAAGCTCGTGGTTCCGCGATCGTAGCTGGCGCCCATGATCAGCGTGTTTCTGTGGCCGGACCAGTCGGTTCGTCCGACCAGCTGCACGGTCACACCGGGGCGATACTGATCGACCTGTTCGATCGCGTTCCCCGTCGGCTCATTGCCCGGACCAAGTGCGAGGGTAGGATCGTAGTCGTTGTTGACATTGCTATTGAGCACCGAGGTGCTGACCTTGCGATAGTAGAGTGTCTCCGAGAGCGTCCATGCGGACCCAAAGCGATGGCTCGCGTTGAGATCCACGAATACCATCTGATCCGTCTGAGTATCCGGCCAGGTGTAGGACTGAAGCGGGTCGGACAGAAACGATCGCGGCAGCGCCTGGTTGCCCGCCAGGTTGCTGCTCGCGTAGGTCACAGCCAGCGTCACGTCACTCGCGGCGTCGCGATACCCCACCTTGCCGAAGCCCTGTCGCACGCGGCTGGGGTTGTGCTCGCCCCAGCCCTCGTCATCGAACAGGTTGCCCGCCAGGAAGTAGTCCAGACGCTCGCCGTGACCACCTGTATCCAGCTCGGCTATGCGACGGCCGAAGGACCCGCCCTGCAGCTCGAAGCCGGTGCCGGTCGCATCGAAGCCGCGCTTGGTCGTAACCACGATGGCACCGCCGAGCGTATTGAGCCCGAACACCGGATTGGACCCGGGAGTCACCTCGAGGCTCGAGATCGCGGCCTGCGGGATCAAGTCCCAGTTCACCGCATCCGCGAACGCTTCGTTGACCCGCACACCGTCGACGAACACCGACACACCCTGGGGTGTGCCGAGTACCGGCGAGCCCGTGAAGCCGCGGAAGTTGACGTCCGGCTGGAAAGGGTTGGCCTGGGTGTCATTGATGCTGACGCTGCCGACGAGCTGATTGAGCGCATCGGCGGCGTTTTCCGAGCGACCGCCAGCGAGCTGATTTGCCGTCACGCGCTGTACGTTGGCGGGGACTTCCGAGAGAAACAGGTCAGCACCCGGCAGCGGAGCCGTGATCACCACTTCGGGCAGGGATTGCGCCGGCGTGGCGCCGGCATTGGCCGCGAAGCCTGGCGGGGCCCAGAAAAGCTGCCCCAGTCCAGTGGCCGCCATCCACGTGCTCCACTGGATGCGACGTTCCATCGGCGCCATGCTGTCACCCAAGTCCCTGACGAGCCAAGGGAGTTTCTCCCGATCTCGGCCGCGCGCCAGCCCCCGCTGCGCGGCGAGTAAGATGGGGCGGGCCGTGAGCAAACTGAGATCCCCTGCCGCCAGAACGGATGCACTGATCGTCGCCGCCCTCACGATCGCGACGGCAGTCCTGTGCGCGCTGTTCGACTTCAGCGAGCTGCTGCGCCGCTGGACTGCTCCCTGGGAAAGGATTCAACTCGACGAGCTGCCCGCCATCTTCCTGGTCCTCGCCCTCGGATTGGCGTGGTTCGCCGCACGCCGGTATCACGAGGCGCGGCGCGAAGTCGCGCGCAGACGGACCGCTGAGGCGCAACTCGGCCTCGCCCTGGCCCATATGCGGCGCCTTTCGCAGCAACACGTAGCGCTGCAGGAGCAGGAGCGGCGTGCCATCGCGCGCGAGCTCCACGATGAGCTCGGGCAGTATCTGCAGGTGATCAAGCTGGACGCCGTGAACCTGCGGGATGCTCCGACCCGCGACTCCGTCTCGCTCTCGACGCAGGCCGGGGCGATCGTCGAGAGCTGCAATCATCTGCATGCCATGCTCACCGGATTGCTGCATCGACTCAGGCCCGTAGGGCTGGACGAACTCGGGCTGGCCGCGGCGCTCGAGCACTGCGTTGTGACCTGGCGCGCACGCCTGCCCGGAGTCGCCGTGCAGCTGACGAGTTCCGGTGAATACGGCGACGTAGCGGAAGCGCCCGCGCTGGCGGCGTACCGCGCCGTACAGGAGGCTCTCACCAATATCGCCAAGCACGCTGAGGCCAGCACCGTGTGCGTGCTGCTCGAGCGTACGCGCGACCCGCCATGCCACGACGCGATCCACGTCGAGGTCAGCGACGACGGCAGGGGTTGGGACATGAGGTCTCCCGCAGGTGGCCTCGGGCTGATCGGCATGCGCGAGCGCGTGGAGGGCCTGGGCGGACGGATGGAAGTGTCTGGCTCGCCGGGTCGCGGTGCACGAGTGCGCGCCTGGATTCCCGTTTCCACCAGCGACCACGGGGAATCGCCGTGACATCAGTGATCCGGGTCCTGCTCGTCGACGACCACGCGGTCGTGCGTGAGGGATACCGGCGACTGCTCGAGCGGGATCTGCGCATCCAGGTGGTGGGAGAAGCAGCCGAAGCGGTCAGCGCCTGTGAACTCGCGGCCTCGGTGGGGCCGCACGTCGTAGTAATGGATATCTCCCTCCCCGGTGGCAGTGGCCTGGAAGCCATGCGACGCATGCTCGTGCGCGAGCCAAAACTTCGCGTGCTGATCTTCAGCATGCACGGTGAGGCTATCTTCGTCTCCCGCGCGCTGCAGGCGGGCGCTCGCGGCTACATCACGAAGTCCAGTGCCCCGGAGGTGCTCCTGAAGGCCGTGTACGCGATCGCGCAGGGCGAACGCTATCTGAGCGCCGACGTTGCCGCGCAGGCTCCGACTCCCGTCCACGCTCTGCCATCGGTCGCCGACTCGTTGACGGCCCGGGAGTTCGAAGTGCTGCAGCGTCTCGCGCGGGGGGAGTCAGTCAGGGAGATCGGCGAGAAGCTTGGGCTGTCAGAGAAGACCGTCGCAAACCACCAGTCGGTCATCCGGGAGAAGCTCGGCGTAAGGAATGGCGCCCAGCTGGCGCGGCTGGCCGCGGAGCTGGGCCTCGCGCCGTGAGGAGGCCGAGGTCCGGGTATATCACAAGAGAGAGCTTGCAATGCAACTTCATGCGCACGATGGTC
>Ga0265313_10002433_pt1 | contig 16072 bp, 9 predicted proteins | sample 4123metaG_FD_203122 | JGI IMG/M metagenome (GOLD analysis project Ga0265313, IMG submission 203122) | Rhizosphere microbial communities from Carex aquatilis grown in University of Washington, Seatle, WA, United States - 4-1-23 metaG | ecosystem: Host-associated > Plants > Roots > Rhizosphere >...
TCACCATCCGCCGCAAGGAGCGCTGGTGCGTCATGGGGGTCAACGGCGCGGGAAAGTCGACGCTCTTGAAGCTGATAGCAGGTGCGACCGAGCCGGACAGCGGGAGTGTCGCCGTCGGCGCCAGCGTCAAGATGGGCTATTTCTCACAGCACGCCATGGAAGTGCTGGACGGCGAGCGAACGGTGTTCGAGTCCCTGGAGGATTCCTTCCCCCAGGCGAATCAGGGATCGCTCAGGGCACTTGCCGGTTGCTTCGGCTTTTCCGGCGATGATGTGGAAAAGAAGTGTCGCGTCCTGTCCGGTGGAGAAAAGGCTCGGCTGGTGATGGCCATCATGCTGTTCAACCCGCCCAATTTCCTGGTGCTCGACGAGCCCACCAACCACCTCGATCTTGATACCAAGCAAATGCTGATCACGGCGCTGGCCGCCTACGAGGGCACAATGCTGTTCGTGTCGCATGACCGATATTTCCTGGCGGCGCTGTCCAACCGGGTGCTGGAACTGACGCCGGAAGGTATCCACCAGTATAGCGGCAGCTACACGGAATACGTGGCGCGCACCGGGCACGAAGCCCCCGGTCTACGCGGCTGATCTGGCGCAGGCAATCTTTCGGAGCGGCATCAAAGGCAATATTCACGGCACGCTAGCCCTGGCGTGCGCTCCACATTCAGGTCACGGAGATGGTGTTAATACCCAGGTCGGACATCATCCGCCTGCGAGGTAAGGCGGCGAGGTCGGCCTCTTTCGTTTTCGGCCGCTCTCAGACAATTCATGCAACCGGTCCATGATGTCGATTGCCCCTCCCTCTCGCCGCTCGTACACTGCGCAAACCACTCACGCCGGAGCCCACCATGTCCGACCAAGATCGCATTATCGAACTCACCGCCGTTCTCTCCGACGTGGTGGCCCGGAAGCTGGAAGAAATCAAGAAGGTCACCGGCACCACCCGCATCCTGGCGCTGAACGCGTTGATCGAGGCGGCCCGGGCCGGTGAAGCCGGCAAGGGCTTCGCTGTGGTTGCCGGCGAGGTCAAGCACGTCTCGGAAAGCATCGACGGCATCACCCAATCCCTGGAGGCGGAAACCGCCGCTGCGGTGGAAGAATTGAGCCGGCTGGCCATCAGCCTCCGCAGCCAGGCCTCCTAACCCGCCCCATGAAATTCGGCCCTCTCCTCGCCCTGGCCATTGCGGTATTGCTCGCCGGCAAGGCCTTAGCCGGCTGGGACGAAGGGGTGACTGCCTATCAGCGCCAGGACTGGACCAGGGCCGCCGCAGAATTCCGGCCACTGGCAGCTCAAGGCAACGCCGGCGCCCAGGCTCGCCTCGGCCATATGCTGTTCGCCGGCCTGGGCGGAATCCGTGATGATAATGAGGCCATCAAACTTCTGAACAGCGCCGCCGCCGCCGGCGACCCCGTGGGGCAACATTGGCTGGCCTCCGCCTATTTCATCGGTCGCGCCGTGCCCAAGGACCAGGCCACTGCCCTGGTATGGTTCGGCCGTGCCGCCGCCCAGGATTATCCCGAAAGCCTGCAGGCCCTGGGGGAAATCAACTTCAACGGTCTCGGCGTCACCAAGGACGAGAGCAAGGGCGTCGGCTATTTCCGCCGTGCCGCCGATGCCGGTCTGGCTGTATCCCAGGAGAAAATCGCTGATCTCAGCTGGAACGGCAGGGCCATGCCCCAGGATCGGACCATGGCGGTGGAGTATGCGCAAAAGGCCGGGCAGGCCGGGCGTCCCGGAGCCCAGTTCATCCTCGGCCTCGCCTATCTGACCGGCGACGGTACCGCCAAAGACCCCGTCCAGGCCAGCCAATGGTTCGGCAAGGCCGCCGCTCAGGGCCATCCCCAATCCCAACACAATTTCGGGGCATTGATGGTCAATGGCGTCGGCATGCCAAGAAACCTTGTGGAGGGATATTTCTGGCTGGCCGTGGCGGCGGAACGGGCACCGGGCACTCTGAAGCCCACCTATGAAAAAGAACGCGATCTGATTGGCAGCAAGATTTCGCCGTCCGATGTGGAAATAGCGCGGCAGAGAGTTGCCGTCTGGCAGCCTGCCCAGGGCGGCAAGGTGCTTGCCATCGTTCCACAGCCGCCCTCAGCCTCGCCAAACCCGGCCCCTGGCACAGACGTTGGCCCGCAGGTCTCTGCCGGCTCCGGTTTCGTCGTCTCGCGCGATGGCGCGGTGGTAACCGCCGCCCATGTGATCGAGCGCTGCAGCGCCGTGACCGTGGTCCCGGCCAACGGCCCCCCCCTGATTGCCAGCGTGTTGGTCAAGGACAGCACAAACGACCTTGCGGTCCTCCGCACCGGGCTACGCCTGAGCGATGTTGCCCGCTTCCGCGAGGATAAGCCGCTGCGTTCCGGTGATCCGGTGGTGGTGGTGGGTTTTCCCCTCGCCTCCCTGCTCTCGCGCGAGGCCAATGTCACCGCCGGCGTGGTCAGCGCCATGGCGGGCATCCGCGGCGACCAGCGCTATTACCAGCTGACCGCCCCGGTGCAGAAGGGCAATTCCGGCGGCCCCCTGGCGGATATGAGCGGCAATGTGGTGGGTGTCGTCTCGTCCAAACTGAACGCCATGAAGATCGCCGCCCAATCCGGCGATCTGCCGCAGAACATCAATTTCGCCATCAAGGGCGACTTGACGCGAAAGTTCCTCGACGACGCCCAGATCAGCTACGAGACTGCGCCGGCTACAACCCCGCTGTCCTCGGCCGATGTAGGCGAACGCATCAAGCGCGTCACCGTCTTCATCGAGTGCAAGGTCAACTGAGCGGGGCTATTTGGTCTTGAGATCGAGAGTCTGGCGACCATCGCGGCTGCGAGCGCGGATGGACCGGCTGCGCTCGGGGTCCAGGTCCACCGTCATTTCCGGCCGGTAGGTCCTGTCTGATCCCAGCGTCTGATCCACCACCAGCCCCAGGGCGGCGGCACCACCAGTGGCGACGATCAGCGCCGAGTTTCCCCAAATCCAGCCGCTGGGCGTGGAATTGAGGCTGTTCACCGTCCGGCGGAAGCCAGGGGCGATGCAGGACACCGTCACCGGCGCGGCGGAATGGGGTATGGTCAAGGTCTCCGGGGTCTCGACGCTGGCGGCATAGCCGTCCTGACCGGAAAGCTCGCAGTGGGCGACCACCGGATTGGTGCGGATATGGACCTCGGACTCCGAGGCATTGAACACCGAGGCGCAGCCAGCCGCCGCCAGGGCAAAGGCGGGCGAAACCAGCCGGCGCCGGAATCGCTTCGGCAAAGACGATGATGTGCTCAGGGGGCCACCGTTTCCTGCTTGAGCGAATAGAAGGTTCGCATGCGCCGCTGATGCAATTCCAGCAGCTTCCAGCGAGCCACCGGTATATCGCGCACCATGCTGCCCGGCACAAGCAGCAATTCCGTCCGCATGCTGGCCACCAGCTTGCCGGCCCCCGGCATGCCGAACAGAACCTCGGATTCGTTGAAGGGTTCGCCGATGCCGCAGTACTCGGCCACATTACCGTCGATATGGCGTTCCAGCATGCCATCGCGGACCATGAACACGGCGTCCTTGCCCGTGGTCTCCACCTCTTCGCCGGTGGCCAGGTAATAAGGCTCTGAGGCCTCGGCGATGCGGACCTCGGTGAGATTGGACAGGCTTTCGCCGAACAGCCATGTGTGATTGAAGAAGTCGCGCAGATGCGACAGGCGCCAGATGCGCTCGGTCATCTCGTTGCGTTCGACGAAGCTGCTGTAGAGCATGGCCGGAATGCGCAGCGCGCGAACAAAGCTGAGCGCCCGAAAGGTCTCGCGCGAGGGCTCGCCCGAAAGAGCATAGGACTCGCCCACCATGGCGCCGGCCGACAGGACGGCGTTATGGTCGCTGTCGGACTCAATGGTCTCCACCAGACCGGTGAGGATCAGATGGATATCCTCGCAGGAGCTGCCTTCCCGCAGCACGATGCTTTCCGGGTTAAAGGTCACCACCGGGTGATTGAGCAAAATCCGGATCTGGTGCTCGGGCACGCCGAGGAAATACTCCGCCAGATAGCCGTGAGCATCGCGCAGCCGGTATTCCTGATAGGAGGGAATGAGTTCGTCCACGGTGCCGAAGGGCGCACCCGAACCGATACTCTTCTGCGCCCGCGTCAGCGGTAGAGCGGTATGAGCAAGGATGATCTTGCCCGAAACATCATCGCGGAAATCCTCGGCGCAGCCATGGATCAGTCCGCCGCCAATATCGAGTTTCTTGATGTCGGCGGGAGTCAGGTAGTCGCGCCGCACCTCGGCCATCAATTCGCTACTGATCCCGTGGTGGGTCTCGTCGTCATCGACCATTTGCCCCAGCACGTCCAGCGAAACGATATCGGCCATATGAGCATAGGAGCGATAGCCCTCTTCCCACGGGGTGCGGAAGTGGAACACCGTGGTCTCCACCGGATGGGGCGAGAACATGGGCAGCACTTCCAGTCCTTCGATGTTGTTCCACATCCCGAGATCCAGATCGCAAATCTCGAAATACTCGCCGAAGGATTCCTCTGCGATAGCGGTCAGCGCCGCGAGCTTCTTAGCCACCGAGGATCGCACCGCCGGCACGGCGTAGTATTTGATGCGATGATCGGCACGGAACAGCGTGGTCAGGCCGCAGAAATGGTCGTCGTGGCAATGGGTGTGGAAAATGCCTTCCACCTCCTGCACGCCGATGCCCAGTGCCTGCAAGGCAGCATGGATGTTGGGGCCGGCATCGAGCAGGTAAACCTTGCCCTGGAAGACGATGATCGTGGAAATTGCGGCGCGCTCGGCGTCCCAACCGTCGCCCTCGCCGGAATGGACGATAGTGAAATAGCCGCGCTCCAGGTCGTGATAGCCGAGATGATAGGGCGTCTGATAAGTGCGCCCCATGCCGAGATTAAGATCGACGATGGCTGTTTCATCGTCATAGACGAACTCGAATACGTTGAGTTCCAGGCGCCGGACCGTTACTCCGCCGGGCAGGATCGCCGGACCGTCGCCGATGACGCAGGTATCGAGCAGATCGCGCGGCGGCCGGATGGCGCCGAACGCAAAGCGGAGCTTCATGCGCATCCATTCCTGCGCCATCTCGGCGGGCACGCCGGCAGCCATCATCTCGGCCTCGGACAGCAGGCCGTAATTGCCGCGCATGACGTATTCCAGCTGGGCCTCGACCTGCTGGGCCAGCCCCATGATCAGCGGCTTGCGGCTGGTGCAGTTGGGGTGGCCGGGAATGATCATGCCCTGGCGATAGAGCATCTGCAGGATGGGAAATTCCGACAGATTGCAAAAGGCGCCGTTCTGCAGCGAAACATCGGACAGCAGAATTGCGTTGGGGCCGGTCTCGAAGGTGACCCCGGCCCGCTCGGTGGGAACGATCAGGCCGCGCTTGATGAGGTGCTTGACGCTGTCGGCGGGACAACCGCACAGGACGCGCAGATCGGCCTCCGGCACCTCGACCCAGCTGATTCCGGGCGACACCGGAACCACGCGCATGCGGCTGCCCGCAGCAGGTCTATTGGCCGGGACGGAACTGGATTGTCGTCCCGATTTTGGCATCAGCCACCAACCATGAAGAAGGCGGACCAGATATAGGGCATGCTCCACTGTGAATTTCTGAGCATTTCCAACTGTGCCTCACGCAATGCATCATGCGGAGTCTTGCCTGCCAGCAACCGTTTGTAAAGAGCCGCCATCAAAGTCTGGGTTCCGGCGTCGGAAACTTCCCAAAGCGACGACACCACCGATTGGGCACCAGCCTCCTGGAACGCCCGCCGCAGACCATAAACGCCCTCGCCCTCGTGGACCTCGCCCAGACCGGTTTCGCAAGCCGACAGGATTGCCAGTCTGGTGCCGGTGAGATCGAGCCCCAACACCTCCAGCGCCGTCAGCACGCCGTCATTGTCGGTGTCGATATCACCCAGCACTTGGGCATTGGAATTGATGCCGGCGAACGCCAGACCGGCTCGCAGCAGCGGATTGTCACCGGGCGGCGGGAATTGGAAGTCGCTGGAGCGTTGCAGTTTCAGCAGGCGCTTGCGGAGCGTGTCGTCGGCCTTGAGGAAGAAGCCATGGGTAGCGATGTGCAGCACCTCCGGCGGCTGCTCCATGTCGCGCAGCACCTTTTCCTGGGCATTGCCCTTGGAATAGATGACGGTGGGCTTTCCCTGGCCCTCCACCGTCTTCATGATCAGCTGCCCTTCCTTTTCTGCACCGGGAAGCGGATCGAATTTGAGGCCGCGCATGCCCGACATGCCACGCACCGAGGACTGCATGTCGGAGGACCCGGCGGAACGGCTCTTGGCTTTTTCCAGCGTCGCCTTGCCCACCACCTCGTCAGTGTTGTAGTCGGGGCCGGCATTGATCAGGTAGCCCCCCTTGGCCGGCGGCAGGCTCGACGGCAACAGGTCGCGGGAGGAAGTCAGGATGTGCAGGTCGATCCGCTCCATCAGGTATTTGCGGTTCTTCTCCACCAGGGCGGCGAAAGGCAGGATATTGAGGCTGCCGTCGGGCACCATGTAGACCTTGGTGCGGTCTTTGAGCTGACGATCCAGCGGCTGCCACACGAGGGTATCCACCGCCAGCCCGGAATCCAGCAGGTCGTCGATCTCGATGTCTTCGTTCTGGATGTCGGTGCGATATTTCAGGATTGCCGCGTCGATGGCCGGCAGGCTGTCGAACTTAACCAGTCCAAACACCGGATTGCCGCCATCCTTGCGCATCACCGCCGCCACCAGCTTCTGCTGGCCGTCCTCGCCATAGATGAAGAAGTCCACCAGGGCGGCATCGGCCGGCAGGGCCTTGATCAATTCGTCGATGCCGATAGGCTTGACCGACTGCTGGAACCGAACACTGGAGCGACCGAGCGCGCCCTGCAATTCGTTGACCTTCTCTTCCAGCCCGTTCATGACCTCGACGTGGTTCTCCTTGGTCTCCTCGGTCGGCCCCGACAGGGTCAGTGCCGCCAGGCGCTTGCGCACCTCGGTGAGTTCGGTGGTCAGACGGGCCAGCTCCGGATCGCGCGACAGCCGCGCCACCTGCTGAATCTCGGAGGCCACCTTTAGCAGGATGCCCTTGCGGTTGAGGCTCACCTCCATCAGGGCCTTGCCCGCCACCGTCTCGTCCATCTTGGCCAACAAAGCAACATAGCTGGCCAGTTCCGGACTGTGCAGCCGGACATAACCCTCGCGGGCATTGTCACCGGTGACATAGAGAACACGGTTGAGGAATTCGGTACGGCGCTGGTAGGTGGTACGCCGGGTCTCGAAGGCTGATTTGATATCGCCCCTGTCTTCCTGGACCGAGGCCAAAGTGTTCAAGGTCTCGAAGGTGTAGGGATGGGCCGGGCCGAGAACGGATTCGTCGGCGGCCAGAGTCTTTTTCAGCAGAGCCTCGGCCTCGGGCAGGCGCTTCTCGCTGCGGTAGAGCGCGGCCAGATCGTGCATGGACCGCAGGGTGTCGATATGCTTCTCCCCCAGCACGGCGCGGCGCGACGCCAAGGCCACATCGAAATTCTGCTCGGCTTCCTTGAGCTTGCCCTGCTTGTGCTGGGCCCGCGCCAGATTGTTCAGCGCCTTCAAGGTATTCTGGTGCCTGGGACCATAGGCCTTCACCCAGGCCTCGTGGACCTGCTTGAACATCACCGCCGCCCGCTCGTACTCGCCCTTGAGCATGTAGAGATAGGCTAGGTTGTTGGTGCTGGCGATAGTGTCGGGGTGCCTGGGGCCGATAGTCTTGGTAAAGACGGTGATCACGCTCTGATACAGCGGCTCAGCCTTGTCGAACACCCCCTGGCTCTCATACAGCAGGGCCAGATTGTTCATGGTGGTGAGTGTGGCCGGGTGGGTCTCGCCGAAAGCCTTGCGGCTGCCGTCGAGGGCGCCGCGCAGATAGGGCTCCGCCCGTTCGTAGATGCCTTCCTTCTCCAGGATTTCACCCAGGTTGTTGGCGGCGATCACCGTCGAGCGATGCTGGTCGCCCAGAACGCGATGATACCGCTCCCACGCATCCTGGAAGGTCTTTTCCGCCTCAATCAGGCGTCCCTGCTTGCGGTAGATGCTGGCCAGCGAGCTGAGGGCCGCCACAGTATTGGGATGGGCCGCGCCGAGTCGGGTGGTCTGCTGCTCCAGCACCTCCTTGGCCAGCTTCTCGGCGGCATCGTAGTCGCCGCGGTCATCGAGCACGTCGGCGAGGTCGCCCTTGGCGCTCAGTTGATTGTCCACGTCAGTGGCGGTCCCGGCATCCTTGACCGCACCTTCCAGAACCTCCTGGGCTTCTGCGAGGCGGCCCTGGCGGTGATAGAGCCCGCCGGCCTCGATGCGGGTCATGAGGCTGAGCGGATCTGTGGGGGTCAGAGCCAGTTTCTGGATGGCCAGTGCCTGATCGAAGGCGGCGGCCGCCGCGTTGTACTCGCCCTGCTGGCGCTGGAAGGCGCCCTGCTGAGCGAGGCAGCGCGAGAATTCGCCATGGGCTGTGCCGTAGACCTTGGCCGAAATCCGGCAAGTGGCGTCGAGAACCTTCTCGGCATCCTTGGGTTTGGCGGCATTGAGCAGACTGCGGACCACGGCCAGATCAAGAATGATGGTCTGGGGATGTTCGGCACCCAGCGCGGTGGCCGAGGACTTGGCCAGTGCCTGATAGAGCTTGGCTGCCGCGTCGAGCTTAGCCTGCGACTGGTAGAGGCCGGCCAGGGCCTGCCCCACCTTGATGGTTTCGGGATGGCCCTCGCCCAGGGCGGTTTGCGATAGCTTGAGCGCCAGTTGATAGCTGGCCTCCGACGCCTCGACCTGATTGCCCAGTTGCTGCAGCGCAGCCAGATCGGTGGCGCTGATGATGGTGGCCAGATGGGTTTCGCCCAGATTGTCCTTGGCCAGACCCAGCGCCTGATTGGCTTCCTCGACCGCCTTGGCAAGATCGCCGCCGCCGGCCGACGCGATGGCCTGTTGATGGGCACGGTTCCACAGCGCCGCCGCCCGCTGCTTACCCTGCGGGATGACCGATGCCGCCTGCTGCTTCTCCGCCACCCAATCGGGGAAGACTTCACGCGCCTTGGTGATCTCGGCGTCCAGGCGCTTGACCTCGTCGGCGCTACCGGCCTGCATGGCCTGGCGCGCCTGACTGATCAGCGCATCGGTCGGTTCGGCCATGGCCGGGCCAGCCGCCAGCAAAGCCACCAGCCAAGCCCCGCCCAAGGCCGAAGCCACAGCCGTCATGCGGCGCGAAGCATTCATCGAAGTCTCTCCCTCTACCGGCCTCCCCCAAACGCAAGGCCGGACGATCCCCTACTTCTCCTTATGGGTATAGACGCCGTCCCAATCGGGTCCCGGCGGCTCCTCCCGGAAGTGGGCGATCCGATCCAGATACAGTTTATAGATCATGCGCTCGGGCTCCTCGGCTGCCAACATGCCGAAGGTAGCGGCCGCGCCGTCCCATTTCTGCTCGCGGAACAGAGCCAGCGCACCGAGATGATGCGCCAGACGGGCGAGTGTATTCTCGTCCACTTCGCCCTCGAATCCCAGCGGTTCGTACAGACGCACCGGCGTATCCTTGCCCTTCACCCGCACCAGATCGATCTCGCGGCTGATCAGGCCGGGCACCGCCGCCTGCGTGTATTCGGTAATCATCAGATTGATGCCGTACTGCTTGGTCAGGCTCTCCACCCGCGACCCCAGATTGACGGCATCTCCCATGGCGGTATAGGCCATGCGGAAGTCCGATCCCATATTGCCGACGGTCATGGTCCCGGTATTGAGGCCGATGCCGAACTTGATCGGCTTCCAGCCGCGGGCGATGAACTCCTCGCGCAATGCACCATTCATGGTCTTGACCATTTCCAGCGCAGCCGCCATGGCGTGCGGAGCGTGGTCCCGGTCATCCAGCGGCGCGCCCCAAAAGGCCATGATGGCATCGCCCATATACTTGTCGATGGTGCCACGATGGGCCTGGATGATGTCGGTCATGCGGCTGAGGAAGACGTTCATCAGAACCGTCAATTCCTGCGGCGTGAAGCCCTCAGAAATGGTGGTGAAGCCGCGCACGTCGGAGAACAGCACCGTCATCTCGCGAGATTCACCACCCACGGTGATCTGCTGGCCGCTCTTGTTCATTTCGGCCACCAGTTCCGGCGGGATGTATTGCCCGAAGGTCTTGGCGATCTGCTGCTTCTGATTGCGTTCGACCAGATACTGGCGGAATTCGATCAGCACATAGCTGAGGAGAATCGCCACCACCACATAGGACATGGGCAGCACCAGACCGAGACGGACATAAAGCAGACTGCCTCCGCCGATGACGGCGGCCAGCAGGGCCAGCACAGCAAGGCCACGCGGCAAGGGCCGGGCCAGCAACAGTGACAGCAGCACCATCACCACCATGGCGGCCACCGGAATCACCCCCGCCGCCGTCGGAGAAACTGCCCGCAGCGGGGCACCCTTCAGGATGGAGCTGATGGAATCGGCGATAATCTCGACCCCGTAGACCATGCCCACCGGAGTATCGAACCAGTCGTGGGAGACTTCGGATGTGTCGCCCACCACGACGATCTTGTCCTTGACCCAGAATTCCAGCTCAGACCTCTCATTGTCGTCCAACTGGGAGATGTCAAGGAAGTCCAGGGCGCTGATTCCCGCCGACTGGCTGAGGAAGTGGGTTCCCGTCGGCAAAGCCGGAAAGTCGATGTAAAGCCGGTTCTGGTGATCCAGGTTGATCCGGCGTTTTCCCAGCAACAGGGTATTGCCATCCAGCTTGGGTTCCACCCCCATCGCCGTGGCAACGGCCTTGACCGCGAAGGGCCACCCTCCCCGTGCATCGGTCATTTCGGGATAGACCCTGAGGCGCGACAAGGTGGTGACCAGCGAGCTGTTGGACTGGATATTGGTGTAGGCGCTGGCCGAAGCCCGATCCAGCATCTCGGTCGGAAGGTTGATCTTGATGAATTTGCCGTCCCTGAACTCGCCCTGTGCCACCAGCACCGTATTGCCGGCATCGGCAAGGGCCTTGGCCAAAGCCGGATCCTCGTTATAGGACGAGGGAAAGTCCATGAGCATATCGACGGCGATGACCTTGGCGCCCAGCGCCTTCAGATTGGTCACGAGGGCGGCGATATCGGTGCGCCGCAGAGGAAAGCTCTTGTAGGCCTTGAAAAAGGGCTCATCCACATTGACCACGACCACGTCCGGCGCAACCGCCAGAGTCTTGGGATCTCCATAGGCGAGACGCAGCTGGTGACGGAAGGAAAGGGTCTGGTCTTCCAGCAGAGCGAACCACTCGAGATGCTGGGCGGGAATGGCGAATACGAAAAACAGAATGGTCAGAAGAATATCATAACGCTTCGAAAGACCACGCATATCGCCCCCCGGAAACAAAAAAGGCGCCCACCTGTGAGGGCGGGCGCCCAAAGACGATCAGTTCGCGTTCAGCTTGTCGTTGTAAAGCAGAGCTTCCTTCTGCTTCAGCTCCACGAGCTTGAGTTCGTTATAGGCACGGATCAACAGCGGACGCATCTCGTTGTCATCCTTATTCTCGTCGAAATACTTGCGATAGAGGTCCATGGCGGCCACGGTGACCCCCTTCTCGTCAAGCAGATTGGCGACGGAGAAATCGTCCTTGGCGTTAATGGCGCGAATCTTGGTGATGGAGTCGGCCAGGGCCTTGTCCTCGGCCGCCGACAGCCAAATGATGCTGCCTTCCTTATCGGCCTCGGTCACCTTCTGGCTGCCGTCCATGACCGCCACGGTGAAGCTATGCTTGCCGGGGGCGAGTTCAGGAAGCTTGAAGCGAACCAGATCGCCATCGATCCCGGCCACCGGATAGGCGGTGCCGTCGATGGTCAGCACGAAGGAGTGCTGCTTGCCGAAGCTCTGCCAGGCCAGTTCGGGATAGCTGGCGCTGAGGGTGATCTGCTGGACCACGCGCAGCTTAATGGCGCTATCCTTCTGTACGCCCCGGCGCACGGTGGTATAGCGCTGGGCCTCGGCGAAGCGATTGCCCAGGCCGGCCACCAGATCGCCGGAGGCGGCTTCGGGCGCCGAAAGCTTCCCGCTGACCACCTTCAGAGCGGAGCCGGCCACTTCCACCTGGGTGCTGGCGGAAAGGGTCTGGGCCATGTTGGTCGCCTGATCGATCAGCTTGCCGGAGCCATCGGATCCGGTCCGGATCATATCGCCGGCGAACAGGTATTTGTTGCGGGTTACGGGCTTCCAGGTGGTGCCGTCGCGGCTGTGCTCGACCGTCCCGCTGGCCTGCATCAACAGCGACACCGGCGGGTCGGCGGCCAAAGCGCCAGACGGAACCTGAGACACCAAAAGCCCCAGGACGAATAGAATGGCAGTGAAAAGTTTCGTCTTCATCTTGGCCTCCTTAGCCGCTCCTTCGGAGTTTATCACAGAAGCAGCCGCCGGATAATCAGGCGGGTACATTAGTCCCCGAAATGAAATCCCCTTCCGCCATTAAAACCATACCGCCGAACCGGCCCGCCGTCGATGGGCTGAATAGACCGAGTCCCCAATCTCCCACTCAATTCACTGGGCTGCGATCATCCGGAAACGGCGCTCGTCTTCCAAAGCTCCGGCCACCATGCCGGGGCTCAGCACCAGACAGCGTTCCTCCCCCGCTCGCGCCCGTTCCACCAGACAGATATCGATGGCCTTTCGCTCGGCCAGACCAACGATGAGGCCGCGATAGGCGAGAGCTCCGCTACGTGGCCGGATCACCACCAGGGGCGAGCCGCCGCCCAGCCGCCCGCGCAATTGCCCGTGGACGGCCGCCAGATCGCGACGGACCTTGCCGGGATCTCGACCGAACGCCACTTCCAGCGCCCAACCGGCCGGCACGGACCTGGACTGCGCCAGTCCCCGCCCCTGCCCCACCGCCCGCAGGCCACAGGCTTCGGCCGACAGGTCGGGCGGCGCGCCGCCGAGATTTGGCACCCCCGCCAGCATCCGCCCGCCGCCGCCCGCCGCCGGCACAGCGGTCAAGGCCCGATTCATGGCGTCCCGCACCGCCGACATCCGCTGGACCGAACTGCCGGCGCCCATGACCACCGCCACGGCCCGGCGGGAACCGCGGTTGGCTATGGCCACCAGATTATAGCCGGCGGGGCAGGTAAAGCCCGTCTTCATGCCCTCGGCCCCGGCGAAATTGGACAGGAATCCGTTGACGCTGGGCAGGGCGTGGCCCTTCCAACTCACCTCGCGGGCGGAAAACAACGCGCGATAGCCGGGAAAGTCGCGGTCGATGGCAAGAGCCAGCACGGCCATGTCCCGGGGGGTTGTAATATGGCCGGGCGCGGTCATGCCGGTGGCATTCCGAAAGTTGGTCGATCCCATGCCAAGGCGCCGGGCCTCGGCGCTCATGCGTTCGGCGAAGGCCGGCTCGCTGCCAGCCAGATGCTCGGCGACGGCGACAGCGGCATCGTTGGCCGAACGCACGATCATGGCGCGGAGGGCCTGGCCCAGGCTTAATACCTCCCCCTTGCGCAGGCCGAGCAGCGATCCACCCTGCTGGGCAGCGTGATCCGAAACCCTGACCGTGTCGTCGAGTTTGGCGGTTCCGCTCTGGATGGCGCGGAAGGCGACATAGGCGGTCATCATCTTAGTCAACGAGGCCGGGTGATGGGGAGCCCCGCCCCCCTGATCGGAAATCACCGCGCCGCTGGCCGCATCCACGGTCAGCACAGCCATGGCAGGCTCCGACGCCATTCCCGCCTGGGGGCCGGAAGCCGCCAGAAACAGCGCCAGCCCGAGGCGTCGAAGGACGGCCAAGCCGCGGCTGGAGGAGGTTATCCCGAGGGTCATCTATCCCAGGATGACCTCCCGCCGGGGGGAAGTGCAACATCCTTCATCCCATTACCACGTCAGAAGTATTGACGCGGCACTTCACTCGCCGTCAGAAACAGGGTTTATTGGTGAAGCGGGCGAGAAAGCCGCGCCGGGGAAGCAGGATGGCGACGGACGGTAAGAACGACGATACGGCCCAGGACAGCGGCATACCCTTGCCGCCGCCGCCCAGCTTTATCCGCCGTTTCATCGGACTGGCCGGACCATACTGGGAGTCGAGTGAGAAGTGGAAGGTGCGCGGTCTGGCAGCACTGCTGCTGGCGCTGACCGTCACCCAGGTGGTGATCCCGATCCTGATCAATCTGTGGAGCGCCGAGCTGTTCGACGCGTTGGAACAGAAATCCATGGATCGATTTTTCGTCCAGATCGGTGAGATCGTCCTCATCCTGATCGCCAGCATGACGGTGAACGCCACCCATCTTCAGATCAAACGCCGGCTGCAATTGAGCTGGCGCCGCTGGCTAACCCGCCGGCTTCAGGACAATTGGATGGCCACCGGCCACCATTACCAGCTGATGCACATTCCTGGTGACCACGATAATCCCGACGGCCGCATCGCCGAGGATATCCGCAACACCACCGAGACCGCCATCGACCTCGCCCACTCCCTGGTCTATTGCGTCCTGCTGCTGGCCAGCTTCGTTCAGATTCTGTGGGCGCTGTCAGGCGATCTGGTCGTGACCATCTCCGGAAGCGAAATCTCCATTCCCGGCCACATGGTGTGGGTGGCGCTGTTCTACGCCTCGGCGGCTTCGGCGCTGGCGCTCTGGGTCGGCCAGCCCCTGGTTCATGCTACCGACCGGCGCCAGACCGCAGAGGCCAATTTCCGCTTCGGGCTGGTGCGGGCGCGGGAAAACTCGGAAGCCATCGCCCTGCTGCACGGCGAAGTGGGCGAGCGGCGCCGCTTTTCCGAGCTGTTTCGCGGCATCGAGGGCGCCTGGAACCGCCAGACCCGGGGATTGACCCGGCTGTTCATCTTCACCGCCGGTTATTCGGTGCTGTCGACCGCCTTTCCCGTCCTGATCGCCGCGCCGCGCTACATCTTCGGCATGATTTCTCTGGGCCAGCTGATGCAGACCGCCCAGGCCTTCCAGCAACTGTCCTCCGCCCTGTCCTGGCCGGTGGACAACATGCAACGCATGGCCGAATGGCGGGCCTCGGTGGAACGGGTGCTGGCGCTGCACGACGCCCTGTTCGCCCTCAAGGAGGACACGTCCCGGCCCGACGCCCACACCATCGTGGTGCAGAAGTCCACCATGCCGACCTTGTGTTTTCATGACCTCACCATCGCCAATGCCGACGGCGCGGTAGTCATCGATAGCTTCAGCGCCGAGATCATCGCCGGCGAACATGTGCTCATCGGCGGCGACCCCGGCGCGGCAGTCAAGCTGTTCAAGGTGGTGGCCGGTCTGTGGCCCTGGGGCAAAGGCACCGTTGGGCTGCCCTGCGACGCAGCCCTGTTCTTCATGCCGCAGCGGCCCTACATGCCCATCGGCACCCTGCGGTCGGTGCTGGCTTATCCCTCGGCCACGGAATGTTTCTCTGACGAGTCGCTGCGGGCGGCGCTGGAACGCGCCGGACTCGGCCATCTCGGCGATCGCCTGGACGAGTCCGATGTCTGGGAGCAACTCCTGACCGCTGGCGAGCAACAGCGCCTGGGTTTCGCCCGGCTGCTGCTGCACCGTCCCCGCTGGGTCTTCCTCCAGGAAGCCACTGACGCCCTGGACCCGGCGGGCGAACGCGACCTGATGCAGTTGCTGCACGACGAATTCCCCACCGCCACCATCATGACCGTGGGCTTCCACGCCGATCTCGAAGCCTTCCATCAACGCAAGCTGACCCTGAGCCGCAATCCCGACGGCCTGATCCTGATCAAGGAAACCCGTCAGGCCTGGGAAGAGCAAAAGCGCGCCAGCACCTGGGGTGGCCGCCTGCTCGGCGGCTTGCTCCGCCGCAATGAGCGCCGGGCGCTCACCACCGGATTATGGAAGCGCGGCGACTGGCGGAATTAAGTCCCGGTATGCTCCCCTCGGATCAGCCCGGCATACCACTTCCCTGAATTCTTCAGCGTCCGCTTCAGGGTCTCGAAATCCACGTGCAGCAGGCCGAAGCGCGGGCCATAGCCCGAGCCCCATTCGAAATTGTCCAGCAGCGCCCAGACGAAATAGCCGCGCAGATCGGCGCCCTGAGCCGCCGCCTCGCGCATGGCCTTGGTATATTCACGGAAATAGGCGATGCGGTGGGTGTCCTTGACCT
>Ga0265313_10002435_pt1 | contig 16058 bp, 19 predicted proteins | sample 4123metaG_FD_203122 | JGI IMG/M metagenome (GOLD analysis project Ga0265313, IMG submission 203122) | Rhizosphere microbial communities from Carex aquatilis grown in University of Washington, Seatle, WA, United States - 4-1-23 metaG | ecosystem: Host-associated > Plants > Roots > Rhizosphere >...
GCTGGGCGCGGCGCAGCTTGGCCGCCGCCACCATCTGCAGCGCCTTGGTGATCTTCTGCGTGGACTTCACGCTTCCGATCCGGGTTCTCATTTCCTTGACGGACGCCATGGCGTGCCAATCTTCCTAAACTAAAGTCTTCCGTGATTGTTACGAGAACGACTTCGAGACTTCTTCCAGCGCCTTTTTCAGCGTGGCTTCCAGGTCGGGCGTCAGCGCCTTCTCCTTGCGGATGCCTTCCAGGAATTGCGGATAGGTGCCCTTGAGCTTGGAGAGCAGCGCATCCTGGAAAGCTTGGACGCGATTGGTCGGGAAGGGGTCGAGATAGCCGCGGGTACCGGCGTAAATGACGGCAACCTGTTCCTCGACCGCGAAGGGCTTGTATTGCGGCTGCTTGAGCAGCTCGGTGAGGCGCTCGCCGCGCGCCAGCATCTTCTGGGTCGAAGCATCGAGGTCGGAACCGAACTTGGCGAAGGCCGCCATCTCGCGATACTGGGCCAGCTCGCCCTTGATCGGGCCGGCGACGGTCTTCATCGCCTTGATCTGCGCTGACGAACCGACGCGCGACACCGAGATACCCACGTTCACGGCAGGACGGATGCCCTGGTAGAACAGGTCGGTCTCCAGGAATATCTGGCCATCGGTGATCGAGATCACGTTGGTCGGGATATAGGCCGAGACGTCGTTGGCCTGGGTTTCGATCACGGGCAGGGCGGTGAGCGAACCGGCGCCATTGTCCTCGTTCAGCTTGGCGGCGCGCTCCAGCAGGCGGCTGTGCAGATAGAAAACGTCGCCGGGATAGGCTTCGCGGCCTGGCGGACGGCGCAGCAGCAGCGACATCTGGCGATAGGCGACGGCCTGCTTGGAAAGATCGTCATAGATGATCAGGGCGTGCATGCCATTGTCGCGAAACCACTCGCCCATGGCGCAACCGGAGAACGGCGCCAGGAACTGCAGCGGCGCCGGCTCGGAAGCGGTGGCGGCGACGACGATAGTGTATTCCAGCGCGCCGGCATCGGCGAGCGTCTTGACGATCTGCGCCACGGTCGAGCGCTTCTGCCCGATGGCGACATAGATGCAATACAGCTTGGCCTTTTCGTCGGTGCCGGCGTTGACGGCCTTCTGGTTGATGATGGCGTCGATGGCGACGGCGGTCTTGCCGGTCTGACGGTCGCCGATGATCAGCTCGCGCTGACCGCGGCCGATGGGGATCAGGGTATCGATGGCCTTGAGGCCGGTCTGCACCGGCTCATGCACCGACTTGCGCGGGATGATGCCCGGCGCCTTGACGTCGACGCGGCGGCGCTCGGCGGCGCCCTTGATCTCGCCCTTGCCGTCGATGGGGTTGCCCAGCGGGTCGACGACGCGGCCCAGCAGGGCCTTGCCCACAGGCACTTCGACGATGGCGCCGGTGCGCTTGACGGTGTCGCCTTCCTTGATGGTGCTGTCGTTGCCGAAAATGACGCAACCGACATTGTCGCTTTCTAGGTTCAGGGCCATGCCCTTGATGCCGCCGGGAAACTCGACCATTTCGCCGGCCTGGACATTGTCCAGGCCATAGACTCGGGCGATGCCGTCGCCGACGCTCAGCACTTCGCCGACTTCGGAGACCTGCGCCTCGGCGCCGAAATTGGCGATCTCGCGCTTCAGGATGGCGGAGATTTCGGCGGGTTGGATATCCATTGTCTAGTTCCCTTTCATGGCCGCGGCCAGGCCGTCGAGCTTGGTGCGGAGAGAAGAATCGATCATGCGCGAGCCGACCTTGACCACCAGTCCGCCCAGCAGCGCGGGATCGACCTTGGCGGCAAGGCGCGGTTCACGCCCCAAGCGCGCCTTGAGCGCGGTTTTCAGTTCGGTGAGTTCGGCGTCCGCCAGCGGACGGGCGGACGTGACTTCGGCTTCGGTCTCGCCGCGCGCCTTGGCGACCAGGCTTTCATAGGCCCTGATGATGCCGGTAAGAGCGAAGAGCCGGCGCTTGTTGGCCAGCAGCAGCACGAACTGAACGGTCAGCTTGCCGGCGCCAAGCTTGTCCAGCACCGCTTTCAGCGCCTTGCCCTGGTTTTCGCGAGAGAAAACGGGGGACTTCACCACGCGGGCGAGGTCGGAATTGGCGTCCATGGCCTTGCGGAAGGCAGCGAGGTCGGCGCTGACGGCGTCCACCGCCTTGTGCTCGCCTGCCAGCTCGAACAGGGCGGCGGCATAGCGGCCAGCCAGTCCGGTTTCCTGCGCCAATTCGCGTCCCACATTCACCCTTTCGCGGCGCGGAAGAACAAGTCTCCCAGCGGGCCGTCGATTTCTTTGTAAGCTATTGATTTCAGAACAAATTACTATGACGCCGCGAGTCGCCCCGCGACGGCGCGCGCCAGTTAGCATGGGCGATTACGCCGATGCAATAAGTGGCCGTTTGCCCCTTTGTCGCGGGGATAAAAGCAAACGATGGCTTGCCAGCCCGGCCCAGTCGGCGCGAAGTCGCCCAATAAATAGGCAGGATGGGTCGCCGGTTTTCCGGGCAATCTGCTGTCAAAGAAAGCAATACAGGGAGACAATCGTGATCGACAGCGGCGATACCGCGTGGACCATCACCGCCACCGCGCTGGTCCTGCTGATGACCCTGCCGGCCCTGGCGCTGTTCTATGGCGGACTGGTCCAGGCCAAGAACATCCTTTCGGTTTTAGCGCACTGCTTCGCGGTCGCCTGCTTATGCTCGGTGCTGTGGTTCATCTGCGGCTACAGCATGGCCTTTTCCGGCACGGGCGCATGGCTGGGCGACACCACCAATCTGCTGCTGGCGGGGATCACCCGCGGCGGGGCGCGGGCGGGAACGAAGATTCCCGAAAGCGTCTATCTGATGTTCCAGATGACGTTCGCCATCATCACCCCGGCACTGATGATCGGCGCCTATGCCGAGCGCATCAGATTCAGCGCCGTGCTGATGATTTCCGGCCTCTGGCTGCTGCTGGTCTATGTCCCAGTGGCGCACTGGGTCTGGGGCGGCGGCTGGCTGGCGGCGCGCGGGGTGATGGATTACGCCGGCGGCATCGTCGTGCATGTCACGGCCGGCGTTTCGGCCCTGGTCATCGCCGTGCTGCTGGGCGGGCGCCAGGAGTTCCCGCACGGCATCCGCCCGCCGCATGCCCCCTGGATGGTGATGGTGGGGGCCTCGCTGCTGTGGGTCGGCTGGTTCGGCTTCAATGCCGGCAGCGCGCTCTCGGCCGGCGGCGATGCCGGCATGGCGCTGCTGGCGACGCATTTGTCCGCCGCCACCGCCACCCTGGTGTGGATGGCGATCGAATGGATCAAGTTCGGCAAGCCTTCGCTGGTCGGCGCCGTCACCGGCACCATCGCGGGGTTGGCCGCGATCACCCCGGCCTCCGGCTTTGTCGGGCCGGAAGCGGCGGTGCTGCTGGGCGCCCTCTCGGGCGTTATCTGTTTCATGGCCGTGCTGCTGGTGAAAAAGGTGATGCAGGTGGACGACGCCCTGGACGTGCTGGGGGTGCATGGCGTGGGCGGGGCGCTGGGCAGCCTGGCGCTGCCCTTCCTGACCCTGCTGAGCGGCGGCGTGGCGCTGTCGCGCGGGGTTGGCGACCAGTTTGGCGTGCAGGCGCTGGCGGTGGGCGTGGTCGCCCTCTGGTCGGTGGTCGCGACAACTGCCATCACCAAGCTCGCCGCCATCACTGTCGGCCTGCGCGTGGACCGCGATACCGAAACTGTCGGCCTGGACTTCGCCGCCCATGGCGAAAGCGGCTATCATCATACTGCCCGTTAGGGAACGACCGCCCCGCGAAGTTGGTAGACTTCGCGTCAGGCGGCGCGACCCAAAAAAGGAAGCACCTCATGAAACTCATCGTTGCCATCATCCAGCCGCATCGTCTCGATGCCGCCCGCCATGCCCTCACCGGCATAGGCATCGAGGGCATGACCGTCACCGAAGTGCGCGGTTATGGCCGCCAGAAGGGCCATACCGAAATCTATCGCGGCGCCGAGTACCAGATTTCCTTCATCCCGAAACTGAAACTGGAAGTGGCGGTGGCCGACAGCCGTCTCGACGATGTCATTCAGACGCTGGGCAACGCGGCGCGCACCGGCAAGATAGGCGACGGCAAGATCTTCGTGCTCGACCTGGAGCAGGCGTTGCGCGTCCGCACCGGCGAGACCGGCGACGGCGCGCTCTAGCTAAATCGCCCGGAAGAAGCGCTCGAACCGCACCATGCCCGGCCAGGTGGCGGGACCCTTCGCGTTGAGGAAGTCATAGGAGCCGATGGTGATCTCGGCTTTCGCCATCAGATTCTCCACCGGCACGAAACCGACGCCGCCTTCCGGGTCGCGGCTGTCGCTGGAATTGTCGCGGTTGTCGCCCATCATGAAAAGATGGCCTGCCGGCACGGCGAAGACCTGCGTATCGTCCAGCATGCCGTATTGGCGCAGCTTGAGAATGGGATGACGCACACCGCCCGGCAACGTCTCGATGAAGCGCCGCGCCTGTTCTGTGTCGCCGCTTTCGCTTTCGGCCTGACCCATGCCCGCCGCTTCCAGCTTCACCGGCACCTCGTTTATATAGAGCAGACCCTCGCGCATCTGGATGCGGTCGCCGGGCAATCCGATCACCCGCTTGACCAGAGTGGTCTTGATGTCGCCAGGCTTGCGGAAGATCACCACATCGCCGCGCGCCGGCAACCGGCCCAGCAGGCGCCTGTCCGAGGCCGGGCCAAGACCGAAGGGTAGGGACCAGCGGCTCCAGCCATAGGCGAACTTGTTGCCGATCATGGCGTCGCCGATGGCGATGGTCGGCTGCATCGAGCCGGACGGCACATAGAAGGGCTGGGCGATGGCGGTGGTGGAAATGAACACCAGCCCCAGGGTCAGCAGCGGCTCGGCAATGAAGTCCCAAAGGGCCTTGAGCGGGTTTTTCGCGGTCATGGCGGAAATGTCGGGTGCTTCGCGGTCCGGTTCAAGCCGAAATCGGTTAAATCCTTGACGGGAACCGTCCAAAACCCGATATCCCCGCCTGAAGCGCCGTCCCGGCGCCTCAGGCTTTATTTAATGGACTACCGCTTCGCTACTTGAGTCCGGCCATGATCGAGATTTCCCAGGAGTTTACCTTCGACGCCGCCCATGTCCTGGAAGGCGCGCCGGAATATCGCCGCATGCACGGCCACTCCTTTTATGCGGAAGTGACCCTGCGCGGCGAACCGGATCCCGCCACCGGATTCCTACGCGACCTGGGCGAGGTCAATGCTGCCCTTGCCACCATCCGCGAGACGCTGGACCACCGGCTGCTCAACGAGGTCGAGGGCCTGGGCAAGCCGACGCTTGAGAACCTTGCGAAGTTCATCTTCGTTCGGGCAAAAGCGGCGCTGCCGGAAACGGCGCGGGTGAAGCTGCGCCGTCCGTCCTATGGGCAGACTTGTGTGTACGAAGATGGCTAAAAAACTCACCCAGCTTGGCCGCGCCGTGATGCAGCCCGCATCGCCCGACAAGGCGGTGCTGGAGAAGGTGCCGAACCCGCATCCCGATACCGATTATGTCGTGCGCTTCACCGCGCCGGAGTTCACCACGCTCTGCCCCATCACTGGGCAGCCCGACTTCGCCCATCTGGTCATCGACTATGTGCCGGACAGGGCGCTGGTCGAATCCAAATCGCTGAAGCTTTATCTCACCAGCTTCCGCAATGTCGGCGGCTTCCACGAAGCCACCACCATCGCCATCGCCAAGCGCATCGTGGCGGCGATCAAGCCGCGCTATCTGCGCATCGGCGGCTACTGGTATCCGCGCGGCGGCATGCCGATCGATGTCTTCTGGCAGACCGGCAAGCTGCCGAAAGATGTGTGGCTTCCGGAGACGGGTGTATCTCCCTACCGAGGGCGCGGGTGATCCCGGCCCGTCGCCCGCGCTCCGGGCGTTCGCCGCGCGAAACGGTCCACTGGACCATTTCGTAAGACGCGGCTCACCCTATCGCGGTCGCGGCTGACGCAGCCTTAGCGATATCATCACCGCCATCATCAGCATGGCGCCGCAAAAGGCGGCGACGCCCGGCCAGCCATTGCGGGTCCAGAACCAGCCACCCAGCGAACCGGCGACGCTGGAGCCCAGATAATAGACCAGCAGATAAAGCGATGTGGCGTGGGCCCTGTCCGACGCCGCCAGCCGCCCGACCCAGCCGCTGGCCACGGCGTGGGCGGCGAAGAAGCTGGCGGTGATGAGCGTGATGCCGGCGATTACCAGCCCTAGCGGCGCGGCCAGCGACAGCGCGATGCCGAAAAGCCCGACACCGATGCTGGCCAGCAGCACGGTCAGCCGCCCCATCCGGTCGGAGAACCAGCCCGCCACCGTGGAACTGAAGATGCCGGCGACATAAACGGTGAAGATCAGTCCGGTCTCAGCCGGGCTGAGGCGGTAAGGCGGCCCCGCCAGCAGGAAGCCCGCGTAATTGTAGATCGTGACGAAGCTTCCCATCACCAGCCCGCCAACCGCGAACAGCGGCGGCAGGCCGGGATGGCGCAGATGCGCGAACCAGGCGGCGAAGTGATAGCGCGGACGGAAGCCCGGCTTGGCGGAGAAATTGCGCGAGGGCGGCAGCAGCAGAACAAAGCCCAGCGCCAGACCTAAGCCGATAGCGCCGATGGTCATGATGGCGGCGCGCCAGTCATAGGCCTCGGCGACAAAGCCGCTGATCACGCGTCCCGACATGCCCCCCAGCGCCGTGCCGGCGACATACAGGCCCATCGCCGTGCCCAGTCCGCGCGGCTCGATCTCCTCCGCCAAGTAGGTCATCGCCGGGCCCGGCACGCCGCCCATGGCATAGCCTTCCATGGCGCGCAGCAGCAGGAGCAGCCGCCAGTCGGGCGCGAAGGCGGCGCCGATATCGCAAAGCGAAGCGATGGCGATGGAAACCGCCATCAGGCCGCGACGCCCCACCCATTCCGAATAGGGCCCGGCCATGAAGACCGACAGCGCCAGCGCCGCCGTGCTGAAGGAAAGGGCGAGGGAGGAAACACCCGGGCTGACGCCGAAACCCGACGCCAGCAGCGGCAGCAGCGGTTGCACGCAATAGAGCAGCGAGAAAGTGGCGAAGCCCGCCAGGAACAGCGCCAGGCTGATGCGGCGATAGGCGGCCGATCCCGGTGCTGCGAAGGCAGCTTGCTCCTTACTCACCACCCGTCGCGCCCGGCTGCATATAATGCAGGCTGGGCGGGCGCGGCGTGATCGCCAGCCGCGTGCTCATGGTGCCGATGGGGCCGTTGTTGGTGGCGCGGTGCCAGCGTTCCTCCGGCGCGAAGACGATGTCGCCGGGGAAAGCCCGCACCAGCTTCTCGCCTTCGATCAGGAAATCCTCCTCGCCTTCCAGGATGATCCAGAACTCGTCGAAATTCTCATGGAAATGGCCCCAGCTGGTGTCGGCCGGCAGCGGCGTCGCCGCGCCGCGAATGACATTGGCCCAGGTATGGTCGTCCTTGACGAAGCCGCCGCCGCGCCCGCCTTCCTGCACAATGGCCTTGTTGAAATCGAGATAGGGCTTGTTGTCGGCGTCATATTTGCTTTTGCCGGTGTAGGTGGACTGGACGAATTTCCAGCCCTTGATCTTGGGCGGCGTCTCCGTGGTGGGGAAGGAGGGGATTTCCCGCGCCGCGCGCACCTCGAAGCGCAAGCTCGGCTCGTCGCCCACCGTCTCCAGGCTATAGGGAATGCGATAAGGCACCTGGACGATGAAGCCCTTGGTGGCGACGAACGGGTCCTGGCCTTCGATGGTGAAGCGGATGGCGCCCGACTGCACCACCCAGAAGATGCGGTCATCGGCCCAGAACTGGGTCTTGGTCTTTTCGCCCGGCGCCATCTGGATGTAGTCGGCAATGTAATCGCGGTCCAGCACCATGGTCTGGCTCCAGCTTTTCTGACCCTTGTGTTTGGCCAGCACGGCGCTGAGCGGCTGGTAGAGCTTGTTGGGCGCCTTGAACGGCGCCAGCTTTTCCGGCTGCGGCGCCCAGGCGGTCATGGGCGGGACGCGCTGGGCGGAAGCGCTGCCGACGGCAAGAATGGATGCAAGAGCGGTGACCGCCAGAACGGCGTGCCGGATGTGCATGAAGGCCTCCCCGTGTTTTAGCGAAGTATTGGACCCTGGCGGGCGGAACGCAACCGCCCGACTGCCGTTCACGGCTCATGGCCAAACTTCTGCAAGGTTCCTGCCGCTGCGGCGCCGTGCATTTCACGGTGCGGAGCCACACGCCCTATCCCTACCAGCTTTGCTACTGCTCGATCTGCCGCAAGACCGCGGGCGGCGGCGGCTTCGCCATCAACTTGATGGGCGATTACCGCACGCTGAAGGTGCGGGGCAGGAAGGCGATCCGCATTTTCCACGCGAAGATCGAAGACGAAGACGGCCATTGCGAAAAGAGTCGCGGCCAGCGCCATTTCTGTTCGAAATGCGCCACGGCGCTGTGGCTGTACGATCCCGAATGGCCGGAACTGGTGCATCCCTTCGCTTCGGCCATCGACACCAGGCTGCCGAAGCCGCCCTCGAAGGTGCATCTGATGCTGAAGTTCAAGCCGCCCTGGGTGGCGCCCGATATCGGGCGCGGCGACCGCAAATTCCAGAAATATCCAAAAGACTCAATCGAGGAATGGCACCGCAAGCGCGGCCTATGGATTGAATAGACTTCGGATCGATTAACGAATCTCGTGATCGTTGCGCTGCTTGGGCAGGCTTTCCTCGATATGCAGCCGCGCCTGCTCCAGCATCTGGGCAGCATCGTTCAGCCCGAAATCGCGCACCGTCTCGACGATCTGGCGCAGGGCCTCGACTATGTAGCGCAGGGGCCTGGGATCGGCCTCCAGCGGCATCTTGTGGCTAGTCATTGGAGGCCCTGACTTGCGCAAGCTGCGTTGCATTGATCCAGCTCCTGGTGTCGAGCACTTCGCCATACAGACGCATGATGTCGGTGACGGCGCGGTGGGCGCCTTCGGCGTCGCTATTGTCCAGCTGGTGGCTGGCCGAAGCGTCGGCGAGGAAGGTGAAGGAATGACCGCGATGGAAGGCGTCGATCGCGGTGGAAAGGCAGGCGGTTTCGCCCGCGAAGCCGGCGATGACGAAGGGCTGGCCGCTCTTGCCCATGAATTCGGCGAATTCGCGGGCGGCGTAGCAGGACGGGCGGTTGCGCTCGAAGATCATGTCGCAACCATGCGGCTCAAAGCCTTCGATCCAGCGCGCGAAGCGGGAGTTGGGGTTGAAGAAGGGCGCGTTGTCGATCCAGCGCAGGAAGGCGACGGGAAAACCGCAGGCCCGGGCATGATCGAGGGCGGCGCGGCAATGCTCCAGCGCCGACGGGGCGCCTTCCAGCGCCAGGGCGCGGGGCGGGGAGATATATTCCTGCTGCAGGTCGAGCAGCACCAGGGTCGGCACCGTGCGAGGATTGGCATAGGCGCGGAAATTGACGACCGACATCAGGCCGGTACCTTATTTTTGGAAGAGGGCATGTTGCGGGCGGGACGGGTGAGGGGGCGGCTGGCGCTTTTTTCCAGCACGCTGGGCAGGTGCCAGCGGCCTTCCGGGCGGATGATGCGGTAGGGGTCGCCGCCCAGCGCAATCGCTTCGGGATGGCGGTCCATCTCCAGCACCATCTCGACATAGTCATGATCGGAGAAGACCAACTCGCTGCCGCCTTCGAAGGTGCGGAAGCCGAAGCGAGTCCAGAAGGCGGTCAGGCGCTTGCGGGCATGGCCGTAGAGGCGGCGATAGCCCTTGACCCGTGATAGTTCGATGGCGGCGCGGATCAGGTCGAAGCTGATGCGGGTGCTGCGGAACTCATGGCGCACCGCCACCCGTTCCAGCTTGGCGAAGTCGGCGAAGAAGCGCAGGCGCAGCGTCGCCGCCGGCTCGTCGCCGACATAGCCGATCAAATGGGTAGCGGAGAAATCGTTGCCGTCGAATTCTTCCTCGTACGGACATTCCTGCTCGGAGATATAGACGGCGCTGCGTATCGACATCGCCTTGTTGAAATCATCCAGATTGCGGGCGACGGTGATGGCGGCGCGGCCCTCGCCGGGGCGCCAGCTGTCATAGGCCGGGCGGTTGGCGGGATGGTCTTCGCCGCGCGGGTAGATGAAGAGTTCGGCGTCGAAGCGCTCGCCCAGCCGGGCGCCCAGGCGCCAGCCCAGCGATTCCATGAACTGCCGGCCGTCGGTGGTGACGGCGCGGGCGTAGAGCGTGGCGTCCTGATAGAGGGGGCTGGAGGCCTTCTCCAGCACCAGCGGCACGCCTGCCGCCAGCACCCCGGGCGCATACAGGGCCCAGACATAGATGGCGGCCGGCTTTTCGTTCTGGGCGGTCAGGAGGGAAAGGTCGGGATCGAGGCCATCAAGGGTGCCGTCGAACAGGGCTTCCTCCCCCCGGGTGTTCAGGTGGAGTAACGCTACGAAGCCTTCGATCTGGGGGGCGTTCCAATCGTAGCGGCTCTTGCGGGCTATAGCCCACAAATTGTCAGGGTTATGGGATACAACCTTTTTGACGGTCTCCAGGGAGGCCAGCCGGCCCATCTTTTCGCCCGCTTTTGCCACCAGATCGATGATACTGGCGCTCGGGGGATGGAACACTACCAATTTTTTACAGATACTGCTGACACTTAGCTTGGTCAGGGCGCGCGACGGAGCGGGCGCGTAGGACAGGTCGGGGTAAGCAGTCTTACCGAGGCCGAGGGTCTGGATTGTCATTCCGTCCTCGCCTGTTCCTTGTTCAATACAATTTCTAGTGTCATTGTTAACCCCTAGAGGGCTGGCCGTATGCAGACGTTAAGTGACAGGGGTGTTCCGGAAAGTGAACAGGGTACCCTTGCCTCGCCGCCTAGCCTGCGTGCCGTGCAGGACTGGGACGGCATAAGGATTTTTCTGCAAGTGGCGCGCCGGGGCAGCTTCCGTGCCGCCGCCGATCATTTGAACCAGTCGGTCAACACCCTGCGCCGGCATGTGGTGGAGCTGGAACATCAGCTGGGCATCACCCTGCTGACGCGCCATGTGGACGGCATCCGTCTCACCGAAGAGGGCAAGGAAGTCCTTGCCGCCGCCCAGCGAATGGAAGCGGCGTCTTTCGGCCTGGTGCGGGCCCGTGACCGCGTCGATCCGGCCATCTCCGGCGAAGTGCGGCTGGCCGTCACCGAAGGGCTGGGAACTTTCTGGATCGGACCGCGGCTGGTCGATTTCCAGCGCAGCTTCCCCAAGCTGGTGATCGACATGAGCTGCGCCATGCAATCGGCTGATGTGCTGCGCATGGAAGCCGACGCCTCGGTGCAGCTGACGCGCCCGACCTCACCCGATCTCAAGGTGGTCAAGCTGGGCCGCATGCACGCCATGCCCTTCGCCGCCAAGTCTTATATCGAGCGCTACGGCATTCCCAAGACCATGGAGGAGCTGCTGCGGCACCGCATCTGCCTGCAGATCACCGAACAGTTGCCCATCACCAAGCTCTACGATCATTACTTCCCCGGCGTGCCGCAGCCCGGCTTCGTCGCCATGCGCACCAATGTCGGCAGCGCCCATTACTGGGCCATCGCCAAGGGCGCCGGCATCGGCCTGCTGCCGACCTATGCTTCCGCAATCGGCGCCAGCATCCAGCCGGTTGATATCGGCATGATCTTCCCCACCGACATCTGGCTGGCCTACCATCCGGATGCGGCCCGCATTCCGCGCGTACGCCGGCTGCTGGACTGGGTCATCAACGCCTTCGACCCGCAGAAATTCCCCTGGTTCCGGGACGAGTTCATCCATCCCAGGGATCTGCCGCAGGCGCTGGAAGGCGAGGCGGTGGTCAACATGTTCGCCGGCTTCAGCGGCGACCGCCTGGATGATCTGGATGGTCCGTATTACGGCAGGACTGGCTGAAGCACCTGCCGCGCCAGGCCGGCCAAACAAAAACGCGCCGGACAAGCCGGCGCGTTTTGCTTTTCGCGTGATCGGCGCTGCTACGCCTTCACGTATTTGTTGAACCAGTCCAGCGTGTGCTGCCAGGCTTCCTTCGCCGCCGCCTCGTCGTAACGCGGCGTGGTGTCGTTGTGGAAGCCGTGATTGGCGTTGGCATAGACATGGCCTTCATGGACCACGCCCGCCGCGGTCAGGGCCTGGTCGAAGGCCGGCCAGCGGCCGGTGATGCCGGCGTCGAGGCCGCCATACTGGGCGTTGATCGGCGCCTTGATCTTGGCGACGTCGGCGGCGGTGGGTTGGGCGCCATAGAAAGGCACCCCCGCCGCCAGGTCGGCGCCCATGCGCACCGCCAGCTGATTGACGATGCCGCCGCCGAAGCAGAAGCCGACCGCGCCGATCTTGCCGGTGCAGTCCGGCCGGCCTTTCAGGTAATAGGCCGCGGCGACAAAATCCTCGCGCATCTTGGCCTGATCAACGGTGCCGAACTGGGCGGCGCCTTTTTCATCGTCGCCGCCATAGCCGCCCACCGGGGTGAGGCCGTCCGGCGCCAGCGCCATGTAGCCCGCCGTCGCCAACCGCCGCGCCACGTCTTTCACATAGGGATTGAGGCCGCGATTTTCGTGCACCACCAGGATGCCCGGCAGCTTGCCCGTCGCCCGCGCCGGCCGCACCAGATAGGAGTCGATGTGGCCGTTGCCCTGCGGTGAAGGCACCGAGATGGTCTCGGCATGGATGCCTGGATCATTCTCCGGCACCTGGATGGCCCAAGCGTAGTTGGGACGCAGCAGCTCGACCAGTGCCGCGCCGGTGACGCCGGCGACGGTGAATTTCTGCGCCACGTCGTGGAATTCGCGCCGGCTGATGGCGCCATGGACGTAGCTGTCCAAAGTGTCGAGCAGTTCCTGCGGGAATTCGGAGGCTTTTCTGCGATCCATGAAACGGTCTCCCTGTGATTTTACGGGAGCCTATCATGGTCAACAGGTCGGGAAAGGCGGGGAGGGCGAGCGTCTTCTCAGTCTTTGGCAGGCGCTGGAAGAAATGGCTCCCCGGGCAAGATTCGAACTTGCGGCCAACCGGTTAACAGCCGATTGCTCTACCACTGAGCTACCGAGGAACACTCTGCCGGGCGCTATCTAGCGCCTTCGCTTTACCATGACCATATCAAACTAAAGAAAGCTGAAGATTTTTTCGTGAGCGTAACCAAGGGCATGGCTGGAAAACGGCATATCCGGCTGGGGCGCTGGCGCCTACCGCTGCCCGGATCGGCATTTTTGCGCGTCATCGTCGGCTGCCTGCTGATTCTGGGCGGCTGCCTGGGATTCCTGCCGGTGCTGGGCTTCTGGATGGTGCCACTGGGGCTGGTGGTGCTGTCCATCGACCTGCCGCCGGTCCGGCGCTTCCGTCGTCGGGTCGAGGTCTGGTGGGGCCGCCGCAAAGAAAAATGAGGCCGGGTGTTTAGCCCGGCCCCAAGGCGTTGGGTAATGGTGGGGTGTCTTCAAGGAAGACGCCGGGAGCATCACCCGGCCACGGTTAACAACAGCTTAAGAATAACTGGAAAAGTTCCAGATGCCGGTCAGGGCCTTACCGGATCAGGGGAGGGCCGCGGCGCCATTGCCGGAAAAATGGAGGCCTCGCCCGGAATCGAACCGGGGTGCACGGATTTGCAATCCGCTGCGTAACCACTCCGCCACGAGGCCCAAAAATACCCAAAACAAGAGTACGCAAAAATCAGGCGGAGCGGGCGGCTATAACAGAAGCCTCCCGGATCTCACAAGCTAGTGCTGCATGATGAAGGCATTGAGCTTGTTGCCGTCCCGGTCGCGGAAATAGGCGGCATAGAAGCCGCCGCCGCGGTCGCCGGGCGGGCCCTCGCAGGTGCCGCCCAGCGACAGAGCGAGGGCATGCAGCCGGTCCACCTGGGCCTTGTCGCTGGCGGCCAGCGCCACCATCACGCCATTGCCCACCGTGGCCGGCTCGCCATTGTTGGGATAGGTCAGGCCGATGCCGCCGCCGCCGGGCTTGCCCCAGGCGATGAACTTCTCATTCTCCATCATCCGGCCGGTGCCCAGCTCCCTGGCGATGGCGTCATAGAATTCCGCAGCGCGCGCCAGATCCTTCGTCCCCAGCGTGACATATCCGATCATCCTGTCCTCCCGGCGAAAGTTGCATGGTTTCGTGTGAAGGCAGGGCGGTCAAGCGGCATCCGGGCGCGTTGTGAGGCGAGGGCGGGGACCGTATAAGCGTTGGGATTCTTTTCCAGAGTGCCGCCATGTCCGCCGCCGCCCGCCTTGCCATGATCGACGGCCAGATCCGGCCCGCCGACGTCACCGACGCCCGCATCCTGGCGGCGTTCGAGGCGGTGGCGCGGGAAGGTTTCGTGCCCAGCGCCGCACGCGCCCTGGCCTATGCCGACGTGCCGGTGGAAGTGGCGCCCGGCCGCTTCCTGATGGAGCCGCGCTGTTTCGCCAAGCTGCTGCAGCTCGCCGCCATCACTGCCGACGACCGCATTCTCGATGTCGGCTGCGGTACCGGCTATTCCGCTGCCGTGCTGGCGCGGCTGGGCGGACGGGTGGTTGCGGTGGAGCAGGACGCCGAGCTGATGCGCATCGCCAGCCAGGCGCTGGCCACCACCTCCGTCGTTCTGGCGCAGGGCGCGCTGATCGATGGCGCGCGGGCCGAAGCGCCCTTCGACGTCATTGTGGTGGAGGGCGCCATCGAGCAAACGCCCGAGACGCTGCTGTCCCAGCTTGCCGAGGGCGGCCGCCTGGTGGCGGTGATGAATGACGGCCCGCAAGGCATGGCGACCCTGTTCCTCAAGGAGCATGGCGGCATCGGCCGCCGCGCCGTCTTCGACGCCTCCACGCCGGTGCTGGCGGGCTTTAAGAAGATGATGGGCTTCGTTTTTTAAATCCCTCCGCCTTTCGCACGCTAACGGCCGCAAGCGGCCTGGCGTGCTACGGGCACCTCCCCTTTTAGGGGCGATACGCGCCCAAAAGGGGAGGCGGGGCCGGTTTTCGGCCTCTAAAGCCGGAAATTAACCATATCTTTGCAACACAGCGTCACTGTCCTAGGGTTCTAGGGTAAACCGGGAGCCATCATGTCAGACCCGCAGCACGAACCGACGATGGAGGAGATTCTCGCCTCCATCCGCAAGATTATCTCCGAGGACGGCCCCGAGACCCCGGCTGCCCCCTCCCAGGCTTCCGCGCCCGCTCCGGCGCCGGTGGAAGAACCAGACGTGCTGGAGCTGACCCAGGTCGTGGCGGCGCCGCCCGCGCCGGTTCCGGTTCCTGCTCCGGCCCCCTTGCCTGAGCCGCAGAATGACATCGTGTTTGAACCCGTGTCCGCCGATGCCGGCGATATCTTCTCCGACCATACCCGCAGGGCGATGGACGATGCCTTTGCCGGCATCCCCGACGAGGAGCCGGCGCGGGCCGCCGCGCCGCGTCCCACCGCTCTTGCGCCCATTGATGGTTCGACGGTGGAAGGCGTTTTCGATCGCGCCGTGCGCGAGAGTTTCGAGCCGGTGCTGCGCAAATATCTCTCCGACAATTCCGCCGCGGTGATTGACGGCATGAAGCCGCTGATCCGCGAATGGATGGACGAGCATTTCCCGCCGCTGCTGGAAGGCGCGGTCCGGGCCGAGGTGGAGCGGGTCGTCAAGGCGCGTGGTACGAAACGCTGATTTCCGTCTAAACCTATTGGAACGGGCTTGACCCGGACCGTAAAAAACCGGAAAGCCCTCCAGGACTTTTCGGTTTTTTCATGCTCGACAAGACCTTCAATCCTGCGGACGTGGAAGGGCGCATCTATGCCCAGTGGGAGGAGTCCGGCGCCTTCCAGGCCGGCCGCCGTCCGGGCGCGGAAGCCTTTTCCATCGTCATCCCGCCGCCCAACGTCACCGGGCGGCTGCATATCGGCCACGCCCTCAACAACACGCTGCAGGATGTGCTGGCCCGTTTCGAGCGCATGCGCGGCAAGGATGTTTTGTGGCAGCCCGGCACCGACCATGCCGGCATCGCCACCCAGCTGATTGTTGAGCGCCAGCTGGCCGAGCGGCAGATGTCGCGCCAGGGCCTGGGCCGCGAGAAGTTCCTGGAAGAAGTCTGGAAGTGGAAGGCCGAAAGCGGCGGCGCCATCCTGGCGCAGCAGCGCC
>Ga0265313_10002436_pt1 | contig 16057 bp, 13 predicted proteins | sample 4123metaG_FD_203122 | JGI IMG/M metagenome (GOLD analysis project Ga0265313, IMG submission 203122) | Rhizosphere microbial communities from Carex aquatilis grown in University of Washington, Seatle, WA, United States - 4-1-23 metaG | ecosystem: Host-associated > Plants > Roots > Rhizosphere >...
GCGAGCGCTCGCGTCGGCCGCCGCGACCGCGATTCGAACGAGGTCTTCGCGGCTGCTGTTTCTCTCCGCGACCAGCAGCAGCCTGCGATACGCTCTCGCTGCCGCTTCGAAGGCCTCCGAGGTTTCCGCCGCAGCGTGTGGTTCCCCGTCCTCCGCGCTGGACAGGACCAGTATCGCTTCGTCGAGTCGCGAAGCTTGCTCGAGGAGAAGCCCGGCAAGGATCGACCGCAGGGCGGCACGCTCGTCCGGCTTCACGGCTGGAATCGCAGCGCGCACCAGGCCTGCCAGACGATCGTCGGTTGCGGGCGAGATGAGGCGGCGCAGTCCTTCGAACGCGGCTTTCGGCCCCGACTCCATCTTGGCCAGGCGCTCGTAGAGCGCGATCGCCGCCTGCCGATCGCCGTATTCCTCCTCGGCCTCCGCCCATTCGCTCAGAACCTCCGCGGAACGCGGATCCTGCGCGGCTCGCCATCGATAGAGCCATCGCCGATCCTGGTGCCGAGCGGCAGGATCCGCCGTCGAATCGGCGAACGCTTCGAAGTCGAGCACGTCTTCGGCGCGTCCGAACGTCTCGACGAGACTCCGGTACGTACGGGATGTCTCCGCGTGACGCGAGGGATCCGTGCTCAGCGCCCGAGCCTTGGCCCGAACGAGAGCATGTGTCTGCTCGGGCGACTCGCGCTCGGCCCAGACGGCCAGCTCGTCCAGGAGCGACACGAACTCGTTCAGCGCGGCTTCCTGAATCGCGCTGTCTTCGAGACGCAGGAGGAGCCACACGTTTCGGCTGAAATCGCCGTCCGTCCGGAATACGAGCCGCAGCGCCCCCGGCAACTTGGTCCAGTCGCTCGATCGCGCGTGGAGCTCGACGAGCTCCTCGGCCGCCTGGCGGTCCCCGGTCCGTGCGCGTAGAATAAGGAGCTGCGTCGCGGCCTCTTTTCGGTCCGTGGCGTCCGGCGCGGCTCCGGCGATGAGCTTCAGCGCGGCGCCCGCGATTTCGGGGTCGCCGGGATCGCTCTCCAGATCGAGCAATCGGCGCGCCGCGGCCAGGGCCGGTGGCCCCCCGCCGCCGAACAAGACGACCTGCAGAAAAGCTTCTCGCGCCTGCTTCAGTTCACCCTCTTGAAGGTAGAGGGTGGCGAGGTCGAACCCGATCCGCTCGCGCGCGTCGACTCCCATCGTCGCATCCTTGAGAGCGCGCTCGAGGGTTTCGGCGGCGGCCATCGCGGTGCCGGCCGCCTCCGCGATTTCGATGTAGAGCTGACGGACATCGTCTCTGCTCGCGTCCCTCGTGACCATCGGCCCGATGATTTCGAGGGCGCTCGCGGCGTCGCCGAGCTCCCGATAGCGGAGCCGGGCAAGCTGGAGCGCGTCGGCGTCGGTCTCGGTTCGGGTAGGCGAAAGTTCGCTTTCCAAGAATGCCCTGGGCGAAAGGAATTCGCCTGCGCCGAGCGGGGGATTGCCTTCGGTCATCGGGAGCCGCCGTTCGTATGGCTGCGCTCGGCCTCCGGGGCGGCAAGCACGAGAAAGCCTTCGCGCGTCCCTGTGGGTGGCCGCTGGCCTGCGGGCAGCGGACGAAGGAGAAGAAGCTGAGGGTCGCGCACCGACGTCTTGACCGAGACGCGAATGCGGTCCTCGCGTTGCGGGGGGATGACCGGGGTTGGCGAGACGATGCCGGCCGCTGGGACTGCGCTGGTCGGTTGGACTGCGCTGGCGGGTTGGACTGCGCTGGCCGGTGGGACTGCGCTGGCGGGTGGGACTGCGCTGGTCGGTTGGACTGCGCTGGCCGGTGGAACTGCGCTGGGTTGTGGGACTGCGCTGGCCGGCTGGACTGCGCTGGGTGGTGAGACTGCGCTGGCCGGTGGGAAGACGCTGGCCGGGGGGACCGCGCTGGCCGGTGGGAAGACACTGGCCGGTAGGACTGCGCCCGATGCGATCAAGGAAGGAAAGGGCGCGGTCGCGTCGGGTGACGGGGGGGGCGGCGGAGTGGAGTACGGGGGACTCATCTCGGGACGTGTCACCGCCTCGCCGCGAGCGCCCAACGTGGCCTCGATCATCCCTGCCGCATGGGCGAGGGCCGCCGCTCGCGGTCCCTCCCCGGCTTCGCTTGCGGCATCGATCGCCCGCCTCAACCAGCGAAGCGCTTCCTCCCTATCTCCCTTTCCCCAGAGGGCACCTGCGACCTCCAGGGCAACCGCCACGTCGCTCGGATCGCCGCTGATCGCCTCGGGAACCGCCGACTCCGCTAAGAACTGCATGACCACTCCTTACAAAGCAAAAGTGCCTTCAGGGATGGTTTACAGCTCGCCGCGGGGATGGACGCAAGTTCCCGGTCCGCCGGGGACCGAATTTCCCAACGAGAACGTAGATTCAGTCGCTTTCCGAGCGCCGCCGGCGACCGAAAGGGACCCACGCACGGGAAATCGCGAGCTACGGCATCGGCTCGGTGACGCCGGCGCGCGGTACGATGATGATGCGGGCCCGACGGTTGGCAGCCCGCCCGTCGGCCGTCGCTTCGTCGCCGATTGGACGGCTCGAGCCGAAGCCCCGTGTCTCGATCCTCGTCGGGTCGACGCCGCATGAAACGAGATAGGCGCGCACCGCTTCGGCCCGCCGCTCCGATAGCGGATCGTTTACTTCGTCGCTGCCGGTCCTGTCGGTGAACCCTTCGACGCGCACCTCACGATTGCCCTCGCGGTTGATCGTCAGAGCGATTTCTTTGAGGTTGGCGCGCGCGGCGGGCGAGATCTCGGCGCGCCCGGTCGCGAAGAGGGCTGCCCCGGGAATGACTATCGCCTCCGCGCGCCCGCGACCCGCGCACCGGACGTCCTGCCCCGACCCCGGGCGCTCTTCTTGGCCGCATCCCCTTCGTGCGAGCTCCTCGCGCGTGCGCTGGAGCTCGCGCGATTGCGCTTCCATCGCCGCCAGAGACGCCTGTTCGTGCTGCGCTCGGGCGGCCAGCGCCCTCGCGTTGGCTTCGGCGGCTTCAACGCGACGAAGCGCGAGGTACGCCTCAGCCCGGGCGTCGGACGATCGGGGGCGCGAGCGGTACATGGCGTCGGCCTGGTCGAGCGTGCTCTTGGCCTCACGCAAGTCTCCGGGCGCATACTGCGCCGCTGGCCCGCTGGCCGCGGTGTTGTAAGCCGCCCGAGCTTGCGCGAGCTCCGGCGGCGGTCCGATCACGGTCGTCGTCGTCGAGCAACCGGCGAGCAGAGAGAGCGCGCCAACAGCAAAACCATACACGCGACGGGGTCTTCGAATCATGGCTTCATCCTCGGTGGGTTAGGGCTGTGTGGCCGACGTGGTCGAAAGGACCCGGATCCGATCGCCGACTTGGCGAGCCTCGGCCTGAGCGGAAGCCTCGCGCGCAAGCGACACGGCGAGCTCGGCGTCGCCTCGCGCGCGCACGAGCATGGCGTTCGCTTGTGCCGGAGCGCCTCGCTCGATGAGCTTCTGGGCCGTGGCGTATTGATCCTGCGCCAGTCGGAGGTGCTGCTCGGCCGGCGGGGTCTGTGCCGCGCCCGCGCCTTCGGCCGTCGCGATGGCGTTCCGCGCGCCGGCCGCCGCGTGTGAAGCGGGAACGTGCGTGGTGCTGGCGCACGCGGGAAGCGCCAGCGCCGCGACGACGCATGATCGATAGAGTTTCATGAGAGTCCACCTCCGTCCTTCGTCGGTAGCGAGGCGTGTGCCGCGCGCGGGTCGCCCGACGTGCCGGCGGCCTGTGGGCGCGATCAGCCGGAATCGCAACGTCGCGGCCTCGGGCGGGAGCAGGATGCGCCGTCGCGCGCGCTCGCTGTGTGCGCAAAACGCTACGTCGCGAGCGACGACGGGCGCCGTGCAGACGTCACAACGAATGAGGAAGCAACGCTGCTGTCACCAAGAGTTCACCCCGCGGCACCCCCAACCGGCGCCATAGTCCGACCTGTGCGACCAGATGAGCCCGTGCAGAGCTCGTCGCTGCCGTTCGGTGCGTTGTCGCCGGAGACTCGCCGCGACCTAGGAAAGTACCGCCTGATCGCCGAGATCGGCCGCGGCGGGATGGGCGTCGTGTACCTCGCGGTGCTGCGCGGGCTCGACGGGTTTCGGAAGCTGGTCGTCGTCAAAGAGCTCCGCCCGGAGTTTCTCGGGACCGACGCGAGCGTCACCATGTTCATGCACGAGGCGCGGGTCGCCGGCCGTCTCAATCACCCCAACATCGTGCAGACGATCGAGGTGGGCGTAGAGGGTCCACGACGCTTCATCGCGATGGAATACCTCGACGGCCAGCCGCTCCATCAGCTCGTGCACCGAGCGCTCGCGCAGTCCAACCGCCTGCCGCTCCGGATGCACTTGGGCATCCTCGTCGACGTCCTCTCGGCCCTCGAATACGCCCACGACTCGACCGACTTCGATGGGACGCCGCTCGGGGTCGTCCACCGCGACGTCAGCCCCCACAACGTCATCGTCACCTACGAGGGGCAGACGAAGCTCGTCGACTTCGGAATTTCCAAGACCGCGGCCGCCGCTGTGGAAGAAGCGGGCGACGGCGGAGTCGAGGGCAAGATGAGGTACATGGCGCCCGAGCAAGCGGCGGGCGGTCGCGTGGACCGTCGCGCCGATCTGTTCTCGGTCGGGGCGATGCTCTGGGAGGCGGTCGTCGGCGAGCGCCCCTGGGAGGGTCAATCGGACGAAGAGGTCTTCCAGAGCCTGATCGCCGGATCCATACCGCGCGTTCGGGAGGCATGGCCTGACGTCGACCCCGAACTGGCAGCCATTGTCGACCGCGCGATGAGCGTCGAGCTGAACGCGCGCTACGCCACGGCCGCCGGGATGCGCGCCGACCTGGAGCGATACATCGGCGCCCGCAACCTGACGCCGACGGCGCGCTCGCTCGGTGCGTCGGTCTCCCGACTCTTCGCGGACGACCGCGCCCAGCGACGGGCGCTCGTCGACGGGCAGCTCCGCCTTTTGAACGAGGGAGCCGAAGCGCGTGGCCCGAACTCTCCGCGAGCCAAGCTCGGGATGGTCGCGCCCACCCCGTTTCGCGAAGACACGCTGCATTCGCCGACCGGTGGGTCGAGTCCGCCCTCGTCGAATCTCGGTTCGTCCCTCTCGCTCCCGCCGCCGGCCGAGCCACGGTCGGGCCGCCCTCTGGTGCTCCTCCCCGGGCTCGGACGCGGCCGAAGCCAGAGCCCAACCCCGATCGCCGCAGCGGCGGCGTTCGGCGCCGCTCTCGTGATCGCCGCTGTCTGGGCCGACCGTACGCGCTGGAACGCCGGACCCGTCATGACCGCGAGCGCGGCGGCGAACCTGCCTCCCCCGGCTGCGCCTGCGGACGCCCCTGCCCGCGCCGCGCACGTGAGCATCCGTGCTCTTCCGGCCTTCGCGCGGATCTATCTCGACGACGTCGCCGTTCCCAACCCATTCGTCGTCGACCACGGGCGCGACACAACCGCCCACCGCCTCCGTGTCGAGGCCGTGGGGTACGAGACGAAGACCCGGGCCTTCACGTACGCCGAAGACATCGAGCTCGAGATGAGCCTCAGCCCGGATACGGCCGCGCCGCGGTCTCCCCCGACCGCGCCTCCGTCTCCCCCGACCGCGCCCGCTGTGGCCAGGCGCCCGCCCTCGGCGCGCCCCTCGACGCCGTCAGGGGCCGAGGTTTGCGAACCTCCGTTTGCCGTCGACGGATCGGGCAAGAAGCACTGGAAGCTCGAGTGTCTCGACGGCGCGGCACCCGCACCGTCACCGGACCAAGCCAGCTTCGGCCCGCCGCGTCCGGCAGCCAAGCCGAAGCCGATCGACACGGGGAGCCCTTATCCCTAGAGGGTCATTGGCAGCCGACGCGGCTCCCCGCAAGAGCGATGTCGTCGAACCATACCGTGTATTGATTGTTCAATCCCAGCCAGCCGACGCCCAAGCTCGTAATCGCGAGAGGCACTTTGGGCCCACCCCTTGCCCACTGGTCGTTTACGCCCTGCATCGGCGTCTGGCTCGAGGCGAAGCTGAGACCCTGAATCTGCGACCCGTTCAGCCAAAACTGAATGTCTCCCGTTTTGTAGTCCACCGAGAACTCGATGCAATCCCAGCTATTTGGATTGGTCATTGCGCTCAGCGTCGTTCCTTGCGGGTCCATATCGGGTAACGTTGAATCCGAGTTTTGCGCGTTCCACGCGATGACGTTGTCTTGGAATCCGAGGCGCATGTGGTCGCCGCCCGCGTCCCCCGCTCCGGAGGTCGTCATCGACAAGAAACCGTTGTGATTTTGGGTCGGAGCGCCGGAAAAACGCGCGAAGAAGCGCGCGTAGAGCGGTCCACCCGCGAGCCTCGAAAACGCGCTCGTATTCACCACATAGTATCCACACGAGTCCCCCCCGACGACGCGCAGGGAGTTCTTGCCCGTGTGCGATTGCGTGTTGTCGACACCGACGAGCAGACCGCCGTCGGTGGCCGTGTCCTGCATGTTGGGGTTGCACCCCATGATCACCGTCCAGAGACTCGCGCTCGGGGCCATGCCCGGAGTGTCGCTCTCGAATCCATCGCACAAGGGCAGCGAACTGCACGCGACCCCGCCGTCGGGCCCCTCGGCCGTGCCGCTCTCGAGGCCGCCGTCCCCGCCATCGGAGCCACCCCCTCCGGTGGCACCCGAAGAGCTGCTTCCCCCGCCGCTCCCTGAACTGCTCGATCCGCCGCCTGCCGAGCCGCCTCCGCTGCTTCCGCCACTGCTCCCCCCACTGCTTCCCCCGCTGCCGCCGCCACCACTGCCGCTGCTGGAGCCCGGCGCGGCACCGTCGCCGGAGCTGGGCGCAGCACTGTCGCCACTTCCATTGGCCGGCGAGCCGGACCCGCCGTTCGAGCACCCAATTGCGAGGAAGAGCGCCGGAGAGAAAACGAAGGCAGTTCGCATGGCCACCCCTCGTATCATGCGCCCCGTCGTCTTGCAGCGGGCCTTTCCGCCAAAGCGCGGCGTCGCCCGCGCTCCAGTCACCCCGGGGGTATCCTCGCGCGGTCCGCTCTCGCTAAAGCCCCGGAGCGGGCCGCCGTTCCCCGATTGTGAGTACAAAGATCGGAGTTGGCAGTCATGACCATTCAGGTCCCATTCCCGCTGAGTGACGCGGGGGTAACGGCGTCCATCAGGCCGAGCCCCCCGGCCGCATTCCCCTCCATCGGGCCCACCCAACCGGTGGGCCCTGCGCCGCCCGCCGCCTCGACATCGGGAGAACCCGCCGCGACGGCGACCGTGTCACCCTGGGCCGAAGTGCTGAGCAAGCTCCAGCATCTCGCGCAGACCGACCCCGGCGTGTTCAAGCGAGCGGCCAGCGATTTGGCCGCCACCGTCGACGCGCGAGCTCAAAAGGCCGCAGGCCCGGATGCAAAAGCGCTGGCCCAACTGAGCGGGCAGCTCAAGCAAGCCGCAAAAAGCGGGAGCTTGTCGGTGTTCAAGCCCACGCACCATGTCCACCGCATAAGGACGGCGTCGCCCGGCAGCCAGCCTACGCTCCTTCAGGAGCTCCTCGCTCAGATCGATCACGTCCTGGGACCCGGCGCGACGCCGCCCTGACGAACTGCGAGCGCTCTGCCGAGCGACTGGCGGAAAAAAGACAAATCGCCGAGGACGCCACGGAGACGGAGCCCGACGATCCTTCTCTTGGCCCCCCCGGCGACCCTCGTGCCCTGGCGGTTTTCTTCCGATCTCGGCGCCGGAGTGTCCGCTCGACGGGGCGTGATACACTTGCCCACCATGATCGGTTATCGCAGTCGAACCTCGACGGCCGGGCGGAACCAGGCCGGTGCGCGCTCTCTCTGGCGCGCGACCGGGATGACGGACAGCGACTTCGAAAAGCCGATCATCGCGATCGCCAACAGCTTCACGCAGTTCGTACCCGGACACGTGCACCTGCACGAGGTCGGCCAAAGCGTGAAGAAAGTGATCGACGAGGCGGGCGGCTGGGGCGTGGAATTCAACACCATCGCCGTCGACGACGGAATCGCGATGGGCCACGGCGGAATGCTGTACTCGCTCCCGAGTCGCGAACTCATTGCCGACAGCGTCGAGTACATGGTCAACGCGCACTGCGCCGACGCGCTTTTTTGCATCTCCAATTGCGACAAGATCACGCCGGGAATGCTCATCGCCGCAATGCGCCTGAACATCCCCACGGTTTTCGTATCCGGAGGCCCGATGGAGGCCGGAAAGCTGACGGGCACGCGGGACCGGAACGGTAAGCCGCTCACGGTCAAACTCGATCTCATCGACTCGATGATCGCGTCGGGCGACGCCTCAATCGGCGACGAAGAGCTAGCTCGCATCGAGTCGGCGGCATGCCCCACGTGCGGCTCGTGCTCGGGGATGTTCACGGCGAACAGCATGAATTGCCTGAATGAGGCGATCGGACTCGCGCTTCCCGGCAACGGCACGCTGCTTGCGACCCACGTGAGGCGGCGCGAGCTCTTCGATCAGGCCGCGCGGCTCATTGTCGACATGAGCAAGCGGCACTACCTGCAAGGGGACGCATCGGTGCTTCCGAGGAGCATCGCGACGTTCGATGCGTTCGAAAACGCAATCGCGCTGGACCTCGCGATGGGCGGCTCGACCAACACCGTGCTCCACTTGCTCGCGATTGCCCACGAGGCGGGTGTAGCCTTCACGATGGCGGACATCGATCGGCTCTCGCGCACGATCCCCAACATCTGCAAAGTCGCCCCCTCTTCCCACTATCACGTGGAAGACGTGCACCGAGCGGGCGGCATCCTTACGATCCTCGGGGAGCTCGACCGAGCAGGGCTCATCCACCGCGGCGCGCGGACCGTGCACGCGCCCACCATGGGCGCCGCGATCGACGCCAACGACATCCGCAAGACGTCGGCCACGTCCGACGCGCGGCAGCGAGCCCTGGCCGCTCCGGGCGGCGTGCGCACCAAGGTGGCCTTTTCTCAAGACGCCCACTTCGCCTCGCTCGATCTCGACACGAAGCAGGGCTGCATCCGCGACGTCGAGCACGCTTATGCGAAAGACGGCGGACTGGCCATACTCCACGGCAACATCGCGCTGGACGGGTGCATCGTGAAGACCGCGGGCGTCGACGAGTCGTGCTGGCGCTTCGAGGGTCGGGCGCGGGTCTTTCAATCCCAGGAAACCGCGTGCGAAGCGATTATGGGCGACCGCATCGTCGCGGGCGACATCGTCGTCATCGCGTACGAAGGGCCGCGCGGCGGCCCCGGCATGCAGGAGATGCTCTACCCCACGTCTTTTCTCAAGGGCAAGGGCCTGGGCAAGGCGTGCGCGCTCGTGACGGACGGGCGATTCAGCGGCGGGACGTCGGGGCTCAGCATCGGTCACGTCTCGCCGGAGGCAGCCGAAGGCGGAGCCATTGCCCTCGTCGAAGAAGGGGACCGCATCCGAATCGACATTCCCGAGCGGACGCTGGCCCTGCTCGTCGAGCCGCAGGAGCTCGAAAGGCGTCGCAAGGCGATGGAGGCCCGCGGGACCAGCGCGTGGCGACCGAATCGCGATCGATGGGTGTCGCCGACGCTCCAGGCGTACGCGCTCATGACGACGAGCGCCGCACGCGGCGCAATTCGCGATATCTCGCAGGTGCGGAGGCGGGACTAGTGCACCGCCGTCGAAGTGGCGACAAGATCCTCCGGTAGGCGGTGCGCTAGGGAACTCGCGGGAGCGAGTTCGGGTTTGGGCGGAGCCCAAGGGAAAAGCTAGTGCGCCGCCCGCTCGCGCAGCGAGCGCAATCGCCGTAGGCGATTGGTCGCATCTCGACGGCGGTGCACTAGACGTCGCGCCTCGCGCTGCTCGAAGCTCGCAGCAAATCCTCGGTCCGCCAAGCCGTTCGGTGCTCTAGTTGTCCCCGAACACGAAGCCGACGGGGACGACCTCGTCCGACGCGTCGACGGAACAGGCGGTCGCAACTTGGCTCGGGCCCATGACGAAGACGACCCCGTTGCTGCACCCGTACGTTCGGGCGACGCACGGGTCGGCGTCCTCGACGCAGGACAAATTCGGGTTTTCGGCGCAATCGACGCCGGAGGCCGGTCCGTCGCAGCAGGGATTCGAACACTGCTTGGCCGGCTCGACCACGGGCTTGTCGCTGCACGCGACGAAACCGGCGAGAACCGCGAGCATTCCCGCGGCCGCCAGGGGAATGCCGGCCGCAACGCACACGCGCTTGGGGATTCTCATCGGCACAAGCCTACCGACCGGCTGTGGGCGGGCAAGCCGGTCACCCGCCGGCAACGGGCGGAATGAGCGCGATCACGTCTCCCTCCGCCAGGGGCTCGTCGTCGAGCGCGAAGGCTTCGTTTCGAGCGATGCGTACGTGGCTCCGACGCTCGGCGAAGGCGGGATGCCGCTTGGCGAGATGTTCGGCGAGCGCTCCGACGCTCCGGACCTCGAGCGGCAGATCGAGGGTCTCTTCTCCGATGCCGACGGCGTCGCGCAACCCGGCAAAAAAGAGGACACGCACACACAGGGGCGGCTTGGCCTTACGGTCTCGAACGGGTGGCGCGATCATCGGCCGGTGGCCAGCACTCTATCGCTCCTTCGTGCGAGAAGCGATTGACGGGACGCCGGTCTCCGGGTCATTGCTCAACCAGAGTTCGCCATGAAGGTCGGCATCCCCAAGGAAATCGCCGCGGGCGAAAGGCGCGTCGCCGCGACGCCCGGAACCGTGGCAAAGATCTCCAAGCTCGGCCTCGAGGTCGTCGTGCAGTCGGGCGCCGGAGAGGCCTCGGAGTCGCTCGACGCCCAATACGCCGAGGTCGGGGCCGCGATCGTCCCCGACGCCGAAGCGCTCTATCGAGAAGCCGACTTGGTCCTCAAGGTCCGGCCGCCGCAGCTCGGCCAAGACGGGCGCCACGAGGTGGACCTTCTCAAGCAAGGGGCGCGGCTCATCGGCTTCGTCTGGCCCGCACAAAACGCAGAGCTCTTGGATATGCTCGCCGCGCGCAAAGCGACGGTGCTCGCGATGGATGTCATGCCGCGCATCTCGCGCGCCCAGAGCATGGACGCGCTCAGCGTATTCGCGAACATCATCGGGTACCGCGCGGTCATCGAGGCGGCAGCACATTTCGGGATGTTCTTTCCCGGACAGACCACCGCGGCCGGCCGAGTGAAGCCGGCGCAAGTGCTGGTCATCGGAGCGGGGGTGGCGGGACTTTCGGCGGTGGCATGCGCGCGGAGCCTGGGCGCCATCGTGCGTGCATTCGACACGCGTCCGAGCGTGCGCGAGCAGGTGCAAAGCCTTGGAGCGACGTTTCTGCCGTTCGAGTTTCGCGAAACCGGAGAAGGGGCCGGCGGTTACGCGAAAGAGATGAGCCCCGAGTTCATCGCCGCCGAGCAGGCGATGATCGCGCAGCACGCGAAAGACGTCGACATCGTCATCGCGACGGCCGTAGTCCCCGGCCGCCCCGCTCCGCTGCTCATCACGTCCGGCGCGGTCGTCAGCATGCGGCGAGGCTCGGTCATCGTCGACCTCGCGGCCGAGCAAGGCGGCAACTGCGCCCTGACCGAGCGCGATAAGATCGTGGAGAGGTTCGGCGTCAAGATCATCGGCCTGACCGATTTGCCGAGCCGCATGGCCCGTCAAGCGAGTGAGCTCTACGGAACGACGGTCTACAACCTCCTCGCCGACGTGTTCGATCGCGACGCGGGAGACATCGCGCTCGATCTCGACGACGAGATTCACCGAGGCGTGGTGGTCCTCGACAAGGGCAAGTTGCTCTGGCCGCCGCCCACCCGTCCCGCGCCTCGATCGGTCAAGCCGCCGCCGGACGCCGCGCCGCCGGTCCTACCTCCCGTCCCACACGCCGGCTCGGCGGGAGCGATCTTCGTCGGAGCCGTCTGCGCCGGGCTGCTCGTCGCAGGCTTGTTCGCGCGCGGCGAATTTCTGGAACACCTTACGGTCTTTCTCCTCGCGTGCGCGGTCGGCTGGCACGTGGTCTGGAACGTGACGCCCGCCCTGCACACGCCTCTCATGAGCGTGACCAACGCCATCAGCGGGATCATCCTCATCGGCGCGTTGATGCTCATCGGCGTCGGCGGTCTCGGTGCTCCGGCGGTGTTGGCCGCCATCGCCACCTTGCTCGCGTCGATCAACGTCGCGGGGGGTTTCCTCGTGACGCGGCGCATGCTGCGGATGTTCCATCGGTGACATCGATGATCCTGTCGTTGGAACGGCTGGCTTACATTGTGGCGGCGCTGCTGTTCATCCTCAGCCTCCGCGGGTTGTCGGCGCAGACCACGGCGCGGAGGGGAAACCTGTACGGCTCGCTGGGCATGCTGCTCGCCGTCGCGATGACGGTCGTCGTGTTGCTGTTTCCCGCCCCCTCCGCGGCCGCCGCCGCGACCTCCGGCGTCGCGCTCCTGGCCGCGGCGGTCGGCATCGGGAGCGCCGCCGGAGCATTGCTCGCAGCGCGCGTCGCAATGACGTCGATGCCCGAGCTGGTGGCCATCTTGCACAGCTTCGTGGGCGCCGCAGCGGTCCTCGTCGGAGTCGCCAATTACCTCGCGCCCGGACGCGAGGCGGACTCGATCCGCGACGTCGAGGTCGTCGCCGGCGTGTTCATTGGAGCCGTGACGTTCACCGGTTCGGTCGTCGCTTTCGGCAAGCTTCGCGGCACGTTCGGGAGCAGACCCCTGCTTCTCCCGGGACGACACGCCCTGAACGCCGGGCTGCTCGTCGGGTGCGCCGCGCTCACGATCGCGTTCTTGCGTGCCGCCGTGCCGAACGGTCTCGGGCCCCTCGTCGGCATCGCGGTTGTCGCGTCTCTTCTCGGGGTCCACCTGGTGGCCGCGATCGGCGGGGGCGACATGCCGGTCGTCGTGTCTCTCCTCAATAGCTATTCGGGCTGGGCTGCTGCGGCGGCGGGCTTCATGCTCTCGAACGATCTGCTGATCATCACCGGCGCGTTGGTTGGATCCAGCGGCGCCATCCTCAGCACGATCATGTGCCGCGCGATGAACCGTTCGATCTGGAACGTCGTCTTCGGTGGATTCGGCGCGACACCCGCCGCTGCCGCGCAGAGGTCCGACGGCGCGGCGCCGCCGGTTCAGGAGGCGAGCGTCGAACAAGTCGCCGACCTGCTGCGCGCGGCCAGGAGTGTGATCATCGTACCCGGCTACGGAATGGCGGTCGCGCAGGCGCAGCACCCGGTGCGCGAGCTGACGACGCTTCTAAGCGAACGCGGGGTTCGGGTTCGGTACGCGATCCATCCGGTCGCCGGGCGTCTGCCCGGGCACATGAACGTACTCTTGGCGGAGGCGAACGTGCCTTACGACATCGTCGAGGAGATGGACGAGATCAACGAGGATTTCTCGTCGACCGACGTGGCGATGATCATCGGCGCGAACGACATCGTGAACCCGAGCGCGCTCTCGGACCCGTCGAGTCCGATCTACGGGATGCCGGTGCTCGAAGCGTGGAAGGCGGCGAAAGTGGTCATGCTCAAGCGCGGGATGAGCGCCGGGTACGCGGGGGTCGACAACACGATTTGCTACAACGAGAACACGTGGATGCTCTTCGGTGACGCCAAGAAGAGCGTCGGCGCGCTCGTCACCGCCTTGCGGTAGCGCCGAGCTGCGCCGATCCCCCCGGAGGCGGACCTTGCACTACGGGGACGTTCTCAACCAGGCGGCGTGAGCCGACGGATTGATTCTTCGATCAGGCCGGTTGCGGCGCAGGCGCGACCGCGATCGGCTTTTCGCCCTGCCACGGTGGCAGGCGCCGGCGAATCAGCCGCTCGACGTCGCGCAAGAGCGACTGCTCGTCGCGATCGCAAAACGAAATGGCGCGCCCGGACGCACCCGCTCGACCCGTACGGCCCACGCGGTGCACGTAGCTCTCGGCGACATTGGGTAGATCGAAGTTCACGACCAGCGAGATGTCGTCGACGTCGATGCCGCGCGCCGCGACGTCGGTCGCCACGAGCACGAGGGTGGTTCCACGGCGAAACGAATCGAGGGCGCGCTCGCGGGCCCCTTGGGTCTTGTTTCCGTGAATCGCGGCCGATCGAAAGCCCGCGCGGTCGAGGCGCTCGGACAGCCGGTTGGCGCCGTGCTTGGTGCGGGTGAAGACGAGGGTGCGGCCGGATGATCCTTCGCGAAGGACGCGCTCGAGTAGCGCGGGCTTGTCGGCTCGGGACACGAAGACCACCGACTGCTCGACGGTCTCCGCGGTGGTCACCGCAGGGGTGATGGCGACGCGCGCCGCCTGAACGAGCATACTCTGCGCGAGGCTCTCGATTCCGCCGGCGATGGTGGCTGAAAAGAGCAGCGTCTGCCGCTTCGACTGGAGGGCGGCGCCGATGCGCCGCACGTCGTGCACGAAGCCCATGTCGAGCATCCGGTCGGCTTCGTCCAGGACGAAGTGCGTAACGGCGTCGAGGGTCACGATTCGTTGCTGCATCAGATCGAGGAGCCGCCCTGGGGTGGCCACGAGAATGTCCGGCCCGGCGCGGAGCGCGATCTCTTGACCCCTCTGGCTCACGCCTCCGTAGACGAGCGCGTGACGCAGCGACAGGTGCTTCCCGTAGACGGATACCCGCTCGGCGATCTGCGCGGCGAGCTCGCGCGTGGGTGTGAGGATGAGCGCCCGGACGCGGCGGGAGCTCGGTCCCTCCGCGGCGAGGCGCTGCAGAATGGGCAGCACGAACGCCGCGGTCTTTCCGGTACCCGTCTGCGCCATCGCGAGCACGTCGCGGCCTGCAAGGACCAGCGGAACGACCTCGGCTTGGACGGGCGACGGCTTGGTGTAGCCCTCATCGAGAACTGCGCGGACGAGCGGCACCGTTAGACCGAGTGCAGTGAACGGCGAGGCGGCGACGACCGCGGCATCGAATGGAACGTCGCGCAGCTTCGGGGCCGCTACGGGCGGCGGGCCTCCGGCTTGTCCGGAGCGAGACCGAAAATCGGGAGCGGATTGGACGCGATTGGGTGAAGAAGTCGATTGGGTGCGCTTGCCGGCGAAGGGCCGACGGCGCCGAGAAGTGGGCGGGGTCACGATAAACGTTACGTTCTCTCTCTCGCGGCAACGCTCGAGAATGCGAGCGCACATAGAGGCCATCTTCGATACCGCGGGGTCGAAACGGCGTGACGGAGCACCTTGTGGCCGCGTCGTCACGCTCCATGACCAGTCGCGCTGGCGTGAACTCGTGACAGCACGCTCGTAGCTCGGACGGCCGCTTCGCGCAAGGAGAGCCCGACCGGACGGCGGCCTGTGGTAGTGCTTGGCCTCCGTTTCGCTTACCCTCGCGAAGCCAAAAGGAGACTCTAATGCGCCCCCTTCTCGTCTCTTCCATTCTTATGATCGCGGCCTGTGGTGGCACGAAGAAACCGGCGGAGCCACCGGAGTCGCCGTCGCCGGAGACGAGTAGCTCGACATCCACCGACACCGCGACCGACTCCGACGCGGGCCCGGCCGAGGCGCCCGCCGCGGCCGCGTCGTCCGCTCCCGCGGAGGCGGCGCCCGAGGCGGCGCCCGCACCGGCGAGCCCCTCGCCGACCGTAACCGGCACAATTGACGGAAAGCCGTTCGCCCCGAAAACGGCTCGGATTGTCCACCCGATGCAGAAGGACGGTCGGGTCGTCGTCGTCCTCGACGAGCGCACCGATTGCGGCGGCGGAGACGCGAAGCCGGGGGAGGGTACCCTCACGATGACGATCACACTGGAGGACGGCTACAAGGTCGATCTCGGCTCGCTCAAGCGCGGAGGAAAGAAGGGCGGCGGCGAGATTTCGTTCGTTCGGGTAGGCGCGGGGGGCAAGAAAGACTACGCGGCGGGCTTCAAGCCCACCGGCCGCGTGACGGTCGTGCGCGCGCCGATGGAACAGAACGCCGTCGGCAAGTTGAATCTCGATCTGACGAGCGGGGACTACATGCTCTCGGGCGACCTCGACCTTCAGGCGTGCGTCGCGCCGAAGGGCGCCGCGAAAGGCGCTCCGAAAAAGAAGAAGTAGGGGGCCCGTTTTTCTAGAGCTTCTCCACTTCCCCCCGCTTCTCGAGCGCGGCCACCACGGCGCGTACCTCTTGAACGCGAGCGCGGGGGACCACGAGCACGGCGTCGTCGGTCTCGA
>Ga0265313_10002437_pt1 | contig 16055 bp, 12 predicted proteins | sample 4123metaG_FD_203122 | JGI IMG/M metagenome (GOLD analysis project Ga0265313, IMG submission 203122) | Rhizosphere microbial communities from Carex aquatilis grown in University of Washington, Seatle, WA, United States - 4-1-23 metaG | ecosystem: Host-associated > Plants > Roots > Rhizosphere >...
AAAGCGCCAGCCTTCGGCGCGGGGCGGGCCTCGTCCGCCTTGATCGAATAGCGCACGAGCGCACGCAGCACGTCGTTTCGTTCCACGTTCCCGATGACGCTCTTGAGATCCTCGTACACCGTGGGGTCCACGAGCAGCGCGCCGAGCGTGCCCTTGCCCTGGCGAAGATCCCCCACGATCGCTCGCAAGTCGTCGCTCATGGCGTTCAGATTGCCGATGACGTGTTGCGAGGAACTGTCGCCGTATAGCAGCGCGTGCGCCAACCCGTTCCCCTCCCGAATCGCGCGCAAGTCCTCGTGCAGCTCAGACATCGTGCCGAGGGCGTCCTTGGACAGCTCACCATCGTAGACGAGGGCGTGCGCGATTCCCGGCCCCTGACGCAGCTGCTTCGCGAAGTCCTGGGCATCGGCGAGCACGCCGTCGAGCCGCGTCGAGGCCCCATCGAGGTGAACGAGCAACTGACCGAATTCGTCGGCCTCGCGGCGGTCGAAAAAGAGTCGGTGCACGGCCCCGTCGCCGTGAACGGTGGCGTCGAGGAGCGAGTGCAAGTCCGCGATCGAGCCCTTGATGTCGGCCGCGAGCTTGGGGTCGCCGAGCGCTTGCGCGAGAGGTGCGATCCGCTCGATCGCGTCGGCCGCCACCGCAGCCACCTTGTTCGCGAGCGCCAGCACGTCGCTTGGCTCTTCGGCTGTGACGAGGCGCATTGGATCTTGAGGGGGCGCATCGGGCGAGCCGACGGTGAGTTCGATCATCTTGTCGCCGAGCAAGCCCTTGTTGACCACGTGGGCGACGGAGTCGGTCCGGATGCGGGCGGCTTCCTTCTTCGAGATGGACATCGACACGAAGACGCGCGCGTCGCCTGAATTGCTGCTGTGGTCGACGCTCGTTACGCCGCCGATGTCGAGGCCGCCCATGCGTACGGGAGCCCCGGGTTTGAGGCCGGCGACGTCATGGAACGCCGTCCGGTATTGGACTTTGGACTGCCACAGCCCGCGCGTATCACCGATGAGGAACACTCCGACCATCGTCAGCGCGAGCCCCAGGATGACAAATAGACCGACCTTAAGCTGCCGCGTCATGGGTCCTCACCAGCGTTATGGAACCGGCGTCACGACGACGCAAGCAGTGATGCCACGTCCTCGGTCTCGGGCGCGTGCCCTTCGATGAAGTTTCGGACCGCCGCGTTGCTCGTGCTGCGGAAATCTTCTTTGGTGCCCACGAGCAAGATGGATCCCTTCCCGATCATGGCCAAGCGGTCGGACACACTGAACGCAGTCCCCATGTCGTGGGTCACTACGACGCTCGTCAGCTTGAGCGAACGCTGGATGCCTTTGATGAGATGATTGATGCGCGCGGTATTGATCGGATCGAGCCCAGTCGTCGGTTCGTCGTACAAGATCACTTCGGGCTGGAGAGCGAGCGTACGCGCCAGGCCCACGCGCTTCTTCATGCCGCCGGAGAGGTCGCTCGGGCGCATCGACTCGATGCCGGGGAGGCCGACGAGCCCGAGCGCCTGCTCGACGCGAGCGTCGATCTCCGGTCCGGACATGGTGTTCCAGAATTGCTCACGAAGCCCGTACGCGACGTTCTCGCCGACGCTGAGCGAGTCGAAAAGCGCCGCTCCTTGAAAGAGGTAAGCAATGCGACGGCGCACGTGGGTCAGCTCCGCGTCGTCCATCTTGCCGACGTCGGCGCCGTCGAAGAGGATTTGACCGGCGTCGACGGTCAGAAGGCCGATGAGCATCTTCAACATGACGCTCTTGCCGCCGCCCGAAGCACCGAGAACGGTCAGCGTCTCGCCGCGACGGATGTCGAGGTTCAAGTCCGAGAAGATCGTTTTCGGCCCGAAGCTCTTCCGAACGCCGATATATCGAATGAAAACCTCGCCGAGGCGGCCGCCCGTCGCGTCAGGGCTGGTCATGGATGGGATCCTAGCCCCTTTCGCGGAGAGGGGTGGTCGCACACGACGGGGAGTGAACCGCCAGGCTCTAGGGAGGGTCAATCGAGTCCCCGGGGCGTTTGCCAGTACGTCGGACGTCAAGAAGGCACGACGAGCGCGAGGCGCATTTCCACGGCATCGCCCCCTTTCCACGCGTCGCGGCGGAGAACGCCGGCCACGCTCGCGTGCGTCCCCAGCCGCGACGAGAGGGCTCCCATCTCCGGACCGAAACACGAGAGCGGCGTCCCTCGCACGTCGATCCAGATGCGCAGGTGGCCCCCGCGCACCTCCCGCGTGCCGAGCACCCGGGCCCGGTCGATGGCGACGTGAGGCGCGGGATTCGACTGTCCGCATGGCTCGAAGCGATCGAGATCGACCACCACGCGCGCCGGCGCGTCCCCTTCTTCCAGGCGCGCCTCTGCGTCGAAGGGGCTAGCCCCGTCCGGCACCCCCATCGCTTCGCAAGCGGCACAGAACCGGTCGCGGAAGCCGTCGACCCGTGCGCTCGCGACTTCGAGCCCCGCCGCGGCGTGGTGCCCGCCGAACGCGATGAGGGTGTCGCGGCACTTCGCGAGCGCCTCGTAGACCGAAAAACCGGCCGGTGCGCGCGCCGAGCCGCGCCCGGCGTTCACGTCGAGCGCGATGACGATGGCCGGCTTCCCGAAGCGCGAAGCGAGGCGCCCGGCGACGATGCCCACCACCCCCGGGTGCCAGCCCTGCTTGGCGAGCACGATCGCGGGGAGACGAGCGAGGGCGGGGTCGGAGTGCGCTTCGAGCGCCTCGGCCAGTACGGCGTTCTGAATCTCCTTTCGACGCGTGGACTGGGTTTCAATCTCGCCCGCGAGCCGCTGGGCGGCCTCGTCGTCTTTGGCCAAGAGGAGCGAGAGCGCCAGGTCCGGCTTGTCGAGCCTCCCGGGAGCGTTGATTCTTGGCGCGAAGCGGAAAGACACGTCTTCTCCCGTGATCGGGCCTCTGCTGAAGCCTGCGATCTGGGCCAGCGCGCGTGTTCCTGGCCGTCCGCTACGCGCGATCAGCCCCAGTCCGGCCCGAACGAGCGCGCGATTGTCGCCGTCGAGCGGAGCGACGTCCCCGATGGTCCCGATCGCGACGAAGTCGAGCCATTGTCGCATGTCGAGCGGCACGCCGAGGGCCGCGCGCACGCCGGCCCCCATCGAGAGGGCGAGCCCGACCGACGCGAGCCCTTTGTAGGCGAAGTTGCACTCCGGGCGGTGCGGATTGAGAAAAGCGAGCGCCGGCAGGGGCGCGTCGGGGACGCGGTGGTGGTCGATGACGACGGCGTCGACGCCCGCGCGACGCACGGTCTCGAGTCGATCGTGGTCGCTCGAGCCACAATCGCACGTGACGAGGAGCGTGGCGCCCGTTGCAAGAACGCGAGCGAGCGCCTGCCCGGATAGTCCGTACCCTCCCCCGAATCGGTCGGCGAGTTCGGTGGCCACTTCCGCGCCGAGCGTCCGAAGGACGTCGGACAGCAACGCAGCCGCCGTGACTCCGTCTGCGTCGTAGTCGCCGAAGACGCAGATGCGCTCTTTTGCGCGCACGGCCCGGGCAACCCGTTCCACCGCTTCGCTGCGGTCTTTCATCGCCTCCGGAGGCGTCAAATGCGCGAGGCGCGGATCGAGGAATCGAGCCGAGTGTTCTGGCGCACCAAGACCACGGCCAACGAGGATGTTGGCCGCGGTCTGGGTCAACGACAGCGCCCTCGCGAGTTCCCTAGCGTCCTCGCCAGAGACTGACGGCAACCGAAGCATGGTCGGTTCACCAAGAGCGCGTGCGCCGCGCGGAGTCAATCTTGATACGATGTGCGCATGCAATCCCCCGTCGATCCGGTCCGCCCGGCTCTCATGCTCGACGCGAACGTCGTTCTTCTGGGACTGTCCACGGCTGCGCTTACCGCGGCCGGCACCTTCTTCCAGAAACTGAACGGTGTGCGAGTCGGGAACGCTTTTCTCAGCGGCTGGCTCGTCTTGGCGGCGACCTGCTTCTTTCCGACGTTCGTCATCACGAACAAAGTATTCTTGGCTGGGGGCAAAATGTCTCTGTTCGTGCCTGCCACGGCCGCGGCGTACGTATTCTCGATGCTGGTCGGCCGGTTCTATTTCAGCGAAGAGGTCTCGTACAACCGGTGGTTCGGTTGCGCGCTGATCGTCGCTGGCGTCGGCATCGTCGCGCGCGGATGAACGGGCGCTACACGCTGCGATGCGAAGAAAATCGCGGCAAAGCCGCGGGAGTCAAACCGTTCGGTGCTCTACGTCGGCCGAGCCGCGCCCTCGCGCTGCTCGAAAGGCCCTCGATCGCTGGGCCGCTTCGCGGCACGGGACTGATCTCGCGCGCGCCTGGCCATTCGCGTGTCAATCCACTCTGTGAGCGGCGCCGCGACGTAGATGCTCGAGTACGTGCCGGCGATGATGCCGACGACGAGGGCAAGCATGAAATCTTTGATGACTCCCGTTCCGTAGACGAAGAACGCCAGAACGCTGAGCGTCGTCAGGCCGGAGGTCAAGATGGTGCGCGAGAGCGTTTCGCTGACGCTGAGGTTGATGATCCGCGCGAACGACTTACCGCGATGCTTGCCGAGGTTCTCTCGGATTCGGTCGTAAACGACCACCGTATCGTTCATCGAATAGCCAACGACCGTGAGCACGGCCGCGATGGTCGAGAGCGTAATCTCTTTGTGCAGGAGCACGAAGACTCCGATGACGACCATGGCGTCGTGGACACAAGCGACGATGACCCCGGGGGCAAACCGGAGGTCGAAGCGGAACGCCAGATAGAGCATGATGAAGACGATCGCGATGGCCACCGCGTTGCGCGCGCTATCGCGCAATTGCTTGCCAGCCTTCGGGCCGACCCACTCCACGCGCAGCGCCTGGTCGGGAACGACGTCGGCTCCGAGCTTCGACTGCAAGCGCTCGATGAGCTGATCGCCCTTGCTGAGCAGCTGGATTTCGACGCGTCGGTCGCGCGGGTTCAAGACTTGCGGATTGGTCGCACTCGCGCGCAGGGCCACCCCCGGGACGCTCGCGATTTGAGCTTTGATTTTCGAGAGGTCCGGGTCGACGTCGTATCGCGTACTGATCTTGTCTCCCCCGGCGCTGAACTTGACCTCCGTCGCCCGCGCGTTCAGAGGACACTTGGACGGATCGCTCAGGGATGCGGACGGATCGTCCACGTAGCAGAGCGCCGCTCGGAGGGCGTCCTTCTCGTGTTCGGTGATCGCGCTCACGTCCTGCACGCGGATGAGGAAGTGGTTCGCGTTGTTCGGATCGACGACCTGCACGACGTCGGGGTTCTGGAAACCAGCCGACTCCACCGCCTGGCGAACGGACGCGGCGTCGACCGGCTTGTTGAAAGCGATTTCGACCTCGGTGCCTCCGCGAAAGTCGGTGCCGTAGTTCGGTCCCGGATAAAAGCAGAGCACGATCGAGCCAATGACGAGGATGAAGCTGAGCGGTATCCAGAACCGCCGCTGGCCCATGAAGTCGAAGACACGTCCCGGCTTGAAGAACTCCATGGGTCAGAACTCCGCTCCCACGCTGAGGCGTTTGACTCTGGCGCCACGAACCCACCAGTCGAACACCAGCCGCGTGCAGAAGACGCCCGTGAAAAGACTGCAAAGAATGCCGACGATGAGGGTGACGGCGAACCCCTTCACCGGGCCGCTCCCGTATTGAGCCAAAATGAGCCCCGAGATGAATACGGTCATGTGACCGTCGATGATCGAAGGCCATGCGCGGTCGTAGCCGGCGTCCACCGCCGCACGCACGCTCTTGCCTGCGCGCAGCTCCTCGCGAATGCGCTCGTTGATGAGCACGTTGGCGTCGATGCTCATGCCGATCGTCAGCGCCAGCCCCGCCACGCCCGGAAGCGTCATCGTCGCGCTGAAGCTTGCGAGGACCGCGAGCTGGAGGAAGAGATTGAAGAGTACGGCCAGGTCGGCCACGATTCCCGACTTGCGGTAGTAAAGAAACATGAAGAGGAGCACGGCGCTCACGCCGTAGACGACCCCTTTGACCGCTTCGTGGATCGCGTCGCGCCCGAGCGAAGGTCCGATGAGCGACTCGTTGCTCGGTGTGATCGGAGCGGGGAGGGCGCCGGACTTGAGAACGCGCACGAGCTGGTTTGCGTCGTGGAGCTGTTTCTCGGGGTCCCCCGCGCCCATCGTGATGCTCGCCCGACCGCCACCGATCTTCGTCCGGATGACCGGCGCGCTATCGACGATTTCGTCGAGGATGATGGCAAAGCGTCGATTGACGTTCGCACCCGTCACTTCTTCGAAGCGATCGGCGCCTGCGGGCGAGAACGAGAGAAGAACCTGATACTGTCCGAAGTTCTGTTGATCCTGGTTGACGCTCGCGTCGGTGATGTAGTCCCCGGTCAACTCCGCGCGCCCGAACATGTACACGGTTCGCCAGCCCACCTGCTTGAACTGGAGCGGCTCGGTCCCCTCTACGGGTTCGGTCACGGCCTCGAAGCCGATCGCGTGGTCGTCCGGCACGTCGAGCGTCTTTGCCCAGGCCTTGAAGCGCCCCAGGCACTCGGTCATGATCTCGTTGGGGTATTTCGGCGGCTGACACGACATTCGCGCCGAGTACCCTTTGACCGACTTCTTGTGGCCCGACGCGTCCAGGCCGTCGGGCGCCATTTCCTGGTACTGCGCAATGCCTTCGCCCTCGGGCAGATCGTCCGCCTTGAGCGCGGGCGGGCCGAGGACCTTCTCGCTGTTGCCGTCGTCGAGCATCTTGAACTCGAGGCGCGCGGTACGGCGAATCGTGTCTTTGATCTCTTGAAAGCTCTTCTCGTCGGTCCCGGGGACCTCGACGATGATGTCTTCGTCCCGAGTCGTCACGGCGGCTTCCCGCAGGCCTAGTTCGTCGACTCGGCGCAGGATCGTGTCCTTGGCCTGGGCGACCGCGCCGTCCCGGATCTGCGACTCGACCTCTGTGCGGATTTTGAACGTTACCTGGCCTTCGCCCGGGCCAGGCGACTGCGACAGCTCTCCCAGAAACTTTCTGGCGAAGCGATCGTCGATCTTCGATTTGTCCGACGGTTCCTTGAAATTCAGTCGGATGATCGCGGTCTCCGGCTGGGCGACGTGCACCTTCTCGTCGAGCTTTGACAGCTCGTCGCGGGTGACGCGCCCCTCACCGGAGTGGAGCCCGAAGCTCGTGGCAAGCTCCTGCCGCATTTCGTCCGCGAAGTGGTCGCGCTTGTCGCGGATAGCCTCGTCGACCTCGACCGTGTACACCAAACGCATGCCACCGCGGAGATCGAGACCAGGAGCGATGGCGAACGAGATTCGATCGCGCAGGTATTCCGGGAGCGGCACTTTGCCGCTGCTCATGTTGTGCAGGGTCGGCCACAGGGCCACGATTGCGCCGAGGAAGACCGCGAGAACGAATCCCACCTTCAGGCGCCACGCGCCGTCCATCGCCGGCACGAGCCCGAAGCCGGCCCAGCAGAACGTGAGCGCGCAGGTGACGAGGCCCCAGAAGTTGTCGTAGTGAAAGAAGAGCGATCCCGCACCGGCGGCGATGGTCATCACGAAGAGCGCGTTGCGCCGAGGGCTCGCTGGAAGCCCCCAAGTAAAGAGACCGAGCCCCGCGCCCGTCGCACCGAGGACGGCGAGGGCTTGGCCGTGCAGCAGCACGGCGACGGCGCCGCAAGCCACGGCGACGACGCCGCTCAGAATGGCCAGAACGTTCTTGTTGGGCATGTCGCTACCGGAGGCTCGGGCTTACTTCTTGAGTTCGGGGCCGGCCTTGGCCTCTTTGAGTTCCTTGGCCGGCGCGGGGCCTCCGCCCTTGGCTGCGCTCTCGACGAACGGAGATACCGTGTTCGCGACGACCTCGAACGTGACCCCGGGGGCGAACTTCACTTTCGCGATTTGGTCACGCATTTCGACAAGCTCGCCGACGAGCCCCGCGTTGGTCGTCACTCGGTCGCCCTTCTTGAGCGACGCGCGTGCGCTCGCTTCCTTCTTCTGCCGGCGCGACATCAGAAGGAAGAAGGGCACGAAGATGACGAGCATCATCAAGATCGGCATGAAGCTCGCGATCGGCGAACTCGACGCCCCCCCTCCGCCGCTGGACACGGGCGGCGAGTCCTGGGCAACGCCGGGCGTTCCCGCCTTCGGCTGAACGTTCTGCGCGAGAAGAAGATCGCTCGAGAGTATGGGGGAATACACCGGGGGCTCCGAAAAAAACGCGTCCGGGAGGTCCGGACGCGGCGGGCGTCGGGATAGCCGCTGGGCGCTCCTTCGTCAACCTGAGCTCATTCCCTCGCTCTCGAGCGCCAGTCCCTTCTAATCACCGTCCTTCGCACATCGCAAACCGACATTCGGCCCCGCTTCCAAGGCAGAACCCCAGTTTCGTGACGTCGTCCGGCTCATCGAGGGCGGCGATAGCCAGCCGCCTCCGCGCAGGACGTGCGCAGCGCCCGAACGTGGAGCGGGCCCCGGACCGAGCGATTCGACGTACCAATCCGACGTCCATTCCTCCACATTGCCGCTCATGTCGACCACACCGAAGACGCTGGCGCCGCCCGGGTGCGCTCCGACGCGCGACGGACGAAGAGCGCAGCTTTTTCCAGACTGGTCGCTGATGAGCGTGACTCCGTTCGAACAAGCGGGCGCTACCCCCCAGGGAAACGGCATTGCCGAGGTGCCCCGCGCCGCGTACTCCCACTCGCGCTCGGTCGGCAGGCGCTTGCCCACGAATCGACAGTACGCGTCGGCGTCTCGCCAGTGAACGCACGAGACAGGGAGATCGGGATCACCCGTGTCGAAAGTGCATGCCGCGCTGGTCCGGGCCGGCCTCGCGCAGGCGCCGGCCTCGACGCAGGCACGGTAGGCGCCGACGCTAAGCTCGGTGCGGTCGATCCAAAACGGCGCGACGAAGAGTGAGCGCGCGGGACGCTCGTTCGCCGGAGCGTGCGGGTTCGACGATCCCATGGTGAAGTGCCCGCCTGCGAGGTGGAGCATGCCCCCCTGCACGGGAACCAGCTGATGTGCAGGAGCGCCGCCGTGACTCTGTCCCGCGGAGTCGTCGTAGGGGTTGTCGCTCGAAGCGGGCGAATGCACTTCGTCGGGTTCGCCGTCATCGCGTGCGGGGGCCGGCCCTCCAACGGCGAGCGCCGCGCGCCCCAGCGCGAGGCCCGTGACGGAGGCGACAATGACGACGACAGCGATGGACCGACGGTCGCGCATGAGGGGCCTCGAGGCTGCCCGGACGACAGCTACTAGGTATGTTGCCAGCTACTCGGCGCGCTGGCCAGCTTTCCCATCGGTACGGGGAGCTCCCACGGCATAACGCGCTGCATGAGAGAATGGGACCGTTTTGGCGTCAGAGCGCGTCAGAGCATGTTGGCCGCAAGCTCGGCGAGGTCGCTCCGCTCGCCCTTGGCGAGCACGATGTGGGCCGCAATTTTCTCGCCTCGGAATCGTTCGGCGGCGACGGTCAGCCCGTTCGAAGCACTGTCGACGTACGGATTGTCGATTTGCCCTGGATCGCCGGTCAAGACGACTTTGGTCCCGTCGCCCGACCGCGTGATGATCGTTTTGATCTCATGGGGCGTGAGGTTCTGCGCCTCATCGACGATGATGAACTGCTGCGGCAAACTTCGCCCACGAATGTACGTAAGAGGCTCCACTTGGATCTGGCCGCTCTCCAGCAACTCGGCGTAAACGCGCGGGCCTTTGCGCGCCCCCGACGAGAAGAGAAACTCGAGGTTGTCGAAGATGGGCTGCATCCACGGATTCAGCTTCTCGTCGACGTCGCCTGGCAGAAAGCCGATGTCGCGCCCGAGAGGCATGACGGGTCGGGAGACCAGCATCCGGGTATACGCGCCGTCTTCGACAGTTCGCTTCAGCCCGGCCGCGATGGCAAGCAGCGTCTTGCCCGTGCCCGCCTTGCCGACGAGCGTCACCAGCCGAATCGACTCGTCGAGGAGCAGATCGATGGCAAAGGACTGCTCCTTGTTGCGCGGGCGAACGCCCATCACGCCGTCGCGAGGCACGCGCAAACTCACGATGGCCCGTTTGGTCGCGTCGTAGCGGCCGAGCGCCGTGTGCGATGCGTTGGCTCGGTCCCGCAGGAGGAGGCACGTGTTGGCGGCCGGACACGGCTCTCGCGGCGAGATGCGCCCCTCGCGGAAGAACGCGTCGATCTCCTCGCCGTCGAACTCCATCTCGGCAACGCCGCTCGTCAGCCGGTCTGTTTCGACCCGCTGGTTCTCGTAGGTCTGCGCGACCATGCCGAGCGCGTCGGCCCGGATCCGCAGGTTCGTATCCATGGTGACGAACACGGTGGGGCGGCCCCCATCGTTCTCGCGAACGTCGAACGCGGTCTGGAGGATGGCCTGGTCCATCGCGGTGTGGTCGATGGCGCTCGGAAGCTCGAGCCGCTTGGTCGGAACCGCGACCCGCAGCGTTCCGCCGGAATCCAGCGAGACGCCCTTGGACAGCGATCCGCCGCGATCGCGCAGCTCGTCGAGCAGACGGGCGATGGCGCGAGCGTTGCGGCCCCGCTCCGAGCCCTCGCGCTTGAACTGGTCGACCTCCTCGATCGCGTAGATTGGGATGATGACGTTGTTGTCCTCGAATCGGAAGATTGCGTGGGGGTCATGCAGGAGGACGTTGGTGTCAAGGACGTAGTTTTTCTTCATCGCATGCTCGGGAACCGCGCGAACGCGGATCAGGAACGGGTACCACGTGAAAGCTCCTTCGACATACCTTCCCGGCTCTCGGGCGAGCTTTTGACGTGAGCGGTCCGGGCGCCTCCGCGAGCGGCCGAGCCCGGGTGCCCAATTGGGTGGAAAAACTCGTCGTGCGCGCGGCAGGCGAGATAAGACTCCTCGCGTCGTTGACCCCTGCGCGGGCCGCCTGCGAACGCGAGCGGCTCGCGGCCGACCTCCGGCGAGGGAGAAGCTCCTTGCCCCGCTGGACGTATGCGGCGGCGAGTCACGACGAGCTGAGGCGCGCTCTCGACGTGGCCCAGGCGGCCCTCGGTCGGATCGACGAGCCGGAGCACGAGCTCTATCGCGCACGCATCCGCGAGTTGTCGCTCGAGGCCGAGCTGTCCGCCGCGGCTGGAACACGGGAGGTGGCCCGGCTCGCCCAGGAGCGCTTCGCCCCGGCCGGGCCCTCGATCGCACGGGGGGCGGCGCAGCTCTGCGCCACGTGGCTGAAAGAACCCTCGGAGCCTCGGTCGGGCTCCCTTCTCGCGAGCGACGCGCCCCACCCGCGCTCTCTCCTTTCGCAGATGCGAGAAGCCGTGGGCAAGCTCCGGCTGCCTTTCACCGTCGTCGCGGAGCGGTCGCTCGCGGCCCTCGCCGCGACGGGCGACCGCGTCATCTTCGTGGCAGCCGGGCGCTTCGTGCACGACGAAGACGCCGCACGCACGGTGCTCCACGAGGTCGAAGGACACGCGCGGCCCCGCGCCCGCTCGTATGGGGCACCCTTCACGCTTCTGCGCGTGGGGACGGCGGGCGGCGTCGACGACCAAGAAGGGCGCGCCCTCGTGCTCGAAGCGCGCGCCGGCATGCTCGGTCCGAGCAGGAAAGCCCAGCTCGCGGCACGTCACCGCGCCGTGGAAGCAATGTTGGACGGGGCCTCCTTCGCCGACGTGGCTCTTCTTCTCGTCCGAACGCTCGGCCTGGACGCGGACGACGCGGTGCTCGTCGCCGAACGGGCTTTTCGCGGGAGCGACGGAGCGTGGCCGGGGCTCGGACGCGAGCGCATTTACCTCGAGTCGTTCGTGCGCGTCGCGGCGCACCTCGCGGCGCACCCGGAGGACGAAGACGTGATGGCATCCGGCCAAGTGGCGGTCGACTCGATCGCGGCCGTGCGCGATCTCGTGTGCAATTGACTCACATGACGTGCACGGGGACGGTCGCCCAATTCGCGCCTCCACGATCGTCGTGCACGACGATCCAAATCGTCCCATCGCCGGGGTCATTCGGCGGGTGGAATTGGTCGTCCGTGACGCTCGGGTCGCCCACGGAGCCGGTCGTCGTGTCGTAGAGGAGCCGCGCCTCGTCGCTCAGCGAGCCGAAGGTCGAGAAGAACTCGGCCCAGATCTCCTCTTTGTCGTTGTTGGCGGGATTCGCTTCCTGGCTCGAGGGAGGCACGACCGGGCCGATGTGAACGTTCGCGCAATCGTTCGGCGCGCAGCGACGCACCTGGAAGCCCAGCTGAAGATCGACGGCCTGACCGTCGACGTCGACGTGATCGATGACCGGGTTCGTATTCTGAAGCTGGTCGTAGGCATACACGCGCGAGAACCCGAAGACGTAATCGTTCGGTCCGAGCAAGTTGTGCTGCGCGTCGAAGCAGCCGACAGGAGCGGCCTGCACGTTGCCGGGGTTGGCGGGCAAGAGCTCCAGATGCCCCGCGCAAGCGACGTTGAAGACAATCGCCAGCCCGTACGGAGTCACGGACGCGTGGGTCTCGTGAGCCGCGATCACGTCCGGCCGCATGGTGAACGAAAAGGCCGGGCCGCTCGGCAGAATCGAAGTGAGGTCGACGCCGGGCGTGAGCGGTCCGCCCACGAGCAGGCCCCCGTCCCGCGCGGCCGGTGCGCCGCCGTCAGCCAGCCCCGCGCCGGCTTCTGCGCCGCCGTCCACCGCCCCCCCGCCGACCGCCTCGGCGAATTGAGAGAAGCACGCGTAGTACGCGTCGTCCGGCGGGTCGAAGCACACGAACGGGAGCCAGTAGAGCGTCATCGGCGTCGTCTTGTCGGCGCGCCCGTCGACAGCGAGCACCTGCACGTTCACCGTTGCGCCCGGCTTTGCATACGGCTGGTCTGCGCTCGACGCGAGGATACGCACGCTGTTGACGAGGCTCGAGCTTTGGAAGCCGCCTGGCGCGCACGAAGACGACACCCAGGCGATGAGCCCGATCGCAAGCCAACCCGGAGCGCGGCTTCTCATCGCTCACATCTCCACGTGCAGGCCCAGACTCGGCAGAATGGGCAGATCGTTCGCATAACTGCTGTGCGTGGAATTGTAGTCGTAGCTGATGCCGGCGACGTTTCCACTGTTGAAGACGTTGAGAACGTCGAGATACGCCCCAATCTTGCCCCAGGCGTACTGCCAAGTCTTGTCCACGCGCAGGTCCAGCGAGTTGAAGACCGGGAGCCTCGAATTGAAGGGGGGCTGCGATTGCTGCGCCAAATACGTCCCGATGTTCTCGTCGTAATATCCGTACGTCTCGGGCGTATACATATAGCCGCTCGTCAGCCTGTAACGCGCCCCGAATTCCCAGCCCTTTCCCAGGCGGTAGCTCCCCAGCACCGTGAGGATGTGCGTCTCGTCATATTGCGAAAGTCGAAGAGGTAGCCCCGGGGCGTCGCGCCGGACACTGCGAGAAAGGGTGTACGCGACCCAACCGAAGAAGCGCTCGTCGGGTTTGTAACGGATGAGCGTCTCGGCGCCATAAATGACGCCACTTCCCGTGCTTCCGATGTTCTGGGCGACGAGGTGGTCGAGCTGCTTGTAGAACCCCTCGAGCGAAGCTTCGATGTGCTTGGTGAACTCGCGCTCGACCCCGACGTCGTAATGGTACGCGCGATTGCTCACCAGCCCGGGCGTCCCGAACACCGGCGCCGTCTCCTGGGGCTGCGGCGGCTGCGCGAAGAGCCCGGCGCCGGCTTTGAGCGTGGTTCGGGGGCCGCGCGTCACGTCTTGGCGCACGACCACCCGAGGCGCCAGGTCCCACGACTTCGTGGCTTTCGTGTAGTCGAGACGAATGCCGGGAACGATACGCGTGCCGCTCCAAGGGGTTGCTTCCCACTCCGTGTAGAAAGCGGGCTCGTAGATGGAACCCGATGCGTGCGTGTAGAGCGGAGGCTGGGTGCCGAAGGGGCCCGAGGGGGGTTGCCCCGGCTTCGGAACCGGCGGAGCTTGCACGGTGATCGTGTACGGCTCGTACAGGAGATCCAGGCCGACGTTCATCGTCAGCCTCGGCTCCAGCTTCTGCGCGAGCTCGATCCGCGACGTAATCGGCCAGTCGGACAGGTCGAAGTCGAGGTTGGCGATGTTGAACTTGAAGTAATCCTGACCGGTCGCCGCCACCACGCGGAGCTCCGTGCGGTCGCTGAAACGATTTCGATAGAGCGCTTGGGCGCGCCAAAAGCCGGTGTGGTACCCGAGCCCGCCGGTGAGCGTGGGATTGCTCGCCGACGCGTTGTTGAGCAGAATCGAGAAACGGTCGTCCGAGCCGAAAAACCCGAATCGGATGCTCGATCGCTTGCCGAGGTCGCGCTCGAGAAGAGCCTGGTAGTCGTAGTAGACGGGGGCGACGGTCACGCCCGCACCCAGGCCCGTCAGTACCGGACCCAGCCAGGTGTCGAACCATGAGCGACGGCCCGCGATGGCGAAGGTCCACCCCGTGTCGAAGAGAGGCCCTTGCGCCACGAGCCGCGTATCGATGAGGTCCGCCTGGGCGAAGACGTGGAGCTTGTCCTTCGCCGGACTGGTCAACCCCACGTCGACGATGCCGCCCATCGCGCGGCCGTACTGCGAGCTGAAGTTGCCGGGGTAGAAGTCGATCCGGTCGAGCATCTCGGTTGGAACCACCGAGGAGAGGCCACCGAAGTGATACACGAGCGGGATCGGGGTCCCATCGACGAAGTACTGGGTGTCCTGCGGCGCGGCGCCCCGCACGATGAGTAGCCCCGAAAGCGCGGGCGGACGACCGACCCCCGGGAGGTTTTGCAGCGACCGCAGCGCGTCGCCGTTGGTGCCGGGGATCCGGTTGATCTCACGCTGTTCGAGGGTGCGCTTGGTCACTTCGCGCGGCGGCTTCTCGCCGCGCACCTCCACTTCTTCTACGATCTCCGCGCCCGCGTCCGGTGCGCTGGGCGCCGCCGCCGGCGGCGGGGAGAACGGCGTCAAGCGGTCGGTGGCGATCGCCTCTTGGCCGGGGTTGAGGATTTCGTCTGCTTCCTGTGGGTTCATCCCCGGTGCGCTGACGGTGACGTGATACGTGCCCGCCGGCAGACCTTCGAGTCGCCAGGTGCCTTCGAAGCCCGTGGCTATCGTACGCTCTCGCCCCTCCGAGTCGCGCACGACCACGCTCGCCCCGGGGATCGGGCGGTCGCTCGAGAGCGTGACCACGCGCCCCGAGAGGACCGCAGGCGGCGGCGTGAATCGGTACGCAAACCGCGTTCGCGCCGCGACCGGCTTGCCGTCGCGCGTTGCCGGCTCGAAGGAAAGCTTTTGCGCCGCCGCCAGCGCCGCCTCGTCGAACCCATGACCCGCTGGCTTGTCGACGACGGCGTTGGTGACGCTGCCGGTCGGATCGATCGTGAGCACGAGCACGACGTCGACCGTTTCGTAGAAGCCCTCGGAGAGTGCCTGCGCGGGATACCGTACCCCCTCGTTCGACTTCACCGCGGGCGGCACGATGACCGGCTGCGGCTTGGCGGTTGCGCCCTTCTCGTCGCCGGCCTGCCCCCACGCGGGCACCGTCGCGAACGTCGCGAGAGCCGCGAGCCACGACGCAAAGAGGCGGGGGAAACGAAAGCGCGGCTTCGGCATCGCGCGGGCTCCCCTGGCTTAGTCGACGTTCGTTCTTCACTCAACAGGATGCGGGCACCGAAACCGGAAGCGCCGTGGGGGCCGCGACGCCGGGACACCGGCGGCCCGCCGGTGATATACGCGGCTCGCGCCGGATCCCGATGACATCTTCACCTGCCGTCTCCGCCGCAGCCAACTGGCTTGGAACCTGGTCACGGCCGAGCGACCGGCCCGCGCAGCTCGCGCTCGTGGTCGCTGCGGTGCTGCTGGTGGTTGCAGTGGCTCCGGGCGGCACGTTGTGGCTCGCGTCGATGTTCGAAGGGACGAGCGCGTCGGTTCTCGGCCGCCGGCGGCGCTTCTTGACGAGCGCCTTCTTCGCGGCTGCGTTCCTCTCCCTCGGCTATATCGCCGTTTACCTGCGTGGAGGTCCGCGAGCGCCCGAAGCAGCCGTGTACTGGCTGCAAGGCCGCGCGCTATCGCACGGTGCATTCACGTGGATTGCCCCGGACCCGTCGGCGAACTTTCGCGCGAGCGGCCTTTTGTTTCGAGCGCCCGACCGGTTGTCGGGAGTCTTCCCTCC
>Ga0265313_10002439_pt1 | contig 16049 bp, 12 predicted proteins | sample 4123metaG_FD_203122 | JGI IMG/M metagenome (GOLD analysis project Ga0265313, IMG submission 203122) | Rhizosphere microbial communities from Carex aquatilis grown in University of Washington, Seatle, WA, United States - 4-1-23 metaG | ecosystem: Host-associated > Plants > Roots > Rhizosphere >...
GTCTAGGAACAACTCGGAGTGTGGGTGTGTGCGGAGAATAGTGGCCGGGCAGGCAGGTCCAGTGGGCCCCAGCAGCGCATCTCGAACGGCGCGGGCCTTCCTGGGGCCCGGCACGACGGCGCAGAGATTCCCAGCCCTTGCAAAGACTGGGATCGTTATCGTGATCGCCGATCGCGGAACCAGGTGAAGATCGGTAAAACAACCATCGTTGACCTGCTGCTGGCGGCAGACTTCGTCCATCTCCACAACCTTTACTGAAATGGGGTCGGAAAAATCGGCCACTTGGGGATCGTTGAAAGCGACGTGGCCATTTTCGCCAATACCCATAGCGATCACATCAATGGGGCCCTGCGCTAGCAGCCCGGCGTAACGGTCAGCCTCGGCTGCTGGGGACGGGGACTCGCCCCGAATCAGATGGACGCGCGCCGTCTCCACGTGGTCGAGGAAGTTTTTGCGAAGGTAGGACCGAAAACTTTGATCGCTCTTATCCGCCAGACCCACATACTCATCCATATGGAAGACTTCCACTTGCTTCCAGAGTTTAGGCTTGGCACGGGCCTCCTCCACGAGCGATGCGAAAAATTCGTCCTGTGAAGGGGCGCATCCAAAGATCACACGGCAGATCGGCTTGGACGCGAGAATCTCCGAGACCAGCTGATGAAAGCGTCTGGCTGCTGCTGCGCCCATGGCGCCGCGGCTTTCGTGAATTTCAGTGCGTGGTCGTGTGTGATTGATCATGCTCGGTGAATCGTGGAAATCTCGGTTATCGCCCCATGGTGTATCAGTGCGGTGCGCCGTTCGGCGATGCGCCGTAGTCACACCGCACCAACCTAATCATGCCGAGAGATGGGTTTCTCAATCAGCGCATCATGCCATGCCAATTGCGGTCACGGCGACAGCACCATTAGTCAACTGTTGACGGACTTTGGCGGAGCGACCGGTTATCGACCCAGAGGCTTTCGATCATTTCAATTCGCGGGTGCTCGGGGACCCCAAAATCGCGGTTGGCGATGCGGGAGGCGAGCAGCTCGACTGCCCACGTGCCCATCAGGACCTGGTTTTCCTGAAGGCCGGAGAAGACGGTGTTATCTAGGACCGGGCTGATGACCAAAACTCCCAAGTCCTTCGGAACCCGCACCCCGTTTTTGCGAAGCACCGCTCTCAATTCGTTCAGGACGTTGTGCAAATGGACGAAGACTATCGCGTCGGGACGGTGGCGCTCGAGCCAAGAGAGGAGGGGACGGGGCTCCACCTGATCGAGGCGCAATATGGGGAGGGTTTCGTCTAGGCTCAGCCTATGCTCGCACCAGCCTAGATAGGCCGCCGAATGGGCGTGGGCGCTACGGATCTCCTCGTATTGCCCGAGGACAAGGCCGGGCCGGCGATAGCCGAGGCGATAAAGTCTATTCAGCGCTTCCGCGGTGTCGTTGTAAGCGTGGCTTATTACGCGGTGTAGGGAAGTTCGAATGCTGAGGCCGAGGGTCACGATCGCGCACCGATTGAAATCAACGGGGAACTCCTGGTCCAGGTCGGGGCTGCCGAAGCACAGCAGGCCCTCGATGCCGCGCGCCTCGAGAATCCCTTTAAAACGCTGGTGGGTCATCCCTGGCGCGCGCAACCACAGCGGCTCGAGGCGATAGCCGAGTTGGCCGGCACGCATCTTCATGCCGTCGTAGATTCGGGTTAGATGCAACGAATGCTCCCAAGGGCGGAGATTGTCGTAGAAGGAAATCACCCCAAAACACGCGGTCTGGCGCACCGAAGGCGGTTTTCGAAGGTGCCTCATCATCTCGACTACAAGTGCGTCCGCCTTGTATCCAAAGCGGTTTGCAAGCTCATGAACCCGCTTCTTCGTGGCCACGGAAATCTTCGGACTGTCGCGCAACGCGAGGGATACGGCTGACGGAGAGAGCTTGGCTAGCAACGCGAGGCGGCGCAGATTCATATTGGTGAACAGTTGACCAAAATAGCTATTGGAGAAAAGGCGAGGCTGATTCTTGCTGCGATCAGAAGCAGCTCTTTCGGGTTCAAACAATTAATCTAATTAATCCCATGTCGGCTCGTTCGACCTTCCGAGTCCCGCCCACCGCGCCAAGCCACCCATCCCTCTTCAGTTCTTCCGTTCTGCAATCTTAACAGAAAGATCCGAGCTCTCGATCCAATAAGTCGGTCAACCTGCCGTAAAATGAAGAATTACTCACTACCCGGCTCTAGAAGCCGCGACGGTATTGTCCTAGCTGCCTTTTTCGCAACTTGTATTGCTGCCTCTACAATGCGCGCTCAGGGAACCGCTCCTTCATCCGACAGCACGGCCGTCTCGAACACCGAGCCCGTCAAACTGTCTGCCTTCGAGGTGCAGGCCGGCAACCTCGGCCGGTACCAAAGCTCTGATGCCAGCAGCGGCGGCCGCGTCGCGGTGGACCTGTTCGGGTCACCCCAGACAATAAACGTCGTCACGAACCAGCTCTTGTCCGATGTGGGTGCCGAGCGAATCCTCGACGCCCTTATCTACACCCCGAGCGTCACCGAGTCCACGATTCCCAACGGCCTTGATCGCATAACGGTTCGCGGGTTTCAAGTGGAAGGCGAGACCGTCGACGGCTTTTACATCGACGAAACCCAGCAGAACATCGATCCGGCTCTTCTCGATCATATCGAGGTCGTGCTCGGGCCCAATGCTATCCTGCAACCCACGGGCAGCCCAGGCGGCACGATCAACCACATCACGAAAAAGCCATTGTTCCAGGCCCAGAGTAGCCTGACGCTTGAGGCGGGCTTGTTCAACTACGGCGGTATTGTGTTGGATTCGACAGGGCCCCTCGGGCCGGGCTCGAAGTTCGCCTATCGCATTGTTGCCGATGTCCATGACTACGACGGCTACTACGACGGCACAAAGAATAGTTCATACACGATTTCGCCGATGCTGACCTACCAGTTCTCTCCTGGCACCAAACTCACGCTCCAGGCGGAGGTAGACCATGCGCACTTTACAAATTACCTCGGACTGCCCGTTGATCCCTCGTCGGGTTCGACCAATGATGCCCAGATCCTCGCAGGCGTGTCCAGCACAGCCGGGCCATACAACGACGCCGACGTCTATCGTGAGCAGGATCAGAACAGCTACAGCGCCCTATTTACCAGCGCGATCACGGACAAGCTTTCCGTGCGGGTGGCAGCCCGGTTCGACAATTTCTATCTTCATACTAATCAGATGACCCTCAGTGGCGGCAGCGGCGGCAGCACTGATCCGCTAACAGGCCTATGGACTCCAGGAATCATTTACGGCCCGGGTCCAACCTACACTCCGTCGCCGGCGCCCACGCCAAGCCGGACATATCAGCGGGGCGGCGCTATCGAGATATTCCAGTTCTACACCTTCGACTTCCAGAACGACTGGGTCTACAAACAGGATTTTGCTGGGGGCGATTCGACCACAGGAGTTGGGTTTGCCTACAACCACCGCTGGGCGCGCGGCGACAACCCGATTTACTTTGAGCAATCGATAACGGGCATGCCTTTCAACATCGACTCGCCGCCGTATCCCACGGGATACACCGTCGGCGACGTTGAGGAGGCCGATTCTCCGGTCAACACGACCAAGGAGTACTATGCAAACGAGGTCCTGCGATTCTGGGACAAGCGAATTGCGATCAGCGGCGGGGTTTCCAACGTGGAAAGCGTCAGTCACGACCCTGTGGCTATTGGGAATTCCGAGGACACGCTCGTCGATGCTTCCAAGGCTTCATTCAATTACGGCATTGTCTTCATTCCGATTCCAGAACTGTCCATCTATGCCGATCATTCAGAAGACGCGTCGCCGGTCGCGAGCAACATTTCCCCGCCGGGCACGCCCGCCTTCTCGATTGGAACGGACAACGAGGTCGGCGTACGCGTTCAGCTGATGGATAAGCGCCTTCTCTTCTCGGTGGATCATTTCGAAATCAAGCAGACGGCTTATGACATTCCCAATCCGGCCAATCTGACCGTTCCGATTCCCAATCCGATATTACCTGACCTATTCTCGGACCGCACGGCGAAGGGCTGGGAATTCCAAGTCGGCTATGAGTTCTCCAAGGAGTTTTCGCTGATTGCCAACTACTCCAGCTTCACGAATCGGGATCCCAATAATGTCCCGTTCCGCGATACTGCGGAGAAGTCAGGCGCCATTATGGCGCGCTACGCACTCGTCGACGGCCCCGTCAAGGGGCTGTTCTTCACGGCGAACATGAATTACCTCGGCAGGCGCCCCGGCACAGCGGCTTCCGGCCTCACGTCGGCTAGCACGTCGACCAACATCATTCCCAACCAGCCGACCTTCTGGATACCCGAACGCACGCTGTACAACGCGAGCGCGGGCTACACCTGGAACAAAGTGTGGACCGTACAGGTGTACGTTGACAACATCCTCAACACAAAATACATTGAAGCGAGTCTCAACCGCAATTTGGTTTATCCCGGCCCTGGGACGAATCTCCGTGCGGACATAACGTATAGATTCTGATCCACCCCGAAGGCGCCCCGGGGCGTATAGGGGTTTCTTCGACCGTTGTGGCGCCTTGTTGAAACTCAAAACAACGGGACGAGCCGGGATGCACTTATACTCGCCCCCATTCCTCAAACGCGTGTGCGATTGCGCCGCTGTGCTGGCTTTTGTCAGTACGGTGGCAGCCTCGCCCGAACGGATTGCCTTTTCAAATGAGGGGCATTCCCTGTTTACGATCGTCGTCAATCATGGTTCATTCGCTTCCGCCGAAGAGGCATCGGTCGCATCAGAAAAAGTGGATTGGTTCGGTTCCGATTCGACCGAGGCGACCATTTGCACGGAGTCGTTTGCGGCCACTGAGCTCAGACATTACCTCTGTGCGCTGACCGGGCTCGATGTCAATGATCCCACGCAATTTCCGATAAAGGGAGACCAGGAGATGGTTGCCGGCAACGTGATCATCGTCGGAAGCGAGTTGTCGAACCGCCAGTGCGCGGCCTACAAGGTGGAACTCGGATTTGCTCGCGAGGGCCCCGGTTCCCCGGGTCCCGAGGGATTCCGGATCAAGACGGTCGGCAAGAGCGATGGGATTGCCGTGCTTTTGGCCGGCTTTGATCGCGTCGGTACACTCTATTCCGTCTATGATTTTCTCGGACTCTGCGGAGTGCGCTGGTTCAGCCCAGGCCTTTCTGGAGAGGTGGTGCCCAGCAGAACTGAGCTTAGTGTGCCCCAGCTCGACCGCATGGATGCTCCTAAGTTCGCTATTCGCGGGTACTGGGCCGAATTCTTCGTGTCCGAGAATGAATTCGTGCGGCCCGTCGGAAAGAAAGGAACCATCGATTTCTTCAACTGGATGGCACGCAACCGGATGAATCTTTGGAGCTCGGGCGAGATGGGTGTCCCCCCTGGGGAGATGAAGAAGCGGGGCCTGCACCTGAGTGCCGGCGGCCACACATTCTACGCGCTCATCGAGCCCGATGCTCCGTATCCCTATCATCATTCGCGCTTCCCGGGCAGCGCACGTTATCCGACGCCTGATCCATACGCGGTGTCCCCTTACTTCCATGGCGATGAAAATGGCGACGGTATTCTTTCCTATTCGGAGGCGCATCCTGAGTGGTACGGTCTCGGGCCGGATGGCAAACGACATTTCACGAAGGATCCATTCGGCTACAATTTCTGCACCTCGAACAAGGACATGCAGACCGAGTTCATGAAGAACCTCGTGGAAAAGCTGGCGAACGGCGATTGGAAATACGCCGATTATTTGGATTGGTGGCCTGAAGATGCCGACCATTGGTGCGTATGTGACGACTGCAAGGCCCTCGGAAGTCCCACGGACCGAAATCTCATCATGACCCATCTCATACGCGAAGGGCTGAAGCAGGCGTTGGCCGACGGACGCCTAAAAAGGGACATAAAGGTGAAGTTCCTGATCTACAGCTCCGCTGGTGTGATAGACCCGCCGACCAAACCCCTCCCCAAGGGTTTCGACTATGACGGCATCATGGGCACCTTTTTCCCGATCTACCGCTGCTATGTCCATAATCTGGATGACCCGGCATGCACTGAATTCAACCTGCATTATTTCAAATACCTGAACGCATGGCGGACCAGTCCCTATTACAAAGGCAAGTTCATGATCGGAGAGTACTACAACATCTCCTATTTCCGCGACCTTCCCATCCTTTTCACCCAGAGCATGGAGCATGATATTCGCTTCTATTATGAGAGCGGGGCGCGCGCCATGCACTACATGCATATCCCAATAGGCAACTGGGGTCCCCGCACCATCACGAACTACCAGTTCGCCCGAATGCTATGGGATCCCGCCACGGACGTTTCCGCTATGAAGGATGAGTATTTCCGTGCTCGTTACGAAAACGCGAATGCGCAGATGCGCGACTTCTATGCGTCGCTTGAGCGCGCCATGATCAACGTCCCCGAATATCTGGCCACGCCTGGGGAGGACGAAAACCTCGGGGGCCGGCTACGGGCATTTGCCGAGGGGAAGACGAAGGATATTTTCCCCTACCGTCACCTCCGCATGAGCGGAGACCATCCACCTCCCGACGACGGTCCGTCGATCGAGGACTCCATTCACGAACTCTCCAAGACGGAGAAGCTTATGGACCAGGCGCTCGCGGTGCCGGTGAACGCCCGTGCCCGCGCGTGCATTCTCGAGGACGAGGCGCTATTCCGTTATGCCGATGCAACCGTGAGGCTCTATTATCACATGGCCCGCTCGACGGAGTATCCGTTCAGGTCACTCGATTGGACGAAGGAGATGAAGCAGGCTGTCTTTCAGGCCGAATACCTAGACTGCCATCCGATTGCCGACGTGGCCGTTTACGGCGGCACGAAGGACATGGTGCGGAACGCGTTGGAATCAACCGGCATCAAGGAAGTTTACCTAAGGTGGAGGGCGATGATGCCGTGACGGCCGTTTCGTGACGCGCCCTCCCATTATTTGCCTTCAACACGACCTTCGAAGCGCGGATACAAGGTCCCGTTTCAGGGCTGGTTGCCGACGGTCGCCATGGTCCGGTCCCGCATCCTTAGGTTGCCTTTGCATTCTCGGATGAAAATCAAGGGTCTGCGCTGGTACATCGTCGGCCTTCTCTGCCTAGTCACAGCGTTTAACTACCTCGACCGACAGACGCTCGCGCTATTGGCTGGAACCCTCGAAAAGGACTGGGGGATCACGACGATCCAGTATTCTTACATTACGGCGGCGTGGCTCATCAGCTATACGATCATGAACATCGTGAGCGGCCGGCTGATCGATTTTCTTGGCACGCGCCGCGGCCTGGCGCTCTTCGTCTCCCTTTGGTCAGTGGCCGACGCCCTGCACGCCCTAGCCCGGACTCTTCTACAGTTCTCATTCTGTCGCTTTCTTCTTGGGGCCGCTGAAGCCGCAAATTTTCCAGCTGGGGTGAAGGCGGTCGCCGAATGGTTCCCGATGCGCGAGCGGGCGCTCGCTGTGGGTATCTTCAATTCGGGAACGGCCATCGGTGCGGCCCTGGCCGCGCCCGTCGTGGTTTGGATCACGATTCACATGGGGTGGCGCTACACGTTCATCGTCGGCGCCGCGTTGAGCGCGAGCTGGCTCGTTGCGTGGCTGGCAATCTATCGTGTGCCGAGGCAGCATCCTTGGCTGCATCCCGATGAGTTGGCGCTTATCGAGCAAGATGGTCGGTCGGAGACTAAGCTAAAGCCGGTGCCGTTGCGGTGCATCCTCTCGCGCCCGGAGGCATGGGGCTGCATAATGGCGCGTATCCTGACCGATCCAATCTCCTATCTCTTCGCCTTCTGGATCCCGAAATTCCTCCAGCAGGAGCGGGGCTTCGACCTGGCCGCCATTGGAAAATACTACTGGATGCCTTATGTCGGGCTCGCCCTCGGCAACCTGGCCAGCGGCTTTGTGCCGGAGCGCCTAATGCGCATGGGTTGGTCGCTCAATCGCTCGCGAAAGGCCGTCATGTTTACTGCATCATGCATGATCGCGGCTTGCTTCATCCTGATCACCCGGGTGCCGAGCCCGGCCTGGGCGTTAGGCCTGCTGACGAGCGCAATGTTTTTCCACGCAGCTTGGGCAAACATGACGCTCCCAGCGGAGGTGTTTCCACAGCGGGTCGTGGGCTCGGTGACCGGATGCGCGGGAGGCATAAGCTCGCTAATCGGAGCGGTAACGACCGTAGCCATTGGTCGCACCGTCATGATTGGTTCCTTCACTCCAGTCTTCATCATTTATTCCATCCTGCCGATGGCCGGGTTTGTGGCCGTCTGCCTCCTTATAGAGAAGCTGGGAGTGGTAAGGGAGTTTCCGGAGTAGGGAAGGCCTGCCGGGAAGGTGGTGTCCCTTGAACCAGGTGCATCCTGACGGGGTCAGACTGGCTTATCGGGCTGCATCAAATCCTAGATATTTCGCCACGTGACGCGAACACGCTGCGATTGCCTGCGCCTTCGACCAACCGAGCATATCTTGCACATTGCGGGCGGCGACATCCATCGTCAGGGAGGATCCGGCAAAATACTGTGATTCTCCAGGCTGACGGACGATGCCATCTTCGCCTACCTGCGTGACCAGACTTCCCAGGCGGTATCTCCCTGGCGGCGCTCCGGCGGCCGACATGCAATCTGTTGTAAAAAGCACGCGATCGATGGGTTTCGCCCGGACTAGGTTCCGCAGCACAAAGGGTGGAAGGTGAATTCCGTCGGGGATGAAGGCCGCATAAAGTTCGTCGCGGGCCAGTAGCCTCTGGATGACGTTGTCATGCCTATGAAGCTGTTGAGGCACGCCGTTTCCAAGGTGCGTGCAAAGGGAGAGGCCCGCGGAAATAGCCTCATCGATGGAGCAATCGTCCGCATTGGAATGCCCGATGGCGACGCGGACACCGCGGGCTACGACGTGACGTATGAATTCGGCCGAGCCGGTCAATTCCGGCGCGATTGTGATGAGGCGTATGTTACCGCCCGAGGCGTCCCAAAGCTGCTCGAATTCGTGGATCTTTGGCGGCCCCATAAGGCGGGCGTCATGAGCCCCGCTAAAGCCGCACCGAGCTAGAAGATAGGGCCCTTCGACATGGTAGCCCACTATGGTTGCGGCAATTATCGGGTTTCTTAGGCGAAACCGTTCGATCCGCTGCAACTTTGCACAGAGCCGGTCGATCCGGTCGGTAATGAGAGTGAGCAGTATCCTGTCCGTGCGCCGCGACTTCAATGCCCTTACCGCCCGAGACAAGTCGAGAGCGTTGAGATCGTTCTGTTGAAAATCCACCCCGGCAAATCCGTTAACTTGGAGGTCGAAGAGGCCGCCAGACTGTTCACTTCCCTGGGTCGAAGGCTTGCGCGTACGAGCCATGGTCTAAAAACCAATACTCACGCCGCCGTCTACGGGCAGCACGACGCCCGTGACGAATTTGGCAGCGGGCGAGGTCAGGTAAACCGCAGCCCATCCCACGTCCTCGGAAGCTCCTAATCTTGCGATCGGGGTCCGCCCGACAATCTTATTCTTCCTGACCGGGTCGTCATCAAGCGCGCGGCGCGACATCTCGGTCTCGATCCATCCCGGAGCAATGGCGTTCACCCGCACGCCATGCGGGGAAAACTCGGTCGCATAGCCCCTGACCATGCCAATCATCGCGGTCTTCGCCGCAGTGTAGGCAATGACAAGCGGTATTCCGAAGATCGAGGCCATAGATGAGATGAAGAGTATGCTTCCGTGCTTCTTGGCCATCATCGCGGGGGCGACTAAGCGCGTGAGCGCGTGGGCCCCAAGCACATGGGTGGCCAGAACCTGCTGGAATTCCTCTGGAGTCGTCTCGACGGCGGGTTTCTTCAGGTGAATACCTGCATTATTCACGAGGCAGGTCGGGGTTCCGACGTCTCCCATGACGCGGTCGACAAGCTCGGATGCCGAAGCGAACCGGGTGACGTCATGAACGACAAAGCTGGCCTTGGGGCCGAGGGCCTTGACGGCTGCCTCAAGTTCGCGAGCTCGGCGGCCGACGAGCACCACTTGGGCACCGGAGGCGGTCATGGCCCGTGCGATTGCCAATCCAATACCGGTGCCCCCTCCGGTGATCACCACGATCTCGTTGCTAAGGGAAAACGGTTCGTTGAAAAAGGGACTGCTCATGCTATGTCGAGAGCCCGCATCGCCGCTTTCATGTAGCCCATCGCATACGCCATTCCCGCATGCCACGGCGCGGCGCATGCCATCTGCGGGGTGTGATCGGGGATAAGAACACCATCGAAGTGGTTGCGCTTCAGTATCTCAAGTACCCGCATCATGTCCACTGCGCCGTCATCGATGAATGTCTCCCTGTAGTGCGGTGCCTTGCCGACCACGTTGCGAAAATGCACGTAGCCGAGTCGTCCCTGACGGCTGTATTCATCTACGACCTTGTAGATGTCCCCCTCTGTCATTTCGGCAAGGGAACCGATGCAGAATTCGAGGGCGTTGGACTTGCTCGGGCTCAGGTTCAGGACGCGCTGGTAATAACGCGGCTGGTAAACCAATCGCGGCTGACCTCGGATTGTTGGGGTCGGTGGATCGTCGGGATGGAGCGCCAGCTTCACTCCGGCCTCGGACGCGGTCGGGAGCACGTCCCGGAGGAATGCCTCCAGGCGCCTCCAAAGCTCGTCATGGGAAACCGGCGCGACGGTGCCGGAGAGCGCCTCAGGGTCGTAGACCATGTTCCATACCATCCCGCTCGGCATGGGCGAATCGTAGGCGCCTTCCATTCCGACGGACGGAGCGTCCCCGCGCGCATAACGCCCCTTGGTGCGGCCGGCGACTCCCGCCAGGCTGAAGTTGTATCCCATGATTGGAATGCCGGCGTGGCCCATGCGGCGCAGGATCGTCTTAACATTCTCAATGTGCTGCGCGCGCTTCGGGCCGTCCAATAGAATGTCGTACCAATGGGCAGGATCGAAGTTCTCGATGGCCTCAAGCCTCAGCCCGTTGGCCTCGACGTCACGGCGCAGGGCGATCATTTCCTCGAGCGTCCACAGTTTGTCCGGATCACCGGCCAAACCCCATCCCATGTCGGTGCCGGTGGGCTGGTCATCCGATGTTGCCTGCGGATTGCCGCGAAAATAGTCGACCAAGTGTACGACGATATGCGTCGCGCCTGTCTGCAGCGCGAACTGGTAGTTCTCGCGCGTGAGCATGTGGCGATAGAGTCCGAGGCCAAGTTTCATCGGAGGGTGGGTGGGAGCCCATTGGGTTCGGTTTTAAGATCGAAGGCGAAACTGCTCTCGGTCGACAGTTGACCGCCCCTCTATCGTCATTACCTAGCGTCTCGTGCGGTTGCCGCCCACAAAAGTCGAAAGGTATGCAATGATTGAGGGAATCGGGGCGACCCTCTCGTCGCGTCTGGCCTCATAGGCGGCCAAATGCAGGCATGTAGAGGTCCGGGATCTTGAGGTGTCTTGTGGCTCGCATGAACTCCCAAAAGAAATGCAGATTGCGAGGCAGTGGATTAGCGCTCAGCCTGAACATGTCGCGGTGGGATACCCCGGCCACATTCTGGATGACGCCGAAGCCGTGGCCTATTTCGAAGGATTCTTTGACTGGTATAACCACAAGCACTACCATTCCGACATCAACTACGTCACCCCGCAACAAGTCCACAAAGGCTTGCGCGGCAAAACCGTGAAGCAGCGCCTCAGCCAATATCGCGCTCAGCGCCTCCGGCACCGAGACGAGAATCAGTAGCACAAAACAACTAACGAGAAAGCACTAATATCAAACGCATCATGCGCGTCCTTGTGGCATTCGACAAATTCAAAGGCGCGCTCTCAGCTCGCGAGGCGGGCGAAGTTGTGGCGAGAGCGCTGAGACGCCTCCTCAAGCAATGGTCGTTTGACCTTTGTCCGCTTACGGATGGTGGCGATGGATTTGCGGAGATCCTGACCGCGGCGGCTAGCGGAACTTTGCACAGCGTGCGCGTTGCCGGACCTCGGGGGAAACGTGTAACTGCAAAATATGGCCTCGCACGCATCGACCATATACCCCGGGCAGCTCGGTCCATGTTAGATTTGCCCGACCTGCCGGGGAGTGCCCGGATTGCCATAGTGGAGATGGCTCAGGCGAGCGGTCTGGCCCTACTAGAAGCGGATTTGCGTGATCCATGGCAAGCTTCAACAGGTGGAACGGGTCAGGTCATTCGGTGTGCTGTCGACCAAGGTGCGCAGGGCGTGCTTTTGGGAGTTGGAGGGAGCGCCACACATGACCTCGGTTTAGGCGCTCTAAATGTTCTAGGTGTAAAATTCCTCAGGCCGGACGGCAGCGTTCTCAGTTCTCTTGAGCCAGCGCGTTGGATGCAGATTGCGAGGATCACAGGAGCCGGGCGGGCTTCGATTCCACCAATTCGCATCGCATGCGATGTCACGAACCCTCTGCTTGGTCCGCGAGGCGCCGCCAAGATCTATGCGCCACAAAAGGGGCTAGGGCCCCGGGATTACCGGAGGTTGGAGCAGGAAACGTCACGGATTTCGGCAATGTTGTGCAATTACTATGACCAGCCAATTTCTTTGCGCCACGTGCCGGGAGCAGGTGCCGCGGGCGGTCTCGCTTTCGGTTTAATTTGTGCCCTGCGGTCCAGATTGCTGCCGGGCTCCGATCTCGTTTCAGCGTGGCTTGGCCTGAAGAGACGCCTCGCTGCTGCCGATCTGGTTATTACTGGTGAAGGACGTTTCGACAAGAGTTCATACAACGGTAAAGGGCCGGGTTCAGTGGCCAAGAGCGCCTTGAAGTTGGGCAAACCCGTACATGTCTTCGCAGGACAGGCCACGACGATGCCGTTCCAGCTCGGGCTCAAGGTGCATATTATTACACCGCCGGGACAGGAGCTGGCTGAGGCTTTGCGCGCCACCGTGCGCAATCTCGAAACGGCGGCTCGGCGAGTCTTTGCGTAAGATAAAGACCGATGTGGGACAAAATGGGCTATTGGGTGTTAGACGAAAACGACCCAATAGGAAGAGGGACGGAAGGTGTTCACTTCGGCTATGAGTTCGGACGGCTAGGCACAATGGGAGTCACTTTACTCAGTTATCTGAGCCGACGCTTTTCAGTCCGACGGGGATCCTATAGGTATCTTCAGCTGGTAATGCAATTCGGGCTCTTGGCGCCGGTGAGCCAACCACCCAATAGGGCCGGTCTCTGGGATGTCCAATTTCATCGGAATCTTATTGAAGAACGACATGTTACGGAATTCCGCAGCTGGCGGCCATCCAGATGGAATTACGCGCCGAGCCGCGATTCCCTGTAAGCGACCACGCCCTGACCGCCCCGGTGCGCCAGATTGCCCTAGGCCGCAGGACCCCAAAGTATCACCGTTCCGCAATAATGGCACCCCGACAACAGTACAGTCACGCCTTGGCAGACGAGCCGTCCCCCGGGCAGGCGCCAGCGACGAGCCCAAACGTAGAAGTATGGGGGATTTCTGGCGAGCTAGCGCCACCCTCGGCTCGCCTTACTTTTTGAGTTTTATTGGCGGTCAGTGGCCACCCAGGGCCGAGCGGGTATCCCTGAGACGCTCCCTGCAACCTGAGGCTGTCGGTCACCGAGGAGAGCAGAGGCCCCAGCTTGGAATAACTACCATGGCCGGCGCACGTTCACTCTCGCACGCGGAATCCGACTCCCTCATCGCAGCCCTCGGCTGCGACCGTGACCGGCTCCTCGTCCTCGCAGGCCAGCACTTGGGGCTGAGGATTTCCGAGCTGTTATCGCTCAAGGTCGGCATGGTCGCCAACGGACTGACCCCGAAAAACGAGATCCACGTTCCGAGGCGGAGCCTCAAGGGCGGCAGGAGCCGGCGGAAGGTCCGCCTGCACAGCCGAACGATTCCGGTCCACCCGGATCTCGCCAGCGCCTTCGCGCTCTATCTGGCCAACTTCCCCGGCGGCGAGGTGCCGACCCAGGACAAGTATCTCTTCGGCTCCCAGAAGGGAACGAACAAGCCGATGGGGCCGAAGAGCGCCTGGCGGATCCTGAAGACGGCGGCCTTGGCCGCCGGCCTCAACGCCGACAGGATTTCAACGCACACTTTGAGGAAAACGTTTGCCGCAACCATATACAAGGCAAGTCATTACGATCTTTGTGCCCTGCGCGACTGCCTCGGGCACGCGGACATAAGCAGCACGGTGCGCTACATCGAGCCCGACGCCCAGCGGCTCACCGACCTCATCCGCGGGCTCCCTTCACGGGCACGGCCCGCCTTGGCCGCCCACGCCCTCGGATCGCTTCCGGTGGCGCACGCCGCGGCGGTCGTCGGCTCCGTGTAGCCGCCCCGTCCTTCCCCTCCCGAAGATGCGAAGTGTTGCCGAGTACTTCTCATTTTTTCCAAGCCGCTATCCCGCGGGCGCATGCGGGGATTTCGGAGGCGTTTGCCGGGATACGGCCTCCGGCAGCCATGACCATCTCGAACAGAAGACAGAGACATCAAAGGAGGTGATCCACCCAGAATAACCCAACCCCCAGCACACCCACACGAGCCCATGAGGCGCTCCTGCTGGCCCTCGCCGAGCGCACCGATAGCAAGGTGGCGGGCTTTGCGGCGGTGCTACAAATCGACCTGGTCGGCCCCTGCGGGAGCCGTGCGGCATACGCCCCTGATGGCATCGCGGAGAACCGTGACCGCGGCAGGGCAGGCTCCGAGTAGCCCTGCACTTATGGGCTGAGTAACGGACGCCGCCGGCGCTGGCTTACCCGGGCGAACCGCCGTTGATCCCGGCCGAGCTGTTGCCCATGGGGTGCGGCTCCAGGGCAGGGCGGCGGACGCCAGGATTGCACGCTCCAGCACGTCCCGAGGCTCACGATCCCATGCCGCTCGTGGCCGGGGCGGAACGCCTCGCATGGCAGGGGCTCCCCCGGGGGAGGAGCCCCGCGATCACCCTTCGCGTGTCCCCGCCAAGCCTCGCCATCACGGTTCACCCGGCCCTCGACACCATACACGAATGCCGTGGCGAGTCGCCTGCGAGGTAGCCCGGGACCTGGCCAGCAGCCGTAGAGGGCAGCACTCGCCATCTTGAGGCCTTGAACCTCACGATCGCCATGAACGAAGCTGCTGGGCGTCCCGCCATCGCCGCAGGGGCCGAGCCCCGCATGGAGCCAAGGTTCCACACCGGTGGACCCGACCCGCCGGAGGCGAAGGCACGTCAGGCGGTCTAAGCCGAGAGCTTTCGCAGGCGGTCGATCTCGGCTTTCGTCACGCCGTAATTGTCCACGACCTTCCTGGCCGCCGACCCCAATCTTGGCCAGGTGCGGCTCAAGCTTTGGGGCGACCCGGGCATGAGGACTAGCCCTACGTCTGGGTCGTCCCTTCCGAGTCCGACACGGAGGCCGATCACCACGTTGACCTGTCCCACTATGCCGGCAACGGCGAGTGCTCATGCGAGCACTTCATGATCGTCCTCGGGTCTGCGCTCAGGGGCGGGCACCCCCCGGTGTCGGGACGCGGTGCAAGCACATCCTCTGGTTCCGCGACGCGCTCGCCGGCCTGATCCTCGACCACCCGATGGCCCACGATTGCAAGGCCGTCGGCGGCTCAAAAGAAACAGCCGGGCTGGCGGACTGGCCGCTCAAGCCCGGCTGGAGTGTCTGACGCGGTTCGGGGTTTGCTCAGCGCCCAGGTGAGGGTGCTGCCTGCACCTCGGCGAAGGCCTCGGGATAGCGCGCACCGACGGTCGCGGGGTTCGCGATGACGGTGCTGACGATGTCCGCGACCTTGCTGTCCACCCTGGCAACCAGGGCGTCGATGGCGGCGGTTGGGCAGGGCCAGCAGACGAGCGCCTTGATGCGGGCCTCGACCTGTTCGCGGACGATTTTTGATTTGATGTTGCTCATGATGTGGGGGGTTGATGTGGGGGCTGACTGTTGATCGGACGGGCCAATTTCGGGGATGCGAGCAGGCTGTATTTATGTGGAGGAAGCGGCGGGTGAGTGTTGGCAGAATGATCGGGCGCGATGAGGGCGGGGGCCGGTGAACAGGGGGATGATGGGCGACGAGAAGCTGGGCTGGGTTGATGTCGTCGGGCGGCCTGAAGGGGGCGTTGT
>Ga0265313_10002440_pt1 | contig 16042 bp, 12 predicted proteins | sample 4123metaG_FD_203122 | JGI IMG/M metagenome (GOLD analysis project Ga0265313, IMG submission 203122) | Rhizosphere microbial communities from Carex aquatilis grown in University of Washington, Seatle, WA, United States - 4-1-23 metaG | ecosystem: Host-associated > Plants > Roots > Rhizosphere >...
GGATAAGCGACCCCAAAGCGCAGGCGCAGAAGCTCTATGAATGGGTCAATTCCCATATCCGCTACGTCGGCATCGAACTGGGCACCGGCTCTTTTGTTCCCCGGGATGTGGATGTGATCGTCGCCACCGGCTATGGCGACTGCAAGGATCACGATATTCTTCTGCAGGTTCTGCTCAAGGCACGGAGCATTGATTCCCAGAGCATCCTGATAAACGGGGGCGAGAGCTATTCCCTGACGGATGTCCCCACTTTCACGATCCTGGATCACGTCATCACGTTCGTGCCGCAGTTCAACCTGTATCTCGACAGCAGCGCCGGCCTGGCGCCCTTCGGCATCCTGCCGCTGCAGGAATATGGCAAGCCGATGGTCACAGCTGCAGCAGCAACGGCAGGCCAGGGGAAAATGCCGGTGCTGGCGCCGGGCGTCGCGAAGATCACCCTCAAGACCGTGGCGGCGCTGGACAAGAACGGCGAAGTGACGGGCACGACCACCACCACCGCCAGCGGCCCTTATGCCATTGCCCTGCGGGCTCTGGCCTTGCAGATCCAGGCGGCGGGACCGACCGCCGCGGCCAGGTTGCTGACCGCGATGGGATACGAAAATGCCAACGGCACCCTTGCTCTTGGCGCCCCTGCCGGGTCTGCTCCGGAATATGCGATTTCCGCCACGTTCAAATGGAATGGATGGGGCGATTACGTTTCAGGCAAGAACAGTTTTTTCATGCCGCCGGCGCTGCGGCTGCTCGGCCAGTCCGGCGACGGCATCATGGGCCCGTTCGATCCGGGCAAGTTGCAGCCCGGCGAGCCGACCGTGTGCTTCAGCGCCGAACAAAGCGAGGATTTGTCGCTGAAGGCGCCTGACGGCATTCCATTCAACGATGTGCCGGACAATGTTCGGGTCGAGACGCCCAATCTGCTGTTTGTGGCGCAATGGTCGCTGAACGGCGATACGTTGAGCGTCCACCGCGATTTCACCAGCAAGATTGACCAGCCCCTGTGCACCGGAAATGTTCGCGCTCAGACGGCGGCGGCGCTCAAGCGGATCGCCGACAGCTACGATGTCAATATTTCTTTTGTGGAAGGCGCACAGTCCGGGGACGCCACCGCGAATGCTGCCAGAGACCTCTACAATAGCGGTATTTCCCACTTTAAAGCGGAGCAATACGAACTCGCCATTGCCGATTTCGACAAGGCGCTGGCCTTGAAGCGGGATTTTGACAGCCTCAGCGCAAGAGGCAGCGCTTATTTGCGGCTAAAACAATATGCAGCCGCGATCAAGGATCTGGATGATGCCATCCAGTTGAGGCAGGACAATTACAATGCTTACGGCGCGCGTGCTTTCGCGCATGAGAATCTGGGCGAGCATGAACTGGCGCTGGCTGATTATGGCAGGGCAATTGCGTTGAAATCCGACGATGCCGCTCCTTACAACGAACGTGGCCTCGTTTATATCCGTTTACGCCAATATGAGGCTGCGGTGGCCGATTTCAGCAAGGCGATCAGTCTCGACCCAACAGAGCCGGATGCCTACTCCAGTCGCGCCATGGCGGAGATATCCCAGCGCCATCCTGACCAGGCCCTTGCCGATATCGACAAGGCGATTGCGCTGAAGCCGGATAACGCCGACGCCTATCAATTGCGCGGAATGATCAAGGCGAACCAGCACCAGTTTGCCGCTGCGATTTCCGATTTCGACAAGTATATAGCACTGGTGCCGGGCAGCACCGCCGCCATCACCCAGCGCGCAGGTATTTACGTTGAGGCAAAGCAGTTCGCACTGGCAATTGCCGACTATGACAGGATTCTCGCCTCGCAGCCGGGCAACATCAATGTGCTGAGCGCGCGCGCGTATGCGCACCTTCAGGCGAAAGACTATCAGCTGGCGATAACCGATTACGACAGTGTGATCGCGAAAAAGCCCGATTCTGCCGAAGCTTATCTCTATCGCGGCAGCGCCAAGAACAATCTTGGTCAAAAGACGGAAGGCGAGCGCGATATCGCAACCGCCCTCAAACTCGACCCGTCGCTGAACAAATAGAGAAGGATCGCCGGAGGAAAGGGCCTAGAACAAATCCTTGTGCGTCTTCTGGTCGGCGGCGATTTCCGACTGAACGTCGTTGAGGGTGCGGCCTTCCCGCGGCGTCAGTCCGAAGACCGAAGCGAGGGCAAGGGCGCCGGCGCATGCAGGGATTCCACAAGCATCCTTCGTCCGCGAGAGACCGCTAGCGGATTGGGATGTTGCGGGGGAAGGGTGCGATGCGCCGGCGCCCGGCCGGCCCAGGCCCAGATCGGGTTCGTGCGGCGTCAACATCGACACGACACCGATCGCGAGTAAGGCCCGGAAGATCATCAAAGGGGTCCGTTGTTGTGACGCGAGGAGCATTGCCCGCATCTCTTTGCCGCCGCCTGAAATGGATCGCTAAAATTGCAAACAGTCCGGGTTCGGTGCCCAATTCCACACGCTATCGCAAACGCGATGCTGCCGGCTTCGTTTCGCTTCGAGTCAAAATCGATTCGCGATTGAGCTTTTTTTGAATCGAACTTCAGATGCATTTGAGGCGTGCTTGAATCGCCTTTGAATCGCATCCGGCGAAAACTTGATTCAAATTTTCCGCAAAGCCAGGCGCCGCCGCGCCCGGCCAGGGCAAAAACCGCGCTTTTCGTGCAGCGGCGCGGTTAATGCGCGTTCACCAGGATGGCGGGGGGCGGCGGCCGGACATGGGGGGCGGCCGGGCGCAGCGGTCCCGCCGCGCCCCCTTTCCAGCCCAATCCGGGCCAGATTTCCCCGTCCCGCCCCCCGGAAAGGGCCGGTAATCCCCGGGAAAGTTGCCAGCAGTCCCCCCTTCTGCCTCTATGGAACTTTCGGGGGTTGCCTATGAGGACTGGGGTCGCGCATTGCTGGATCGCGGCAAGGCGGATGACGCCATGGCGCAATTCACCCTTTCCAACAAGAAAGGCCCGCACTTCGCCGACCCGCTGGAAGGCTGGGGCGAGGCGCTGATGGCGAAGAACCAGTCGCATCTGGCGCCGGCGAAATTCGCCGCGGCGGAAAAGTACGCGCCGAACTGGGGCCGGTTGCACCTGAAATGGGGCGAGGCGCTTTATTATGCGGGCAAGCGCGACGAGGCCAAGGCCCATTTTGCCCGCGCCGCTGCGCTCGATCTCACGCCGTCCGAGAAAGCCGAACTGGCGAAAGCCCAGGCCCATGCATAAAGCCGGCCTGGCTGCCGCCCTGGTTCTGCTGTCCCTGCCGGCCCTGGCGCAGGACGTCATGGCCACGCACGTCAAGCACATCACGGTGCTGGCCGAGAACGGACAGATGCGGGTTCTGCGCTATGCCGCGCACAAGGGCGACAAGACGCCGATGCATTCCCATCCGGTCTCGGCGGTGTATGTGGTCAAGGGCGGGCGGGTGAAACTCACCCTGCCGGATGGCAGCGCGACCATTACCACCTTCAAGTCCGGCACGGCGTTCCTGCGCCCGCCCGTCACCCATGCCGACGAGGCGCTGGACGATGTGGAAATGATCCTCACCGAATTCAAGCCGCAGGCGCCGGCGCGCAAATGAGCGAGCCCGCCGCAACCCCGCCGCCCGAGGAACCCAATAAGGGAATTCCACAAGCCCAGGCCGTTCTGACGAAGCCGGCGAATGTCCGCTATTAGCGCAATGCGACATTGTATTTTTCTGTCTGAGACCGGCCGGCGCCGGCGGCGGCGCGATGCAGCGGCGGCCTGCTGGCGCATGCCGGCGCCGCGCCGCCCGCGGCGCAGGACGCCCGCCCTGGAGACAAAACGACAATTTGCGACAGCGCGTGATTCCGAATTAACGCGGCGGATGCCGATCAAACATGCGATATCTCAGGCAAGACGGGCGGGAGAAAAACCGGCCTGGACGCGCCTGCCTTGTCCTGAACTTCGCTGCCCCGTGAGATCATGAATCCCTGCGCACCCTTCATTCACCGGCCAGTGGCGACAGCGCTGCTGATGACCGCCATCCTGCTGGTGGGCCTGGTCGGCTTCCGCTATCTGCCGGTCTCGGCCTTGCCGGAAGTCGATTACCCCACCATCCAGGTCGAGACCTTCTATCCCGGCGCCAGTCCGGCGGTGATGGCGACGGCGGTGACCGGCGTCCTGGAGCAGCGCCTGGGCCAGATGCCGGGCCTCAGCCAGATGGCGTCGGTCTCGACCGGCGGCCAGTCCCTCATCACCCTGCAGTTCGATCTGTCCCTCAAGCTCGATGTCGCCGAGCAGGAAGTCCAGGCCGCCATCAGCCAGGGCAGCAACCTCTTCCCCCAGCTGCCGCAGCCGCCGATCTACCGCAAGGTGAACCCGGCCGACGCGCCGGTGATCACCCTGGCGCTGCATTCCACCACCCTGCCGATCCCCCGGATCGAGGATGTCGCCGAAACCCGCATCGCGCAGAAAATCTCCCAGATCGACGGCGTCGGCGTCGTCACCCTGCCGGGCGCCTCGCGGCCCGCCGTGCGCATCCGCGCCAATCTGCAGCAGCTCGCCGCCTATGGCCTCAGCATCGACGGCTTGCGCACCACCATCTCGAACGCCAATTCCATCGCCGCCAAGGGCACCCTGGACGGCCCCGTCCAGTCCTATTCCATCAATTCCAACGACCAGCTGCAGAACGCCGCGGACTACAGGAAGATCATCGCCACCTACAGCAACGGCGCGCCGGTCTATCTCTCCGATATCGCCGACATCGAGGACAGCACCGAGAACGACAAGCTGGGCAGCTGGGCCGGGCTGCCGGGCGGCACCGGCACCATTCCCGCCATCCTGATCAATGTGCAGCGCCAGCCGCTGGCCAATGTCATCGCCGTGGTCGATGCGATCAAGCAGCAGATGCCGGCCATGCGCGCCGGGCTTCCCGCCGCGATGACGCTGGACATCCTCACCGACCGCACCGAGACCATCCGCGCCTCGGTCGAGGATGTCGAGTTCGAGCTCTGCCTCGCCGTCGTGCTGGTGGTGCTGGTGATCTTCGTCTTCCTGCGCAACATCCCCGCCACCATCATTCCCGGCCTGTCGGTGCCGCTCTCCATCATCGGCACCTTCGCGGCGATGCACCAGCTGGGCTTCTCGCTCAACAATCTCTCGCTGATGGCCCTCACCATCTCGGCCGGCTTCGTGGTCGATGACGCCATCGTGATGATCGAGAACATCTCGCGCTATCTCGAGGCCGGCGAAACCCCGCTGGACGCCGCCATGAAGGGCGCCGGCGAGATCGGCTTCACCATCGTCTCGCTGACCGTGTCGCTGATCGCGGTGCTGATCCCGCTGCTGTTCATGCCGGATGTGGTGGGCCGGCTGTTCCGCGAATTCGCCATCACCCTGGCCATTTCCATCCTGATCTCGGCGGTGGTCTCGCTCACCCTGGTGCCGATGCTCTGCGCCAAGCTGCTGCACGGCCATGACCCCGATCATCCGGAGCAGCATGGCAGGCTCTTTGCCCTGACCGAGCTCTGGTACGGCAAGCTGGTGACAGGCTATGACCGCATGCTGATCTGGGTGCTGGGGCACCAGCGCGTCACCCTGGCCGTCGCCGCCGGCACGCTGGCGCTCACCGTGGTGATGTACATCTTCATTCCCAAGGGCTTCTTCCCGCTGCAGGACACCGGCTTCATCCAGGCCATCACCTCGGGCGGCTCCACAGTCTCCTTCGACACCATGGCCCAGCGCCAGAACGCCCTGGCCCGCCTGGTGCTGAAGGATCCCGCCGTCATCAGCCTGTCATCGGCCATCGGCGTCGACGGCACCAACAACACCCTCAACAGCGGCCGCTTCCTGATCAACCTCAAGCCCAAGGAGGATCGCGACGACGTCGCCACGGTGGTGGAGCGCCTCAAGCAGCTGGGCCATGCCGTGCCCGGCATCACCTTCTATCTGCAGCCGGTGCAGGACATATCCACCGACACCACCGTCAGCCGCGCCCAGTACAATTTCGTGCTGCGCTCGGCCACCACGGCGGACCTCACCAGCTTCATGCCCAAGCTGATGGCGCAACTGGCCAAGCTGCCGCAGGTCGTCAATGCCAGCACCTCCTTCCTCGACCAGGGGCATTCCGCCTATGTGATGGTGGACCGCGACACCGCCGCCCGCTTCGGCATCAGCGCCAGCATCGTGGACAGCGCGCTCTATTCCAGCTTCGGCCAGCGCATCGTCACCACCATGTACACCCAGTTCAGCCAGTATCGCGTCATCATCGAGGCCGATCCCAAGCAGCAGAGCACGGTGCGCTCGCTGCAGGACATCTATCTGGCGGGCCCCGGCGCCGGCCAGGTGCCGCTGGCGGCGGTGGCCCATGTCGAGCAGCGCACCTCGCCGCTGGAGATCGACCATATCGGCCAGTTCCCCAGCGCGAATGTTTCCTTCGACGTGGCGCCGGGCTATTCGCTGGGCGAGGCGGTGACCGCCATCGAGCAGGCGGAACAGGCGTCCGGCATTCCGCCCACCATCACCCCCGAGTTCCTGGGCTCGGCGCAATCCTTCCAGTCGGCGCTTTCCAGCGAGGTCTGGCTGATCCTCGCCGCCATCATCACGGTCTATATCGTGCTGGGCGTGCTCTATGAGAGCTATATCCACCCGGTGACGATCCTTTCCACCCTGCCTTCGGCCGGCGTCGGCGCGCTGCTCTTTCTCATCATCACCGGCCATGAGCTCAACATCGTCTCGATCATCGGCATCATCCTGCTGATCGGCATCGTCAAGAAGAACGCCATCATGATGATCGACTTCGCGCTCGAGGCCGAGCGCAACGAGGGCAAGGACGCCACCTCGGCCATCCACCAGGCGGCGCTGCTGCGCTTCCGGCCCATCCTGATGACCACGGTGGCGGCCCTGTTCGGCGCCCTGCCGCTGACCTTCGGCAACGGCATGGGCTCGGAACTGCGCCATCCGCTGGGCATCGCCATTTGCGGCGGCCTCTTGATGAGCCAGATGCTCACTTTGTTCACCACCCCGGTGATCTACATCTACTTCGCCAAGCTGGGCGACGACTTCCGCGCCTGGCGCGAACGCCGCCATGGCGGGGCCGCGCCCGCGCACAGCGCTCCATAGGCGCTGCGCCATGCCTGTCCGCTTCCGGCCGGAAGCGGACATGCGGCGCGTGTTTCAACTTCACCGTTTCCGTGCAATTGTCCCATGGGGAATGGATGGGGGCGGCCATGCCGATCCGCAGACTTGTGCTCGCAGCAGCCTTGCCGGCCCTGATGGCCGGACCGGCGCCCGTCGGGCCGGGGATCCAGGCATGATGATTGGAGAATTTGTCAGGCCACTGTCGGCCAATTTCGCGAGGGGGACAGTCATGATCAGCTATCGCATGACGTTGGGTCTGACGGCGTTTCTGCTGGCCACGACCGCGTTGGGAGGAACCCCGGCGTTCGCGGCAGGCTGTGAGGGTCTGACCAGCCTCAAGCTGCCCGACACGAAAATCACCATGGCGCAACCGGAAGCTGCCGGTAAATTCACGCCGCCGGGCGCCGCAAAGGGGACAAAGCCCGTCCCCATCGCCTTTTGCCGCGTAGGCGGCAGCATCACGCCGACCCGCGATTCAGACATCAGATTCGAGGTCTGGCTGCCGCAAACGGGTTGGACGGGGCGTTACATATCCGTCGGCAATGGCGGCCTGGCGGGCACCATACCCTTTGGGTCCATGGCCCGCCCTCTTGCCGCGGGCGCGGCCGTTGCCGGAACCGATACCGGACACCAGGCCTCGGCGACGGGCCAGGCGGAATGGGCCTTGGGGCATCGCGAAAAGATCATCGACTATGGCTACCGCGCCATTCATCTGACAGCCGCCGTGAGCAAGGCGATCGCCGCCGCCTTCTATGGCAGCAATCCGAAGCATTCCTACTTCCTCGGCTGTTCGAAAGGCGGCCAGCAAGCCCTGATGGAGGCGCAGCGCTATCCGAAGGATTTCGACGGCATCATCGCCGGGGCGCCGGCGAACCAGGCCGTCAAGCTCCAGTCTTCCGGCGCCGCGATGATCAAGGCGAACATGACCTCGGAGGCGGGTTACATCTCAGCGGCTGACGCGCTGAAGATCGGCGCTCTTGTCACCAGGCAATGCGATGGCCTGGACGGGGTCAAGGACGGCCTGATCAACGATCCAAGGCAATGCCGGATTGACATGGCGTCTCTTCCGCTGACGCCCGCCCAGCGCAAGACATATGAGATTCTCCATGACGGAGCCAAGACAGGCGCGGGCCGGTTGATCTACCCCGGGCTGCCGTTTGGCAGCGAAGCTGTCGGATGGGCGCAATATATCACAGGGCCCAGCTTCGCCGAGGCGCGCACCCGTGCCGCCCGCGCCGTGCTGTCCAAGGGGAACTTCGCCTATTTCGTCTACCAGAATCCAAGCTGGGACTTCATGAACTTTGACCCCGACAAAAGTCCCGCCGATGCGGAAAAGGCGATGGGTCCCATCGTGAATGCGACCGATCCGAATCTGGCCGCCTTCAAGGCGCATGGCGGCAAACTCATTTCCTATCACGGCTGGGCTGACGCGCTCCTCACGCCGTTCGGAACGATAAATTACTATAACGCCGTCGTGGCTGCCCAGGGCGGCGCGGCGACAGGCAAAGCCGGCCAGAGCCTCGATCCCAGCGCCTTGGAAAAAACCCAGGCGTTCTACCGCCTCTTCATGGTGCCCGGCATGAGCCATTGCTCCGGCGGCCCCGGCCCCAATCAGTTCGGAATGGGCCCGGATCAGTATGGCCAATATGGCGGCGATGGCGATCCCGCCAATGACGTGGTGGCCGCCCTGGAGCAGTGGGTGGAAAAGGGCGTGGCGCCGGCAAAGATCATCGCGACAAAATTCGCCGGCGACGATCCCGCGAAGGGCGTCCAGATGACACGGCCGTTGTGCGTCTATCCCAAGGCCGCGAAGTACAAGGGATCGGGCGACACCAATGACGCCAGGAACTTTGTCTGCGCCGCTCCCGCTGCCGAGTAGGCAATGACCGCCATCGGCGCGAGGCGGACACAGTATTCGAGGACCGATGACCAGGGATGAGATCACAAGCTGGGCGCTGGCGAACGGCTGGCAGATGATGGACGGCTTCCCCAGCCTGACCAAGCCTGCCGCGCCCCATCCGGCCATCGTCCGGCTGGTGCTGAAGGCGACGGTCGCCAGCGTCGAGATCAAGAAGCCGGCCGGGAAATGGGAGAAGGTCTCGAGCGAAAGCTACGCCAAAATTCAACCCGATCCCGAGTCCGCGATGCCGGGCGGCCTTGGCATGGCGACCATCTCGGGTCTCACCATGCTGATGCGGGAAAACAAGGACCGCATGGTGTTCGCCCGCATGACGGCGCCGAAGGCCTGAAGCGCCCCGCCAGGTCCGATCCCGGCCCGGACCCGGCAATTTCCGGGTCTTAAGCGCCGGAAAAGGCATAAAAGTTGCCAGCGGCCAGACCATCTGCCTCAATGGAACTTCGGGCAGGTCCGGGGGGACGGGGTGGCGGAGGAGAACGAGGGCAGGCAAGCCGGCGCGGCGGCGCCCGGCGGGGCGGGCATTGACCCGGCGGCCGTGGCGCTGGCCCTGGGCAGCGCCAGCCGCGCCAAGGCCGATGAATTCCTCACCGAACAGATCGCCGTCACCCGCCTGCAGAAGGAACGGCTTGCCGCCCAGGACAGGCATTTCCACGAGGAAGCCGCGCTGGAGCTTTCGCATTTGCGCCTGCGCCGTTTTTCCGGCTGGGCCAAGGCGGCGTTCGAATTCTCCGCCGGCCTGATAGCCCTGGTCCTGGCCGCGATCCTTGCCTTTACCGTGTGGAACGCCGCCCACAGCGAAGGGCTGATCATCGAAAGCTTCGCCGTGCCGCCCGACCTGGCGGCGCGGGGCTTCACCGGCGAGGTCGTGGCGGGCCAGGTGCTGGACCGGCTGGCCGCGATGCAGGCGGCAACCGATTCCGGCGTCACCAACCAGGGCTATTCCGGCGGCAGCGGCGACGACATCAAGGTGGAAATCCCTGAGACCGGCATTTCCATCGGCGAGCTCTACCGATTCCTGCGCCGCTGGCTGGGGCACGAAACCCACATCGGAGGTGAAGTGGTGCACACTGCCACCGGTCTGGCCATCACCGTTCGCGCCGGCACGACGGGCGCGGATACGGCGGCCGGTGCTGAAACCGACCTCGACACTTTGCTGCAGAAGACGGCGGAGAATATCTATCGCCGCACCCAGCCCTATCTCTATGTTCGCTATATCGTGCCGGTGGCTGATCCGGCGGCGGGCGCGCCGCGTCTGGCCGAAGCACGCGCCATCCTGGCGGAGTTGATCCACAGCTCTCGCTATCAGGCCCTGGCTTGGAACATGCTGGGCATCATTAGCCGCATCTATGAACACAACGACCGCAAAGCCGTGGATGAATATAGCAAGGCCATCACCATCAATCCGATCTTCGTCGCCGCTTTCGGCAACAGGGCCGGCCTGGAAACGCGCATGGGACATGCCGAAGACGCCCTGACCGACTTTCGCGCGGCTGACAGGCTGAGGGTGCAAGACACCTCAGGCGACCAATCCCGTGCTTCTTCCCTCCAAGTTACGTACCAGGCACAGGCTGCCGCCCTGATGGGGGATTATGGCGGCGCCTTTGCGCTAATGCAGCGTGCCATGAATATGGCGACCCTACCTGGCCTGGCCGACCGTGGCCTGACGAGCGTTCAGTGGCTGTCCCTGCAACATGATGTCCGGGCGGCGCGGGCCTATGTCCTCCCCGTTCCGCCGCCCGCCGGTATGCTGACGGTCCAGCCGGAGATCAACCGTCTTGTCATGGCAACGACTCTGGAAAACTGGGCAGGCATCGTCGCCATGATGCCGACGGTGGAGAAGGCGGTTGCGGCACAGACATTAGGGCTGGACCCCGCGACAACCCGTCAAGCCGTGCTGCAGCCTGCCCTGGCCCTGGCCCGCGCCAAGCTGGGCGACATTGCGGGCGCGGAAAGCCTGATCGCGGCGACGCCGGGCGATTGCTATGACTGTGTCCGCATTCGCGGCCAGATCGCCGGCGAAGCGAAGCAATGGGCGCGCGCCGATTTCTGGTTCGCCAGGGCGGTACATGACGCGCCGTCCATTCCCTTCGCGCACGAGGATTGGGGCCGCTCGCTGCTGGCGCGGGGCAAGCCGGACGAGGCCATCGCGCAGTTCACGCTATCGAACAAGAAAGGTCCCCATTTCGCCGACCCGCTGGAAGGCTGGGGCGAGGCGCTGATGGCGAAGAACCAGTCGCATCTGGCGCTGGCGAAATTCAAGGAAGCGGAGAAGTACGCGCCCAACTGGGGCCGGTTGCACCTGAAATGGGGCGAGGCACTTTATTATGCGGGCAAGAAGGACGAGGCCAGGGCGCAATTCGCCCGCGCCGCTACGCTCGATCTCACCCCATCCGAAAAAGCCGAACTGGCAAAGGTCTCCCATGGCTGAAGAACTCACAGGCCCGGCGTCCGAGGGCGCCGATCCGGCTGCCGTCTCGCTGGCGCTTTCCGGCGCCAGCCGCGAAAAGGCCGATGCCTATCTCGATGACCAGCGCCATCACCTGCATGTCCAGTTGCTTCCCGCGCTGTGGGAGAAATGGCTGGGCGTGCTGTTGCGCGTCTCCACCGCCATTGTCGGCCTGTCCTTTGCCGGGGGCCTGGCCTTCCTGGTCTGGGACGCCGCCCATTCCAGCGGCCTGATCATCGAGCCTTTCGCGGTGCCGGCCGACATGGCGGCCAAGGGTTTGACCGGCCAGGTCATTGCCAGCCAGATGCTGGACAAGCTGACGGCCATGCAGGACGCCACCGATTCCGTCCGCCCGCCGCAATCCTATGAGAACAACTGGGGCAGCAGCCTCAAGGTCCAAATCCCCGAAACCGGCATTTCGATCGGCGAACTCCAGGATTTCCTCAAGGGCTGGCTGGGACACGACACCCACATCACCGGCGAGGTCTGGCGCACTCCGACCGGCATCGCGGTGACCGCCCGTGAAGGCATCGAGGCCGGCGCGACCTACACCGGCCCCGAAAGCGACCTGGACGCGCTGATACAGAAGACCGCCGAGCATGTCTACAGCGTCACCCAGCCTTACCGCTATGCCAACTTTCTCGATCGCGTCTTCACCGCCCCCGACATCGCCGACCGCGCCGCCCGCGCCGCCGTGATCTATCGCCGGCTGATTGCCCAGGGGGGCGCGGTGGAGCAGGGCTGGGCCTGGTATGGACTGGGCACTGTCGAAAACAGCGTGCTTCACGACCAGTATCTGGCGGTCGACTATTTCCGCAAATCCGTCGCCGCCAATCCGGAATCCACCCTGGGCTATGTCGCTCTGGGCAACAATGAGCGGTCCCTCGGCCATCTTGAAAACGGCCTGGCCGCCTCGTTGAAGGCCAAGTCCTTTCTGGACCGCGCCAATCCTCCCAATCTGCATCTGCGCTATCTGCTGCTCAATCGCATGCGGGTGGGTATAGACGTCGCCTACGCAGAAGGGGATTACCGGGAAGCGCTGCACGACGCCAGGCTGGCGGTTGACGCCCCGGAATTCACCGCGGTTCTCACGCGTAACAACTTTGTCGTGGATGCATTGCGGTCGCTGGCGGGCCTGCATGATGGCGGCGGCGTGCGCGCCACGCTGCTCGATCTGGGCCGGTTGCCGTCTTACCAGAAAAGCATTCCCGTCAACGGCGCGCTTCGGGTGGCCATCGCCCTGCAGGACTGGCCGGTTGTGCTGCAGCTTGAAAAACCGGTGCTGGAAACCCTGCGGCAGCAGAACTACCGGAACAGTCCATGGATCCTGGCCTTCATCGCTCTTGCCCATGCGCATATGGGCGATTTTCCCGGCGCCGGGACACTGATCGCCCAATGTCCCGCCAACAGCGATGACTGCGCCATCGTCCGCGGCCAGATCGCCGACCTGGCGGGCCATCACGCCAACGCCGACTGGTGGTATGCGCGCGCCGAGAAATCGGGGCCGTCCATTCCTCTTGCCGATGCCGTTTGGGGCCAGGCGCTGCTGATGCGCGGCCAGCCGGACGCCGCCATCGCCAAATTCACCAGCGCCAACCAGAAAGGCCCGCATTTCGCCGATCCGCTGGAAGGCTGGGGCGAGGCGCTGATGGCGAAGAACCAGTCGCACCTGGCGCTGGCGAAATTCGCGGAAGCCGAGAAATACGCGCCGAACTGGGGCCGGCTTCACCTGAAATGGGGCGAGGCGCTGGTTTACGCGGGCAAGGAGGACGAGGCCGGGGCGCACTTCGCCCGCGCCGCGCAGCTTGACCTGACCCCATCCGAGAAATCCGAACTGGCGAAGCATTCGTGAGCGGCCAGGCTGCGCCCCCGCCGCATGAGGAACAACCGATGGAAATCCACAAGCCGAAAGCCGTGCACAACTGGCGCGAACTGATCACCGAGATCGGCGTCGTCGTGGTGGGCATCCTGATCGCCTTGTCATTGGAACAGGCAGTGGAGAGCTATCACCGGCACCAAAAATATCTTGAAGCGCGCGAGGCGGTCCGCAGCGAGATCGGCAACAATCTCAGCAATCTCGCGCACCGCCAATCCATGCTTCCCTGTATAAAGCGCCGATTGGCTGAGATCGGCGCCCTGCTGGATCGCGCGGAAGGGCATGGCGCCATCGACCCGGTCAATTGGGTTGGCGATTCCTACACCCTGCGCATCCGCTATTCGGCGGAAGCCGACAATGGCAACAGCGACCTCTTCTCTTCCGGCGAGCAGCGGCAATACGGGCTGATCTATGCCTGGCTGCATGCCGTGGACCTGGAACAGACCAACGAAAGGCTGGCCTGGGCGCATCTGCAGGCGATGGAAGGCCGCAGCACGGTGCCGCCGGAAATGATCAACAGCCTGCGCATCGCACTGGCGGATGCGCGCTATGAAGACGACCGCATCCACTTCCTGCTGGAATGGCTGCGCGTCGGGGCGCGTCAGGCCGGCATTCAACCCGTTGAAAACCCGGACATGCTGTCCGTTGTTCCCACGGTCTGGCCGCAATGCATCGCCATGAGTACGCCGCGGGAAGAGGCCCTGCGGCAGACCAAATGGTTCATCGAAAAATATTGACCTGCGCCATGAGCGACGCCGCACCCCCGCCCGAGGAACCGAAAATGGAAATCCACAAGCCCCACGCCGCCAAGACCTGGAAGGAGTTCTTCATCGAACTCGGCACCATCGTGCTGGGCATATTGATTGCGCTGGGCCTGGAGCAATCCGCCGAAGCCATCCATGAGCGGCAACTGGCGCGGGAAGCCGAGGCCGCCATCCGCGAGGAGATGGCCGAAAACGCCAGCCGCCTGCAATACCGCCTCGGCAACCAGGCCTGCATCGGCAGGCGGCTGGACGAGATTTCCGCGCTGCTGGCGGGTTGGGCGAACGGCAAGGACTTTCCGGCCGGGCTGCAGATCGGCCAGCCCGGGGACATCGTCCTCAACGACCAGCGCTGGCAGGCCAATCTCAACAGCGGGCGCTTCAGCCGCGAGAGCCAGGCCTCGCAGGCCGAGCAGACAGGCTTCTATACCCTGCTGCATGTCATTGACGCGCTGGTGCATGATGAAATGGTCACCTGGGACCAGTTGCGGGCGCTGGCGCAGGGCTCGCAGTTCCTGACCCCGGCCTACCGGCCCAGGCTGGTCGAGGCGCTGATGACGGCGCGCGCCAGGGCCGACACCATCGGGCTTCTTGGCGGCGACATCCTGCGCCGGGCCAAGGCGCAAAACCTTCCCACCTATATGGGCTTCCATCCCGTCATGGGCGGCACGGCCTGCCAGCCTCTGACCGGCGGCGGCAAATGAGCGGCGCCGCGCCACCACCCGAGGAATCGTCCGTGCGCAGCACGGACGCCAAGCGGCCCCGCGCGACAGCGTCTTACGGGGCCGCGCGGCAGGACGCAGACTCCACCCCTACCGAGGAATCCAAAATGGAAATCCACAAGCCCAAGCCCGTCCACAACTGGCGCGAATTCCTCAAGGAGTATGTCATCATCGTGCTGGGCGTCGCCACCGCGCTGGCCGCCGAGCAGGCGGTGGAAGCGCTTCACAACCATGAGCGCGCGGCGCAGGCGCGGACAAGCATTCGTGCCGAGATCGCCGATAACATGGCCCTGATCGACCGCCGGACCGAGACCGAGGACTGTGTCTCGCGGCGGCTGAATGACGTGGAAGGCCTGATCCGCGCGCCGGCAACCGGATCGCCGGCGCCGGTCTGGATCGGCCATCCGCCGAACTGGCTCATGACGCGCGACCAGTACAATGCGGCGGTCCAGTCCGGCGCGGTAAGCCTGCTGTCCAACCTGGAACAGGTCAGCTATTCCCTCATCTATTCCGCCACGGAGGATTATTCCCAGGCCGAAAAGAGCGAGCAGGCGGCCTGGGCCGATCTGCGCATGCTGGAACTTCATCCCGCGGCCACGCCGGTGCTGGACGGGCTGTTGCGCAGCGCCTTGCAGAAAGCGCGCACCGCAAGGTGGCAGACCGAAATCTCGGCGCGGGTGGCCCGAAACGGCGCAGCCGCGCTTGGAATCAAGACGGGCAAGAAACCCCGCTTCCCCCAGTCATCCGCCTGCATTCCCCTGAATACCACCCGGGCGGAAGGCGAAAAGCTGGTGGTCAAGGGCCGTCCCGGCAATTTCGCCTACGACGAACCGTGATGCCATGAGCGACGCCGCCGAAACCCCGCCGCCGCCCGAGGAACACAAAATGGAAATCCACAAACCCAAGCCCGTCCATAGCTGGCGCGAATTGCTGACCGAGATCGGCGTCGTGGTGATCGGCGTCTGCATCGCGCTCGCCGCCGAGCAGACGGTGGAATGGCTGCACTGGCGCGCCCGGGTTGCCGATGCGCGTGAGGTCATCGCCACCGAACTCGTCGCCAGCATTCAGGGCGCGATCATCATCCAGCGTGCCGAGAGCTGCACCGAGCGCCGCCTCGACCAGCTGGCCGTCATCCTGGACGGCGCGGGGAAAAGCGGCAGCCTGCCGCCGGTGGGCGATCTCGGCCTTCCGCCCCGCGGCCTGTGGTGGGGCAATGGCGCCTGGGAAAG